>Ga0306870_1000018_pt1 | contig 81211 bp, 66 predicted proteins | sample AntRauMeHopE1496_FD_190435 | JGI IMG/M metagenome (GOLD analysis project Ga0306870, IMG submission 190435) | Saline lake microbial communities from Rauer Islands, Antarctica - Metagenome Hop E1 #496 (v2) (version 2) | ecosystem: Environmental > Aquatic > Non-marine Saline and Alkaline > Saline ... | reverse complement strand
TGCTTTGTGTAAAGTGCAAACAGTTACTTTTGAAAAGCTTGCGAATGCTTTTAACAGCCAATCAGATTCAGGGTCGTCTTTGAGACGCATACAGCGCTTTATAGCAAGCTATAGTTTGGATTCTGATCTCATTGCGATTCTTGTTTTTAATCTACTTCCCTCTCAAGATAAACTCATTTTAAGTATTGATAGAACGAACTGGAAGTTTGGACAAACGAACATTAATATTTTCATGCTCGGTGTTGTTTATAAAGGTGTTGCCTTTCCGTTATTGTTTACGATGCTTGATAAAAGAGGGAATTCTAATAGTCAGGAACGGATTGATTTACTCAATAGATTTATACGTCTTTTTGGTAAGCACGTTATTGAATCTGTTGTTGCAGATAGAGAATTTGTAGGTAAAGACTGGTTAGCATTTTTAAACAGAAATGAGATTAGATATTACATTCGTATCCGCAATAATTTCAAGGTGTTTCTACCGCACAAAAACAAAGAAATTAAAGCATCTCACTTGTTTAATAGATTTAAAACCAATGAGTTGGTGTATGATTAGAAGATTGTACGGGTAAATGGAGAACTTTGCTATTTGTCAGGCTGTAAACTCAATCTAAAGACCTTAAAAAAAGAATTTTAAATCATCGTATCCTTTAATAAACCTGAAAATACACAACGAGATTATCAAAAACGATGGCAAATTGAGATGTGTTTTAAAGCAATGAAGTCTAGTGGATTTGATATTGAAAAAACACATCTACAAGATATTCAAAGAATAGAAAAATTAATTTTACTTGTTATGATAGCCTTTGTGTGGTGTTATAAAATTGGCATATATCTGCATCAAATAAATCCAATTAAAATTAAGAAGCATGGTAGAAGGGCTAAAAGTATTTTTAAATATGGTCTAACTTTTTTAGCTAATGTTCTACTAAACTCTGAAAATCAATATGATACTGATATATTTAGTTTTTTGTCATGGACTTAGATAAAATTTTAATAAATTTTATCACTCAACTAAATTTATTGATTTAAGTCAACGAGTTTAAGGTTTGAAGCAATGTTTCTTTGCAGAAATAAAATTCAAAACAATTACAATGAAGAAATCAATTTTTATTATTATCACGTTATTTGCCTCCATAATGTATGGACAGAATGGAACTATAAAAGGTAAAATCCTCGATAAACAATCCGAACTTCCACTTATAGGAGCTAATGTAGAACTCTTGGGGTCTAAAATTTCCAAAGGTGTAATTACAGACTTTGACGGGTATTTTACATTAACTGATGTCCCTGTAGGCAGAAAAACCATTAGAGTAAGTTACATTGGCTATGAAACCAGTACAATTCCAGATATTGAAGTGAGCACTGGAAAGGATGTAGATGTTACCGTAGCACTTACAGAATCTTATGGTAAACTTGATGAAGTGGTACTTACTAGCACTAGAAACAAAATAAAATCTTTAAACAAATTTTCGGCAGTCTCAGCACGTCAATTTGGTGTAAAAGAAGTTGCAAGATATGCTGGTGGAAGAAATGATGTTGCACGATTAGTAAGTAATTTTGCAGGTGTAGCTTCACCAGACGATAGCCGTAATGATATCGTAGTTCGGGGTAATTCTCCAACAGGGCTGTTATGGCGGGTAGAAGGTATTCCTATTCCAAGTCCCAATCATTTTTCGGCCTTAGGTACAACAGGAAGTCCAGTATCTGCATTAAACCCCAATCTTCTTAAAAATTCAGACTTTATAACCTCTGCATTCCCTGCCGAATATGGTAATGCAATTGGAGGTGTTTTTGATTTGGGTTTTAGAAATGGAAACAAAGATGAGTATGAGTATTCTTTTCAGGTGGGAGCATTCACTGGTTTAGAAGCAACGGCAGAAGGCCCATTGAACAGAAAAAATAACGGCTCGTTTTTGGTGGCTGCAAGATACTCGCTTATCGGACTTATAGGAGGGGCAGGTACCAGCGACACGCCTAATTATGCTGATGTTTCATTTAATATTAATTTAGGAAAAAGTAAACTTGGTACGTTCTCTCTATTTGGAATCATGGGTACATCAAGCATCGATTTAATTGGTGAGGATTTTGATGAAGATGACCTTTTCTCAGCAGAAGATGAAAACTCTTATGTGTCTTCTGACATTGCTGTTTTAGGAGCTAAGCATTTACTGAGCATTGGCGAAAAATCGTATTTAAAAACAGTCATTGCAGGCGCATCCAATAGCAGCGATTTTGAAGAAGACCGTATTATTGATTTGGATACCGATAACGAAAGGATTATAAGGTTTGCAGAAAATAACAATGAAGAAACTAGATTAACATTTTCAACATTATTCAATACTAAAATCAACAATAAATTCACCCTTAGAACAGGATTATTATTAGAGAATTTCTCAGCAGATTTAGATAGAAAGCAGAGAGATGAACAAGAAGATTTAAACGGTGATGGAGACCCTGATTTAGTAACTATTAGAAGTATTAACGGGAGTTATAATGTATTTCAACCCTACTTTCAAACTAAATACAGATTGACTGAAAAATTGACCCTAAATACAGGAATACATACCATGTATAGTGATCTTAATAAACAGTTTGTTGTAAACCAAGAGCCTCTATGTCTTATAGAATACACCCTAAACATACCATAAATCTAGGGTACGGTCTTCATCATCAAAATATAGCCACACCATTATTATTTCTAAATGAAGAAGTAAATGGAGTGATCACAAACCCTAATGAAAATTTAGATTTTGTGAGAAGTCAGCACTATGTTTTAGGCTATGATGTTAAAATAGCACCTAGCTGGAGAGCAAAAGTAGAAACCTATTATCAAAAAATAGATAATGCTGCCATAGACGGATCCCCATCTAGTTATTCTTCGTTGACCGAAGGTGCAGATTTTACGTTTTCATCAGATAATACAGATTTAGTTAGTTCAGGAACTGGAGAAAACATAGGATTGGAACTCACCTTAGAAAAATCATTTAGCAAAGGATATCATGCCTTGATAACAAGTTCTTTTTTTGAGAGCACCTATAAAGGTAGTGATGGCATCGAACGAAGCACCCCTTTTAATGGTGGTCACATCTTTAATTTTTTAGCTGGAAAAGAGTTTAAGTTTGGAGAGAATAAGAAAAATATTTTTTCCATCGATGCTCGTTTTGTAACCTCAGGAGGAAATCGTTTTACACCTGTTAATTTGGAGGCTTCGCAAAATGCAGGGTACGAAATTTTACAAGATGATTTAGCGTTTAGTGAGCAATATGAAGATTACCTGAGACTAGATTTAAAATTTGCAGTAACGCTTAATAGTAATAAGAAAAAAACATCTCATAAATTTTACATAGACTTCCAAAACCTTACCAATAGAGATAATGTTTTTGTTAGAAGATATAATAGAAGTACTAGTAGCGTTGAACAAATAAATCAAATTGGCTTTTTCCCTGATTTTGGTTATCGTTTTCAATTTTAAAAAATATTAAAACTAATGTATAAGCAGGTTATTTCATTTTTAAAACAATTTATAGATTTAGAAGAAAAGGATATTCTTCTTATTGAAGAGTTGACAACAGTAAAACATTTTTCGAAAAATGAATTTATTTTAATACAGGGAAAGGTATGTGATTTTGTTGCCTTTATAAACAAAGGAGCGTTTAGAGGTTTTTATTCGGTTGATGGTCAAGAATACACCAAACAATTTTTCTTGGAAGGTGGGTTTTGTACAGATTATGCAAGTTTTTTAACCGAGAAAAAGTCTTTGACTTATTTACAGGCTACTGAAGATAGTACGGTTATTGTTTTTGAAAAAAAGGATGTTGCCGTTATGTACAAAGCCATTCCAAATTTTGTGCAATTCGGAAAGTTGCTAGCTGAAAACTTGTATATAGCAGTAACTGATATTAAAGCATCATTTATTTTAAATACTCCAGAAGAGCGTTATACTAATTTGATTAAAGACAGACCAAAAGTGATACAATCTATACCTCAATATATGATTGCATCTTATTTAGGCATAACTCCTGAGGCTTTGAGTAGAATACGGAAGCGTTTAGGAAAAACGCAAAAATACAAAGACTAATAAAAACTATAGCTGTTACAAGTATCTTGCTTATTTCATAGTCTTGGTCATATAAATTAGCTCAACATTCAAAAAACATACTTAAAATAGGCTGCATTAATAGAATTATAAAACATAAGAAGATGGTGATAAAATACAACCTAAAACAATATGTATAAAACACAGCAAATATGAGCTTTACCATAGGTTCAGTGTATTAAAAAAGTACGCCAAATTTTAAGTTCATACGTCTTATTACAAACTATTATAGAAAAATGAAACAATATTTTACATTACTGATTTTTGCTTGCTTATTTTTAACTTCAACTTCTTATTCTCAACTAAAGGGAAAATGTGTAGACGAATTTGGAAATGGAATACCATATGTAAACATCTCAATAAAAGGGACCTCTATTGGAACAGTGAGTACTATGAAAGGACTATTTTCTTTTGAAAACACATCACTAAAAGAGAATGATTCTTTAATTTTTTCACATTTAAATTTTGAAAAAAAAATAATCAAAAATCAATTAGAACTAAATTTTATCCAACTCATCTCTAAAGTTGAGAGTTTAGAGGAAGTTATGGTTTCTAATGAAAAAAAGGAATTTAAAGAAAAAATTGTTGGATCTAAAACTGAAACAAAAATGATTCTAGTCAATTTTCTTTCAAAAAGTTTAGGTACGGAAATCGGTAAAAAAATTGAGGTGAAAAAAAATAAAACCTATGACATAAAAAATGTTCAATTTAATATAGTTGAACTTGGATATAAATCTGCGACTTTTAGAATCAATTTTTACACTATTAAAAATGATCATATAGATTTTGTGAAAATAAATGAAGTTGATAATATTGTTGAAATCACTGAAACGGGACTGGTTAAGGTGGATGTTTCAAATCAATATCTATCTTTTGAAAATGATTTTATAGTATCCATAGAATGTATTCATCTAGAAAATGATGTAAATATTGAAGAAGAAAATAAACAAATTAGATTTTCTTCCAAATTATTCAGTGGTCCTTTTATCTGGAGGAATAATGTTAATGTTGAATGGAATGATAGAAGAGCAAAATATAATGTAGGAATTGAAATACATTTGAAAGTGGAAGAATATTCTAAATAAATCCGAACGACCACTAAAACCCCACCCTGCAATCTTAAAACAGAAAATAGTAACCTAAATATAAGCGATACAAAATCAAAAAGCTAAATGTTGTATTTTAGTCGGACTCTAATGTTTTAAAAACTTAAAAAAATGCACAAGCAGGTTATTTCATTTTTCAAACAATTTATAGACTTAGAAGAAAAGGATATTCTTCTTATTGAAGAGTTAACAACAGTAAAACATTTTTCGAAAAATGAATTTATTTTAATACAGGGAAATGTATGTGATTTTGTTGCCTTTATAAATAAAGGAGCGTTTAGAGGTTTTTATTCGGTTGATGGTCAAGAATACAGCAAACAATTTTTCTTGGAAGGAGAGTTTTGTACAGATTATTCAAGTTTTTTAACCGAGAAAAAGTCTTTGACTTATTTACAGGCTACTGAAGATAGTACGGTTATTGTTTTTGAAAAAAAGGATGTTGCCGTTATGTACAAAGCCATTCCAAATTTTGTGCAATTCGGAAAGTTGCTAGCTGAAAGTTTGTATATAAAAGTATGCGATATTACGGCTTCTTTTATTTTGAATACTCCAGAAGAGCGTTATGCTAATTTGATTAAAGACAGACCAAAAGTGATACAATCTATACCTCAATATATGATTGCATCTTATTTAGGCATTACTCCTGAGTTTTTGAGTAGAATACGAAGACGTTTAGGGAAAACTTAATGACTAAAACTATAGCTATTACAAGTATCCTACTTATTTCATAGTCTTCGTCATATAAATTAGATCAATATTCAAAAGACATGCTTATAATAGGCTGCATTAATGGAATTATAAAACATTAGAAGATGGTGATAAAATACTCCGTGTAAAAGGAGAAAATATTTCTATTGAGAAAACAGAAGACTTGGCAATTTTTTCATTTTAAGGGTTCCTGAAATTAACCAAATGTTTGGACTCTCTAAACGGAACTAATGCGGATGTTACTATTATACCTATAATTAAATTATTTGATTAAGGTGACGCTAAAAATCACCGATTTAGAAAATACGGTTGCAGTTAGTGAAAATAATATTGAAATGGTTATTTACCATACAAGTAATTACATATTCTATGCTTTGGTCATCAAAGCAGTAAAATGAAAAGACCGATTACCGACAATTTTTAGACAAATTGATTAAGACGTATTTTTACCAAATTTTGGAATGGTTTGGAAGTGAAAAATAAACACGTGTGGTAACACCTTATAAAATTAATTACTGGCAAATCGCATACTTACGAAAGTCCAAACAGACTTTCTTGGTTCGTGTTTTATGTACTAAATTTAGTGCTTTAAAGACGCAACTAACCTTATACAATTACGTTACCAAACATTGACCAGAACCTAAAAAGAGCAAACTATGAATACTCACGCTGACAAAACACAAGAGAACAAAAGCCAATCGGTAGCGCATGAAATTTCTCAAAAGCAAAGCGACAGTGTATCTACCTTTCAGTTTGTGGATAATCGACCAGAAGGGTTTGCACAAAGAAAACTGCAAGAGCTAGCTAATAATAGCCATCATGTTTCACAATTGAGAGCATTTCAGGAGATGGCTGATAATTATTCTGCTCAACAACAAAAGCCTATTCAAAAGAAGGAAAATAATATTGGTTTACCTGATAGCCTTAAAACAGGAATGGAAAATCTGTCTGGTATGTCTCTGGATGATGTGAAGGTTCATCGTAACTCAGATAAACCCTCTCAGTTGCAAGCGCACGCTTATGCTCAAGGAACGGATATTCACTTAGGACCAGGACAAGAAAAACATTTGCCCCATGAAGCTTGGCATGTGGTACAGCAAAAACTGGGACGTGTAATGCCTACGATGCAAATGAAAGTCAAGGTAAATATTAATAATGACTCTGGTTTGGAAAAAGAGGCGGATATAATGGGGGCCAAGGCAGTAGATCTATCAGTTAGTACTTCAAAAGGCAATATGCAACTGAAGGAAAAGTCACAAGAATCTAATAGTTATCAAGATGTAATTCAAGCTGCAGGACGAGCAAATATGTAAGTTATTAACCTCGCATTTAAAGATGTTTAATTTTAGGCAGCATATTTGATGCTATCATGTTTAAAATATTTTGCTACCCTTTCGCTATCATTTTGAAGCATTTTCATATGATTTTCTAAATTTTCTTTCATTTTTTCTTGTGTTTTCGGTGCCGGTTTATCCGAGAGTTCATACTTTAAATCGCAATTCAGATATTCATCTGGGTTTCGCTCAGGTGAGTATGATGGCAGGTAAAATAGCTCTATGGTTTTGGCATTTTCTTCCGCCCATTTCTTTACAACTTTACTATGATGAACTCGTAAATTATCAAGGATTAAGAATACTTTGGTTTCTTGCGATTTGACGAGCTGTCCTAAAAATTGAATAAATACATCTGAGTTCATATTTTCTTTATAAATCATAAACTGAATCAAACCCTGATTTGTAACTGTAGAAATCATGTTGATTGAAAACCGCTTCGACATATGTTTTTTAACAGGAGTTTTTCCTTTTGGAGCATAGGAGCGTCCATGATGATTATTGTTTTTTACACCCGTTTCATCCCCCCAATGGATAGTAGCCTTCTCTTGTTTTGCCTTCTCTTTTATTGCTGGATATTCTTCCTCTAACCATTTTTGAACTTTTTTGGAACATTGTTCATAAGCTCTCTTTTTTGGCTTTTGAGGTGTGAATCCCCAGGCGTTGAGATAATTACCGACAGCTCTTCTTCCGATTGTAATACTAAACTCTCTTGCTATCAAATCCCTTACTGCCCTTGTAGTCCACAAAGCATAATCTAACTTTAGTTGATCGGGCATTACATCAATAATCATTTTTTGAATTGCGGCTTCTTGATCTTTATTGAGTAGTTTTCGATCTTCTGATTTGACACCTCGTTTTTGATAAGACAAAGATTTATGACCTTCTTTATTGTAAAGCTTCCACCAATCTCTAACAGTATTTACATGAATACCGTAAAACAGAGCTATGTCTTTATTTTTATCTCCACGTTTTATCATTTTTATAGCATCCCTTCGAATTATACCTCTTTCTTGGTCAGAAACACTCCTTAAGTCTATTTTTTCCATCTATAAATAAAGAACTATTGATTCTAAGTTAATATGTGTGAAAGTGTTAGTTTAGATAAAAATAAAACAACGTCCTAAATAGATATATACCCTATACTGAAGATTTGTATAGGGTTTACAGGGGTGTTGCCCGCAAGCTAAAAAACCCCGTTCGCTTAATTAAACTAAATCATATGAAAATAGAAAACAGCAATCTTACAGATCTTATTAAAATATTTGATTTATATAAAATAGCTACAGATTATATGAAATCGAAAAATCAAGTGCATTGGCCTGTCTTTTCAAAAGAATTAATCATAAATGAAATAGAAGAAAATAGACAATGGAAGTTATTGATAAATGGACAAATTGCCTGTATTTGGTCGACAGCCCTAAATGATGAATTAATTTGGGGAAATAAAAGTAAAGAGCCATCACTCTACATTCATCGAATCGCTACAAATCCTGAATTTAGAGGTCAAAATTTAGTGAAAAAACTTATTGATTGGGCGAATGAATTTGGAAAGAAAAAGAAGATCAAATATATCCGAATGGACACAGTAGGTTTTAATAAAGGTTTAATTGGTCATTATGAAAAACTTGGTTTTGATTTTTTAGGGACAAAAGAAATCGAAAATACAGATGGACTTCCGGAACACTATAAATATGGAGAAGTATGTTATTTTCAAAAAGAAATTATCTAAAGAACAACGGCTATAAAAATTAATTACAATAATAAAAGATCCAGTCGTGTTCAGAATACTGAGAAACTACAACAGAAACGATTTTTAAATGCAAACAAAAGTATTTTTAAGTCTTTATATAATGGAGGACAAATTACTTAGAACAAATGGATATGCTAAAATTTACTGTTCTAATTATGAAAAATTAAGTTCAGTCCACTATAAAGAGTTGTAAGAACTCGGTTTTTAATCTGAAGATATTTAAGGAGTTTTAGCTTCTAATGTTAAGAGATAACAGATGTACAAGCCTGTTTTTAAATAAACTAATAAAATAGTTTGCTATATGAAAAGCTTCGATTCAAATATAGTAGCTCCGCTAAGAATCGAACTTAGATCTAAAGTTTAGGAAACTTTTGTTCTATCCGTTGAACTACGGAGCTATTATAATTTAAGAATTTTCAAAGTTAATTGAAAAAGTTGAACTGAATATAAAAACCAACACGAACTATGGTATGGAAATCCTAGTTGAAGGCAAAGGTTCTGCTGGTTTTTTCTTAATCAGATATAAGTATACCGGAAAGTGGTCACTATAGCCATTGGTAAATACACCGTCGGCGAAGGAGCGAAAGGGGTAGCCTTTAAAGCGGCCTTTAGGGTTTTGTAGATAATACGGATTAAAAATATTGGCCTGGTAAAGGGTATAGCTTGAGTAATCGGTAGTGTAAATTAAGGGTTTCGAGACCAGAATCATATCAAATAGATCCCAAGTATCTCTCCAAGCGATGGTGCCTACGCCTTTTTTAAAGAGCTTTTCAAGGGGATTATAAAGTCCTCTTATTCCTAAATTTTCTGAAAATTCCTGTGCTTCTAAAACCTCTTTTATGCTTTCGTTGTAAGGGCCATCGTTAAAATCTCCCATGATTAGGATTTTCGCATAGGGGTCTTGGGTTTGAATAGAATCTTTAATTTTTTTAGTGAGTTTGGCTGCGTTGACGCGGTTGGGGCGGCTGCGTTTTTCGCCTCCACTTCTAGAGGGCCAGTGATTTACGATAAAATGCATCTCCTCACCGTCCAATTTCCCCTTAACATAAAGCTGATCTCTGGTATACTTCCGTTTGGTTCTATCGGTATCGCTATACAACACAAGTTCGTGGGCCTTGGAGTGGATGGGCCTAAATATGCTTTTTCTATAAAGCAAGGCCACGTCGATACTCCTCGCATCTGGCGAGTTGTAATGTATAATCCCGTAATCGTAGTCGGATAAGTAGGCGTCATTTACTAGATCTTGCAATACATTAAAGTTTTCAACTTCACATACGCCAATCACCGCTGGCGGTTTCCCTGTGACGTCAGACCCTAAGTCTGCAATAACTCTGGCCATATTTTTGACTTTTGCTCTATAGATGGTCTCGCGTTCACCTTCTGCAATTTCCATAATGGGAGAATTTTCATCAAATTTAGTAGGGTCATCTTCAGTGTCGAATAAATTTTCCAAATTATAAAACCCTATAGTATTGATAAGAAATTCTTCTGATTCTTGAGATGGAGGCGTTGCCTTCTGCACCGAAGAACAGCTACACAAAAGGAATATAAATCCCAAAACGAGACCTTGAAGATTCTGACTTGAAATCATCTCATACTAATTACATATAAAGTATAGTATATGTTTGAACTATAAAAATAACATATTTTTTTATTTAAATAGTTGCATTATATAAATAGACTTATGTTAACTTTAAAATATAATAGACGGTTATGTTTAGATTTCATTTACTGTTTTATGTATTCCCCTTTATTTTAATGGGGATAGTTGCTACTGCTCAGCAAACTGATGTGATAGGCACAATTTTGGAAATGGATACAGAACAGCCACTTTCTGGGATAACAATTTCTATTGAAGGGACGGGTATAAAAGTACTGACCGATGAACAAGGAAGATTTACGTTTGTTTCTCAAGATTTGCCCTTAGGGGAGCAAATTTTGTCTGTAAATTCTACTAATTATGAGTCTAAACGATTTCCGATCATCATCAATGAAGGAGAACTACTAGACCTAGGTGAGATTTACCTCACTATTGATTTAAGCGAGGAAAACAGACAAATAAGCACCATTTCTTTATCCGATGATGAGTTGGACGGAGATGACGCTAGTTCCTTTAATATTTCTGGTCTTTTAGCCTCGTCTCAAGATACCTACTTAAGAGCTGCGGCGTTTGATTTTAGCGCTGCTTTTTTTAACCCAAGAGGTTTGGATAATGCCAACGGTAAATTACTAATCAACGGTTTGGAAATGAACAAGCAGTTTTCTGGAAGGCCCAACTGGGCGAACTGGGGAGGACTTAACGATGTGCAAAGAAATCGAGTGTTTTCAAAAAATACAGAAGCAAGCGATTACACTATTGGGGATGTAGCAGGGGTCTCTAATATTATGATGAGAGCCTCCAAAATGAGAAAAGGTGGGCGTGTGTCTTTCGCAAGTTCCAATAGAAGCTACCAGGGCAGAATTATGGGAAGTTATAATTCTGGTTTACTCAATGGCGGTTGGTCCTATTCAGTTTTGCTGTCTAGACGTTATGGCGAAGAAGGCTTCCGAGAGGGAACCTTATACGATGCCAATTCTATTTCAGTTTCTGTTGAAAACCAAATTAATGATAAGCATAGTCTCAATTTTACAGGCTTTTATGCTCCCAACAGACGAGGACTAGGAACGGCTGTGACTCAAGAAGTTGTCAACTTAAAAGGTATAGAATACAATCCTAATTGGGGAAACTATGATGGTGCTCAGCGCAATTCTAGAATTCGTAAGACCGAAGAACCTGTTTTTATGCTGAATCACTATTGGGATATTGCCGATAATATTTCTTTAAATACCAATGTGGGCTACCAATTTGGATTCTTCTCTACCACTCGCGTAGAAAACGGCGGCACGCGATTATTTACAGATCCTAATACTGGTGAACAAGCCTACCTAGGCGGGGCAAGAAATCCTTCGCCTATTTATTATCAAAACTTACCAAGCTATTATTTAAGAGACCCTAACCCCACCCCACTAGATTTCCAAGGAGCTTTTTTAGCTCAACGAGAGTTTCAAAACGATGGTCAGTTTCAATGGGAGGATCTTTATTTTGCCAATTTCTTAAATCAAAATAGGGGTGGAAATTCTACTTATGCTATCCAATCCGATCGTGTTGAAGACAAACAAGTTATGGCCAATACTATTTTGGATGTAAAATTAGCAGAAAATATAACACTTAATGGTCGGTTAAACTATAGGAAGCTCGAGAGTGAAAACTTTGCTCAGCTAGAAGATCTGTTAGGGGGAGACCGCTACTTAGATATAGATTTTTTTGCTGAGGAAAGTGCTTTGATTACTGGGATAGGAACAGATCTGGCTCAGAGTGATCTCAGAAATCCTAATCGCCTTGTTTTAGAAGGAGAACGTTATAGATACAATTATAAGGTAGATGCAGAAGTTTATGATGCGTTTGCTCAAGCTCAATTTCAATATAGACGTATAGATTTTTACACGGGATTAAGCTTTGGGAAGACAACTTATCAAAGAACAGGCTTATATGAAAATGGATTTTTTCCAGGAGAGCGTTCTTTTGGTCTAGGAGAACAATTGGATTTTACAACCTATGCTCTTAAAGGAGGGACGACTTTTAGGTTAACGGGAAGACATGTTTTTACTCTAAATGCTGCTTACTTTCAAAATGCACCAACTGTTCAGAACTCCTACAGCAACGCCAGACAAAATGGAGATATAGTTGATGGGATTACCGAAATAAAAATCCAATCTGCAGATCTCAGTTATATTTATAAATCTCCAATTATAAGCGGGCGTGTCACGGGGTTTTATACTGGGTTCCAAGATGAAACCAATGTTGGGTTTTACTATACAGAAGAATTAACAGGCCTACCGGCGGCTAACAATCAAAATAATGCTTTTGTGCAGGAAGTTATGACGGGTATCGACAGATTGCATTATGGGGCAGAATTTGGTGTAGAAGCAAAAGTTCTTAACACATTAACTCTTAAGGCAGCAGGTTCTTTCGGGCAATACATTTATGATAGTAATCCAAATTTGTATTTGACCAGTGAAAACTTTCCTGAGACGCAACTCAGATTTGGCGATGGTAAAACTGAGTTAAAAAAGGTGAGAGTGCCTAGTGGTCCAGAACGTGTATTTCAATTGGGTTTTGAGTACCGAGATCCTCAATATTGGAATTTTGGTCTCACGGTCAATCACTTTTCTCATACCTATATAAGTCCAAGCGGACTTTTACGATCTGATAATTTTGCTTTGGATACCGACGGAATTCTTTATAATGATTATGATGAAATTCTAGCTAAGGATATTTTAAAGCAGGAGCGCTTTGATGACTATATGCTCGTGAATATGATAGGTGGGAAATCTTGGAAAGTGAAAGATTACTTCGTAGGTTTTTTTGCAGTGGTCAATAATGTGCTAGATCAAGACTACAAAACAGGAGGATTCGAACAATCTAGAACTAGTAATTATAGAAGCAGAGGCGAAGATCTAAATCGGGAAAACGGACCTCTATTTGGTAACCGCTACTTCTTTGGCTTTGGGACTACCTATTATTTAAGTGCATACATAAGATTCTAAAAATATAAAAAGGCAGACTGATGAAAACGATAAAAACAAACTTGATATTCCTTTGCTTAGGGATGCTCATATTTTTTTCTTCTTGTGTAGAAGATGACGATTATAATGCACCTCAGTTTTTGGAAACCTCTCCGGAAATAGAGGGCAACATTATAAGTTTAGCTTCTCTAGCTGGAGTTCTAGCTCAAAACGATAGCCTCTTTACGTTTGAGGCAACAAATAATTATGCTGAAGCCTATGTCGTGTCGAGCGATGAGGGTGGAAATTTCTTTAGAGAGCTCATTGTCCAAGATAAGCCAGAAGCTCCTACTTATGGTATTGCTGTGCAAGTAGACTTAAGCCCCTTGTTTACAAAATATAACTTTGGAAGAAAGGTATATATCAAACTTGATGGTCTTACTTTGGGTCAGAGAGAAGGTAGTGAACCCAGATTGGGAGTGATAAATGGAAGTAGTATTGGAACAATTCCAGAATCTTTTGTAGAAGAGCATATCATAAGAGACATCATAACAGCACAAATTGTCGCCACTCAAAAAGAGATATCAGAACTAGTCTTTACGGATGCGAACACTTATGTTGAGCTTATGGATGTTCAATTTTCAAGTATTTATTTCTTGAACAATACCTCTACAACATATGCCTCCGAGACACAAGATGAATTTAATGGAGAAAGGATTTTGGAAAGCTGCGTAAGTTCAGCAGAACTTATATTCAGTACAAGCACCTTCTCAGATTTTAAAGGGCTTTCTCTACCTCCCGGGTCTGGTAGTTTGAAAGGGATTGTCACGCGAGATTTCCTTGGTGAGTTTTTTACGTTTTATATCAATTCTCCTGAAGATGTAGATATGATTGGAGAACGCTGTGATCCCCTTGTGTTTTCTTGTGGAATCGCTGCTACTCCAGCAGCAATGGAATTCATCACTATTGATTTTGAAGACCAAAACACAAATAATCCCCTGAGTATTCCTGGCTGGACCAATTATATAGAATCGGGTTCTGAAGCCTGGGAAGCTTTTGTGGATAATGGGACTAACCAGTCTTTAGGAATATCGGCGAGAGCAGGCTCTTTTAACTCTGGGGATGTCACTAATGTGTTTTGGTTGATTACTCCAGAAATCCCTATAGAGGCCAATTCCAAAGTCACTTTAGAATTTAAAACCTCCAACAGCTTTTCAGATGAAAGCGTATTACAGGTCCTCTATTCTGTCGACTGGGACGGAACAGAAGTAGGGGTCTCTGCAGCAAATTGGGCAAGTATTTTAGATGCAGAGATCGTCCAAGATGATCAATTTTTTGCAGATTGGGTCAGTTCTGGACTTGTAGATATGTCCTGTTTTGAAGGAGATGGCTACATCGCCTTCAGATATATAGGCAGCGGTGGTGAAGCTAATGATGGAACTTATGAATTGGATGATATTCTAATTTCTGTAGAATAGGCGAGGATTGCTTAACTTGAAGAGCAGACATCTCAATTTAGGAAAACTCTCTTTCTAATCCGACCAATGAAATTTTAAGAGAGGTTTTCGGAATCTTAAAATAGTAATAGTCAAGAGAATTGAAGATCCTGAACCAAGACAGTCAAACAGTTTCATACAGCCAAGTTTAGGATGACAAAAAACCAAGTTATGTGACAACTTATTTTGCAATGGTTCGACTTTATAATTTACTACATTTGAAAAAATGAATTTCTCGGGTGAGTATCTATAAAAAGCTTTTTAAAAACACCTTTATTTACGGAGTAGCGACAGTAATCCCGAGGATGCTTTCGGTTATTTTGGTTCCTTTATATACAGGGGTCCTAGAAAATACTTCCTTTGGAGATTACTCCATCATCTTCTCCTACTTTGTTATTTTCAATGTGATTTTAGCATATGGTATGGAAACAGCTTTTTTTAGGTTTTATAATAAAGAAGAGGATAAATCTCAAGTGATACACACCTCTACTTGGTCTATTCTCTTTACAACTCTAGCTTTTCTAGCCTTAGCCTACCTATCGATATCAAACATTGAAAATTTCACGAGGATAAATCCTCAAAATCTACAAATCATCATTTGGATTTTGGCCTTAGATGCTTTGGCAATTATCCCTTTTTCCTGGTTAAGAGCGACCAGCCAACCCGTGAAATTTGCATTTATCAAAACTGTTAATGTTGCCATAAATCTGGGTTTGAGCGTATTTTTTCTTCTCTATTTGGGTCAATGGTCTGAAACAAATTCTTTCTTCCAATCGATCTATATTCCCAATTTTGAAGTAACCTACATTTTTATCTCTATGCTAATTGCCAGTGGGGTTACTTTATTTCTCTTATTCGATTTCTTTAAGAAAATAAAATTTCAATTTAACTGGAGCTTATGGAAATCTATGATGTCCTATGGTCTTCCGGTTTTGGTTGCGGGATTAGCCTTTTCTATCAACGAGGTCGTAGATCGCTTGTTTTTGGAACGGATGTTACCAGAAAACATAGCTAAGGAACAAATTGGGATTTACTCGGCTTGTTATAAGCTAGGGATGTTTATGACTCTCTTTGCCACGGCGTTTCGACTGGGTATAGAGCCTTTCTTTTTTAGTCATGCATCTAGCAAAAATCCCAAAACAGCTTACGCGATGATCACCAAATATTTTGTGATTGTTGGATCTATAATTTTATTGGGTGTTATGGTATTTGCAGATCTCTTTAAAAAGCTTTTAATCCAAGATGAGAGCTATTGGGAAGCCATGAAGATTGTTCCAATTATTCTGCTAGCCAATTTGTTTTTAGGAATTTATCACAATCTTTCGGTCTGGTATAAGGTCACAGACAAGACTCACTATGGCGCTTATATTTCCTCAATTGGAGCGCTTTTTACAATAGGAATCAACTTTTGGTTAATTCCTAAAATCGGTTATGTTGGGTCAGCAATAGCAACCCTAACAGCTTATGCTAGTATGATGTTACTTTCGTTTTTCTTGGGTCAAAAGCATTATGCCATTCCTTACAAATACGGTAAAATATCAATCTACCTAGGTGTTTCAATTCTATTTTCTATACTTTCGTTTTATTACTTCAGAGAAAACTACCTAGTGGGAATTTCTCTCATTTTAGTATTCTGTGTTGGAGTTTATCTAAGCGAAAAAGAGGAACTCCAAAGACTTATAAAATCAAAATAACCATGAAAGTAAAGATTATCAATCGCACCGCTTTTGAATTGCCTAAGTATGAGACGTCTCAATCTGCAGGAGTAGACCTGAAAGCGCATATGAAGGAACCTATTCATTTAGAAAGCTTAGAACGCTGTCTTGTCAAAACAGGACTTTTTATAGAACTTCCTTTTGGTGTGGAAGCCCAAGTAAGACCAAGAAGCGGTTTGGCTCTCAAAAAAGGCATTACCGTTCTCAATTCTCCAGGCACTATAGATGCAGATTACCGCGGAGAAATTGGAGTTATTCTGGTGAATTTATCCAAAGAAACCTTCACCATAAATTCAGGCGATCGGATCGCTCAGCTTGTCCTCGCACAACACGAACAAGCCGAGTGGCAAGAAGAAGATATTTTAACAGAAACTCAAAGAGGTGAAGGAGGATTTGGAAGTACGGGACAATAATGCCAAATTAAATTTATAATGTCGTATAAATAAATTGAATTATATTACGACATAGCTCAGCACAAGTTTTTTGATGGATTGAAGTTAAAAATAATTAGCATAGCCTTAGTTACGGTCATTATTTTTGATAAAAAGCAGACTAAAAAAGCCTGTGCCGAATTCGTTTCGGTAAAACGATTTATTGCGATATTATAGGTTTAAATTGATATAAGAGGTATTTTTAAAAGCAAATCAACACAAGAGGGTTCTACTTTTAATTTTAGATAGATATGACATTCGAAAAAGACTTTAAAGAAGCACTTAGCTTTCTTCCAGACAAAGAAAAAGATAAACTCATCTTACGTTTGTTGAAGAAAGATAAGATTCTGGCCAAGCGTTTACATTTTGAAATGGTGAGTTCCACTAGTGTAGAAGATAAGCGCTCCCAAATGGAAGAGAGTATTAAAGAGAGAACGAAACTGTTTGGTAAGGAATTTTACTCTGTGGGGTATTTAAATATGGACATCCGTTTTCTGAGTGGTGATATTACCGAACACGTCAAAATTACCAAAGATAAATTTGGAGAGGCCAGTCTAAATTTGCTGTTATTGAAGGAAGTTTTAAAACAAAATAACCCTCATATTATCAAAGCTACGCCACTTAAATTTAAAAAGATAGGGGTAGCGCTCATCGCTAGAGCCTATAAAATTCTTGTTCTCATTGGTAAATTAGAACAAGATTACTTATTAGAGTTAGAAGAAAACCTTGAAGAATTAGGTCGTCTTATCGGAGAAAACCCACCATTAATGAAAATGGCAATTTTCTGCGGACTCGATGTTAATTGGTTTATTCGAGCAGAGATACCAGAAAACATATCAGATATTTACAAGCATGTAAGGGCTGAAGGCTATCTTAGTGCAAAAAATTATTAAATTTACTTTATGAAAATTATAGTTCCCATGGCCGGAAGAGGCTCAAGACTAAGACCACATACACTTACCATCCCGAAGCCCCTAATACCTATTGCAGGAAAGCCTATCGTACAGCGATTGGTTGAAGGTATAGCAGAGGTGCTTGAAGATGAAATAGATGAAATCGCTTTCATTATTTCTGAAGATTTTGGTGTTGAAATTGAAGCAAAGCTGAAAGAGATTGCAGCAAGTTTAAAGGCGAAATCAACTATTTATTATCAAGATCAACCCTTAGGAACGGGTCATGCCATTATGTGTGCTAAAGACTCATTGAGCGGCCCTGCTGTAATTGCCTATGCCGATACTCTGTTTAAAGCTGATTTCAAATTAGATAAAGAAGCAGACGCGGTTATGTGGGTAAAACAGGTAGAAAATCCTGAAGCTTTTGGGGTCATAAAATTGAATGATTTTGGACAGATCACAGAGTTAGTAGAAAAATCTAAGGACTTTGTTTCTGACCTGGCAGTGATTGGGATTTACTATTTTAAAGAAGTCTCACAGCTCAAAACTCAGTTGGAGAAAGTTATCGAAGAAAACATCATGCATGGTGGAGAATACCAGATCAATGATGGGATTAAGAAGATGAAAGAAAATGGTGCTATTTTTAAACCAGGACAAGTTGATGAATGGATGGATTGTGGCAATAAACAGGTGACCGTTGAGACGAATTCTAGAATGTTGAAATTTATTCATCAAGACCAAAAAGAACAATTGATTTCTTCTTCCGTAAAAATTGAAAATTCTGAAATCATAGAGCCCTGTTTTATTGGGGAAAATGTGTTTTTGAAAAATGCTAAAATCGGCCCAAATGTTTCCATTGGAAATGGTACAATGATTGATAATTCATCCATTAAAAACTCTTTAATTCAAGAAAACTCTCAAGTTCTTAATGCTAAGTTAGATAAAGCTATGATAGGGAATTTCGCTAAATTTGATGGGAATTTCACTTCCGTAAGTATAGGAGATTATTCGGTTTTAGATTAAAAAAGGTATGTCAAAACAGGTTCGTTTTTTTTGTTTTATGGTAATGCTCCTGTCCTTTTACACTTATGCTCAGGACAAAGACAATTTATCTGAAGAGATCAATGTAGATGATCTCGGAGATAACACAGACGAATTTCAAGAGACTTTCTTTAAGGCGATTGCCCAAAGGGCTGTAGAAAATCCCCAAAAAGCAATAGAAGAATTAGAAAGATGTTTAAAGCTTCAACCCAAAAACACGGCGGTGTATTACGAATTAGCCAAAAACTACATCGATTTGGAAGCCTACGATAAGGCAGAAACCTTTTTAAAAAAGACTTTAGAAGATTCAAAATACAAAGGAAATATAAATATTCATAAGCAATTGTTTTATGTCTATTCTATGCAGAAGAGGTATGAAGATGCTATAGAAGTAGCCCAATTCATAGCTGAAAAAGATCCGGTGTATTATCAAGAATTATCGAATTTGTATTTGATTCAAAATGAATATCAACAAGCTTTAGAAGCATTGGATCGTTTTGATGCGACAGAGGGTTTAGATGAGTTTCGAGATCAATTTCGAATGGTCATTTATAAAGAAGGGAACATCTTAAAAAAAGGGGTCAAATATTTTGAAGGCAGGTTTCAAAATTCTTTGTATGATACTCGAGCGGCAACATACCTTATGGAGCTTCACAGGCTTAATAACGCTCCAAAAGAATCTATAAAAGTTGGGATTCGTGTGCAAGAACACTCTGTTTTTAACCCAGAAATTAATGTAGAATTAGCCTTAGCTTACTTGGTGACTAGAAATATCCCCAAAGCCAAAGCTTACAGTCAAAAAGTTGTGAAAAGTCTTACTCTAGAAGAAAAAGATAAAGTAAAAGTGATCAACACCTTTAAAGCTTTTGCTCTCCAAAACCCTGATGCCCAAGATGCTTTTGTAAGCGTATTAGACTCAGCACTCACCTCAGAAAAGAACTCATCCAGCAAAGCAGAATTAGGAGAATTTTACAAATCTAGAGATAAGGAGAAAGCCTTAGACAATTATAAATCTGCTTTACGCAATAAGCCTAATGATTTCAGGTTAATAACAAATATCATTGAGCTTGAAGTGGAGTTAAATAAGTTTGAGGACTTATTTATCACTAGTGAAGAAGCTTTACAGAGTTACCCTTCACAAGCATTGCTATATTATAGTAAAGGATTAGCTTTGAATAAATTGAAAAAACACCAAGTAGCTATTGAGGTTTTGGAAGAAGGTTTAGACTATATTTTCGAGGATAGTAATCTAAAGCGAAGCATGTTTGAAATTTTAAAAGACTCCTATTTGGCATTAGGTGAAACTGAAAAAGCTGAGGTCTACAAGAAGAAATTAATAATAATAGCAAATTGATGAATCGCCATTTTTTACATATAAGTTTAGTCCTGTTGGTATTTATAACTATGACAAGTTGCAAGTCTTTGAAAAGCAATTCGGGTACTGGGTTAAAAGAAAAATCAGCTAGAGCGGTGATGAATAGGTATGAAGATAATTTTGCCGACTTTAAAACCGCCAATGGGACTATGAAAGCGAAGTATGAGGCTGAAGGTGATTCCCAATCCATTACTATTTCATACAGAATTGAAAAAGATAAGGCGATTTGGATGAGTGCGAAATTGATGGGATTATTGACTGTTGCAAAAATTTACATAACTCCAGATCGGTTTATGTATTACGAAAAGATAAATAAAACTTACTTTGATGGTGATTTTTCAATGGCCGAAGAGTTTCTTGGAGTCGATGTCAACTTTCAAAACCTTCAGAATTTATTAATAGGCAAGCCAATGTTCGATCTCGAAAAGAAACAAATGCTCTTCGATGACAATACATATGTCTTTTTGCAGAATATCAAAAATATTTTAGCGTATTCGGCGAGTATAGATGGGCGTCAATTTGAAATGAAATCTCAATCTCTTCGGAATCAGAATAACGAAAGTTTGGTTATAGATTACGAACGATTTCAATTGATCAACCAAAAAAAATTCCCTTCCAAAATAAGGATGACTGCCCAAAATGGTGATGAGAAAGTGAGAATTGATCTAGATTATCGCTCGGTTACTTTTGATGAAGAACTAAGCTTTCCCTTCTCTATTCCAGATAACTACGAACTTTTAGGATTTTGATGAAATACCTTCAATACATAGTTGTCTTCCTCATGATTTGTGCTAGCCAACAGACTTTTGCGCAAACTCGGGTGGAGCTTGAAGCCAAACGTCAAGCCATTCAGCAAGAAATTGACGGGATTAATAAAATCATAAGAACGACAGAGTCAAAAGGGAGATCGGCTTTAAGTGAGTTTGAAGACCTTCAGTATAGAATTAAAGCGACAGAAAGATTAATACAAGTCAACAACCAAGAGGCAAATTTATTGACAAGAGAAATTACCAGCAATGCCAATAAAATTGACAGGTTTCGAAATGAGCTTAAACAGCTAAAGGACGATTATGAGCAAATGATACAGAAGTCCTATAGAAGTAAATCCAATAAAAGCAGGATCATGTTTTTGTTTTCTTCGGAGTCTTTTCTGCAAGCTTACAAAAGGATTCAATACATGAAGCAGTTTGCACAATATCGCAAAAAGCAAGGGGTTGAGGTTATGGCGCAAACAAAAGCATTACAAAACCTAAACTCGACTTTGTTTGAGCAGCGCAGAGACCAAGAAAAAATATTGGCAGAAACTCGCCAAACGAAATCTAGGCTGGTGAGTGATAAAAACACGCAAGAACAACTTCTGGCCAGCATAAATAAACAGAAGAAAAAATATGCTCTGGAGCTTAATCAAAAGCAAAAAGAAGTGAGTAGGATAGATCGTGAAATCGATAGATTGATACGGGAAGCTATCGCTAAAGAGAATAAAAAAGTAGGATCGGATGCCAAGGCAACTTTTAAGCTTACTCCAGAAGCAAAGGCTTTAGCCAAAGATTTTGCCAATAATAAAGGCAAGCTTCCTTGGCCAGTAAAATCTGGAATTGTGTCTATGCGCTTTGGTGAACGCCCCCATCCTATTGTCAAAACCATTAAGATAATGAGTAATGGGGTAAGGATAGATACTGAGAAAAACGGCACTGCAAGAGCTATTTTTGAAGGAGAGGTAAGCCAGGTGAGTAAAATCCCAGGTGCCAATGTTGTGGTTATGTTAAGACACGGGGACTATTTGTCTATCTACAATAACCTTCAAAAAGTATTTGTAAAATCTGGAGATAAGGTAGAACGAGGAGAGGAGCTAGGCGAAATAGGGATCAACTCATCCTCGGGTAAAACGACTCTCATCTTTCAATTGTTTAAGAATACTTCCAAACTAAATCCGGAACAGTGGATTTATAAAATGTAAAGTATTTCTTATATATTTATGGGTATTTTACCCAGACTCATAAGCTTTTCGTAAATCCTTTATTTTTAACCAAGCCTTAACAACACAGAATGGATTTAATTTTCAATTTGCAACTTGATATAAAATTAAGTTATAACGTTATAAGATATTAAATATGGATCAGGATCAAGCTAATGTAGATATTGCCTCGATTAACGAAAAAATTGAAAAAGAAAGTGCTTTTGTAGACATTCTTACCAACGAAATGAATAAAGTGATAGTTGGTCAAAAGCACATGATAGAAAGGTTATTGATAGGACTTTTGGGACAAGGCCATATTTTACTAGAAGGGGTGCCTGGCTTGGCAAAAACCTTGGCGATTAACACCTTAGCTAAAGCTGTACAGGGAAGTTTTAGTAGGATTCAATTTACGCCAGACTTACTTCCTGCAGATGTTGTAGGAACGATGATCTTCAACATGAAAGAAAATGAATTCAGCATTAAAAAAGGACCGATTTTCGCCAACTTTGTTTTAACCGATGAGATTAATCGTGCGCCTGCAAAAGTACAATCTGCCTTGCTAGAAGCTATGCAGGAAAAGCAAGTGACTATTGGAGATGAAACGTTTATACTGGACAAGCCTTTCTTAGTAATGGCCACTCAAAACCCCGTGGAGCAGGAAGGAACATACCCCTTACCCGAAGCTCAAGTGGATAGATTTATGTTGAAAACGGTTATAGATTATCCAACCATTCAAGAAGAGCAATTGGTGATGAGGTCCAATCTCGATAACAGTTTTGGGAAAGTAAATCCAGTTATTTCTGTAGAGCAAATCCTGAGAGCTCAAAGTGCTGTGAGGGAGGTGTATATGGACGAAAAAATTGAAAAGTATATTTTGGATATTGTTTTTGCTACTCGTTATCCAGAGAACTATAAATTGGCCGAGATTAAGCCTTTAATAAGTTTTGGAGCTTCTCCAAGGGGAAGTATCAATTTGGCGATAGCGGCCAAATGTTATGCCTTTATCAAAAGAAGAGGCTATGTTATACCAGAAGACGTTAGAGCTGTTGTCTACGATGTGCTAAGACACAGAGTAGGAATTACTTACGAAGCCGAGGCAGAAAATATAAAATCTGAAGATCTAATAAGCAAAATCATAAACGAGATAGAAGTGCCGTAAATTTTGCGTCTAAAACTACATGTACAAATTTTAAATTGCTTAATAATCATAATACCTTAACGATTTAGTTCTAGATCGAATAATTAGTTTGCAGAATCCATGGATACCAAATCGCTTTTAAAGAAAGTTAGAAAAATAGAAATCAAAACGCGTCGGTTAAGCGATCATGTTTTTGGTGGAGAATACCATTCTACATTCAAAGGGCGGGGGATGACGTTTAGTGAAGTGAGAGCCTACCAGTTTGGAGATGATGTAAGGTCTATAGATTGGAATGTGACTGCTCGGTACAATGAGCCTTTTATAAAAGTGTTTGAAGAAGAACGGGAGTTAACGATGATGTTGCTCGTGGATATTTCAGAATCTACTGTCTTTGGGACTAGAGAAACCTTCAAGAAGGATATCATAACTGAAATGGCAGCTACCTTAGCTTTTTCGGCCACCCAAAATAATGATAAAATTGGTCTGATGTTATTTTCAGATCAAATAGAGCTTTATATCCCACCTAAAAAAGGGAGAATGCATGTTTTGCGAATTATAAGGGAACTCATTGAGTTTAAGCCTTCTCATAAAACTACCGACTTGACAAAAGCCTTCAAATATCTTATAGATATGATGAAGAAAAAAGCGATAGTGTTTGTGTTGTCAGATTTTTTATCCGACGACTACGAGCATACTTTAAAGATTTTAGGGAAGAAGCATGATGTCACAGGAATCCGTATTTTCGATGAGAGAGAAGAAGAACTCCCTAATTTGGGAATGGTTCAAATGCGAGATGCCGAAACAGGAGAGGCAATATGGGTAAATACGTCAAGTAAATCGACAAGGAAAACCTTTACAAAACAGTATAGGGACCGAGTGGATTATTTTCAAAGAGCCTTCAAGCTAAGTGGATCCGGCTATTTAAGCAATCGAGTCGATGAAAACTACGTGATAAAACTCCTTGGCTATTTCAAATCCAGATAAGAGTTATGCAAAAGCCATTACATCCCTATAACTTCGATATAACAAGGAAACTCACTTTGAGTTTTATCCTAGTGTTTGTTTTTGGTTACGCTTATTCACAAGAGGTAAAGTTCAAAACCAATGCGGATACCATTAAAATTGGAGAGCAGGTAGATTATACTATTGAAGTTGAAAATATAAGCAACGAAGACTTTGTTGTGTTTCCAAAAGATCAAACTTTTGTGCCCTTGGAAATGGTGGAAGATTATAAAATCGATACCACTCAACCTGAAGCAAAAAACTTTAAACTCACCAAGCTTTATAAACTTACACAATTCGATTCTGGAACCTACTCCGTTCCACCGCAATTGGTGAAAATAAACGATAAGGCATTTTACACAGATTCCCTTAGGATAAGAGTGAACGATGTGGTTTTGGATACGACTCAACAAAAGTTGTTTCCTATAAAACCATCAATTGGAGTAGAAAAGCCTTTCCGCATCGCTTCCTGGTTCTGGTGGACGATAGGAATTATAGCAGTATTAGCTATTATAGCTTTCTTATTATTCAAATTCAAGAAGAAAAGAGACTTAGCCAAAAAGAGAATTCCTCCTTTCCAACAAGCGATGATTTATCTTAAAGAACTAGATAAATCCTCTGCACTAGAGTCTAGAAATTTTAAGGAGTATATCACAGAACTCACCAATATTACCAGAAGATACTTGGAAGAAAAACTAGAAATAAGAGCGATGGAATATACTACCAATGAGCTTATTTCAGAATTAATCTTCAGAAAAGAAAAGAAAAAGCTAGCGTTGAAAGACGATATCATAGCAGAGTATGAAAAGATTTTAAGGAGAGCAGATCTAGCAAAATTCGCCAAAAGCAAACCAGATCTCATTACCCTGAAATCGGATAGAAAGCAAATTGAAAATTTTTTAAAAAACGTTCAAAGTGCTATTCCACAAATTACAGAGGAGGAGAAGAAAAAAGACAAAGCGTTTCAAGAATCACTAGCAAAGAAACGAAGAAAACAAAAATGGATTGTAGGAATTATCCTCGGAGCTGTCTTGATTATCGCTGTTGTTTCTGCGGTGATAGCCACCAAAGGATATGCTTTTGTTAAAGATAATATCATTGGGAACCCAACCAAAGAATTGCTAGAAGGCGATTGGATGACTAGTGATTACGGAGTTCCGCCAATGAGTATGACCACACCAGAAGTTTTGGTTCGAGGGGATTATGAACTTCCTGAAAGTCTAAAACAGAATGTAGCAGACAGCGAGATGTATAGCTCTGGATCTATGTATCAAAGCCTTTATATACTGCTTAACCAAATACGCTTTAAAGAAGCTCAAGAGGTAAATTTAGATGCTGTTGTAGATGGAATTTATACTGATTTTGAAGAAAGAGGGGCTTATAACATCGTAACTAAATCTGAAGAGTTTGAAACTATTGGAGGGGTAAAAGGGAAAAAAGTATTTGGTAGTTTTGCCATAGAAAACCCGATTACCAAAAGCGACATTAGAAAAGAATATCAAATTTTGAATTTTGGTAAAGGAGGATTCCAGCAAATTATCATCATCCATGATGGTGATGACGAATATGGAGAAAGCATTACTAAACGAATTATCAATGCAGTTGAATTTAAATCTTTAGAAAAATGATGATTTTTGAAAACTTTACTTTTGAAAATCCAAGCTGGTTTTGGCTTTTACTTTCCATTCCCTTAGCTGTGTTTTGGTATTGGAAAAAAAGAGATCAAGAAAATGCTAGTATAAAGATGTCTAGTACGCAAGGGTTCAAAAAGAGTACTTTAGCGAAGTTACGCCCCCTTCTCTTTATTTTAAAAATGCTAGCCTTGGTGTTATTAACTATAGCGATGGCAAAACCAAGAACAGTAGATGTGAGTACCAAAGTCAAGAAAACAGAAGGAATCGATATAATTATGGCTGTAGATATCTCTGCCAGTATGTTGGCTAGAGATTTGGAACCCAACCGGCTGGAAGCTTTAAAAAAAGTAGCTATTAATTTTATAGAAGGTCGACCAAACGATCGTATTGGACTTGTGATTTACGCTGGAGAAAGTTATACTAAAACCCCTTTAACCAGTGATAAGTCAATCATATTTAATGCTATCAACGATCTGGAGTATACTCAAAATATAGAAGGAGGAACTGCTATAGGCATGGGATTGGCAACCTCTGTCAATAAATTGAAAGATAGTAAGGCCAAAAGTAAAGTGATTATTTTATTGACAGATGGTGAGAACAATGCAGGTTTTATAGATCCTAAAACAGCAACACAACTCGCTACAGAATACGATATTAAAACCTACACCATTGGAGTAGGCAGCAATGGTATGGCATTATCTCCCGTGGGGATAAAAGCTAACGGACAATTTGAATACAGAAATATAGAAGTCAAAATCGATGAAGCGTTGCTTAAAACCATAGCTGAAAGTAACGGCGGTAAATACTTTAGAGCCACCGACAATCAAAAGTTTGAAGCTATTTATGAAGAGATTGACGCTTTAGAAAAAACAGAAATTGAAGAATTTAAGTTTTATAATTACGATGAGAAATATAGAATCTTCCTTATACTAGCTGGAGGTTTATTATTTATAGAATTTTTATTGAAACACACACTTTTTAGAAGCTTTGTATAGATGTTTATAATTGAAGAACAAATTTATTTTTGGGGTTTCCTTGTGTTACCAATCTTGTTGTTTTTGTTCTTGAGCCATGTGTATTGGAAAAAGAAAGCTCAACATAAATTTGCAGACATCAAGCTTTTTAAAAAGCTGGCACCTAACCAATCGAGTTTTAAAGCCAATTTAAAGTTCATAGTTTTAGCCCTTGCCTTTTGTTGTTTTGTCATGGCTTTAGTCAACCCAAAACTAGGGACCAAAATGGAAACTATTAAGCGAGAAGGAGTAGATATTGTCTTTGCTCTGGATGTCTCAAAAAGTATGTTAGCCGAAGATATTGCTCCCAATAGACTGGAGAAATCGAAGCGAATCATCACCGAAATAGTGAATAAGCTTACGGCAGACCGCGTGGGATTAGTAGGTTATGCGGGGAGCGCTTTTCCTCAAGTGCCTATTACGACAGACTATGCGAGTACAAAGACCTTTTTGCAAAGCATGAATACAGATATGGTCTCAAGTCAAGGTACAGCTATTTCACAAGCTATAGACTTAGCAAAATCGTATTATAATGACGATGATCAAACCAATAAAGTCTTGATTATTCTTTCTGAAGGTGAAGATCATGACAGTAATGTTGAAAGCATGGCAGAAACAGCTGCTGCTGAAGGGATCAAAATATATACTATTGGCGTAGGAACCGAACGAGGGGATCCAATTCCTATTAAAAAAGAAGGTAGAATTCAATCCTACTTAAAAGATGACAACGGAGAAATTGTCATAACTAAAAGAGATACGGAAACGCTTCAAAAAATCGCTGAAATTGGTAATGGGGTTTATATAGATGGGACAAACACGTCTGATGCTGTTGACAATATCTTAAAAGAACTACAAAAAATTGAAAAAACAGAGTTTGAAGCAAAACAATTTGCCGATTTTAAGAGTAAATACCAATGGTTTTTAGCTTTTGGTATATTTTTAGTTCTATTTGATATCTTGCTACTAGAGCGTAAAACCGCTTGGATAAACAGATTAAATTTATTTAATGAACATGAAAAAGATGATGCTTAGAAGAAAAATAGCACTGGCCATAGTCATATTGGCCTTTGGTGTTGCCCTAGGTAATGCTCAAAACATTCCTAAGGCTTCCAAGGAAACCAAAACATTACTTGCAGAGGCGCAAATCAATGCGGGCAATTTTCCTATTTCTGAGGCTAAAGTTCGTCAAGCTAAAGCGATGAACCAAGACAACTCAGATATCAGTTACAATTTTGGAAATTTGTATCTAGAAAACAATGAAATTGAATCTGCAAAACTCCGCCTTATTGAGGCGATTGAGTCTACAGAGGATAAATCACTAAAGCATAAAAGCTACCATAATTTGGGGAACACCTTTATGAAAGAGGAGCAATATCAATTTGCTGTAGAGGCGTATAAAGATGCTTTACGTAACAATCCTACAGATGAAGAAACCAGATATAATCTTGCTTATGCCAAGTCGAAATTGAAAGATGAGAAAAACGACGGCAGTAAGGATGGTGACGACAAAGAGGATAAAAGTCAGGATAAAAAAGAAGATGAAAGTAAGGAGAATAAAGACAAAGGCGATAACGAGGACAAGGAAAAAGACGACAAAAATAAAGATCAAGAGGAAGACAAAGGCGATCAAAACGAAAATAAAGAAGATCAAAAAGATAAGGAAGGAGATAAAGGCAAACAGGAAAAAGAGCAAGAAGGAGATGGTGGGAAGGATGAGCAAAAGCAGCCACAACAACCTCAAAATAAAAAAGGACAAATCTCTCCAGAGCAAATTGAGCGTTTGCTAGAAGCTATAGAAAATCAAGAGAAAGATGTGCAGGAAAAACTCAATGCACAAAAAGCCAAGGGACAGAAATCCAAAACAGGAAAAGACTGGTAAAACATGAAAAGTGTAACGTTCTTAATGTTTTTTTTAATAGGGCTAATCTCGTTAGCTCAAGTTACTTTTACGGCAGAAGCTAGTAGAACGAAAATTGGAATAAACGAACGTTTAAAAGTAGATTTTACCGTAGATGCTAACGGAGATAACTTTATACCTCCAAACTTCAACGGTCTTCAAAAAATTGGAGGCCCTAATCAATCTTTTTCTCAATCCTGGAAAAATGGTAAGAGTTCATTTCAAAAAACATTTACGTATTTCTTTCAGCCAGAGAAAAGAGGGACTATTACTATTGGCCAAGCGGAAATTACAGTAGAGGGCCGAGTCTACAAGACCTCACCAATTGAAATAGAAGTCATTGCTGCAGTCGATACCCCCAATCAATCTAAAGCGGTTGCCGAAGCTGGTGACGGCATACATCTCATAGCAGAAGTGAGTAAATACCAACCCTACCTCAACGAAGGGATTTATGTGGTGTACAAGCTTTTTTTGAGTCCTACCGTGAACATTAGAAACTGGAGACCTTTGGATGATCCCAAGTTTGAAGGCTTTTGGAGCCAAAATATCAATATTGATCAATTAGAACTGAAACAAGGAGAATTTGGTGGACAGCCTTATCGTTATGTCGAACTCCGTAAAACAGTTCTTTATCCTCAAAGAACAGGAGAGTTGAAAATTGAACCCCTATCGCTATCTGTTTCTGTAGAAGTCCCCACAGACCAAAGGGATTTTTTTGGGAGACGAACCTATGAGGTTGTCGAAAAGAATTTTTCTGCCAATACCCGAATTGTAGATGTGAAAGCTCTTCCAGACGAGGGTAAGCCTGAAAATTTTTCTGGTGCTGTAGGTGAGTTTGATTTTAAACTAAAAGCTAACAGACAAGAACTAGATGCTCAAATGTCTTTGGAATTGACTTCAGAAGTGAGTGGAAAAGGAAATTTGAAACTCTTCAATATGCCAGAAATCCGCACACCATCTTCATTTGAAGTCTATGAGCCGGAGCGCCAAGAAAACGTAAGAACGTCGAGTCTAGGTATGCAGGGTAGAGTGAGTGAAAAATACACTGTGATTCCAGAATTCAAGGGAGATTATACCATACAACCAGTACCTTTTTCTTATTTCAACCCAAGAACTGAATCCTACGAGACTTTAAATTCTAGTCCTATCTCTATAAAAGTGAACTCGGGACCAGAGCGACCGAGAGAGGCTGTGACAACCTTAAGGGGAGATAATGCTAAAGCTCAAAATATAATTTCCTCAAAGAACAACTTCAATTATATAAAATTGAAGACCAGATTGAAGCAAAAGGATAACCCAGTGTTTTTCCAATCTCCATTATACTGGACGTTATTCTTTATCCCTTTTTTAGCGATACCGTTTATGCTGATATTTGGTAAAGTGAAAAACAGGGAAACAGATCAGAATCAATTACTACAAAAAAGAGCGAACAAGTTGGCTAAGCGCTATCTATCTGAAGCCAAAAAGAATTTAGGAACTTCTAAGCCTTTTTATGAAGCCTTAGAAAGAGCTTTTCATAATTATCTAAAAGCTAAATTGAAAATCCAGACTTTGGAAATGCATAAGGATAAAATTCAAGAGCTCTTGAGTGCTAAAGGCGTTTCTGTAGAAACGACTACTCAATTTCTAAAACTTCTTGAAAATTGTGAATTGGCCAGATATTCTCCTTCAGTGTCTAAGGATATGCAGACTGATTTCGAAAAAGCCGCAAAAGTGATTTCTGAAATTGATAAAGAAGTTTAATATGAAATACTATCTCTACATATTAATAACATTCATCAGTTATACTGGGTTTTCTCAGTCTGAAGATACTTTTGAAAAAGCTAACGAGGCTTATGCTGACGACCAATTCTCTGAAGCTGTTCAGCTATACACTAGTTTATTAGATGATGGCCTAGTTTCAGGTGAATTATACTTCAATTTGGGGAACGCTTATTTTAAACAGAGTGATTTAGCCAATGCTATATTTCATTATGAAAAAGCACTTCAACTTAACCCTGCAGACCAAGAGGTGAGAGAAAATCTTGAGATTGCCAATACCCAAACTATCGATACGATTGAAAATGCACCAGAGTCCAATTTAAACACTATGGTCTATACTACTACACACATGCTAAAGGTGAATACTTGGGCTTGGGTAAGTGTCATTCTCTCTTTGTGTTTTGGTTTTTTTATGGTGTTGTATTTCAGGTCTGGGACCACTCGTAAAAAACGCAGTACCTTTTTTACTGCAATTTTATTTTTAGTGTTTGGAGTACTTAGCTTGCTATTTGGACGTCTCCAAAATCAATTTTTAGGAGATCAGTCCTTTGCCATCATTTTTGAAGACCAAGTACTAGTTCATGTAGAGCCTAATTCTAGAAGCGATATTAATTTTCAAATGAACAAAGGAACTAAAGTAAGTACAGGGTCCACCTTCAGAGAATTCACTCAAATAGAACTCTCCGACGGGTCTAAAGGATGGGTTAAGACTTTAATTTTAAAAAAACTATAACATCGGCTAGTCATTCTATTTCTGTAATTAATCCATATATTTACATTATATATGAGATTAAAATTATTTATACTTATTTTTTCCTTTTCGAACCTTATTATCACTCCTACTTTGTTGATAATAACGGTAGAAAATGACGTTGATATTAGTTTTGTATTCAATGCTAATGTGGAAGAAAACTCAGAAAAAAACAACGTATCATTTAGTGATTACATCGTTGATGATAACTTAATGACCACTGGTTTCATGTATAAAGTTACATCGAGTTCAACGACACCTTACCTTTTGAACTACAAAGTTATTCATCAAAAAATAGTCTGCCCCCCTCCTGATTTTTTATAATTGAATTCGTCATTTTTCAATTGTTTATTAAATCAATAAATGTTCTTTTCTAAAGGAGCATGGACAAATCAATTTTATGTTTAAACATTTAAATAAAGACCTACCCTCTAGTGTAGTTGTCTTTTTTGTAGCCTTACCCTTATGTTTGGGTATTGCGTTAGCTAGTGGCGCCCCACTTTTTGCTGGAGTTATAGCTGGAATAATAGGAGGTATTGTTGTGGGTTCCATAAGTGGATCTTCAGTAGGAGTAAGCGGTCCAGCAGCGGGTCTTGCAGTGATCGTCTTAAGTGCAATTGCAAGCTTAGGTAAATATGAATACTTCTTGGTTGCTGTAGTTATAGGAGGAGCTATTCAAATTTTATTAGGCATCTTAAAAGCTGGTGTCATTGGATACTATTTTCCATCCTCTGTCATAAAGGGAATGCTAGCTGGAATTGGCATCATCATTTTCTTAAAGCAATTCTCCGTAGCTTTTGGCTTACCAGATAATTATGATTTTTTTGATTATAGCATAAAGGTAATGTTAGATAATATCATCTTAGCTTGGGAAGGCCTTTCTAAAGGGACTCTAAGCATTACACTAATCAGTATTGGGATTATGGTATTTTGGTCTAGTGTTTTAGAAAAAAAATACCAATTTTTTAAAGTAGTCCCAGGCCCCCTTGTCGCTGTTATTGTGGGGATTCTTTATAAGTTATTTATAGAGGATGCCAGTATATTTGGAATTGCAGATTCCAATCTAGTTTCAGTTCCTGTACCTAGTAGTTTTTCAGATTTTATGACTCAATTCACTTTTCCAGATTTCTCAATTATTACAAGCACAGAAGTTTGGGTTGTCGGGTTTACAATTGCAGTTGTGGCTAGTTTGGAAACGCTACTTAGTGTTGAAGCAACAGATAAGCTTGACCCCAGAAAGCGAGTCACGCCAACAAATAGAGAATTGGTTGCTCAAGGAACAGGTAATATGCTCTCTGGTTTTATAGGAGGTTTACCCATTACTCAAGTGGTTGTAAGAAGTTCTGCCAACATCCAATCTGGAGGACGTACCAAATTATCGGGAATATTACATGCCGTATGGTTGCTTCTTGCAGTCGTTTTTATCCCAGATTTACTTAATCTCATCCCATTAGCAGTTCTTGCAGGAGTCTTATTTATTGTAGGCTATAAACTAGCGAAACCTTCTTTATTCGTAAAGATGTTTAAGCTTGGAAAAACTCAGTTTTTACCTTTTATAGTGACTGTAGGAGGTATCGTTTTAAGTGATTTGCTCACAGGAATAGGCTTAGGCCTTATTGTAGGTCTTATTGTAATTCTCATCAATAGTTATAAAAACTCACATTTCTTACATGTAGAAGATAAAACGGGTGATGGGAAACTTGTAAAAATGACTTTTGCTGAAGAAGTTACGTTTTTCAATAAAGGGGCCATATTAAAATCTCTTAACGATATTTCATCGCATTCTACTGTTGAAATCGATATCAGAAAATCTAAATATTTGGATTATGATATTTTAGAAATTCTTGAAGATTTTAAGACTAAAGCTAAAAACAGGGATATTTATATAACTGTCATTTCGGACCGAGGAAAATTTGAAAATCCAGACAGCTATCAGAAATTTTTTAATTTAAAGTCAAACTACTAATTATGGGATTAAATAAAATCATTACTAAACAAGAGCAAGAAGCGCTAACTCCAGATGAAACCTTAGATGATCTCATAGAGGGAAATAATCGTTTCACATCAGATAATTTTCATTCTAGAGACTATAATGCTTTAAAGGTGAGTGCCACCATTGGTCAATATCCAAAAGCTGTTATTCTATCATGTGTCGATAGCCGTGTCCCTGTGGAAACTGTTTTCGATCAAGGGATAGGTGATATTTTCGTCGCTAGAGTTGCGGGAAATTTTGAGAATAAAGATATACTTGGAAGTTTGGAGTATGCTTGTAAAGTGGCGGGGAGTAAGCTCGTTTTTGTGATGGGTCATGAGAGTTGTGGAGCTGTAAGTGCGGCTTGTGATGGAATAGAATTAGGAAATATCACTCATTTATTGAGCAATATAAAACCAGCGGTAGAAGCAGTTAAAACCGAAGGTAAAAGGGATTCTACCAATAAAAAATTTGTTCATGATGTGGTCGAAAAAAACGTCCGGTTAACCATCGAGAGAGTTCGTGAAAAGAGTCCTATTTTGAAAGATATGGAGGATAAAGGATACATAAAGATTGTAGGAGGAGTCTATTCCCTTCAATCTGGAAAAGTAGAATTACTGTCTTCATCTGACTTTTAGTTTATTTAAAATAGACCCTTGAAATTTATTTTCAAGGGTTTTTTATGCTTCATCGGTACTATCCAACATATCACTTTCTTCTAGCAATTCCTCCAAAGAAGGAATAAGAGTTGAGCTCACTTCTTTTATAGTCGATACGATAACAGAGTCTTGAAGTTTGGTGATTGCAATAAACCTACCGTTAGTGTTGATGTATTCAAAAATCAATAGCAAAATCAAAATAAATAAGCCTGTTTTAACCACTCCAAATACGGCTCCTAGTAGTCGATTGATCATTCCTAAGGCTATGGTATGAACTATTTTAGTCAAAATCTTACCCAAAATCGATACGACGAGCGATATAATAAGGAAGCTAATAAAAAACCCAGTAATTTCTATGTTGGAGGTCGACCAGTCCGTCCAGCGAGTAAGATAACTTTCTGCAATGTAACTGTATTCTAAAGCGCCAAAGATGCCTGCTAATAAGCCAATAATCCCAGTAAGCTCTAAAATAAAGCCTCTCTGGAATCCTCTAATAAGACCAATGAGAAGCAAAACTCCGAGAATAATGTCTAATATATTCATGCCTCCAAATATAATCAAATCGATGAAAGCATTTACCTTTGTAGTATGAGAGATGAATTACTTAAAAAACGTTGGGAAACCCTTCAAAACAGACTATCCACTCAGTTTGCAGATGGAGATACGATGGAGCTCGATGCCATTATATATTTGGTAGGGGTGCAAGAGTTGGGCAAACCACAAGCCAAATTTAAAAAAGACGATAAAGTTAATTTGATTCACATCGGTATCTGTACACTTCTAGAGCCTTATGGATTCTATGAATTTGATTTCGTTGATGAAGACGGTTGGCCACATTTTAATAATATTTCAAAACTTCCAGTTTTAAAAGCAGGAGAACAAACGGTATTAATGAAAGAAGCTTTGGTATCTTATTTTCTTAAACGAGAGTACATAGAATAGTAGGCCAGTAATTAATATTTTTTCTGGGGAACATGCTGTTTTTTTTTGTAAATTTGCAAATTCATTTTACCAAACAGTATGATAGATAAGATAAAGGCGTATATAGATGAAGTTGAGCGCTTTACAGCGGATAAAACAGAGGAATTAGAGCAATTTAGAATTCGGTTTTTAGGAAAAAAAGGAATTTTGAACGACTTTTTCGCTGAATTTAAAAATGTGCCTAATGAACAAAAGAAAGAGTTTGGGAAAACGATAAATGAGTTGAAAGTTTCAGCTCAAGCTAAAGTGGAGCAGCTGAAATCTGAAATTGCTTCAAAAATTGAGGATAAAGGACTATACGGCGACCTTTCAAGACCTGGGGAGCCTCTTGAGATTGGCGCGAGGCACCCTATTTCTCTAGTCAAAAACAGAATCACAACCATATTTTCTAATATTGGGTTTAACGTTTCTGAAGGACCAGAAATAGAAGACGATTGGCATAATTTTACGGCCTTAAACCTTCCAGAATACCACCCTGCTCGGGATATGCAGGATACTTTTTTTATCCAAACCGATCCTAAAGATATTTTGTTAAGAACCCACACTTCGAGCGTACAAGTGAGGTATATGGAAAACAATGAGCCTCCCATACGTACGATTTCTCCAGGAAGAGTCTTCAGAAATGAAGATATTTCAGCTCGATCTCATTGTATATTTCACCAAGTTGAAGGTCTGTACATAGATAAAAATGTATCCTTTAAAGACTTGAAGCAAACCTTGATTTACTTTACGCAAGAGTTGTTTGGCAAATCCAAAATTCGGTTAAGACCGTCTTACTTCCCCTTTACAGAGCCTAGTGCAGAAGTGGATATTTACTGGGGTCTGGAAACCGAAACCGATTATAGAATTACCAAAGGGACTGGTTGGTTAGAAATTATGGGATGTGGAATGGTAGATCCAAATGTTTTGAAGAATTGCAATATCGATCCTAAAGAGTATAGTGGTTTTGCCTTTGGTATGGGTATAGAGCGTATAGCCATGTTGCTTTATCAGATTGGAGATATCCGTATGTTTTACGAAAACGATGTTCGCTTCCTTGAACAGTTTAAATCGTCATTGTAAGTTTTTCATCATGAAAAAAGACATCGACAGAGCTATTCCAAAAGTAAAAAACGTCTACATTGTTGCCTCTTATGAGTTTAATTCTATCTTTAAATTAGACGAATGGACTATTTATCTCGTCAATGATAACACCGAGGTTTTAGAAACTGTTTTGGTGGTTTCCAAAGGGGAAAGCAATGTCAAAACAACGTCTATTCTAAGGAAGAAGTTAGACGTTCTGCCCGTTAAGTCGTTCGCCAAACTCGAGTTTCTCCATGACGATGTTTTAGAGGTGGATAATATTTTTCAAGTGACTTATTTTTTAGAGGGAAAGCTTCTACATAAGGACTTCAGGTTTCCAAAATTCTCTCTGAAACCCGAAGCGGTCGTAGATTTACCTTTATTAAACTCAAAAGGAATTATAGCAGATTAATTTGGTGTTAAAGGGAATCTTTTTTAACTTTTCTCAAATTCATCAATACTATAGATGATAAAATGAGAGCTATTCCAATCCATTTATAAAGGTTTTGTTCTTCTTGTAAGACAAAATAGCCCATCAAAACAGCCACAGGTAACTCTATGGAAGAAATGATGGCGCCTAGACCTACATTTATTTTTGGCATGCCTGCTGTAAAAAATAAGGGGGGTAAGATGGTCCCAAATAGAGCAAGAATAGGTCCCCATACTATAAAAATACCAAAGTCCATATAGTCTATAAGTTCTGGAAGTGTAATCACAGAAACAACAAGGAGCCCACCAAGCATCATCCATTTGCTTCTAGTAATAGGGTGATATTGTAGCCCAACACTATTGGACGTCATAATGGTAACCGTATAAGACAAAGCGGCAAGTATGCCGTACCCTATTCCTGCGAAATCTACCTCTTGTTCTTCTGCAAGTAGATCTGCTGCCAAGATGGTGCCTAATAAAATAAGGATAACCGAAAAAATCTTTCTTTTGGTTGGCTTTATCTTATTGATAATTCCATCCAAAACAACACCTATCCATACGCTTTGCATCAACAAGACAATACCAACAGAAACAGTAATGTATTGAATAGCTAAATAATAAAAGATGCTCGTAAACCCAAGAGATGTCCCAGATAGGATGAGATAAAAAATAGTTTTGCGTCTCAGTTTTGAGTCCTTGATAGGGGTTTCGCTTTTCTTTAAAAAGAGATTTAAAATAACTAAAGCTATAAAGCCAATAAGAAGCTGAGCAAAGGTGACTTCGTAGGGAGTGTAGTGCTCCTCATAAGCAAGTTTTACAAAAGTAGTAAGCAATCCGTAGCAGGAAGCGCCAAGAGCGACTAGAAGCCCTCCTTTTAAAATAGAATTCATAGTAAAGTAATGGTTAGTTTAGCTTATCGGCTAGTTTGGTAAAGACTTCTTTTGGATTTTTACCTTCGTATAGGACTTTATAAACGGAGTTTATAATAGGCGTTTTAGGTTTTTTATTCCCGTAAGATTTACTGATTTCGTAAGCCGAGTTAGTGGCATAATACCCTTCTGCTATCATACTCATTTCCATTTGAGCACTTTTTACCGTGTAGCCTTTTCCTATCATATTTCCAAAATAGCGATTACGGCTAAAGACTGAATATCCTGTGACCAATAAATCTCCTAGATATGCAGAATCGTTGATATTCCGTTTCAAATTATATCGTTTTTTGATGAAGCGTTTCATCTCTCGTATAGCATTACTCATCAGGACACTTTGGAAATTATCACCATAGCCTAAGCCATGAGCAATTCCTGCAGCAATAGCATAAATATTTTTGAGTACAGCGGCATATTCTGTACCGATAATGTCTTCAGAAATATTACATTTTATATAGTCACTTCTTAAGTACTTTGCTAAGGTATTGGCATGTTCTTCGTTGGCACAGGCCAAGGTTAAATAGGAAAGGCGTTCTAAAGCGACTTCTTCTGCATGACAGGGTCCAGTGATCACGCCAATTTTGTCGAAAGGGATGTCATATTCATGATGAAAATGCTCTCCAACCAAACTCTGAGATTCTGGAACAATCCCTTTTATAGCGCTAAATATGATTTTGTCTTTTAAACTGACCGTGACTTTATCAAGTTCTTTTTTTAAAAAGGCTGAAGGCACAACGAAGATTAGAAAATCCGATTCTTGTATAACCTTATTGATGTCATCGGATAACTTGATTTGCTTTGGGTCAAATTCTACGGCGCTAAGGTAATTTGGGTTGTGGTGCTCTTTCTCAATGTGGTTTATGACTTCTTTGTTCCTCATATACCAGTTCACTTGCGGGACATTTTCACATAGCATTTTTACTATTGCAGTAGCCCAGCTTCCACCACCTATAACGCCAAAATTCGGATTAGAATTTGTCATATGTTTTGTTTTAGTGTCTATAATACCTTAATTTCTTTGTTAAAGAGATAATTTAAAAATCTTAAAGATAATCGCATTCATTTCCGGAGGAGTTCACATTTAAGTCGAGCACGGGATTCTGCTTATTTATAAAAATTCATCTCATCTATATATTCCCAAACTTTGTGCTGAAGAAGGGGGCGTATATTTTTACCAGATTTTATCATTTCCCTTATTAGTGTTGAAGATATTTCCATTTGAGGAGTGGTGGTCAGATGGATTTTTGGATGATTCTGGAACTGTTCAGGAACTTCAGATTTAGTGTGTCGTGGGCAAATATAGATCTCATGGTTGTCCAAAATATTTTGGAAGTTTTTCCACTTATGGAAATTTACCAAATTATCCTCTCCCATAATCAAAGAAAAGTCTAAGTCTGGATGCGAATCTTTGAGTTCTGCTAGCGTCTTGGAGGTATAACTGGGTTGAGGTAAGTTAAACTCAACATCGCAAGGTTTTAACTTATCATAATCCTCTGTGCCTCGATAAACCAACTCTAATCTATGATGATTTTCTAAAAGATTTTTTTTCTTTTTAAACGGGCTTTGCGGAGTAATAACAAGCCAAACCTCATCCATAACGGTATGTTCTACCAAATGATTTGCAATAATCAAATGCCCGATGTGAAAAGGATTGAACGTCCCAAAGTAAAGGCCAACTTTTTTCATATCTATTTAATAAAATCTTTTACTAAGCGATAGGCTTCATCGAGAGCTTTATCCAAATCTTCATTGACTATGATATGGTCAAACTGTGGAGCGGTTGCCATTTCAATAGAGGCCTTTGCAACACGCATGGCAATGCGATCTTCCGACTCTGTTTTCCTTTTTTTAAGTCGGATTTTAAGCTCTTCGATACTTGGAGGTTCAACGAATACGGCTAAGGTCTGTTTGGGATAAATATGTTTAATATCCAAACCTCCTACAACGTCTATATCAAAAACCACATGTTTTCCCATGGCCCAAATTCTATCTATTTCAGCATTTAAAGTCCCGTAAAAGTTATCTCTGTAAACCTCTTCCCATTCCAAAAAAGCATCGCTTTTAATATGGGTTTTGAATTCCTTCAAATCCATAAAATAATAATCTTTTCCGTCGACTTCATTTTCTCTCGGGGACCTAGAGGTTGCAGAAATCGAAAACTCTAGATTTAAGTCTTCCTGGCTTAAGAGATGTTTTACAATAGTGGTTTTGCCAGATCCAGATGGAGCAGAAAATACAATGAGTTTGCCTTGTTTTGAATCGCTCATACTTATAATACATTAAGGAGTTGCTCCTTGATTTTTTCTAGCTCATCCTTCATTTCGACAACGGCTTTTTGCATGGGAGCAAAGTTTGACTTACTGCCTATGGTATTGATCTCTCTTCCTATTTCTTGGCAGATAAAATTTAATTTTCTTCCGTTAGAATCTGAAGAGTTCAAAGCTTTATTGAAATAATCTAGATGGTTGTCTAGCCTTGTTTTCTCTTCGGTGATATCGTATTTTTCTATGTAATAAATCAATTCTTGTTCAAAGCGGTTTTCATCCACTTTTTCCTTTAGATCTTCAATGCCTTTTCGCAATCTAGACTTCACGTGGGCGATGCGTTCGGGATCAATATCCTTCACTTTTAAAAGTAATTCTGTGAGGTTATTAATGCGAAGCTCAAAGTCCTTTTTTAAGACTTCTCCTTCATCAGTTCTAAATTGATTAATCTGTTCTAAAGCCATTTCCAAAACTTTATAAACCGCCTCAGAATCCTCTTTTTCTAGCTCATTTTTTTCTGAACTCAAAGCATTTGGCATTGACATTGCAATTTGAAGTAAACGGCTGTCGTCTTTAAAAGTTGTAACCGGAAGCTGCTTAAGTTGTTCCAGATAACTTTCAACTACTTTGATATTTATCTTCGCAGAGCTTTCTGCTTCATGCTTTTCTACCTGTAAGGACAAGTCTACTTTACCGCGGCCTAGGGCTTTCGATAATCTATTTCTAAGGGTAAGTTCTAGTTCTCTAAATTCTGAAGGTAGTCTTACGTTAGCATCTAGATGCTTACTATTGAGAGATTTGAGTTCTGCCACAAAAGTTTTGCCAGCTACTTCCAATTTGCTTTTACCGTAACCGGTCATCGATTGAATCATAAAATCTTATGTAAAAAAGTTATGCAAAGGTAACAAATCCCACAGGAACTTTGAAGGTGGATGTTAGCATTCCCCTAAGGAGTAATGCTTAATTTATTGTAATTTCGCTATTGTAGTAAGGTAAACAGAGTTCATGAAATATTATATTATAGCAGGAGAAGCATCTGGAGATCTGCATGCTTCCAATTTAATGCAAGCCCTACAAGAAAAAGATACTTCCGCAGATTTTAGGTTTTGGGGAGGTGACCTTATGGCGGAAGCTGGAGGAACACTTGTTAAACACTATAGAGAACTCGCTTTTATGGGGTTTTGGGAGGTGATTACTAACCTTAAAACTATTTTTAAGAATATTAATTTTTGTAAAGTCGATATATTAGAATATCAACCAGACGCTATCATCTTTATAGATTACCCTGGATTTAATATGAGAATTGCTCAATGGGCAAAAGAATTAGGGTTTGCAACACATTATTATATTTCTCCGCAGATCTGGGCGTGGAAAGAAAGCCGTATTAAAGCCATAAAAAGAGATGTAGACCATATGTATGTGATTTTGCCTTTTGAAAAAGACTTTTACGAGAATAAGCATGATTATCCAGTTCATTTCGTAGGTCACCCTTTGCTAGATCAGATTGAAAAAAGAAAAGACATCAGCTTTGAAACTTTTAAGCAAAAGCATAAGCTGGAAGATAAACCTATCATCGCTTTGTTACCAGGAAGTAGAAAGCAAGAAATCTCCAAAATGCTATCGGTTATGCTTTCAGTAGTAGAACATTATCCGTCTTACCAATTTGTTATTGCGGGAGCACCAAGCCAAGATGAAGAATTTTATAAGTCGATTGTATCCAATTCAGAAGTGAAGCTGATAGAAAACGACACTTATAACTTATTGAGTCAAGCTCATGCAGCTTTGGTTACATCGGGCACTGCAACTTTAGAAGCCGCCTTGTTTGAAGTGCCAGAAGTGGTTTGTTATAAAGCTAATGCTGTGTCTTATTTAATCGCTAAACAAATCGTCAATTTGCGTTTTATCTCGTTGGTGAATTTAATAATGGATCGTGAAGTAGTGAAAGAACTTATCCAAGGTGATTTCAATGTCAAACAACTTCAACAAGAATTGGATAAAGTCTTAGATTTTCAGAAGCGGGAAGACTTACAAAAGGAGTATAAAGAATTGAAAACAAAGCTCGGCGGAATAGGAGCAAGTCGTAAAACCGCCGAATTGATTGTTAATTCCTTCAACTAACCATTAAAGGCTGTTACAGTGTTTACTTTGCCCTGTAGCATTTCTTTAAGCATGGATTCAATACCATTTTTTAAGGTGATGGTAGAGGATGGACACCCACTACAAGCTCCTTGTAAAATGACTTGCACATCTTTTGACTCGGCATTGTAAGACTTAAACATGATATTTCCTCCATCGCTGGCAACAGCTGGTTTCACATATTCTTCTAGGATTTGTACGATCTCTTTAGAAATATCGTCAAGATTGCTAGTGTCAATTTTCGGGGAAGGAGCCTCTGTTTTTTTAGATTGGACTTTTCCCGTTTCCAAAATCTTTCCTCCCTCTTCGATATAATCTTTTATAAAGCCTCTTAACTCATTGGTAATGGTATCCCACTCTGCCATGTCGTATTTATTGATGGAGATATAATTATCATCCATAAATATTTCTTTGACAAAAGGAAAATGAAATAATTTTTGAGCAAGAGGAGAGAATTCTGCATCATCTATGCTTTTAAATTCGGCAAATTCCAACACCAGTTTTTTATTAGCGACAAATTTCATCACCGAAGGGTTAGGTGTGCTTTCAGCATAGACGGTTACAGGAATTTTGCTTACAGTGTTTTCTTCTGTTTCATCTACAATTTTACCACCATCATTTATATGTTTTAGAAGCTGTTCTGAGATCTCGTTTTGTACATCCGCCCACTCTACAATATTAAACTTCTCAATAGCAATAAAGTTTTGAGAGATGTAAACTGTCTTTACAAAGGGTAAGTAGAATAACTGAGAAGCAATTGGAGATTTCATCGCTTCTTCTATATTATGATATTCATAGCCCTTCTGTTTGGTCAAAAATTCATTGAACTCAAATTTAAGGATAGAGGGTTTATTAGTAGGCTTAATTTCAACCGTGTAATTCTGCATGATTATTCTTTTGTGCAAAATTACAAAACAATAGAATCAAAGCTTCAACTTTGTGCTTCTATTAATAATTTGATCTTACAGATTAATATGATAGTTTAAACTTTATATTTGCGATGAATATCATATTTTCACTAAATCTTTTAAAATCATTGTTTTTTAATTCTCTTTTTTTTATTTTTTCTAAAAGCTGTAAATGCATAGCATTTCTATTACTCTCTATATTCTCTTTTACTGCTTTTTCTCAAGGGTCCAGTTTACCTATTTATTCAGATTATTTGACAGACAATTATTATTTGGTTCACCCCTCCATGGCAGGAGCCTCAAACTACAATAAAGTTAGGTTAACAGCTAGGCAGCAGTGGTTGGATGTAAGGGATGCCCCGAGTTTACAAACGCTAAGTGTCAATGGGAGAATAAATGATAAAGTGGGGCTTGGAGGGATTTTTTATAATGACTCCAATGGAAGATTTTCACAACAGGGTGTAACCGCCACCTTTGCTTACCATTTAATGTTTTCCAGATCTACAGCAGATCTCCACCAACTTTCCTTTGGACTTAGTGCCAATATTCTTCAGGATCGTTTTGACCAAGCAGGCCTAAACACTTTAATTAATCCTGACCCAGCCATAGATGGGTCTCAACGTTCCGAGACCTTATTTAATGCAGATATTGGGTTTTCATATTTCTTTTTGAATTTTTTTGCTCACGTAACTTTTAAAAATCTACTCCCACAGCAGCGCAGAGTTTTTTCTGAAATCTTCGAAACTGAAAATCAAAGACAATATCTGACCTCCGTTGGTTACACCATTACTTTACCAGAATCGCGATGGTTATTTGAACCTTCAGTTTTTTTTCAGCATAGGGAAGCTCTTAATCAATCCAATATCGATTTCAATGCGAAGGCGTATTACCAACTTAATATTGGTCAAATTTGGGGTGGGCTATCTTACAGAACCGCTTTGGATGGGATAGATTTTGCAGCTTCTAGCTCTTCTGAACTAGAGTCTCAAAAGCTACAGTATGTGTCACCTTTTTTGGGCTTCAATCACAATCGATTTATGGTAGCGTATACCTATTCCTACCAAACCAATTCGACTGTTATTTCTACTGGAGGTTTCCACCAAATCACCTTAGGATATGATTTTGGTGATGATAGAAAGCGTTATAAGTGTAATTGCCCCGCTGTAAACTACTAAAAGTCCTTCCGAGTAATATTTACATTTTTAAAATCCTTCATTAATTCTTGAAGATGGGAAGAGTTGACGGTGTTGGTATAAATGTTTATATCCCCAAAACTATCATCTGTGTTCTTTAAATGCTGTTCTTCCAAAATAGCTTTGGTTTGTTTAGCGGCTGCCCTCCCAGAATCGATAATAGTGACATGCTTTGGTAGTAATTCTTTAAGCTTAGGGATGATGTAGGGGAAATGTGTGCACCCCAATACCAAATAATCGATATCCTCTTTAATAAAAGGTTGGATTTGTTGATTCAGGTTATTAATGAACGTCTCATCATCGGTCCAGCCACCCTCAACAGCTTCCACTATTCCTTCTCCAATCACTTCAATGACGTCTATACCTTCAGTAAAACTCTTTGAGGTCTGCTTAAATAATTCACTGCTTAAAGTGCCTTTAGTAGCTAGAATACCTATGCGTTTTGCTTTTGAATTTAGAGCTGCTGACTTTATGGCGGGTTCTATCCCTATAAACGGAAGATAATAGTTGGATCTTAAAAATGAAATAGCATTTGTTGTTGCTGTATTACAGGCCACAACGATCATCTTTGCCTTCATTTGAATAGCCAACTCTGTATTTTTAATACTTAAGTTGATGATATCTTGCCTTGTTCGAAGTCCGTATGGAGCATTTTTACTATCAGCCAGATAAACTATATTTTCATGAGGAAGCAAGTGGATAATCTCCTTAAGGATAGATGTACCCCCGACACCAGAATCAAATAATACAATAGGGTGTTTAGACATAAGAGATATAACTAAAAAAGACCATCACAAAGATGGTCTTTTTTTATAAAAATGTAGCGTGAATTAATTACTCTCCAATAGCAGCTTTAGCATCTGCCATCAAGTTATAACCGTCTGCCATAAGGACTCCTGCTCCAAGTGAAGAATCTAAAACATAGTCATAGCCTTTTGCTCTAGCAACTTGTTGGATCACCTCTCTTGCTCTTTCTAAGACAGGTCTCATGAGTTCTTCTTGTTTTTTCTGAAGATCTTCAGAAGCGGTTTGTCTGTATTCCATGATGGATTGTTGCATTTCTTGCAGTTCCATCGCCCTCTTTTGATTTTCTTCTTCAGTTTTAGTGCCAGCTTCTCTTTGGTAACGTTCATTTGTCTTTTGAGCTTCTTTCAACAAATCGTCTATTTCAGTACGATAGGTTTTTTCTCGTTGATCCAATTCTGTCATTACAGATTTATAAGTTGGTAAATTTTGAACAAACTCTTGTGAGTTAATGTGTGCTACTTTCGACTGTGCATTTGAGGTTGCCATTAATCCGAATGACACTACTAAAGCTATTACGATTGTTTTTAAAGTTTTCATTTCTTAATTCTATTTTAGTGATTATATTTAATTATTCTCTCTTTCTTTTCTAATAGAGTCTCTTTCTTTTTCTCTTTCTTCTCTTTCTTTTAAGATCCTTGCTCTACGCTCTTCAAATTCTCTTTGTCTTGCATCTCTTAGAGAATCTCTTTTTCTTTGACGATCATCCATTAAAGCTTCTCGTTCATCTTTTCTAGCTAGTTCTTCTTGAGCCTTCTCCTCTTTTTTGACTTCTTCCTCTTCTGCTTTTTCAACAGACTTATAATCTCCTATTTCCTCCAGAACATCGGAAGACTCTTTTTCAGCTCCTCTAGAATTTCTATTGATGAGTTTTAAAATGACTTCACTTAAATCATGTCGCTTTGCAGAAAACAAAAGTAAGGCATCTGCAGAGTTTTCAAAAATAAAATCATAATCTCTAATGTCGCCAATTTCCTGTATAGCATTAAAGACCTGATCTTGTATCGGCTGTATCAATTGCCTTTTTTGAACAATATAATCTCCAGAAACACCAAAACGTTTATTGCGATTCTCCAAGACTTGATTTTCAAGATATTCAATTTCATCTTCCAGATCTTGAATTAAATCTGCTGTAAGTAATGGTCTTTCACTTTCTAACTCATCCTTAAGCTTATCAACTGCGTTTTGTTTGCTTTCTATTTCTGTTCTCCACTGTTGAGCTTTAGAGTCCAATTGGCTGGAGGCTTGTCTATATTCTGGAACATTATCTAGAATATAATCCATATCCACATAAGCTATCTTTAGACCTCCTTGTGCGAAAGAGGTAACAATACAAAAACAAATAAATAAAATACTATTAATAAATCTCATAATTAGAATGTATTTAAAATCATGCCGTTTTAAAATTGCTGACCGATAATAAAGTGGGTTTCCCATCCATTAGGCCCTGTATTACTCCCAGGTATGGGGTCAAATCCATAACCAAAGTCTATGCCCAATAGACCAAAAGCAGGCATAAATATACGTAAACCAGCACCAGCGGACCTACTCATTTCAAAGGGTGTAAAATCTTTAAACTGATCAAAAGTAGCACCACCTTCCATGAAAGCAAGAGCGTAAATTGAAGCTGAAGGTTTTAATGTAATAGGATACCTCAATTCCATCGTGTATTTGTTATAGATGGACGCTCCATCATTAAAACTTTCCTCTCCACCAACTGTTCGTGTTCTAGGTAATATGGATTGGTTAGGATAACCTCTTAGAGCAACAATTTCACGACCATCCAAAGCAAAACCGGCTAGCCCATCTCCTCCTAAGAAAAAACGTTCAAATGGAGGAATACCTCTGTCATTATTATAAGCTCCTAAGAATCCATACTCAAAACGTGTCCTTAAAACTAGTTTATCAAACAAATTATTATACCAATCACCACTAAATTTTACCTTATAAAATTCTAACCAGTTGAATCGCTGCTGATCGATCACTGCTAAAGCCTCTGCATCATTAGTGGCCAAAGCCTCTGTTCTTTGTTCTCGAAGACTGGCATAATCTACATCGTTAAATGCTGAGTAGGGTAGAGTGAACTTCACAGAGAAATCGAATTCTGAACCCCCTGTTGGAAAAATGGGATTGGTAAACGTGTTGTTTCTGTTTAATCCGACGGTGAATGATAGATTATTCGATGTCCCATTAGGGAATCTAAATAATCCTATATTATAATTATTTAATTGAAAATTTTGATACCCAATCGATGTGGATAGCGTAAAGTTTTGATCGGGTTCTTGTAGTCGCTTAGCGAAGCCAACGTTTATACCAGAGATGGTAAAACTTCTATCATTATCAGCCCTTCGTGTTAACGGATTGAATAAAAATTGTATAGTTTGAGATAATGACACAGAGAGCTGTACTGGTTTTTTACCGCCCAACCAGGGTTCTACAAAAGATAAACTATAATTTTGAAAAGCTAAACTGGCTTGTGCTCTTAGAGATAAAGATTGGCCATCTCCCATGGGTACAGGTTTATAGGCTTCTTTGTTGAAAATATTTTTAAGGGAAAAGTTATTGAATCTCAAACCTAAAGTTCCAATAAAGCCACCGCCACCATAACCACCTTGCAGCTCAATTTGACTGCTGCCTTGTTCTTCTACGACGTATTGAAGGTCTAGAGTACCTGATTGTGGATCGACATTTTTAAATTCTGGCTCAAGATTTTCAGCATTAAAAAATCCAAGCTGTCCAAGTTCACGAATTGTATTCATGACATCTTGTTTGCTGTATTGTTGTCCTGGTCGTGTCCTTAAATTTCTAAAAATGACATTGTCATTTGTCTTGTCATTACCAGAGACCAAAATTTCGTTGAAGTAGGCAATTTTTCCTTCGTTGATTCGTATTTCGAAGTCAATAGTATCGTTATAAATTCGAGTTTCTACAGGAGTGATATTGGAAAATAGGTATCCATTATTTTGGTATAAATTGGTAATATCGTCGGCATCTGGTTTTTCATTATTGGCGATTTTATTCTTTAAAACCGTTCCGTTGTAAGGATCTCCTTTTCTAATCCCCATAAGTTGTTTTAACTGAGCGTCAGTATAAGCAGAATTTCCTAAGAAGTCAATTTCTCCAAAATAGTACCGATTACCTTCCTTTACCTCTATGTTTATAGCAATGTCAGTATCCGAATTTACAATAACAGAATCGCTCACTATTCTAGCATCTCGATATCCTTTTTCTTTAAACTTCTTTACTATTTTATCTTTATCGGCTTCATATTCTTCTTCAATGAATTTTGAACGTTTCCAAAGCCTCAAGAAAAATTTCTCTTTGGTTTTCTTCATCATCCGCTTTATAGTCCAGTCGGAGAATTCTTCATTCCCTTTAATATTGATTTCGCTTATTTTTACTTTATCGCCAGTATCAATGTCAACGGTCATATTAACAAGGTTCTCCGTACTTGAGGTATCTATAACTGCATTGGTAATGATATTAGCATTTGCATATAGAAAACCCTTCTCCTTGTACTTTTCTTCTATATTATTTCGAAGGTTTATCACATAATTTTCAGTGATTTTAGTATTTTTTTGAATGGAGTTGTCCTTTATAATTTCGGAGCGCTTGCGCTTCTTAATTCCTCTTACTTTTACCTCATTAAGCTTGGGTACCTCAACGATTTCCAGCTGCAAATCTGCGGTATCACCATCTACGTTTTTTAAGTAAAAATTGATATCACTAAAAAGACCAAGATCCCAAAGTTTTTTCAGAACCTTACTTATTCTATCACCAGGAATATAGAGTTCTTCTCCTGCCTTAAGGCCAGTGAAGGCAATCACGGTTTGTTCGTTATAGCTTGAGGAACCAATAACTTCTATCTTCCCTAAGGTGTACTTTTTACCGGCGGCTTGCTGAGGGGTTTGCTGAGCATTTGCAAAGGCGAAAAATAACAGTAGTGTTAGAGCCGTTACATATAGGTTAACTCTAGAAAATAGTGTAGTGCACTTAGAGTTGTTCACTTGTTTTTCCAAATCTTCTTTCTCTTTTTTGATATTCGTAAATTGCTTCAAAAAGGTTTTCTTTTCTAAAATCCGGCCAGAGGGTTTCTGTAAAATACAATTCCGCGTAAGCCATTTGCCAGAGTAAAAAATTACTGATGCGCTGTTCGCCACTTGTGCGAATCATCATATCTACGTCTGGTAAATTTCGGGTGTAAAGATGATTATTTATTGTAGAATCATCAATAGTTTCAGAATCTATTATATTATTTTTCACCTTTTGGCTAATTTGTTTCACAGCCTGAATCATTTCTTCTCTTGCTCCATAACTCAAAGCAAGGGTTAATGTCATATGAGAATTACCTGCTGTCTTCTCTATAACTTCTTTAAGCTCTTTTTTGGCCCTGGTGGGTAAATTTTCAATACAACCAATCGCCTGAAGCCTAATTTTATTATCTTGTAAGGTATTGATCTCCTCTTTTAAAGAAGAAACCAAAAGCCTCATAAGGGTTTGAATCTCTAGTTTAGGTCTATTCCAATTTTCAGTTGAAAAAGCATAAAGCGTGAGATTTTCAATGCCTAATTCAGCGCTGCTTTCTACAGTTTCTCTAACGGCTTTAGTTCCTTTTTCATGTCCTCTTACGCGCATTAGGCCCTGCTTTTTAGCCCAACGCCCATTTCCATCCATGATGATGGCAACGTGCTTAGGAAGTTTTTTTGTGTTTATTTTTGATCTGAAATCCATTCACTAAAAATTGCAGTAACAAGGTTTACGCCCAAATGTGTAAGTGAGTGTAAGTCCCGAAAACATGTACCAATCATTCATATTAGAATTTCCAAAGGTAGGATAATTTGTTTGACTGTTTATTTCATCTGGAGCACTTCCGTCCAAATTATCTGTAAATGTATATCTGGCACCAAATTCAACAGCTAGTATCCAACGCCTACTCAAGGTTCCCTTTATACCTATAACAAGAGGAATAGCAAAATTTGAGGTAGAATCTCCCTCAACAAGTTCACCATCTTCTACAAAAAAATCATTGGTAAAAAAATAGGTTGGACCCGTATAAAGATAGGGGGTGATAAGAGGCCGTTTAAGCGCATGTAAATCCCATTCAAAAAAGTTCAATTCTAAACCAACCGACAATTCCGTAATACTGCTCTCAAAAGAATATCCTCGATTAAATCTTCTGGGCTCATCAGATCTCAAATCATTCCCAAAGGTGTTTGCTCTCAATACAGAAAACCTAAAAGCATGTCTTGGACTTCTGTTCCACTTCAAAATAGCACCATAAGAGACTTTATCTCGCCTTAGATAATCCTCTGTTTTCATAAAGGAAGAAGAGCCAACATCACCAACAAAATTCACTCCGCCTATCATAAGACCTGCTTCATAAGTCTGAGCCGATGAGAACTGAATTCCAAGACAAATGGAGATGCCAATAAGAATATATCTCATAGAGTTTCAAAAGTTTGTGTGTATATAAATATTGATTTCACTGATTTTTAATTTAAATCATTTGTGATTTTAAAACACAATTTGACTTGATTTATTGTTTTAGTTGCGTTTATCTTGCCCCCAAAGTAGTTTTTTTCTGAGGGTTGTAATAAAGCTATCGCTAAATAGCCAAACAAGTTTAATCTTGAAGTCCGCTTTTTTGATGCGCACAATGGTGTCTTTGTCCAAACTGGCCAACCTAGAGTCCAGCGCAATCAGGTATTGATCTTCTCTGCCTGAAATTTTCAACTTTATTTCTAAATCATCTGGGATAACCAGAGGTCTAGCATTTAAATTATGTGGGGCGATGGGAGTGATGACGAAACTTTTGGTTTGAGGAGTGATAATAGGCCCTCCACAACTCAAAGAGTATCCTGTGGAGCCCGTTGGCGTTGAAATAATAATACCATCAGACCAGTATGCATTTAGGAATTCATCATTCAACCAAGTCTCAATGGTGATCATAGAAGTTGTTTCCTTTCGGCTTACGGCAATATCGTTTAGAGCAAAGGGGAAAGAGTGCAGAGCCCCTTCTAGGGATTCGCAGGAGACTTCCAATATAGACCGCTCGGAAACTGTGTATTTTTCGTCTAGAATTTCCTCTATGCTTTTCTTAATTTCGTTTTTAGGAACAGTAGCCAAAAACCCTAGCCGGCCAGTGTTGATACCTATAATAGGAATGTTGAGATCTTTTACAAACTTTACCGCCGACAGAATAGTACCATCTCCACCTATGGTAAAAAATAAATCTGTGGTTTTATCAAGAGATGCAAATGTTTTTAAGCTATTGATTTCAGGTGTAGATTTCTCCTTCTTCAGAAGTCTGTAGTAGTCTTGTTCGATCACCACATCTATATGATGCTCACTGAGGACATCCAATAGTTGAAGGAGATACTTTTCAGTTTCTGGATAAAAAGATTGGCCAAAAATAGCGACGCGTTTCACCATGATTTACTTAAGCTATATGTTTAGATATTTGTTGAGGTAGTCGGAATGTTCTTTAAGGTCTTCAGTAAAGAGGTCCTCGGGATGTTCGCTAGCAATTTGGTAATCGTAACGTCTAAAGGTTTGTAAAATCTCATTGATGCCCTGGTGTTCTACTTTCACAGTGATTTCAATGATATCTTTGGAGAGATAACTCACATACATGCCAGATAACTTTGCATTAAGAGTTTCAATAAGTTGAGCGACTTCACTAAAAGAGAATTTGGTTCTCTCTTTTCTTAAGATCATCACTTCCCCTTCGTTGGCTACAAAAGGACTTTCCCCAAATAAGTCCAAAATATCCTCAAGTTTCATTACGCCAATGTAGTTTTTGTCTTGGTCTAAAATGGGCAATAAGTTGGTTTGATGATTAGCAAACTCATGGATAAGATCCAAGTTGGTTTTATGTGTTTCCGCATAAAAAACTTCTATAAGGTATTTAAATTCCGAAAGTGACGCGCTCTTATCTAAATCAATTAAGTCATCTACATTAATACTTCCTTTAAAAACGCCTTTCTTAAAGACGGGGAGATGATTGAATGTTGAGGTCATGAAAGCCGACTTCACTTCTGAAATTGAATTCGATATATCGAGAGGCTGTAAGGTTTTGTTAATTAAATTTTGCCAAATCATAAGATGATCTTTTTATGCAAAATACGTAAAATCAAAGTAAAGTCTCGTATTTGATTGTATTTTTGTTTAAAAACTAACAATGATACGATTAAGCGTTAACATCAATAAAATTGCGACTCTTAGAAATGCCAGAGGAGGAGATACCCCTAATGTGGTTGAAGCTGCAAGACTTTTAGAGTCTTTTGGAGCTCAAGGTATTACTGTTCACCCCAGGCCAGATGAGCGTCATATAAGATATGCCGATGTCAATGAACTCACCAAAGTGATTAAAACCGAATTCAATATTGAAGGAAATCCTAATCAGAAGTTTATAGCTCTAGTTCTAAACGCTAAACCCGCTCAGGTGACTTTGGTCCCAGATGGGGAAGATGTACTAACTTCCAATGCTGGATGGGACACCTTAAAGCATAAGGATTTTTTGAAGGAGGTAATTTCAGAATTTAAAGTTCATGGCATAAGAACTTCAGTTTTTGTCGACCCCTCTGTACAAATGATTCAAGGAGCTTCAGAAATAGGGGCTGATAGAGTAGAACTCTTCACCGAGGCTTATGCTCAAGGATACTTGAAGGATAAGGAAAAAGCAATTGCGCCTTATATAAAATGTGCTGAAGAAGCGAAACGTCTTGGGCTAGGGATCAATGCTGGACACGACCTGTCACTTGAAAATATTGAATATTTTACTCAAACGATTTCTTTCCTAGATGAAGTTTCTATCGGTCATGCTCTAATTTCAGAAGCCTTGTATGATGGATTAGAAGCTGTAGTTAAATCTTATCTAAAAAAATTAAGCTAAATGAAGTTACACTCAAAAATAAAAGGGGAGGGTAAGCCCCTTGTTATTTTACACGGGTTCTTGGGGATGGGCGATAATTGGAAAACATTAGCCAATGCCTACGCTAAAGAAGGGTTTGAGGTGCATCTTGTCGATCAAAGAAATCATGGAAGAAGTCCCCATGACACTGCGTTTAGTTATGAACTCATGGCCGAAGACCTTAAGGATTATCTCGTGGATAAACAGTTAGAAAGGGTCTCTATTATTGGTCATTCTATGGGAGGGAAAGTCGCTATGCGGTTTGCAACCTTATACCCAGAGTGCCTTAATAAACTGATTATTGTAGATATTGCCCCAAAATATTATCCACAACATCATCAGGACATCTTGGAGGGTTTAACCCAAATCTCTAAAGCTAAACTAACTTCTAGAAGTGATGCGGATGAGCTTCTGGTTAAGTATATTTCTTTAAAAGCAGTAAGGCATTTTCTTTTAAAAAATCTTTATTGGAAAACGCAAGACGAACTCAACCTTAGACTAAATATAAAAGCTTTAAAAGACAATATCGAAGAAGTGGGGAAAGGTTTACCACGAAATTCAAAATACGAAGGAGAGATCTTATTTTTAAAAGGAGGAGACTCAGACTACATCCAAGATGAAGATGAAAAAGATATAGCCTCTCATTTCGAAAATTTTGAGATTAAAGTCATTAAAAATTCAGGTCATTGGGTTCATGCAGAAAAAAGGGAGGACTTCCTTCAAGTCAGTTTAGAATTTTTGAAAACAAACTAATTTACAATGCATGCATTATATTTTAAATTTATGGTGTGAAATTGTTAATAAATGATAAATTTGATCACTAATCTTAGAATTTCATAATTAAATAAAATCGATATGAAGAACTTTTTAATTTCAGGAATGCTCATAATTTTTGCATCAGCTTCAGTTTATGCAGGAGGCTATCGAGTAGCAGCCCAAGGGCAGCGCGCTTTAGCAATGGGTCATGCTGGAGTAGGTGTTGTAAATAGTGCGGAAATTGCATTTTTCAATCCATCAGGAATGGTCTATTTGGAAGACAAATTCACGGTTTCTGCTGGGGTAACAGGTGTCTTCTCTAATGTGAAATGGCAAAATACGTCTACTGGGCAATTTGCAGAAACCCAGCAAGGTGCAGGAACACCGTTTTACCTTCATGCGGCTTACAAAGTAAATGAATGGTTAAGTTTAGGTTTGTCGGTAACGACTCCTTATGGAAGCTCTGTAGAGTGGGAGCCAGATTGGGCAGGTTCTCACTTGGTTAATGATATTAACTTAGCGGCTATTTTTATACAGCCCCTAGTTTCTATAAAGCTATCCGAACATTTTAGTATTGGAGGTGGACCTATTTTTGTGACAGGGAATGTCAATTTCAATAGAAATGCCAACCGTACCCTTACCGATGAGCAAGGAAATAGATCCAATATTACCGTAGACGACACTGGAGTAAGCAATACAGGATGGAGTGGAAGTTTTATGTTTACTCCTGTTAAAGAATTGAGAATTGGATTTAATTATAGATCCGAAATACTTCTGAATGCAGAGGGCGGTGAGGCCGTTTTTAGTGATTTCCCAAACTCAACATTAACGCCTCAAAACGGTACAACGACTTTTAATGCTACTTTGCCACTTCCAGCCGAGTTGACCATCGGTTTTGCTTACGAGCCTAATGAAAAATGGTTATTTGCCTTCGATTATCAGAGAGCATTCTGGGACGTTTATAATTCTCTAGACATTGAATTTGGAAATCCAAATGTTCCAACGTCTATTAATCCAAGGAACTACAAAAATGCTTCTATCTATAGATTTGGTGCTCAATATAAAGCAACAGACAATGTGACGTTGAGAGCGGGTTATTATTTTGATGAATCTCCAGTTCAAGCTGGATTTTTTGCGCCAGAAACTCCAAGAAACGATGGAAATGGTTATACAGCAGGTTTGTCTTTTCAGGTCTCAGAAAAGCTTGCTATAGATGCTTCTTTTCTGTACTTAAGATTTGAAGAAGTAGATGCCTCTTATGATTCTTATTTTGAAAATGGACAAAGTGTACCTTTTAGCGGAACCTACAAATCAAATGCATTCTTACCAGGATTGGGAGTGACTTATAAATTATAATTAAAGACTATGAAAAACTACATAAAATATTTACCGTTTCTGGCCATAGGGCTTCTGTCTTGTGAACCAGAATTTGACGACGCTATTGAAGAAAACGAAGTCTACACCCCCGGTGAAGCTGATTTCTCCAACTATGTATCTTTAGGGAACTCGCTAACTGCTGGATTTGCAGACAATGCACTTTACGTACAGGGACAAGAAAACTCCTATCCTAATATTCTTGCTGGTCAATTTGAGCTCGTAGGAGGAGGTGAGTTTACTCAACCTTTAATGGCTGATAATTTAGGAGGTTTACTTTTGAACGGAACCCAAATCACCAATAATCGATTGGTATTATCTTCCAATGCTGGACAACCAGTTATTCCTCCAACACCAATTGCTGGAACTCCTCAAACTGAAGTTACCAACAAATTATCGGGACCCTTTAATAATATGGGAGTCCCTGGTGCAAAAAGTTATCATCTAGTAGCCCCAGGTTATGGAGCTGCTGCAGGTTTACCCTCTCAGGCTAATCCTTATTTTGTAAGATTTTCTACTTCAGAAACGACTACGGTTCTTGCCGATGCTGCAGCTCAAAATCCGAGCTTCTTTTCGCTATGGATTGGAAATAATGATATCTTAGGCTATGCTACCAGTGGGGGAACAGGTGAAGACCAAGCTGGAAATTTGGATCCTTCCACTTATGGAGGTAACGATATTACAGACCCTAACGTGTTTGGAGGGGTTTATACTCAGTTGATAAATGAAATGAGTGCAAATGCTTCTGGAGGAGTAGTTTATAATATTCCAAATGTTACCGACATCCCGTTTTTTACAACGGTTCCAAACAACGCTTTGGTTCTGGATGCAGCTACAGCGGGAAGTTTAACCGGCTTCTTCCAAGCAGTTACTGGAATTTTTACTCAAGGCTTGATTCAGCAAGGAGTGCCCCCCGCACAAGCACAAGCTCTAGCGGCTCAATATGCTATTACATTTAATGAAGGCCCAAATCGTTTTCTAATTGATGTTCCTGCAACTCAAACTAATCCATTAGGATTTAGACAAATGCAAGAAGGTGAACTTTTACTTTTAACCATCAATCAAGGTGCTTTGGCACAAGGTTATGGTTCTGTAGCTCTTTCACCAGCAGTTCTGCAAGTTTTAGGAATCCTTCAACAAGGAGGTACGCCTACTCAAGAACAAGCCCAATTGGTTTTGGGTGCTGTGAATGGTATTGATGATAAAGATGCATTAGACTCTAGTGAACTTAGTGCTATTTCTAACGCTAGACTTTCATATAATTCTACAATACAATCTTTAGCACAAGCTAATGGATTGGCTTTTGTAGATGTGGATGCTTTATTACAGAGTGTAGGTCAGGGCCTAAGCTTTCCAGGTGGAATTATCACTTCAGACTTTGTTACTGGTGGTGGATTTTCTTTGGATGGTGTGCATTTAACCCCCCGGGGTTATGCTCTCGTAGCTAACGAAACTTTAAAAGCTATTAACCAAACTTATGGTTCTAATTTGCCAGAAGTGAATGTTGGAGAGTTTGGAACCATATCTTTGTCCGACAACGTGAATTAATCGTTTCTTAATTATAATTATAACTGCTTCAACTTAATTGTTGAGGCAGTTTTTTTATATTAGAGAGTTTAAAATTTAAAACAGACCTATGAAAACCTTGCTTCAAATTGTTATTACAGGACTTATTGTCCTCATATTATCCAATATTCTAGGTGGGGTGTATGTCTCCGACTTTTTTACGGCTATTGTTGTGGCTGCAATTCTAGCGCTACTTAACATCTTTATAAAGCCAATTTTATTGATTCTGACCCTTCCCGTTACCGTGGTTACCTTTGGTTTGTTCTTGCTGGCAATCAATGCATTTATCATTTTGATGGCAGACTGGCTTATAGATGCTTTCCGTGTGGATGGATTTTGGTGGGCAGTATTATTTAGTATTTTGCTTTCTTTCTTACAATCTATCGTGTTCGCTCTTATAGAGCGAAAAAGGTAATCTAAATTTCAATACATGGTAGTCACCAAAAAGGCCATGCTTGCCATGTCCATATTTACTCTTTTTGGCTTTAGCGGAATAGCTTATTTTATTTTATCATTTTCTGATGAAGTTGATTATTTTGAGATGTTCAATTATGATCATCTCGCCACCTCTATTTCAATTGGTCTTGGTTTTGGAGCAGTGGCAGCACTTATAGGGGTTTTGCTTTTAAAACTTCCTGTGTTAAGAGAGACCAGTACTTTTTACGCTAAGCTTTTTAAAGGGGTAGACCTACAGTGGACCGATATTGTGTTTTATTCTTTATGTGCAGGCGTAGGAGAAGAAATTCTATTTCGAGGAGCACTTCAGCCACTTATGGGATTATGGTGGGCGGCTATACTTTTTGTCGTTCTCCACGGCTATATATCTACAAAGGATTGGAAAAAATCTATCTATGGAGTATTTCTGATTTTAATTTCAGCAGGCTTTGGCTATCTCACTCGTTACTTTGATATTTTCTCGGCAATGGCTGCGCATTTTATTTTTGATGTCATCATGTTTATCAAACTCAGAAAAGAAGCGAGATCGATGTCTTCTGAAATTGATTAAGATTTAACGCTTAGTGTAAAACCCTTATACTCTAGCCTTCAGCATAAAAACTTGGTAAGCAGTGAAATAAATTGTAATTTTGCACCTCCAAAAAAAATTCTTTAAAATGAATATAACAAGAGAAGATAAAGACCAACTGAATTCTGTAGTCAAAATTAAAATTGAAAAAAACGACTATAGTCCCAAGGTAGAGAAACTACTTAAAGACCATCGTAAGACAGCAAGTATTCCTGGTTTCAGAAAAGGAATGGTCCCTATGGGTATGATAAAAAAACAGTACGGGAAATCTGTTTTGGTAGATGAAGTCAACAAATTATTACAAGAGTCATTAAACTCATATATCACCGAAGAGAAGCTTGAAATTTTAGGGAACCCACTTCCTAAACCACAAGACGACTTAAACTGGGAATCCGACGATTATAACTTTGAATTTGAACTAGGACTTGCCCCAAAATTTGATATCACTTTAGAAGGTAAAGGTCCAGTGAAGTATTACAACATTTCTGCCGATGAGGAGATGATTGATAATCAACTCAAAACCATTCAGCGTCAATACGGTAAACTCGAGTCCCAGAAAGAAGTGAAGGAAAACTCTACTGTGGTTGGGACGTTTCACAATGAAGAGGAAGGTATTGAAAATGAGGCCACCTTCAAAGTTGAAGATATCGATGGAAAGACCAACCAAAAAGAACTTTTAGGAGCAAAAGCAGGAGATCAAGTAACTTTAAAATCTAACAAGCTTTTTAAAGATGACGATACTCTAGCGACTCACCTTGGTATTGAAAAAGATAAAGCTGAGGGTCTAAAAGTTGATTTGACGTTTACGATCAAAGAAATAAATGAACAAATTCTAGCAGAACTTAATCAAGACTTGTTCGATAAAGCTTTTGGAGAAGGAGAAGTCTCTTCAGAAAAAGAAGCTAAAGAACAAATAGCAGAACAATCCAAGCAAACTTTTCAACAACAAGGGGATCAGCAATTTTTTAATGATGTCACAGAGCACCTAATTGAAAAGGCAAACATGAGTTTACCTTCAGAATTTCTTCAAAAGTGGATGCAAACGCAAGGCGAAAAGAAATTGACAGTAGAAGAGGCTAAAGAAGAATACGAAAAGAGTGAGAAAGGCATTAAGTACCAGCTTATCGAAGCTAAAATAGCGAAAGACAACGATGTTAAAGTCGAGATGGAGGACGTAAAGAAAGTCGCTAAAGAAAAGATAAAAATGCAAATGATGCAATTTGGTCAAATGGATTTTCCAGAAGATCAAATGGACGGAATCATTCAAAATTTGTTGTCAAACCAAGAGCAGGTAAAACAGTTTTCAGAAGAAGTAATGGTTCAAAAACTACTTGGACTTTACAAGGAGAAAATGAAGATTGAAGAAAAGGACGTTACTTATAAAGAATTTGTAGATACGATTTATAAATAAATCAATTTTATACTTATAAAAGGAGATAGCTCGAAGTTAACATTTAGTAAAAGAAGCATGCTAGATCTTAGCTTCGAGCTATATTTGTTTTAAAATACAGAGGATACTATGAAAATGGATAAAGAATTCAAAAAATTTGCCACCAAAGATCATGGTGTCAATGCCAATTATTACGATAAAATTATTACAAGCATGACTCCTTCGGCCATGACTCCCAATATTATTGAGGAGCGCCAGATGAATGCAGTGGCTATGGATGTTTTTTCTAGATTGATGATGGATAGAATTATTTTTTTAGGATTACCTATCAACGACCAAGTTGCGAATATCATTCAAGCCCAACTCTTGTTTTTAGAAAGCACAGATTCTTCAAAAGATATTCAGATTTACATTAACTCTCCAGGAGGTAGTGTTTATGCTGGTTTGGGAATTTATGATACTATGCAGTTTATAAAGCCAGATGTGGCCACTATCAATACAGGAATAGCAGCTTCTATGGGAGCCGTTCTGCTTTGTGCAGGTACTGCTGGAAAACGAAGTGGTCTTCCTCATTCAAGAGTGATGATCCACCAGCCTATGGGTGGAGCACAAGGACAAGCAGATGATATTGAAATCACAGCGAATCAAATCATAATGCTGAAAGAAGAATTATATGAGATCATTTCAAAACATTCTGGAAAATCTTACGATGAGGTCTACCAAGACGGAGATAGAGATTTCTGGATGAAAGCAGATGTTGCTAAAGAGTATGGAATGATTGATGAAATATTGACTAGAGACTAAGTTATGGCTAAAGAAGAGTTAGAATGTTCATTTTGTGGACGCAAAAAAGCAGAAACCAACCTACTTATTGCAGGATTGGACGCCCATATTTGTGACCGATGTATTGAGCAAGCTCACGGAATTGTTGTTGAGGAATCCAAACAGGATAGCACAGAAGAGCTTTCTTCAGAATTGAAGTTGAGAAAGCCTAAGGCTATAAAGGATTTCTTGGATCAATATGTCATCGGTCAAGACCAAACTAAAAAGGTGATGTCTGTGGCTGTTTATAATCACTACAAAAGATTATTACAACCCAAATCTAAGGACGACATTGAAATCCAAAAGAGTAATATCATTATGGCAGGGCAAACGGGGACAGGTAAAACACTTGTTGCCAAAACCATAGCTAGAATGCTCAATGTTCCCCTAGCCATCGTAGATGCTACTGTACTAACCGAAGCTGGGTATGTTGGTGAAGATGTGGAAACCATTTTGACCAAGCTTCTCGCAGCAGCAGATTACAATACTGAAAAAGCTGAGCGTGGAATTGTATTTATCGATGAAATTGATAAAATCGCCCGTAAAAGTGACAACCCTTCTATTACAAGAGACGTAAGTGGTGAAGGTGTTCAACAAGCTTTGCTAAAACTTTTAGAAGGAACTACAGTTAATGTACCACCTAAGGGAGGTCGTAAACATCCAGATCAAAAATTTATTGAAGTCAATACTGAAAATATATTGTTTATTGCTGGAGGTGCGTTTGACGGTATTGAGAAAAACATCTCAAAGCGTTTAAACATGCAAGCAGTTGGTTATGGAGCTTCAAAATTAGGTGAAAGTGTAGATAAAGAAAATATTCTTCAATACATTATCCCTAAGGATTTAAAAGATTACGGCCTTATTCCAGAGATTATTGGTCGTCTTCCTGTCCTTACTTATATGGATCCTTTAGATAAGGAAACGCTAAGACGTATTTTGACAGAACCTAAAAATGCCATTATAAAACAATATCAAAAGTTGTTTGAAATGGATAATATTGATTTTCAAATTACCGATGGTGCTTTAGATTTCATCGTCGAAAAGGCTTTAGAGTATAAGCTTGGAGCAAGAGGTTTGCGTTCACTTTGTGAAGCTATCCTTACCGATGCGATGTTCTATTTGCCAGAAAGTGATGAAACTGAATTTAAGGTCACAAAGCCATATGCTGAAAAAGCTTTAGAGAGAACTAGCTTAAGAAAACTGAAAGCAGTGAGTTAGTATCATTAGATTCTTATAAAATACATTTACAGACCTCATCAAATTTAATTGATGAGGTTTTTTATTGAATTTATGTCTATTTTTAATCTTGAATTAAAAAAAACAACCTATGAAATTAGTTTTCAACCTATTTTTTATAGCATACGTTTGCTGCACCACCTTTGCTCAAGACATAGCTGTCTTATCTCAAAAAGAACAATCTAAAGTTATCGATCAATGGCTCGGGGAACGTATAGAAACAGTCTTGCCAAAACTAATGGACCGATCCGGGATAGACATGTGGTTGGTGATCTCTAGAGAATACAACGAAGATCCAGTTATCAAGACTTTTCTGCCAAGCACATGGTTGGCGGCTCGGAGAAGGACCATACTAGTGATGTATAAGCCTAAAGGACAAGATAAGGTGGAAACTTTGGCAGTAGCCAGGTATAATGTGGGCTCATATTTCAAAAAAGCATGGGACCCTGAGGTCGAACCAAACCAATGGAAGCGATTGATAGAGCTTATTAAAGAACGCGATCCAAAGCAGATCGGTATTAATACTTCTGAAGATTTTGGACATGCCGATGGCTTAAACCATACCGAATACAAAATGCTGATGGAGTACTTGCCCAAATCCTACCAAAAGAAGGTAACTTCTGCAGAAGCCCTTGCTGTAAGTTGGTTGGAAACAAGAACACCTTCAGAAATGGCAACGTACAAACACATCCAAACCATAGCTCATCATATTATCCAAGAGGGTTTATCAGAACAGGTGATTACTCCAGGGGTGACTAGTACTACAGATGTGGTTTGGTGGTACAGAGATAAAATTAAAGAGCTTGGCCTAGAGACTTGGTTTCATCCTACGGTAGATATTCAAAGAAGCAGCAATGAAAGCAAAGAGCATTTGAGAACGTTTGATAATAATCCAGATCCAGAAATTATTAGGCCTGGCGATATTTTACATATGGATTTTGGTATTACCTATTTAAGATTGAACACAGATACACAAGAACTCGCATACGTTTTGAAGCCAGATGAAAAGGAAGTCCCCCAATACCTTAAAGAGGCTCTTGCCGTTGGAAATCGGTTACAAGATATATTAACGTCTAATTTTAAAACTGGTAGAACTGGAAATGAAATCTTAAAGGCAGCTAGATTTACCATGAGTTCTGAAGGCATAAACGGCACTATTTATACCCATCCCATGGGATATCATGGACATGCTGCAGGACCTACTATTGGGATGTGGGACAATCAAGGCAAAGTACCGGGGTCTGGTGATTACCTACTCCACCAAAATACCGTTTATGCGATAGAGCTAAACGCCGAAGTTAACTTAGACGAATGGGAAAAGCCTCTGCGGGTGATGTTGGAAGAAGGCGCCTATTTTAATGGGCAAGAAGTCATTTATCTCAACGGAAGACAAAAAGAATTTTTAACAATTCCTAGACAAAAGCCGTATCTAAAAAATTAATCTTTTGAATTTTATTTAGGTTAACAGGGTTTTATTCAAAATAAATTTTAATTTAGTCTCATATTAGAATACAAATGACAACTCGTTTTTATTTTTATTTCAATTTCTATTTTGCTAGTCTAGCGAAACGGGGTTGATGTGAAATAAATTCATTATCAAATATACAAAGCCTCGTTTCGTACGAGGCTTTTTTAATTTATGGGATTGAAAATAGCAATACAAGGCATAAAAGGATCTAATCACTATAAAGCCCTTACAGAGCTTTTTGGAGAAACTGATGTTGAGGCTTTAGAATGTATGACATTCCAAAAACTCGTTCAGGCTATAATAAATGATGAATGTGAAAAAGGAGTGATGGCTATTGAGAATTCTATAGCAGGAAGTATCCTTCCCAATTATCGCCTTATTTTGGACCATCATCTTCAAGTGACTGCAGAGCATTATCTAAATATAAGCCACAATTTAGTGGCTCTGCCAGGACAGAAATTAGAAGACCTAAAAGAAGTGAGGTCTCACCAAATGGCACTGCATCAGTGTAGTCATTTTTTTGGAAACCATAGCCACATCCATCTTATTGAAGATGTGGATACAGCGCTTCCCGCTCAACAGCTTGCTGAACACCGCCTGTTTGGCGTAGGAGCTCTTGTGCCAAGAGGGACTGCAGAACTTTTTAATTTGAAAGTGATTGCGAAAGATGTTCAAAACCATAGCGCTAACGAAACCCGTTTTGTCGTTATCGAAAAAATAGGGAACTCCACTAAAGAAGTGAACAAAGCCACGCTAAAATTTGAAATAGCCCATGAATCGGGAAGCTTAGCAAACGTCCTCAATGTGATGGCAGATCATGGATTAAACTTAACGAAAATTCAAAGTATCCCCATTCCAGAGGAAGTATGGAAGTATGCTTTTATTGTGGACGTTGCATTTACAAGCCTAACACGTTTTCAAGACGCTTTTAAAGCTATATCAAACCTTAGTATCAATCCGACCTGTGTAGGTCAATATAAAAGTGGAAAGTCATGATTTCATTATCCAACAGACTCCAGAAAACAGAAGAGTACTATTTCAGCAAAAAGCTGAGAGAAGTTGCTCAACTTAAAAAAACAGGAAAACCGATCATCAATTTAGGAATTGGAAGTCCAGATTTAGCACCTCCACAAGAGGTCGTTGATGAATTGGTGAAGGCGACAACCCAACACGGGGCCTATCAATATCAAGCCTATAAAGGCTTAGATGAATTGAGACAAGCGATGTGTAGTTTCTATGAAAATCATTATGCGGTCCAAATCAATAAAGAAAACGAGGTGCTTCCGCTGATGGGGTCTAAAGAAGGAGTTTCTTTAATTTCAATGGCTTTTTTAAACGAAGGCGATCAGGTTTTAGTCCCTAATCCAGGATATCCGACTTACCAAGCGGCGACCAAGCTTTTGAATGCTGAACTTATCTCGTATGATTTGACTGTAGGAAATGCGTGGCACCCCGATCTTGAAGCGCTTCAAAAATTAGACCTAGTTAAGGTAAAGTTGATGTGGATTAACTATCCAAATATGCCGACAGGTCAAGCAGCAGATAGAGTAAAACTACAACAGCTGATACATTTTGCCAAGGCTAATGATATCTTGTTGGTCAATGACAACCCTTATAGCATGGTACTCACCGATGATAAATTTTCTATTTTTCAATTGGAAGGAGCCAAAGAGGTGTGTTTGGAGTTAAACTCGCTGAGTAAGTCTTATAACTTAGCAGGATTCAGAGTTGGGTTTTTAGTGGGTCATTCAGAGTTTATTTCAGCAGTATTAAAGGTGAAGAGCAATATGGATAGTGGGATGTTCTTTCCTATTCAAAAGGCTGCGACCAAAGCTTTGGGGTTAGAAAACGAGTGGTTTGAAGCTCAAAATACTGTTTATAAAAAACGCAGGGCTATCCTTTGGGAGATGTGTGATACGTTAACCCTAAGTTTCGATAAATCTGCAGTTGGACTTTTTGTGTGGGCCAAAGTGAATTCCTCTCAATCTGCAAAAGAACTGGCAGATGAGCTTTTATATAAAAGAAACATATTTGTAACCCCTGGTGATGTTTTTGGATCTAATGGGTCTAACTATATCCGCTTTTCATTATGTGTTTCTGAAGAGGAGCTTAGTATTTGTAAAGAGCGAATCTCAAAATCTGAAGCTATATGAAAATAGGATGTATAGGTTTAGGCTTAATAGGAGGATCTTTTGCTTTATCCATGAAGAGAAATTTCTCAGACGTTCAAGTCTTTGGTATGGATAAAAATTCTGAGCATCTACAAAAGGCCTTAGCCTTAAATATCATCGACCAAGTTTTGGAAGAGTCAGAATGGTGTGAAATGGATGTCGTTATCCTCAGTATCCCGGTGGACCATGCCTCTCTATTATTACAAGAAATTTTAGATAAAATCCATCCCCAAGCTTTGGTGATGGATATGGGGTCTACCAAAGGACAGTTATGTGAAGCGGTTGCAAAAAACCCGAAGCGGCATCAGTTTTTGGCCGCTCACCCTATTGCAGGGACAGAATTTTCGGGACCTGAAGCTGCTTTTGATTCTTTATTTGATCACAAAACTATGATTTTATGTGAGGTTGAACACACAGATGCTAGTCTCTTAGAGATGGCTAAAAGCTTAATCGCTCCTTTACACATGACGTTAAAATATATGGGGGCCAAAGCCCATGACAAGCATTTGGCGTACGTTTCTCATTTGTCACACATTAGCTCCTTTATGCTTGGTAAAACAGTCTTGGATATTGAAAAAAACGATCGAGATATATTCGATTTGGCAGGGAGTGGTTTTGCTTCTACGGTTAGACTAGCCAAATCCAACCCTGTGACCTGGACGGCTATTTTTAAAGAAAATCAAGAGGAAGTCCAATACGCCTTAGAAGAATATATACAGAATTTAAAAGCTTTTCAGAAGCAACTAGAAACTCAAAATTATATGGGTATACATCAACAATTGGCAGAGGTCAATGACTTGAAACCCATTTTAAACGGAATCATAAAAAAAGAAGAGAATGGAAATTAACACAACACAAAGACAATGGTTAACTGACTTTAATTTAGATCATCCTTTAGTCATTGCTGGACCTTGTAGTGCAGAAACAGAAGAGCAGGTGGTCAAAATAGCTCACCAATTAAAAGACACAGATACCAGCATCATGCGAGCGGGAATTTGGAAGCCTAGGACACGCCCAGGAAATTTTGAAGGTGTTGGTGCTATTGGTTTAGAATGGCTGAAAACCGCCAAAGCGGAAACTGGTCTTAAATTGGCGACCGAGGTCGCCAATAAAACTCATGTTGAAATGGCGCTTAAAGCGGATATCGATGTCCTGTGGATTGGAGCTCGAAGTACAGTAAGTCCTTTTATTGTTCAAGACATTGCAGACGCCTTGAAAGGAACCGATAAAATAGTTTTAGTCAAAAATCCTGTCAATCCAGATTTGGCTTTATGGTTGGGGGCAGTAGAGCGTCTTCATGATGCGGGTATTAAAAACTTGGGTGTGATTCATAGAGGCTTCTCTACTTACGAGAAAACTAAATATAGAAATAATCCCGAATGGCAAATTGCTATCGATTTACAGTCGGAATACCCAGACTTACCTATCATTTTGGATCCCTCTCATATTGCAGGGCGACGGGATATTATTTTTGATATTTGCCAGACAGGGCTTGATCTTAATTTCGACGGAATTATGGTGGAAACTCATTTCGATCCTGATAATGCCTGGAGTGATGCCAAGCAACAAATTACTCCTAAAGATCTAGATCAAATGACCGAAGACTTAAGAATGCGTAAGGAGTTTACAGAAGCTACAGCTTTCCAAAATAAACTTCAAACTTCAAGGACAAAAATAGACGTAATTGATCATCAACTGATAGACCTTTTGGGAAAGCGAATGAAAATTGCGGACGAGATAGGAGACCTTAAGAAGAAAAATAATGTAGCGATTCTTCAGACCAAACGTTGGAATTCTATTCTGGATACTATGATTGCTGCTGGAGCTGAAAACAATTTAAGCAAAGAATTTATCACCAAATTTTTAAAGGCCATTCACGAGGAATCCATCGGTCACCAGCATAAAATTATAAGTGAATAGTGTTGAAGATGGATACCAAAAGAAAATGGGATCTTCTAAATTTTGCTCTTTCTTAAAAAGATATGATTATTGATAATATTCTTATATTTAAGGAGTAAAAGGGGCGTTAGCACAGTAATCTTCGAAACCCAGAGGCGTAGCCCTGGCATCTTCGTCGAGCTGAGGAGTGGCATCTGGATAGTAGGGGCGTAGCCCTGACATCTTAGACAGGGGCGTAGCCCTGAAATCTTCGTCGAGCTGAAATCTTCGTCGAGCTGAGGAGTGGAATCATGATAGTAGGGGCTTTAGCCCTGGCATCTTGTTAACCTAGGGGCGTAGCCCTGTAATCTTAGTAACTCAGGGGCGATAGCCCTGCAATCTTGGTACCGATGGCAAATACATACACACAATTATACATCCAATTTGTTTTCTCTGTAAAAAGGCGACAAAACCTAATCAATGAATCCTTCAGAGAGGAATTGGAAAAGGTGATGTGCGGCATAATTACCAACCAAAACTGTAAAACCTATGCGATCTATTGCAATCCTGACCATACACACATTTTCGTAGGGATGCATCCAGCGATTTCTCCATCTAAGCTCATGGAACATGTAAAATCAGGCTCTTCTAAATGGCTTAATGAGAAAAAATTTATCTCTGGTAAATTCTATTGGCAAAATGGTTACGGGGCTTTTACCTATTCTAAATCCCATATCGACAGAGTGGTAAAATATATTTTGAATCAGGCTGAACATCATAAAAAGCAAACGTTCAGAGACGAATATTTGTCACTTCTCAAAAAATTTGAAATTGAATATGATGCAAAATATCTATTTGAATGGTATGATTAAGAAAGATGCTAGGGCTACGCCCCTTTTAAGATGTCAGGGCTACGCCCCTATATTATGAGGTTTCTAGTTTGTGATACAAAGATATCAGGGCTAACGCCCCTATATTATGACGTTTGCATTTTGCGTTACTAAGATATCAGGGCTACGCCCCTTGTAAGATGTCAGGGCTACGCCCCTATATTGTGAGGTTTGTAGTTTGTGATACAGAGATATCAGGGCTACGCCCCTTGTAAGACGTCAAGGCTACGCCCCTATATTATGAGGTTTGTAGTTTGTGTTACGAAGATATTAGGGCTACGCCCCATAGATCATTACGGTTACAGTTTGTGTTACGAAGATGCCAGGGCTATGCCCCTACATCATAAGGTTTGCAATCTTAGTTAGGGGCGTAGCCCTGACATCTTAGTTAGGGGCGTTAGCCCTTTCTAAATCTCATAATTTAGCAGAGATAAATTCAGAATAATGCTATTTTAAACTTTGCTTTTTGCTAATTTTATAGTCTAAAACTCTGCTTCATGTACATCATTTTCGATACCGAAACCACAGGATTACCCAAGCGTTGGAACGCGCCCATCACCGATACCGACAACTGGCCTAGAGCCATACAAATCGCTTGGCAAGTTCATGACCAGTGGGGAAATCTTGTAGAAGCAAAAGATTACTTGATTCGTCCCGAGGGGTTCGACATTCCTTACGATGCCGAGCGCATTCATGGTATTTCTACCGCCTTGGCCGTACAAAAAGGGGAGTCTTTGGACAGGGTATTAGCAGAGTTCAATGAGGCCTTATCAGAATCTAAGTTTGTGGTTGGGCAGAATGTGGGTTTCGACGTCAATGTGATGGGAGCCGAATTCCATAGAGCTCAACTAGAGTCTTTGATGGCATCTATGCCTGTATTGGATACTTGTACAGAAAAAACAGCTAAGCTTTGTCAAATTCCTGGGGGACGTGGAGGAAAATTTAAACTCCCTACATTAACTGAGCTACACCAACATCTTTTTGGAGAGCCTTTTAACGATGCTCACAACGCCACTGCAGATGTGGAAGCGACCACGCGTTGTTTTCTAGAGTTGATCCGCACGGGAAATTATACAGAAAATGAATTACAGGCAGAGCGTACTTATATTCCAGAATTCAAGTCTAAGCATACGGGGCCTGTTGGTAAAGTGGGTCTTAATCATATCAACCTCAAAAAAGCTTCAGCTCAATTAAAAGCAAAACAAGAAGCAAAATCAGAAGAAAGCGGTCCTTCTAAAGCAGAGCTTGATGAGAATTTAGAACAACTACAAGAGTCTAGTTTTGTTCATCTTCATAACCATACCCAATTCTCCGTCTTGCAATCTACGATGGCTGTCCCAGATCTGATAGCTGCAGCGGCAAAGCACAATATGCCAGCGGTAGCCATAACAGACCATGCCAATATGATGGGGGCATTTCACTTTGTGAATGCTGTTAAAAAACACAATTCCGCAGTTGCCAATGATGGTGAAAACACTTCAAAACCTATAAAACCGATTATTGGTTGTGAGTTTTTTGTGTGTGAAGACCATACCGATAGAACTCATAAAGACAATGGCTATCAAATGGTGATTTTGGCCAAGACTAAAAAGGGCTATCACAATTTAGCAAAAATGTCGTCTATTGGTTTTACCAAGGGTTTTTATTATGTCCCTAGAATTGATAAAAAACTTATTGAAACCTATAAAGAGGACCTTATTGTTTTGTCGGGAAGTCTCTATGGTGAGATCGCCAGCAAACTTTTGAATCTTGGAGAAAACCAAGCAGAGGAAGCCTTGGTCTGGTGGAAGGAAACCTTTGGCGATGACTTTTATGTAGAAATTATGCGTCACCAGCAAGAAGATGAAGAGCGCGCCAATGAAGCTTTAATCCGACTTGCCAATAAGCACGATATCAATTTAATAGCGACCAATAATACCTATTACGCAGATCAAAAAGATGCCAATGCGCATGATATTTTATTGTGTGTTAAAGAGGGGGAGAAGCAAGCCACTCCTATAGGTCGCGGCCGTGGTTATCGGTACGGACTTCCAAACGACCAGTACTATTTCAAGTCTGCTGAGGAGATGAAATCTCTTTTTAAAGACTTACCTCAAGCCATCTCCAATACAGAAGCTATCGCCAATAAGGTGGAAGCTTTTGAACTGGCTCGAGAGGTATTATTACCAGCTTTTATAATCCCAGAACAATTTTTGGACGCGGCGGATAAAACAGATGCTGGTAAGCGTGGAGAAAATGCATACTTGAAGCACCTTACCTTTGAGGGGGCTAAAAGGCGTTACGGAGAATTAAGTGAGGAGATCAAGGACCGATTGGATTTTGAACTTTCGGTCATTGCCAACACAGGTTATCCGGGCTATTTCTTAATTGTAGAAGATTTTATTCGCGAAGCCAGGAAAATGGGAGTTTCGGTAGGTCCAGGACGTGGATCTGCGGCGGGTAGTGCGGTGGCCTATTGCTTGAAGATTACCAATATAGATCCTATAAAATACGATTTACTTTTCGAGCGGTTTTTAAATCCAGAGCGAGTGAGTATGCCCGATATCGATATCGATTTTGATGATGAAGGGCGAAGCAAAGTAATGGATTATGTGATTGAGAAATACGGCCAAAATCAGGTGGCGCAAATTATCACTTATGGAACTATGGCAGCTAAATCTGCGATAAGAGATACTGCAAGAGTTTTGGATCTGCCTTTGTATGAAGCCGATCGCATTGCCAAATTAATTCCAGACATGTCCAAGCTAGGGAAAATCTTTAGCATGGATGAAAAGGAAATTAGGAAGAAATTTAGATCCGAAGAAGTGGATAAAGTTTTAGAACTTATCGCTATTTCAGAACAAGATTCCCCAGAAGCTGAAACGGTAAACCAAGCTAGGATTTTGGAAGGTTCTGTAAGGAATACGGGCATTCATGCCTGTGGAGTGATTATTACCCCAGATGATATTACCAAGTTTGTTCCCGTCTCTGTCGCAAAAGACTCCAACCTCTATGTCACCCAATTCGATAATTCGGTGGTGGAAGATGCAGGCCTTCTGAAAATGGACTTTTTGGGGTTAAAGACCTTAACTCTGATTAAAGATACCGTTGAGATTGTAAAAGCACGCCACGACATCGATCTAGATCCTGAAGCCTTCCCGCTAGATGATGAAAAGACCTATGAGCTCTTTCAACGTGGAGAAACCGTTGGGATTTTTCAATATGAATCTCTAGGAATGCAAAAACACATGAAAGATCTAAAGCCTACGGTGTTTGGAGATCTTATTGCGATGAATGCTTTGTATAGACCTGGGCCTATGGAGTATATCCCGAGTTTTATTAAACGGAAACACGGGGAAGAGGAAATCTCTTACGATTTGCCTGAAATGCAAGAATATCTTGAGGAAACTTATGGGATTACAGTTTACCAAGAGCAAGTGATGCTGCTCTCTCAAAAATTGGCCAGTTTTACGAAAGGTGAAGCTGATGTCTTGCGGAAAGCCATGGGTAAAAAGTTGAAGGATGTCTTGGCCAAACTGAAACCAAAGTTTATTGACCAAGCAAAAGACAATGGGCACAATGAAGAAAAGCTACAGAAAATCTGGAAAGACTGGGAAGCTTTTGCCAGTTATGCTTTTAACAAATCCCACTCGACTTGTTATGCCTTTGTTGCTTACCAAACGGCATACTTGAAAGCCCATTATCCAGCAGAATATATGGCAGCTGTCCTTTCTAATAATATGAGTGATATCAAGAAAGTTAGCTTTTTTATGGAGGAATGCAAGCGAATGCGTTTACCGGTGTTGGGACCAGACGTGAACGAATCTTATTATAAGTTCTCGGTGAATAAAGACAATGCCGTTCGGTTTGGCATGGGCGCTATTAAAGGCGTTGGTGGTGGAGCAGTGAACACTATTGTAGAACACCGGAAGAAAGACGGTCACTACCTCTCTATTTTTGATTTGTCCAAACGTATCGATCTTCGAGCGGCCAATAAGAAAGCTTTTGAAAGTTTGGCTTACGCAGGAGCTTTCGATAGCTTGGGAGAAGTGCATAGGGCTCAATATTTTCAAGCTACCGAAGGAGATTTAACCTTTCTGGAAAAGGTGATTAAATATGCAGCAAGATACCAAGAGAATAAAAACTCATCCCAGGTGAGTTTGTTTGGTGAGGCGAGTGAAGTCCAAATTCCTGAGCCAGAAGTACCGCCTTGCGAGCCTTGGCATACCATGCGAACCTTAAAAGCAGAAAAGGAAGTGGTAGGTCTGTTTTTATCGGGTCATCCGCTGGACGATTTTAAACTGGAAATCAACTCCTTTTGCAGGTCGAATTTGAAGGAAGTTGCAGAAATTGAAAATCACCTCAATAAAGAGTTATCTCTTGCAGGAGTAGTGACAGATGTAAATCATAAGGTAAGTAAAACCGGTAAAGGCTTTGCGACTTTTGTGTTGGAAGATTATAACGAAAGTCATGAATTCTGGATTTTTGGGGAAGAGTACTTGAGATTTAGACACTTTTTGATTCAGGATAATTTTGTTCACGTGAAGTTGAAGGCAACCCAATTTACAAATAGAGATACTGGAGAATTTGGGCGAACGCGTATTGGTTTTCTGTCTTTTAAACAACTCCAAGATGTCTTAAAGGAAAATGCTAAAAAGCTAACGATCCAAATGAATGTGGATGACCTTAATCAGTCTCAAGTACTAGCCTTAGGAGACTTGTTCAAAACTTACTCGGGAGATCACTTGCTAAACTTTGTGGTGTATGAAATGAAAGACAAGATTAAAATCCACATGCCGAGCAAGACACAAAAAGTAAAAATTTGTAATGAATTGATTGATGAACTGTCTGAGCAAAAGATTAAATTTAAAATCAATTAAAAACATATAGTCTGCTTTTTTAAATCCAAACTTTATAAACTCTGAAATTATATGGGATTAATACCAAATAAATTTTTAATGTCGAATAAATAAATTGAATTATACTACGACATAGCTCAGCACAAGTTTTTTGATTGATTGAAGTAAAAAATAATAAGCATAGCCTTAGTTACGGTAATTATTTTTGATAAAAAGCAGGCGAAAAAAGCCTGTGCCGAATTCGTATCGGTAAAACGATTTATTGCGACATCATAGGTTTAAATTGGTATAATAAGCAAGTAGATTAAGCAATTGATCGACAATCATCGGCTACAACAGACGGGGCTAACAACTATAACGATCACAAGGAAAATCTAGCCAAACGTGATTCAGTTAAAGTGGATATAATAAGCGAAACAGGAAAATTTTTACATTTGGTGCATATTGCAATGAGTAATTCCAAGAAACTTTTATTGGACATACACCATTCTATTGGAAGCGATTACCTTGAGAGCTATTTCAATGAATTTTGTTACAAATTCAACAGTAGATATTTCGATTTGGTCTTTGAAAGGACAGTCATAGCAGCCGTTTCTTGTAAATGAAAAAATAAGGTGTAGAAAATCTGATAGTCATGTAAATTAACTTTTTCTGCTTCAAAACATCTGATTATGAGGAATGTATGTATTTTTTCGTTATATTTAGGAGACTTTTTTAATCAAATTTTTTAATTTTTGGAACAAATAGACTCTAATCATGAGAAAACTATTATTTACCAAATTATTAGGGTTATTGATTTTATTCCTTTTAACCGCTCAAATTACAACTGCCCAAGACGTTCATTGCTGGGATTTTAATACTCCAACAGGAACTAGCGGCGATGAATATCCTTCTCCAGTCAATCTTGCCAACAGAGTTTCTGGTGCGGGTACGATTACTCATAATCTAGTATCAACCACTTCATTTGATGGTTCAACTATAAATACATGTTCTGGAAGTGCTGCTGGAGATGCTTTCGTTGTTCAAAGAAGAAATCCATCAGGGCCGCCTTTGGGGAATACAGGAGGGCACCTAGACTTTAATTTTTCTTCAGAGGGTTATGAAAATCTAACGTTTTCGTTTTGGTCAAGACGATCAGGATCAGGCTTTGATAATAATAAAATTCAATATTCTATAAATGGGGTAGGAGGTCCTTTTACTGATCTTACTGGAGGAAACTATAGTCCAACCACAACAGGAGAGCTTAAGAGTTTTAATATTTCGAATTCTTTACCTCAAGTTAATAATGAGGCTGAACTAGTCATTAGGATTGTATTTGATTACGTAGACCCAGAAACAGGCTCAACAACTGGTAATAACCGTATTGACAACGTTAAACTCGAGGGTGAATTTCTTAATAATCAAACTTCAGAAGTCGTTGCGCCATCAACTCAAGTGGGAGCAAGTACTGTTGTTGCTGCGGATACAAGTATACTTCCTGTCTTTAGTTTTGATATTATAGATCAAGGTGGTAGTGGTGATGGATTACCCACGACTGTAACTCAGATGCGTTTTGAATCAGGTGGTAATAATACAGCAAATTGGCCATTGACTTTTCAAGATGTCGTTGTCCGAGAAGGTTCCTCCTTAGTCGAAGGAACAGCAGTTATAAACGACAATGAAGTTATTTTTACGCCAGATAGTTCTGTGGTTGTGGCCGATGGTGATTCAGATAATTTTACGGTTGAAGTCACTTTGGATCAAGCTAACATTATAGATGAGAGTGTAATTCAGTTTCAAGTCGCTGGTACTAATTCTGGTTTTGAGGCGGAATTTTCTGGGTCTATATTTAGCTCTTCTTTTACAGACGTGGTTGGAAATGATATCACTCTTGATGTGGTGGCGACAGAAATGGCCTTTTTACAACAGCCTAGTGATGTTGAAGTAAATGGGTTTATGACTCCAGCTGTAGAACTAGGTTTTTTTGATGTTAATGGTAATTTAGATACAGCGACTTCTTCAGTAGTGGAATTAACCTCCACTGGCGATTTAGACACTTCGCCTTTAACGCTTAGCCCAACAAATGGTATCGTTATATTTTCTAACATCATACACAATACAGAAGGTCTAGACTTGACCTTAACCGCCTCGACTACAGATCCTTTCTCAGCGACTAGTACTCTTTTTGATGTTTTTAATAATGACAATACTTCAGAAGTAGTTGCTCCTGCAAATCAAGTTCCAGTAGGGACTGTAATTGCAGCCAATGCAACAGCATCCGGAACTCCAGAGCCTGTGTTCAGTTTCGATATTATAGATCGAAGTAGTGGTGATAATGAGCCGACCAATGTGACCCAGATGCGTTTTGTCGCTGGATCTACTAATACAGTAGATTGGTCAACATTCTCGAATGTTGCTATACAAGATGCTTCATTAACTGAAATTCCAGGAACAGCAGTCGTTACAGCCAATGAAGTTATTTTTACGCCAAGTACTCCTGTGGCTGTGGCTGATGGTGCTTCAGTTAATTTTACGGTTGAAGTCACTTTGGATCAATTTAACATTGTAGATGGTAGTGTAATTCAGTTTCAAGTCGATGGTACTAATTCTGGTTTTGAAGCGGAATTTTCTGGATCTTTATTTAGCTCTTCTTTTACAAACGTGGTTGGAAATGATATCACTCTTGATGTGGTAGCGACAGAAATAGCCTTTTTACAACAACCTAGTGACGTGGAGGTAAATGGGTTTATAACGCCAGCTGTGCAGGTAGGTTATGTGGATGAAAATAGGAATGTAGACACGTCTATCACTACAGACATAAGCTTAACTTCTTCAGGAGGTACTTTAGTCAACCTTCTTAATCCAGTTTCTGCAGTAGATGGAGTCGCTACTTTTCCAAATATTGGTTATAGTGCCGAAGCTTTAGCCTTAACCTTAAACGCAGAAACAAATCAACCTGATATTATTCCAAGTGATTTGGAGAGTAGCGGTTTCAACGTAGGTATACCCGTCATAGCTATTCAAGATTTTGATGGGACGCAACCAGAATGGGTATATACCACCAGTATTCCAACATTTGATAATGGTTGGCTTTTGGATGGATATTTTGGTGTAATCAATATAACAGATGCTACTCCACTTGAAAACTCAAGCTTTATAAACAATATTTTTGGAGAAAATGATTTGGATGATGAAGGAGATAATGGAACTTCTGGATTTGCCTCCTTAGATTTTGTGACTGTTGATATCTCTGGGTATACTGGGGTTAATCTTAGCTTTGACTGGGAGGTTGTAGGATATAATGCTCAAAGAGATCGAATAGACTATCAAGCAACTTTTGACGGAACGCCTCAAACTAGAGTTACTTTATTTACAGGAAGTAGCGGATCGCCAAATGGTTCAGGAACAGAAACCATATCTGTGCCTCCAGGTACAAATGAAGTTTCTTTCCAATATTTTATTCAAAACAATGGTGTGGGTGGTTTTTCAGGTTTGGATAACGTAAAACTGACTGGTGATTCCAATGCTAGAGATACTGATATTTTAGCTCCATCAACAAAAATTGCAGAAGCAACTTTAACCGCAGATGTCAATGACGAGTTAGCTCAAGCAATTGAAGTATTTCGTTTTGATGTAGTGGATTCAGGGAATTTCGACAACTTACCAACCAATATTACACGATTGAGATTTGTACCTGGTCCAGATAACACAGCCAATTTTTCTGCAGTGATTGGAGGTATTTCGATTTCTGATGGGACAACTACGCTCGACGAAGCAGACCGGAGTTTAACTATTACAGCCGATGAAATTTTAGTGGATATAATTAATAGTCCTTCTTTAATGAGCGTCGGTGATAACTCAACCAAAACCTATACGCTAAGTGTATTTTTAAATGGTTTAGGTTTTACTGTTACCGATCAAGAAATTATACAGTTTGCTATTGCAGAGGGTAATGAGAATCAATTAGCTAGTAGCGATGGGTCTATTTTTTCTAGTGATATCACAGCTTTTGAAGGTGGCTTATTTACTATTGATGTTGTAGGTAGTGTGTTAGAATTTTTAGTTCAGCCAACAACAACCGTCATTAATATAAGCATGGAACCTTCTGTAAGAGTTGTAAATTTAGATAGCAATGGAAATAGAGATCTAGATGATACTGTAAGCATTACAATTTCATCTGAAGGAAGTCTTGTTGGTGAGGACATATCAAGAAACATAAGCTCTTCGCTTGGTTATGCCAACTTTAATACTATTCAACATTCGGCCTTGGGATTTGGCCTTAGGTTAACCGCAACCGCAACAGACTTCACCGATATAGATAGTAGTGAATTTAATATTGTCTTTGAAGATATTTTACTCATTTCTGAAGTCGCGGCTCCTAGTAACACAAACGAAAGATTTGTTGAATTATTTAATATGGGGGTTGAGGATATTGATTTCTCAGAAAAAACATATTATTTGCATAATGCTACAGGTACTGATATCGTTAGTATTGAACTAACAGGAACTTTACCTGCAAAATCTTACTATGTCATTGGTTTCGATAACACACTAGCTCCAGACCTTGAAGCGAGTTCAGTAATCACAGGAGATGGTAATGATGCATATTATCTATCAATTTTAAATACACCAGAATCTTTAGTAGATATTCATGGAGTTCTATCAGAATCTGATAATGTAAATCCAACATGGGCTTATACTGACGGGCGTGTTTATAGAAATATTCCTACCGTTAGAAACTCTAATGCAACTTATACGTCATCAGAATGGATATCTGGAACCGCTGCGACTACTTCTCCTGGAGTTGGGGATAATGACTTTATCTATTCTGGAGATTGGAGTACTGGAATTGAAACTTCGCCTGATGAGACAAATAGTGGTTTGAACACTGATAAAAGTATTTTCGTAGAATCTGGAACCACAACTTTGACTTCTCTAAATACTATTTCAGATGTGGTTGTAAGACCAGAAGCTATCTTAATTATTGAAGATGCTGTGACTTTAAATGGAGATTTTGCCAATTTTGGAAAAGTAATTTTCCGAAGTACAGCCTCCAAAACAGCTACTTTGGGAGAGTTTGATTATAAAAATAGGCAATTAGTAGGAGATAACTATGAGATAGAGCGGTTTATTTCTGAGAGTAATAGAGCCTTTAGGTACTTATCCTCTCCTGTTAATACATCCCTATCACCAAAACCGACTATAAGAGACAATTGGCAAGAAGGCCAAAATAATACCGAAACTGGAGATGGCAATAACAGCAATACTAACTCAGGTTTTGGAACTCATATTACGGGGTCAACCAATGGAGAAAACGGCTTTGATGCAACCTTAACTGGAAATCCCTCTATGTTTGAGTGGGATGCCTCAAGCGCACAATGGAACTCAATTCCAAATACCAATAGTAAACCTTTTAATGCAGGAGAAGCTTATGCCATACTCATTAGAGGAGATAGATCGACAACGCTAAACTCCAACACTGCTGTTGGTCCAGCAACCACTCTAAGAACGACGGGAAAATTAAGCGTTGGCTCCAAATCTGCTCCTAACTTATCCTCAACAGAAGGAGGATTTTCTCTGATAGGAAATCCCTACCAAGCTAAAGTTAATATAGCAAGTTTGCTATCGCCTGGCAATGCGAACGGGGTTAGCTCTGCATTTGCATACATTTATGATCCTACTATTGGGAGTATTGGAGGATATGCCACTGTAGACTTAAGCGATGGGACATCTACTCCTGCCTCTGGTGCTAACGAGTTCTTAGAACCAAATCAAGCTTTTTTCGTTGAGACAGTGTCTGCTGGTGGAAGTCCAGAAGTTATATTCAGAGAAAACTATAAAACAACTGTAACGGACAATAATACCACCTTTAGTGAGCCAGAAGAGTTCACCAATATGAACATTAATCTTAATGAAGATATTTTAACTAACGCTAATACAGTTATCGATGCAGTGAGGGTAAAATTCAGAAATGGAGGAAATAATGCTAAAGACACATTAGATGCCACAAAAGTTTGGAATTACGAAGAGTCTTTTGCTATCGATAGAAACCCAAGCTATATGTCTATAGAATCTCGAGCGATGCCAACTGCTCAAGATAGTGTTCCGTTATATTTTGGAAACTCTAAGCTTCTGGCCTATCGCTTGGTCGTTGAACCAGAAAATTTAGTGAACACCAAGGCGTATTTATACGATAGATATTTAGAGTCTAGTACAGAACTACCAACCGATATAGCAACTTCTGTGTCCTTTACACTTGACCCCTCTATACCAGAATCTAAAGCAACAGATAGATTTGTGATCAAATTTGAAAAAGTTAGCTTAGGCACAGAGGATGTCGTTTTCAACTCTTCTATGGTGGTGTATCCAAACCCAGTAAGAGGAAATAGCTTTAGTATTTCTCATCAACAAGCCTTTGATGGACAAGTCTTAAGTCTTCAGTTATTTGACCTTCAAGGACGAATGGTGCTAGATCAAGAGTTGGCCAATTCTTCTAGAATGAGGGTGAATCTGAGTAATAGCCTTTCTTCTGGAGTCTACGTCTTGAAATTATCTGATGTTAAAAACAGTCAAACCACTAAGCTTATTATAGAATAAATTTGAATACATACTATACCCAAAAAACTCCTGAAGGTTCAGGAGTTTTTTGATTTTATGAAGTCAACTATTACCTTAAAGCCTATCTCGATGTTTTTTTCTTTCCTACCATTACAATAAAACTTACCTCAACTAAAAAACAAGCCTAAACCCAACCAACATAAAAACTATACTAATTTTTAGTTTTTATAGGATAAGGAGGGCGTTCTACATTTTTTGGTGGATTTTCTTTGAGTTGCTTCATTGCAATTTCAATGGCTTTTTCTAGTTGTGGGTCTCGGCCTTGTATTACAAATTCTGGCCATTGTTCTACTTCCACATCTGGCGCTACGCCTTCGTTTTCAACGTTGAATCCTTCCTCAGAATAAAAGGCAAGGTTTGGTGCGGTTACACTACCCCCATCAATAAACTCTGGATAACCTAATATGCCAACTAGACCGCCCCATGTGCGTTTTCCTACAATGGTTCCCATTTTAAATCTTCTAAACATCCAAGGCAAATAATCGCCTCCAGAACCTGCAGTTTCATCTATAATCATCACTCTTGGCCCTTGTATAGAGGCGCTAGGGGATTTTAAATCTTTACCGTACCTGAAATTCCAATTTGCTTGCATTGGGCGTTTTAATATATCTATGTAATAATCTGCTAAAGACCCACCTCCGTTAAAGCGTTCATCAACAATGATGGCTTTTTTATTGGCTTGCGGATAAAAATAGCGTTTAAAAAAATCAAAGCCTTCTACGCTTGTATTGGGAACGTACACATAAGCAACATCTCCATTTGTGGCTTCGTGAACTTTTTCCATATTGCCTTCTACCCAATCTCTATTTCTAATTGCCCATTCGGTTGCTAACGGTGTTACTTTATAGGTTCTAGGCTCTGAACCATCGGCTTTTTTACTCACCTCCAGTGACATGATTTTATTCGCTGTATTTTCAAAAAAGCTATACAGGTTGTCGCTTCCTTTTACATTTTTACCATTAACGGAAATAATGTAATCGCCTTTATTTACACCAACACCCGGTTCTGTAAGTGGTGAACGCAAACTGGGTGTCCAATTAAGACCACCGAATATTTTAGCGATTTGATAACGCTCATTTTTAACCACGTAGTTGGCCCCTAGCAAACCTCCTCCTACGCTTTTTGGTTCATTTAATTTATCACCACGACTAGAAAAACGATGGTGTCCAACAGAAAGCTCGCTAAACATCCATTGCATCACTCTGTATACATCTCCTCTAGAAGAAACGTCTTTCAGAAAAGGTTCGTATTTTGCTTTCATGGCTTTCCAATCTACACCGTGCATTCCTGGATCGTAAAAGAAATCTCTATTCACCCGCCATGCTTCATTAAAAATATTTGCCCATTCTTCCTTCGGATTTATCTTTACACTTATGGCATTAAAGTTCAAAGGGGCTTCTTCAGATTTCTGACCTAGGTCTGAGATGAAGTAAGACCCATCAACTGAATACAACATTTTTTTGCCATCAGCAGAAATTGAAAAAGACCTTGCTGGCATTAATTCTTCACTTTTTCTGGTCTTAAAATCGAATTTTTGCAGGCTTGACTTAGGAGAATGAAATGAGGAAGAGATATAATACAATTCCCCTTCTACTGCTAAACTCAAATTACTATATACACCTGGTTCAATAGGTAAACTGATTATCCGCTCCTGAAATCCGTCCCAGTCTATTTTTAAATCTGACTTTTCTGCTACTTCCTCTTTCTCTTCTTTCTTTTTATCCTCTTTCGATTCTTCTTCTTTTGGCTGCTCTACATCGTTTTGTTTTGCCAAAGGCGAAATCACCTCCTTTTGAAGTGTGACTAAGTAGATAGATTGAGTAAGCTCTTTATCTATATTAGATTGATCGAACCAGTTTACAAGTGGTCCAGCATCTGTTGAAGCAGTCATGTACAAATACTTCCCGCTTGGATCAAAAACGGGTTCAGAAACATTAGACAACCCATCTGAAAGTGGATAGGATTTATTTTCTGAAATAGAATAAGCATAAGCACGTTCAAAATTGGTTTCTGTAATGACGGTGTAGGCTATCCAATTGGAATCGTGCGACCAAGAACCAAAAAGCTCTCTAAATATTCCGGGGACAAATAAAATGTCTTCATCAATTTTAGTCGTTTTCTTTGTCGAAATGTCAGTAATATACAACGAACGACCATTGTCTACATAACTTACTTTTTTGCTGTCTGGCGACCAATGTATATCAGCATAAAATCCAGAACCAGTTAACGGAATGGCACGTACATCTCCCAAAACATTATTTTTAATATGCAACGCATATTCGCCAGTTGCATCAGAAAAATAAGCAATG
>Ga0306870_1000017_pt1 | contig 82005 bp, 68 predicted proteins | sample AntRauMeHopE1496_FD_190435 | JGI IMG/M metagenome (GOLD analysis project Ga0306870, IMG submission 190435) | Saline lake microbial communities from Rauer Islands, Antarctica - Metagenome Hop E1 #496 (v2) (version 2) | ecosystem: Environmental > Aquatic > Non-marine Saline and Alkaline > Saline ... | reverse complement strand
CGGAGGTACCCTTGCAGGCTAACTTATAGTTGCCTTCAGATATCAATATTAAATAAATAAATTGAAATATAACTTGATTATTAACACAGAATCTATCGGGATTATGAGGCTTTAGACCTCGATTTTAAGCGTTGCACTGAGCTTGCCGAAGTGTCGCTGAAACTCGCGTAGTATGTACTTTCAAAAAAAACATTTTGTTATGATTAAAGATATTAAATATTTCGGAATTGACATTAGCCATTTAGTTTTCGACATCACGGATTCCGATGGTAATTATCATCAGTTTAAAAACAATTCTTCTGGCTTTAAAAAGTTTGTAAAACTCTTAAATCAACAGAGTCACTGTGTGATGGAAGCTACAGGCTATTACCATTATCAACTGGCTTATTTTTTACTTGAATCTGGTATAAAAGTATCTGTAGAAAACCCATTAGCTGTAAAACGTTTTATCCAGATGAAGTTGTCAAAAATCAAGACAGATAAGAGTGATTCAAAACTTATTTGTGAGTATGCTCAGAAGGTAGATCTAAAACTGTGGAAGGGTAACACTAAGGATGAGATGGAATGTCTTCAAATCACCAGAGCTCTTTCTGTATATACAAAGCAGAGCACCATGTTAAAAAACAAATTACATGGAGAAGCTGTTTTGGGAGAGCCAAGTAAAGCAGTTGTAAGGTCCTTAAAACGGAGTTTAAAACAGCTTGAAAAAGAGATGAAAACCTTAGAAGATAAGTTGTTAGTTTTAGTAAAACAATCACATCAAGACCTATTAACTCGTTTAAAAACTATTCCAGGCATTGGACCTAAAACATCAATTATGTTAGTGGTTTTAACAGGTGGTTTTGATCGGTTCACAAGTGCAGCAGAACTATGCAGTTATGCTGGTCTAACACCGGTGATTAGGCAAAGTGGTAGTAGTGTAAAAGGACGCCCTCGAATAAGTAAAATAGGCAATCAAAAACTTCGTAATTTATTATTCATGTTCAGTTTTAATGCTTGTAAACCTGCCTGCCAGCAGGCAGGTACAACAAGGCTTGCAGAGATCTTTATGAGCGAATAGTGGCCAAAGGGAAGAGTAAGAAATTGGCATTAATTGCGGTATGTAATAAGCTCTTAAAACAAGCCTTTGCCATCGCAAAATCAGGGTTGATATATGATAAAGAATATAAAAGTACTCTAGTGAAAAATTAATGAGTTTTTACTTGTTTTTCGCCACAGTACTTTGTTCTACGCAGTTTTTATTCAGTTTCCAATTCCGTTTCTTTTATTTCTCCGTTTTTAATATCCTCAAATTCGATGATTTCAACTCCATAAATATTATTTGTATTCTCTGGATGTATCTTTTTCATTGTCTCAAAATAGTCAGCCATAAACCTATTTAAATCGACTAAACCTTTAGTAAAATAATGAATTTTATTTCCATTGTACGAAACTTGTAGAGTTCCATATTCTTTTTCTTCAGATTTTTGTCGGTTAGTATTCCTTTTAAAGAATTCCTCCATTTTCCAAATCGTATCAGTAATTGGTATTTGTTTTTCGTACACAATTTTCCATTCAGGATTTTGGTCAAAAGTATCTTCCTTAAATTCAGTTCTTATTTTTATTAAATCAGATTTTTTTGTTATTTCAATTCGTTCAGCTCCTTGATATGTTCAAACAGAATGGTCAAACCAAATTTTGATTGTGTCCGATTCAGTCATTTTTTTCTTAAAATCGGTTATGTCTGTTTTGAGATTAAATTCAGATTTTTTCAATTCCGTTTTCTGTTCAGTTTCTTTTTTACAAGAAGCCAAAATCAAAGTCAGAATTAATATTTTGAGTAAGTTTTTCAAATTGCGTAGAACGTTTAGTATATGAAGCGTAGCCTGCCGATAGGCGGCTATGATTTCATATACAGTGTTAGCTTTTCGTTTTTCTTATTCAAGTTCTTCTTTATTCACTTTCACGTATTCAATTACTAATCCTGCTAAATTCTCAGGATATTTGTAAAATTCATCGTCCAATTTGCCCCAAGTTTCTGAAATATTTTCTGGAACATCTTCCATATTCTTTCTTCTTTGTTCAGTATCCTTTGGAATTGGTAAAGTTGGAAAAACCTTAATTGCACGATTTAATATTTCAGCCATTTGTGGTGCATTTATTTCCTTTAGGGCAACTAAAGTTTCGTGAGCATATTCACCGGAGCTATTGAAAAAGTATTGGTCAAATCCACCATTATTTACTTGTCCTTCGAGCATTTCTATATAAAGAATATTTTTTTCAATTGAATTCAGTGATTCAAAGTCTTTATCATCTTTTGATTTACCCCAAAGTTTTTGTCCTATTTCAATTACGATATCCGTTTCATCTTCCTGTTTCAAGATTTCGTCAAGACTCTTAATTTTTACTTCATCTTGTTCTGAATTAGCACCGAATAATTTGTTTAAGAATTTCTTCATTTGTTTGGTCTTAATGAAAGCTAACGGTTTGTATAAGAATAGTAGCCGACTGTGAAACTCGAACTTTTCAAGTTGCAACTAAATTTTCTGTGGGCTACAATGTTCATATTTACTGCTATTTCGGCTATTATTTTTATACTTTGTTAGCTGCTGCCTTTTATTTGAAATCTTGTAATGGTCTTGTATGTCTTATATTATTTCCTTCAAAAACTAAGATAATGGCATATTTCATATCAACATTTTCACCTTTAATAGAATTAGCAATTGATGTTAAATATTCAAATGGAGGATTTGATTGAACGAGTTTTAATAACTCATTTCCTGAATTACTAAAAACGTCTACAGGCATTTGTATCGTTGGAGTGTTAGCTTTTATTTTTGCTATAATTATAATACTACCAGCTATAAAAACAACTTGAGAATCTTCTGGTTTTTGCAATACCTGAAAGCTTACAAAAGTTCCTGGTTGGATTAAACCAATCTCGGTTAGTAATGCGATGTCTCCATAATGAATATTATGCTTCTTGCTCAAGGTTTCTTCATCTTTTCCTTTAAAAAGATAGTTTGTATTTCCAGATTTTATAGCAAATTGTGCAACCTTCATAAAAGTATCTGCTTCATTTTTTGATAAATTACGAATTAGTTCAAGGGTTCTTAACGAATAAGTTCTAGGTTGCTTAATTTCACCTGCAAGAATTTTACCCCATAAAGCTTGCATTTCATCATTTGAAATATCTTCAACTATTCGGAAAAATCGAGTAGTCCAATCTTCATCTATAGGTTCGTCATTTATGGGTGGTTCATCCTTAAGTTCGTCTGCAGCATAAGAAGTTACATTTTCGATATTACTTTGCTTTTTATAATCTTGATAATCTATTCTTTCCTGTGTCCTTTCTGTAAGTGGAGGTTCGATGATAATCGGAGATTCAGGGTTTTTCGGAGAACTAATAGCTAATTTCTCTTCTTTATATTCAATTCCACCAGTTTGTTGAAAATTTTCCTTTATTGCTTTTGAGATAATTTTCATTTCTTTTGCACGAGCTTCAGCTAATTTCTCAATTTCGTATGCTCGGGTATTAACATCCTTTTTGTCAAAATATGGTTTAGAAATCTTGCCTACTGATTTTGATACTAAATCTAAAAGTTTATCAATAGGTAGAATTTTTCCAAGTCCTAATATGTCGTCAAGTGCCATAGTTTATAATTATATTTGTCTGGTTCTTCTTCTTCGAGGTTGCAGCTAACGTTTAGTATATGAAGCGTAGCATCCCGAAGGGTGCTATGATTTCATATACAGTGTTGTGCTTAGTTTTCATTCTTTAATTTCTTTATTGAGCTTAAGTTTGGTTTTGAAATTGAATTCTTCTTTTGGAGCTACCCCTTCAACTTCAAAATCTATTAAAAGACTGCAATCAACTTCATAATTGTTTTCTCCAATTTTCTGAAACGCCATTTTATTTATTTCGCAAGGATTATGGGCACTTCCAACATAAATTGACACTTCTATTTCGTCTTCAGGGTTTGAAGTCAATTTAAGTCCATCTAAATTGGTAGGCTCTTTCAATTTGAGATTTAACCACTCCATTACTATCTCTGTTTCTATTGGTTGTGATTCATAATCTAACCCTGAGTCGAATGGTTCAAGTGGTATATAGACTCTATGGAACAGAGTTTTCTTCAATCCGATATTCTTATTTTCAAAATAGTAAATTTCTATTCTACCATTCTTAGCACTTGTCTTTTTCTGTATTTCGATTTTCTTCATTTAATCTCTTTTGCTATACTGCTAATAGCTTCTGTTCGATAGTCTGAGTTGATGATATTCGAGTCAAAAGGAACAGTTGTCACATCTGCCCAAGCAACTTTTTCTGTGTCTTTGAGGTAAGGAGATTCTTCAAGTATGAACCAAGAATCCCTTCCATCCCAAATCAAACGAAAACAACGTTTGTTAGCTTCGTTTTTCCAAACAAAGAATCTTGAACAAAATGCTTCCTTCTGGTATTCGCTTTTAGTTAATGCATAACCCTTGCTTTCAAGAATTTCATTAAGGGATTTCTGCAACAGTTTACTCGTCTCAGCTATGTTTTCAATTCGGTTCATTAATTAAGCACAACGTTTAGTATATGAAAAGTAGGCGATTTGGAAGCACGAAACTTTCGGATAAACACGAAATTTGATGCGAGCCAAAAACTTTGATTATACTACTGTTTCGCCTATTTTTTATATACATTGTTGTGCGTAGTTTTTAATTTTCAGTCAGTATCAAGTCTCGTAATTTTTCAAGTTGAGTATCTGATTGCCAAAGAACTTGATTAATGTCTCTCTCAATTTTTACGTCTGGTTCTGTTCCATAACCATCCAAAATTTTTCCGTTTTTTTGAAAGGAAACCATTGTGCTGATTTTTCCAAATAATTTTGAATTAGGTAAGTCAACCCACTCGCTGTTTCCACTTGAGCCGTCTGTTGTAACACCGGCAATTTTGATGTTTGGTAAGCCCTTTAAAGCAGAAACAAAAACAGATGCTGCGCTAAATGTCTTTTCGTTGGCTAAAATATAAACTGGTTTGTTATAGTATAAAGTTGGTTTTGCTAACTTCTTTCCATTCAACAAACCAAAATAATATTCGCTGTATTTGTTTTCATCCAATTCATAGATTGGCTTAAAGGTTTTTAAAAATTCAGCCGCCTTTTTTTGTTCTTTGTTGTCCAATTCGGAAAGGGAAAACAAAAAACGGTTATGCAAACTTTTTTTGTAATCTTTTGGCAATGGAAGCGGACCTCTTTGTTTTGTGGTGTTTACAACATAGATAGAATCTGGATGTATCAAATATTTTGCAAATTCATACAGCAAATCACGGGTTCCGCCACTGTTGGCTCTTACATCAATAATCAAGGCTTCACTATCATTTTGAATAGATTTCATAAATGAATTGACTTTGTCAAAAAGAAGAGGGGCTTCATCTTTATTGACCATTTCGGGAATCTTGATATATGCAATGTTGTCCTTTATGCTAAATAGGTTTTCAATAATTTCAGGTTTGTTGTAATCTTCATCTTTTATGAAAAGATAATCTACTTCAAATTTTTCGTCCCAAGGACGAAGCCTTTTTGATTTGTCAACTACCGAAACAGCCAAAATAGTGTCCTTTTGGAAAGTAGAATCCGAAAGTGTCAATTTGATTTGTTTGGGTAATGATTTCTCAAGAAGCATATAGTTTTTTTGGATGTCTCGAATGTCCCTGACGGCCAATGTAAAGTAGGTTTCTTTAGGTGCTTTTATATCTTCGGGGCGCGTTTTTTGTAGAAAATCACTAATATCCGTTCCGTCAATTTTTTTTAGATAGGGAAATTTAGAATTGAGTATTTCTAATTCTTTGTTATGGTCAAAATCCAAGACAACAACTTTATCATTTACAGGTGCGTAGACGAATGGTAAAAAGAGCGATTCGTTTAAATCATAACCTCTTATCTTATTTAAGGAAGAATGTCTGTCTCCAATTTTTGCCAAGGTTTTTGTAATAAACATTCCAAAGTTTTCAAGCCGTGTGGAATCTTTTATTGTATTCAGATAGTTTTCAAAATCGTTATTGAAGTTGTAGCCGTTTAGATAAGCATATGAAGATTTTTTATTTAAGGTTTTTGTTAGAAATTCAATATCTTCAGTTATCTGTTTTTTAGTCAACCAAGTATTCTGTGCTTGCAAATTGATGGCAAACAGACCAAATAGAATTGTAATCAGGATTTTCATTTTCATTTACGGTTTTTTTAAATTACGCACAACGTTCTTGTATATGAGCTGTGGCGTGTTTTAGCACGAACCTCTCCAAATATAAACTAACTTTGGGAAATCCGAAAATTTTCCAAATGGGCAAAGACCAAGCCATAGCTTATATACGGTGTTGGCAATAGTTATTTTATTCTCAATTTATGTTCGACTCTTTCTTTGTATCGATGCAATTATAAATTCCAATATATAAGAAGAAAATAGTGTTAAAAATAAATATAGTAGATAAACTCAAACTATCTCCTATATAGCCATCTACTCCATATGATAATGAAATACCAAAAACAAATTGAAGAATAGCTATTGATATAATGAATATACCTAAATTTTTGCCTTTTGGTTTTATATTTATGAATAACAAAGTAAAAATTGGAAGTGAAAAAGATAATACCCCATGAATTATTCCACCAATCCAACCTGATATCCATACTACTCCTGATGTTGGAAAATTCAATAGAGAATTACAAAATAATATAAAAGTTATAGATATTACTGTCAATATATTTGATTGAATTTTATTTAAATTTATGATTACTTTGTCGTGATTATTTAATAAAAAAAGATAGAAGAAAAATAGACACCACACGACTATAAACATTTCTGGCAAACCTCCGTGATTTTTATTATCGAAAAAGAATGGAATTAAATAGCCTACATAACAAATTGCAAAAAACAGTATTATGATACTTATTTGCTTCTTAAATTTTCTTCGGGTTTTTACAGCTTTTTGAAAAAACATTAACGAAATGAAAGTCGAATAAAAGAGTATCCTAAATATAAGACCAAAAGCAAAAACTATATCCTTGTTTAAATATTCCATTGTTAGCAATGTATTATACTAATATGTTTATTTAGAATTTCGTAATTCATTCTTCTTGTGCCATATAATAATTTTCATTAATTTTTAGAATCTTATTTCCGCTGACTGTAAATGTTTGTTTATATTCTTGACTTGGACATTCATCAAATAAAGTGAAATATTCAAATGTTGTGTTTGTATCTTTAGTTCTTTTCAATTCATAACTTTCTTTAAATAAATATTCTATCTTATGATTATAGACTACTTGCTTATTTGTTTCAAGTTTTACAATTAAATAATCTGCTAAATCATTTGAAGTTTGAATATGCATTTCAATTATCAATTGCTTATTTGAATCAATATCCCTAACCTCTGTATAAATTACTTCTAATTTTCCATTTATCAATTTTATATGATTTTCAATTTCGGGTGAAGATTTAAATAAATAGGCATTAAAAACATAAACAGTTGTAGAATCTTTTTTAATTCCGGTCCATTTTCCTGATAAATACCCTCTTTTTTTGTCATCAATTGAAAATTGTGAATAGTTATAATCATCTACTATATTTACTTTAGTTCCATAATTTAATTTGCCAATAATTTCAGAATTTATATTCGGTTCTTTACGATAATTAAGTCCATTTTCAGCTGTAGTATATGCTGAAAATATCACTTTCATTACATTTGATATTTTATAGTCAGAATTATTCGGATTTGCGTTTTTATTAGTTTTCAAATCTTTATTTTGTCCTTGACAAGAAAAAAATATTAATGAAATTATTATGTAGATTGTGTTTTTCATAATTATTGCCAACGGTTTGTATATGAAAAGTAGGCGATTACGAAGCACGAAACTTTCGGTTAAGCACAAAGTTTGATACGAGCCAAAAGCCTTGATTTCACTACTATTTCGCCTATTTTTTATATACATTGTTATGCCCTTTTTTTATTTTTCACGTTCTGTTTGTAGCGTTGGCAAAGACATACTTATTGACAAGTTTGGCTTGTGCTGCTGGCTTTTTCGAGCGACTTGGCAATGTGTATGACTTTATGCGTTGGCTATTCCATTGCGATTGCATATTTTCGTTCTCTCTTTTTAAATGCTTCATTTCCTCCTTCTAAGATTTCGCATACGTGTTCTTTGATTCCTTGTGAGTCGAGTGTAATAGTTGCATCCTTATCATATTTTCTTGAGTTCTCAAGGCTACCCGAAACATATTGAAATTTACTCCCATTTTTATTTGGAGAATCATTCCCATTTTGGTTAGCAACAATAATCAACTCTGAATCAGAACCTACAACAATGTTAGGGTTATGAGTAACTAAAATTATCTGACGTTCTTTCTTTTTCCTTATTAAATACTGAACTAAATCCCTATAAATTGCTCTGTTGTCTAAATCATCTTCTGGTTGGTCAATTAAAATAGGGCAATCCTTATTACTAAAGTCAAGTAAGAGTAGAAGGACTACAAATGCTTTTTTACCTTCTGACATTTTACTAAAAGTATCATCATAAACAATTTCATATGAAATTTCAAAAAAGTTCGTAGCCATTAATTTTTGACAGAGGTTTATATAAGTATTTTGCCCTTTGATAGTTACTTTTTGCTCCAACAACTGGTCAAATAAATTATGAGATGATGTAAAGAAATTTTCTATTGTATCCAAAGATATATTTACAATTCCCTGACCTTGATAACCTTGCTGATTAATACTGTAATTTAATAATTCACGGTATCTGTTTTTATTAAGTTTTGGTAATGCGTTTATTTTAAGTCTTTCCCTTGAAACTTTTAAATCATCTTTAATACTCTCAATTTTATTTAAAAACTCTCTTTGAGATTCTTTAATTGAAGTTTTGTATGAATCAATTTGAGAGTTTAGACCGTCAACCTCTTTCTTGATAACAATAATATCCGCAAGTTTGTCTTTTTGTTTTTTAAGCTTTTCTTCAACTTCTCTATATTGTGTATTGTTTTGGAAAGCTTTTAAGCCATTGTCATATGTCGGATTTACATTTATTGAATCAATTTCGGCTTGATTCTTAGATTTCTTTTCTTGATTAGTAACTTGAATTTTATCTATCTCGTTATTCCAGTCATTTTGAAACTTAGATTTTAAACTCTCAAACTTATCTTTTATTAATGTTCTATTTGTTTCTGATAATGACACTAAATCAAAATCAATTTCCTTGGTAATAAAGAACTTTTCTTTTAGATTTTCAATTCTTGTGATTTCATTTACAAGAATTTCATTTTCTTTTAAAATGGAATCTTTTTTAGTCTTTAATTCAGTGTACTTTTTTAAATCTTCATCTGAAATTTTTGATTTTGATTTTAAATCTGCCAATTCTTTGGTTAATTTTTGAATTTCAGATTCAATGCCTTTTTTATCTCCTTTCTCTTTTAGTAAAGTTTTCCTTTTAACTAAGTCTTCTTGGAGTTGAAAAATCTTATTTACTTTGTTTGTAATATCAGTGTTATTCTCACTACTAAAAGTTTCGTAATTAGAAATTAGTTGATTTTTTGAGCTATCCTGTTTTATTATATTCTCGATTAGTTTGTCAAGTTCTTTGTTTTTATTTCTTGCCAAAGTGTACATATAACTTTGAGGGAAATACTCAATATCTCTATTGTCATTGACCGTATTGTCTTTCCAAGTAACAACGATATTGTTTACTATTTCATTGACAAAGTTTGTATATTCCTCATTTTCTGATTTAACTTCCTTATTGCAATTAAGTTTTTTAGCGATAGCTCCTAATAAGATTGATTTTCCAGTAGAGCGTCCTCCAATTATTGAATTAAGGTTTTGATTAAAATTAAGTGTTTGTGGTAAAAAATCACTGTGTGTAATTTTCACGGATTCTATTACTTGATAACCAGCTTTTTGATGAGGCTTTAAAGCTTGGATTCGAACCCTTTGCTTTGGTTCGTAAACTACTTGTTTAAGTCCTTCAAATGTAGTGTCAGCTTTAATCCAACAATTCTCTTTTAGTACGTATTTCTTAACGTTATGATTATCCGAACAAATAATCATAGGAATATGCTTTTTAATATTTGGGAATACGATTTCTAAATAACCTATTTTGTCTTCTACTTTCCCCAATTCATAAAAATCAATTTTAGTTGCAATTTCTGTTTTTTGGGCTTCTCCGTGAGGTAAAGAATGTGTGATATTCTCAATACTATTTGTTTTTTCTCCTGCGTGAATTGTGGTAAGTCCGCCAAGTTGATGCACAAGGTCAATCGTATCTTCTAAATCGCAGTAAACTTGATTTTCTTTTTTACCTTCTCCTTTTATTTTTGAGATATTGGTTCTGTTTTCAATTTGCCCCCAAATGTATTCGAGGTTACATTCCTCTGAAAATATACCTATAAAATGAATAGGAACTTTGCCTTTTGCATTCGAAAGAAATTCGATCCCAGGTAGTACAGTTATGCCTTTAGGCTCACCTAATTTTTGTAGTTGTTTTATTCTTTCAATGTCAATTACGTGATGGTCAGTAATTGCTACAACAGAAATATCATTTTTTGATAAGGTTTCAATTATTTCTTCATTGGTAATAGATTTATCTCCATAATCATAAGATTTTGGTGTGTGAAAATGCAAATCCCATTTTCTCCATTCTGAACCTTTCTCAATTTTCTCCATACTATTACTCCAATTGTTGATAATTTATTTTGGTAATTCTCCTAATCCTGCCATTTGAGATAAGGTTTTAGCTTTATTTGAAATATTTCTTAAGCCTCTGCCTTTTCCTAAATGATAAGGTATTGCAATACCTCTTTCTTCGTATTGACTACGAGTAATATCAAAAATCTCATTAGAGTTTTTGTTTTTTAAAAAGTAGTGCGTTCCATTATTCCAATGGTCTGGGTCTTTTAAAGAAACAACTTTCCAATTTTCCTTTCCATTCAATCTGTAAATGACTTCAGATGCAGCAAAACAAAATCCCGTTGTATGGATGCCTGATTCAATGTTTAAGTTATACCAATCTTCATCCAATACAGCTTTTTTTACCTCAATCCTTTCAAAAGCACTTTCTAATGCAGCTATTATTACATCTAATTCCATATTTACTCAATCTCAATTTTATCAATTTCTTTCATCAACTTATCCGTTTCGGAAAGAGCGACTATTATTTTTTGATAATGTAAAATATCATCAAATTCTAAGGTTCTTTCTTTGCGGTCTTTTAGCCATTTTTGAGCAGGTTGATAGCCGCCAATGTAAAACTCCCAAGCGGTTAGTGGAATATTATCAAAATACTGTTCTTCATTTATCCATATTCTACCCAATTGCTTTTCTTCATCAAATAACTCCCAATCTTTTTTAGCAACTTTTGTTGTGATTACATTGTCTCCATCTTTTGGATAAGTTGTAATGTAATCTTCCACTTTTGGAGATTCCAATAAGTGTATTTGTCTGATTTCGCTACCTAATTTTACCAATTGCCAAAAAGTCTCTTTGTCTTTTGGATAGGGTACTCTTGGGAATTCTATTTTTAGAAATTCTTGATATTTGTCTCTGTATGTTGGCGAGTGTAAAACAGCATATATGAAATCTAAAATGTCAATAGGTGCAAAGGTGTTTGTCGTAGTTTCCTTTTCATTAGTAAATGTTAAGTCTAATTTTTCAGCAATTTCATTTACAATTTCTTGGTTTAGATTTGGTTTTCTATCTGATGTATCTTCAATAGTTTTTTGTTCGTTGTTATCGGGATAAATATATAAAGGGAAACTATTACCTGCTCCAAATTGACCAGCTGAATCAACATAGTTTTTATCACAAGGTGAGTTCCCAATAAATATATGCCTAAACCCTCTAATTGCTTGTTTTGGAACAATTAAAGTTAAGTTTGGTTTTAACAAATGTCGCATCACTTTATCTCTGGCTCTATCAACAATTTTTGTGTCATAATAAATGTACCTTTTGTCAAAAGTACGATAGTCAATTCTTTGAATTAGCTGGCTATTAACCTCTATTTCATAGTATTCTTCAACTTTTTTTGTTAAATCACTTTTTGAATGACTAATCAATATAGCATCTTTTGAAGTAACAATACCAACACTGTTAATTGGGAAAAGTGCATCTACCTTGAAGCCTGTTTCATATTCTTTTGCTCCTTCAAAGTCTTTTTTAACGAAAAAGAAATTTGGAGCTTCATTTTTTAACTTGTTCCATCCTATTGATTGGATAGAATTACTTTTGAGATATTTGTATTTAACTTCTCTTTTACCAAAGAGGTCAAAGTGTAATAGTTCTCCAAGTTTGTTTTTTTTCTTTTTACCTGTTTTAACGAAAATATTAATTGAAACCCCTTGCATAATGTCAAATACATTTTGGTCTGCTGAGCCATCAGGAGAAACTTCTTTTTTCTTTGAATTCCCGTGTAAATCAAGGATGTAAATTTTATCAAAACTTTCTAAAAGGTTGTTTCGCATTTGGCGAAATACGATACCATCAATAAAACTATTGTTGGAAATGTATGCCAATATTCCAGACCCATTTTTATCAACAAAATGCTGTCCATAACGGATAAACTTCACATAGTCGTCTGATAATGAGTTGTAACTTTTTTCATTGAGATTCTTTTTATAATCAGCAATTAAATTTTCAATCCAAGGGTTTTTATTTGTACTACTAACCGCATAAGGAGGATTTCCAATTACACACATTACAGGAGTATCACGCTTAATATGATTTGCTTCATAGGCTTCACTACTTAACCAATTAGCAAATAAAGTTCCTGTATCTGGATGGTATTCCTCTAAGCTATTAGTTAGGTAAACTCTTGTTCGTTGGTTTGTGGTCGCTTTAAATCCTGTTTCTTTTAGCAATAAATCCAATTGCAAATGTGCCATTGCATAACTTGCCATTAGCAACTCAAAACCGTTTAATCGAGGGAGCAAATTATTTTCTACGTAACTGCTCCAAATGCCTTTTTGTCCTTTAAATTTTTTGTTTATCTGCTTTATTACTTCTGCTAAAAAAGTTCCTGTGCCTGTCGCTGGGTCAAGAATTTGTACTTTATGTACTTCTTTTTCCATTTGCTTGTAACCAGTTGCGGAACGTTTATCAGGAGTTTGAGTATTTACCGTAATTTTAGTTTTAGAAGTATCTGCCAAACCTTGTGGCAAATCAAATTCTGTTTTTAGAATATCATCAACTGCACGAACAATAAAATTTACAACTGGGGCAGGAGTGTACCAAACTCCTTTCGCTTTTCTGAGTTTCGGGTCATATTCAGCCAAGAAAGTTTCATAAAAATGGATAATTGGGTCTTCCATTTTTGTAGTCTTTCCGTAATTCTTTAGAATTTCTTCAACATTACAGGCTAAGAATATTTCTGCAAGGTTTTCTACAATCCATTTAATCCTATCGTCAATATCGGGTCCAGCTATGTAGCCAAATAGTTTACGTAAAAAAGGGTTTGATTTAGGAATCAATTCAGCCGCTTCTTGTCTGCTAAAAGTATCTAAAGTTGGGTCGTGCAAACGAGCTGCAAACATTCCGTAAGCAATTGTTTGAGCGTAAACGTCTGCAAATCCTTTGGGAGTAATATCGTGAATCAGAATACTTTTAAAGGCAGTCATTTGTTCTTTAAGTGTACTGTCTTCATTATGAGTTTCATCACTGGTCAAAGCCTTTCCAATAACATCAGAAAGCAGGCGGGCTTTGCCCGCCATCATTTCTGCTAATTTTTTGGAGCTTTTTATGTTTTGTCCAATGTGTACACAAAAGTCTTTGATAAGATTTTCAAACCTTGCAAAATTTTGAGGTAGAGCAATAATTCCTTTTTCTGTTATTTCCGCAATGGCTATTTTGGTAATAAATTCTCCATCATTGTACAAATGAAAATCTATGTAGTCCGTGAAAATTAGATTGTCTAATGATGCTTTGTAGCGGTCAAATTGTTCTTTGTTTACGGATTTCTTTTTTCCTTCAAGGTCTTTGTCTCCAACGTCTTTTGCTTCAATAAACCCTACTGGAATATCCTTTTTTGTCAAGATGTAGTCAGGTGCTCCGCAAGATTGTCTTTTTGGTTCGTTGGTAGCTCTAATTTCAGGAACTAAACTTTCCAATAGCTGTTGTAAGTCGCCTCTAAAAGTATGCTCCGTTGCATTTCCGAGTTTGTATCTCTGATTTATATTGTCAATGTAATTTTCTATTGTCATATTTCAATTCTCATTATTCTCGGTGAGCGTTGGCAAAAAATAGCTCTTTTGGTTTTTTCTGCGTTGGCTTTCGTGTCGGCAAAAACCAAATGTGCTATTTGTGCGGTTGGCTCTTTTTTTAATTGGGCATAACGTCTCTGTATATGGCTCGTAGCGTGCAAATTAAACAATTAGTTTCGGATGAAGCACGAGCCGAATTTTTAAATTTTTCTTATTATCTTTTTTCTCAATAAGCCAAATTTAAAAATTTGGCGGACTCGCAAATATGCCTTAACTTCGATTAAGCAAATACCTAGCTATGAGATATATATGTTGTTGCCAGTAGTTTTTTTGTCCACTTAGTTCTTCCATCTTTCCATTCCGAATTTAGCTAAAATTTTCCCTCTTTGTATAATTATTTTGTCATTCCATTCGTCATAATCTGCAATATCTCGTTCAGAGGTTAATTCTGAATTTGCATAGATTTTCTTTTTTGAATTAAATCCTTTATTATCTAACTGACCGTTTGTTTTAGATAAAACAAGGTTTCCAAACATATGAACGCTTGTTAGTTGTTTTCCATTCGGAATTGGCGTTTGTGGATGAATATGCTCAATCGAAAATCCTTTTGTTTTAAAAAAGGTTTTTAAATTTGGCAATTTAAATGCTGAATTATTTTCTTTAGTTCTATAAAGTTCATATTCATACAAAAAGTATTTGATTGTGTCGCTATCCAATTTATTGTAAGCAGTTTCGTTAACAATTGCATTTTTGAATTCATTGTTAGAAATATTCTTACTTAATAGACTACGAATTTCTTTTTTAATATCTGTGAAATTAATTTTGTTCTTTCTTATTTTGTAGGCAATATCATTCAGAGCAGTTAATCCTGTATTAGATTTTTTGTTACCAATAGAATATATTCTAACAGCAAAAATTTCCAAAATCTCAATTATTGTAACGAGATAATGAGTTTTGAATTTTGGGTTTGTTGCTACAGATAAAAGTATTGGAACGAAGATGTCTAATTTATTCAAAATTTTTAATCGTAACAGTCCTACGTTTATTTCTTCATTATCAAAATCTTGATTAAGAATTTTTACATATTCTTTTGAAGATTTAACAAGAAATGAATTGAAGTTTTTGATGTCATTTATTTTAGCTTCTTTGAGCTTGTCATTCGTGTCAAAAAGGTCTTTGTTTTTATGAATTACTTTTTTAGGTATAAGATTCATTTTTACTTTTTTATGAATATCTCCTAAATCTTTTGTATCGCCTGTATAAACTAAATATGAGTTTTTTAGAAACTGATTCTCAATTTTTGTTATGTTATTACTCGATTGAATTTTCATTAATTCTCTAAAAACTTCGCCAAATCGTCTATTAGTTTCTTTTGCAAGTTTATTATCGTTTAGTCTATGACAAACGTAAACAAGATAATTTTTTATTTTGTCAATGTCTGAAAGAGGTAAACCTCTGTCGTTCATTGTTTCAAATATTAGTCCAACTTCTGCTTCTTCGTTTAATTCGAAAATGTTCACTTTGAATTTTGTCGCCAAGTTATTGTAAAGTAAAAGAGCTTTTTTTTCTTTAACTCGTTCCAAATATTTCTCAAAATATTGACGAGCGAATATTAAATTTTTCTGCGTTTTATTTTCTGGCTCAATTTCACTTAATTTTGAAATATCTTCTTCGTTTAATAGATAGCTGAAAAATTCTTGATTAGCAGGATTATTGAGCCTCAATAATGTTTTACCTTTATATTTTACGTTACGAATTATGTCTTCGTCAGCTTTTCCTAATTTTTTTAGCCGATAATATAAACTTATTAAAAAAAGGTGAATGGTTGTCAGTCTTTGTTGACCATCGACAATATCATACTTTGGATAAATAGTAACACCAATTTTTTCATCTCCGATTTTTATTAGAGTTATAGTTCCAGTATAATGTTCTTTTACGTGTTCAACATCTTCTAAATCATCTTTAAATTCTTGAATTTGTTCTTTACTCCAAGAATATCCTCTTTGATATTCAGGAATTGAAAAAACTCCGTGTTTTAATAATTTATCTATTGATTTTAAATCCATTATCGATGTTTCTTAAATTACTGGCAACGTGTTTGTGTATGATTTCGTTGCGTGTTTCAGCAACTAAATTAGTAAACTAAAACGAACCAGAGGAAATTCCGAAGGAATTTCCAAGTAGGCTAGAACTAGCAATGAATTATACACGATGTTGTGTACAGTTTTTCTATCTTTGTAAAGTAGCTCAACGATTTTCTTTTAGAAAGGTGCTGAATAATTACTTTTAAATAAGTGTGTATAATATTTGAAATAGCTAATCAAAGTTTTCACGATTAAATTCGCACCTCGCGTTGAGCTACTTATTTTTTAAACTACAACTTTCAAATAAAACCTTGCGCATCATTCTTTGACTTAATAATTGATCAGTTTTCCAGTTTTTTGGATAACCTATCTCCTCAATAAGTTTTATTACAACTTTATGTTTTTGGTTGTTTTGATTATTTCTAATATTTTCAAAAGTCAAAACATAGTTGTATTGACGAAATTCGAAATCACCTCTTTGATAAGTATCATAATCACTTATCCAATGTTTTGAAGGGTAATTACCTAGAATTTTTTTGAGATAAGGTATTAGTTGCAATGATTCTTTTTTGAATGTTCTTTTTCTTGACTTTCTAAACATATGATTCCATCCATATCCAGTGAAATCAATTTCCCCAAGAAGCGGACTTTTTACTTTTTTAATTAATCTATAAACATTTCTTTGTGTTTTTCTATATTGAGATATATTCAGTTTAGATTCCTTGATATTTATAATTACTCCATTTCCTCCATTATTGTTATGCTTATGGTTCCTGGTAATATTTCTTGCCATTTCATATCTAATTGATGGCGATACGAGATGATTTTTCCCATATTCCGTAACTTTTGAATTTGAATTTGGATGAATGTAAGCCCAATAGGTTTTGCCAGTAAGCTGATCTAACCATACTAAACAAATATTATTAAAAGTTTGCTTTACTTCTTTGAATGTTCGTTTATATAATTTGAAGGAATTATCTTTTACTGTACCATAACTTTTTCCTGATTTAACTTGTACTAATAAAATTATACGTTCTCCTTTTATCCAAGGATGTTCATAAGAGATAAATAAATCGATTTTTGAACCATCCTCATTTCGAGTACTCCAACGAACTTCAGCGTTAAAAGCATTAATCAAATGAGAAGCAGATAAAATTTCGGCATCATTACCATTCTGACTATTTAGTAGCCTTTGAATTAATATTTCCGGTAATTTTTCTGAAATTAATATTTGTGGTCTCATTTCTCAAATTGTACACAACGGACGTGTGTATGCGTAGTGGCGTGTAAAAACACCCGCACTTCGACTTTCAATTACAAACTTAGCAAAAAAAATCGGACTTTTCGTTTCAGCCAAAACCTAGCCATTATGTATACACTTTGTTGTGCAAAGGATTTTCTACGGTAAGATTATATACAGCTGATTCAGTTTATTTTACAAGATAAATTCTCTTAAAAAACCCAAATTTTTATTTCAAAAATTGCGCTTGGAAATTCAATTTTCAGCTCCAGATTCGGTGTCGATATTCAGAGTTCTATTTTATCTTATTTTTCGTCAGACGTTGATGTTAAAATCTGTTTTCGATTTGCACCAAAATTTTGGGCTTGCCGATATGGTTTCATCATTTAAATTTCAGCCAAAAGTTGAAGTAAAAAACCATTTTCGATTGATAGCCAGAATTTGGGCAAGCAATTCAATCGCAATTATTTCAGCGCAATTTTTTCGGCTGAGTTTTAGTTCAGATTTTGTTGTAAACCTAAAAATTTGTCTTCACTAAAAATGTTCAATTGAACTTTTTTATCTTTTGCACAACATCCGTATAAACCCTATTCAAATCTTCATTATAGGGTATATATCTATTTAGGACGTTGTTTTATTTTCATCTAAACTAACACTTTCATACATATTATCCAATGGACTTTTTATTGTTTTGTTATTAATCGCTAAAACTCGAGTATAAATTTCTGTGGTTTTTGAGCTATTATGACCTAAAGCGGCCTGGATATGTCTTAAACTTGTCCCCCGTTCCATAAGGTGTGTGGCAAAACTATGACGTAAAGTGTGTGGGGTACTCCAAGGGTTTCCGTTGGTGTCTTTCACAGCTTTGCGATAAATACTTTGTATACTAGTACTGGAATACTGCCCGCCAGTTTGACCCTCGAACAACCAGTAAGCTGGCTTATAGATCTTGTAATACTCTCGAAGTAATTCTAACAGATGCTTGCTAAGTACGGTATGCCTGTCCTTCTTTCCTTTGGAGTCCTTAATAAAGATATAACCCTCTTCACTTCTTATGTCTACTACTCTTAGTCTAATCAATTCTCCAACACGTAAGCCTGCACCGTAAATAGTATGGAGGATAGTTTTGTGCTTCAAATTACTAGGGCTGTTAATGATCTTTTTAACTTCGTTGATATGAAGGACGTTAGGTAAATCTTGACTCTTTTTAGGTCTAGTGATGTTATAATATTCTCGTGGTAACCCTAAAGCATGCTCGTAGTAACACTTTATAGCGTTAATGATAGTGTTTTGAGCAGATTCGCTTATCTTATATTTACTGATCAATTCAAAAACATAGCCTTCTATTTGTTCTTTAGTCACTGATTTAAGAGATTGATTTTCGAAATATTTAAAAAAAGGTTTTAGCGAGCTTTTATAATTATCGACTGTATTTTTACTAAATCCCTTTAAAACCATTTTTTGATTGGTTTTTTCAAGTTCTGCTTCACCCTGTCTGTTAAGGTCTATCTTGGGCATGCCCCTTGGTGCAGACTCTCCAACTTGAAGTAATTTACTGCCAAAGAGACTTTCAATTTTTTTAAGATTCTCTACTGTGTTAGTCAGACTCCAAAGGTTCTGTTGAGGGTGATAATAGCTAGAGTCAAGTTTTTTAAAGCATTCCCGTTCAGCTTTCATAAGGAATGGAATATACACCTTAAACCGTTTGGCTTTTGGTAATGCGGTATAGACTAGAATGTTTTGATTTTTAGGGGCTTTCATCGTTTTTAGTCATATATAAATCATGTCAGGAACTCCTAAATTAGTTAGAAATAAACTTAAAAGCCAAGTCTTTTAATAATTTAAAGGTATTTAACCGTTAAGAACGGATAGCCTATATTTAAGGATTGGTAGAGGTGTTGTGAAAAATAAATGTAAAATATGTAAGAAAACAATCATTGGGAGATCGGACAAGATCTTCTGCTCGACCTATTGTAAAAATTACTACCATAAGCATCTGCGATATGCAACCAAAAAGGCCGCAGTAGAAATTAATGGGTTTTTGAAACGCAATTATGCAATACTACTTGAACTCGTAGGAAAGAATAAAATACAGAGAAAAGTGTATCGCAATCTACTTGCCAACAAAAACTTTCGCTTTAAATACCACACCCACCTTCAAACAAATTCTAAGGGTAAAACCTATCATTATATTTATGATCTAGCATGGATGCCATTTTCAGATGATGAAATCTTGATCATTAGAAAAAGGAATCCATAACTTTAGAAATGCATATTGGATATAATCTACTTATAAAAAAGATGCCTTACAATTTAAACTGCTTTCCTCTTTACGGAAGCCTTTATATACTTAAATAAATACCTTCTCTAATTTATGACCAGAAATAGCCATTATTTGGTAAGCCGGTATTCCAGCGTAATAAGTATTGGTAAAAAACTTCTTGTTGGTTTCATCAGTTATTAAATCACCTATATTAAAAGACTTTAATACCAAATTAAATTTATAATGTCACAATAAATTGAATTATACAACAGTATAAATTCAATTTGGTAGTAGATCGTGACGGGTGGTTACGATAAACGCTCCTTAAGGCCTTAAATTTAAAACTCTATTCTTAGGATATTTTAAAGTGTAGCTATAGCTTAAAGTGGTTTTTTCGTTAGGCTGTAGTTGTACTTTCCAGGTTATATATCCAGTTTTAGAATCGTATTCTGCCTTGCTATAGTTTACATCTTCGACTTCAATGGACTCATTTCTAGAAATAGGCACACGTTCTTGAATAAGAATATTAGCCACTGAATTTTTAGTGTTTTTTACTTCAATTTCATAGGCTTTTTCGATAATTCTAGTGTTACCAAAGAAAGTCTGAGAAGTCTTTTTTCTAGGAAGTGTGCGTTCCAATACAATCTTTTCATCGGCACCTAAGGAGATGCTTAGGTTATCCTCTAAAAATCCAAGGTTTAAACTCGTAGTACCAAGATAGCTATTTGCAAAATATAAGTTGGCAGTCCCCTCTATCAAGTCAAGGTCTTGCCAGTCTTTTAATTGAGCGATCAAAAATACAGAGGATGACAATTCTGGAGCGGAGTAGTATTCGTAAGTAGTTTCAAGCTCGTGTTCATTGAGTTGGAACTGCTTATAGTCGAAATTTGAAGCCAAGCTGATGGGTTGAGGAAGTTGAAACTCAACAGAAGTCTGTTGTTGTATAGCTTGAGCAACCTCTTGGACAGCGCCAACTGATTCTTTTCTTTTTGAGTTTCCATAACCAGTTACAACCACTTCTTCTAAACTTTCAGAATCCATCGCACTGTTCATAACTTTCCTGTAGTCAGGCTCATAATCTAAATAATAAGGCTCTAATTCTGGTTTGACAGAGTTGCTGTTTGGTTTTGCAGTGGATACCTTTAAGTTGATGTTTTCCCAATCCTCCCCGCTGCTCTGGTAAACCTTTGCTTTATAGGTAAGAGTGATGTTTTCATCAATATCTTCAGCTTTGAGGTCATAGGACGCATACCAGCCTGCATCAAAAATAAAGTAACTCAAAGAGAGAGTTCTGTTTCCACTATTCTCAGCTTCTAGTTCAAGCGTTATCTTACCTCTGTTAATACGGTTTTTACTTTCTAGTTTATCGATTTCATTAGTGAGTTTCAAAATGTCTTCGCTATGCGCTTTAAGAAGGAGTTGTTGGTCATAAATTGAATTGGAAATAGATTCAATCTGCGAGGAGTAATACTCTTTGTAGGCTTTTATTTTTTCAACGTTCAATTCATTTTCGCCGCCATCCAGGCTTTGGTTATTTTCTAGAAGCGCTATGGACTTTTCTAAGGATTTTATTTTATTGTCTGTATAAGCTTTCTTTTTTTCAAAGTCTTTAAGGTGATTCCTCAATTTATCTAAAGCTATGGAGGACTCCTTTTCATTTAAAAAGTCAGTTTCGAAAGAAATAAAATTCAAATTGATATTTTCAAGACCATTAATGATGATACTGGATTCATCGATATTTGGTGATAAGTTGTCGAATATTAACGTAGTAAAACCCTGACTTAAGCTGACCTTTTTTTCTGAAGTCACTTGGGCGCCAGAATTATAGACTATCGCAGAAACGACCTTAGAATCTACAGTTTGGGTTTGTGAGTAAAGTTGAAAATTTAGAACGAAAACTAGGAGAATTAAAATAGACCTCATAAAAATTGGTTTTATACAGGAAAAATACTTAAAATTGTTTTAACTCAGCATAACTTTTATAAATTTCAAATAAAATTGACAACGATAAATCTAAATTGTGACTTAGGCGAAGGAGGGAAGTACGATGCGCTATTAATGCCGTTTCTGTCTTCTTGTAATATTGCTTGTGGTGGGCACTATGGAACTGCAGAGTCTGTAAGAACAGCTGTTGAGCTCGCAAAACAGCATCATGTACAAGTTGGGGCACATCCCTCTTATCCAGACCTAGATAATTTTGGTCGCCAGTCTATGTCACTTCCCTTCCAAGACCTTAAGGAGAGTCTACACCATCAAATCGATTTGGTAGAAGAAGCCTGTCAGTTATATGAGGTCAACTTACATCACATAAAACCTCATGGGGCTTTGTACAATGATATAAGGAAAAGTCCAGAACTGGCAAATTTAGTGTTAGAAGTTATTCAGGAAAGAAATAAGGATTTGGTGTTGTTTAGCCCGCCTAGAGTAAATTTTCAAAATGATAGTCCAGACTCGATTCATATTTGGATTGAAGGTTTTGCAGATCGAGCCTATCAAAACGATTTAAGTTTGGTTCCAAGAACTCAAAAAAATGCTGTTCTGCATGATCCAGATCTCATTTTTAAAACTGTTCTCAATATGATAAAACATCAAAAAGTGAAATCAATTTCGGGTGAAGAAATCGATCAGAAATTTGATACTATTTGCGTACATAGCGATACTCCAAATGCCCATGAAATTTTGAAGATATTGACCACCCAATTATCTAAAAATGGAATCAAAATAGATAGAATATCATGAGTGAATCTGTGCGTATATTTCAGCTTAGTGAGTGTTCAATTTTGATTGAGTTTACCCGAGATATTAATAAAAGTCTCCTATATTTCCTTTTGAATTTAAAAGAAAATATCTTTCTAAATAAAGGTGAACATATACTTCAAGTTACAAATACATACAATTCATTATTAGTTATTTACAAATCCACTATAAATAATTTCTATAGTGAAAAAGACAATTTTTTTGAGCTTATTTCTAACGTATCTACAACGGATATGCCTAAGACTCCTACCAAAAAAATACCAGTGTGTTACGAGTTGGATTTTGGTTTAGATTTAGAAGAAGTTTCTAAAAAAACTGGCCTATCAATTTCAGAAATTATCAAGCGTCATACCCATCCAATTTACACCGTATATTTCATCGGATTTTTACCTGGTTTTCCTTATTTGGGAGGTATGGATTCTTCCTTGTTTTGCAGGCGAAAATCCACTCCTAGGTCTAAGATAAATTCAGGTTCAGTTGGGATTGCTGGATCTCAAACTGGAATTTACCCTTCAAGCTCTCCAGGAGGTTGGCAAATTATCGGAAGAACGCCACTATCTTTATTTGATAGTCATAAAACAGATACCCCGTGTGTTTTAACTCCAGGAGATTCGCTCCAATTTGAATCAATTTCTAAGGAAGAATTTGATGACCTTCAATCTCATCCTTCCGACATAAAACCATAAGAATGAGCATTTATATTCACAAAGCAGGATTGTATTCTTCTCTACAAGATAAGGGAAGGTTCGCTGGGATGCCTTACGGGGCTCCAATTTCTGGAGCTATGGATCAAAATCTTTATCATTTTACAAACCATATACTGGAGAATCCCGCCAATTCTTCATCTATGGAGTTTTATCAACAAGGCTTAGAGCTTGAGTTCACTTCGCCAACATTTTTGTGTATAGGCGCTTTGGGAGGCGATTTTAAACTCAATGATAAAGCGGTAAAACCTTTCGAAATCTTAAAGATCAAAAAAGGAGACCTCCTTAAGATTAAACAACTAACTAGGGGGAATTGGGGATATATAGCTGTAAAAGGCGGCTTTGAGTCTGAAGGGCCGTTTAACAGTCAAAGCTTCTATGAACCCATAACGAAGCGGCAATTTAAAAATGATGATGTTTTAATTTACAGGGCCTTCGATGGAGTGAGTGGTGGGGAGTCACCTGTATTGGACATGAGTTATTACACTTCTAGTGAACTGGAGGTGTTTGAGGGTCCGGAATTTTATAAGCTAAGTCAAACCTTAGACTACCAATTAAAACATGCTGAGTTTTCCTTGTCTACATCTTTAAACCGCATGGCTTATCAAATCCAAGAGCGTTTGGCAAATGACTTGGAGGAAATCATCACGGGTCCTGTGTTGCCAGGAACTGTTCAGTTTACGCCTGCTGGGAAAATGATAGTATTGATGAGAGATGCACAAGTGACAGGCGGATACCCAAGAATCCTTCAGTTTTCTGAAAAGTCCATAAATCAGTTGTCGCAAATGCGAGTCAAATCAAAATTCACTTTTAAGCTTAACGGAATAAATTCAGAAAAGATTTGAAAGAATCCAGTCGTTTATAAGGGGGGTATTTTAAAGGGATATCCAGCCAATTTTTACGATGAACAATAGGTTTTTGGCGTGTAAAAGCATCAAATGATGCCCTGCCATGGTAATTACCAACTCCACTAGCCCCAACACCTCCAAATGGAAGTTTATCGTTTAAAAAATGAACAATAGTGTCATTGATGACTCCTCCACCAAAATCGAAGCTTTGATTTACTTGATTGGTGAAGGAACTATTTTCGCTGAACACGTAGAGAGACAAAGGCTTATCGAAACTATTGATAGTTTCCTCTAAATCCTTAAAATCGGTGAAGCTATACAGCGGTAAAATAGGACCAAAAATTTCTTCTTTCATCAGTGGAGAGTCAAAATCTGGAGAATCCACTAGCGTAGGAGATATGAAATTGGTTTCTGCATTAGAAATCCCGCCATAGATTACTTTTTGATCGTTTAGAAATCCATCTAATCTTTCAAAGTGAGAAGCATGGATAAGTCTCGCATAGTCTGAAGATGCTTTAGAAGAATCTCCATAAAAGTCTTTGAGGGTTTCTATTAACTTCTGCTGAAATTTCTCTCTGATGTCTGAATGAATAAGCAGATAGTCTGGAGCGATGCAAGTTTGACCAGCATTCAAAAACTTTCCCCAGCAAATTCGTTTGGCGGCAATATCTAGATTTGCAGAAGCATCTACAATACAGGGATTTTTCCCGCCCAACTCCAGAGTGTGTGGCGTCATATGTTTTGCGATCTGCTGCGAAACAATTCTTCCTACAGGGACACTTCCTGTAAAAAAGACATAATCCCATTTTTGATCTAATAAAACTTGAGCTGTGTCTACAGCGCCTTGGATAACTTTAGCTTGAGAGTCTTCAAATACTTCACTGATTATTTTCTCTAAGATATCTGCGGTATACGGTGCATGTTCAGAAGGTTTTAAAATAACTGTATTTCCGCAAGCAATAGCTCCAATAACCGGTGTAATAGCTAACTGAAAGGGGTAATTCCAGGGGGCTATCACTAGAACTTTTCCCCAAGGAACGTAATAGATTTTATCACTAGAGGGGAAGTTTAGCCAAGCAGAGGAAATTGATTTGGGGTTGGACCACTTTTTAATTTTTTTAATAAAGAGGTTTATTTCTTTATAAGCCACATAAAGCTCGGAAGTAAAAACTTCAAACTCTGGCTTTTGAAAATCTTTATAAAGAGCATCTACGATATCTTGTTCATGAGATTTAATACTAGCTTTTAGTTTTTCTAGAGTTACTATTCTTTCAGAAATAGATTTCGATTTTTCAGATTTTAAAAATTTATCCTGATCGTTCATCAAACTTTTGATTTGATCGTCCTTCATAATTGCATTTTTTTAAATTTAAGCTTTAGTATGAAATAAAATTCAACCTTAAAGAGTTATTTATGTTTTAAAGATGACGTTATTTACACAATTAATCAAATAATAAAATGAACTTGACCATCAAGCTAAACCTAATTTTTTTAGTTGTTTTTTTAATAAGTAATAAGGCAATCTCTCAAACAGATACGATTAATACCGATAAGTTGATTATCGTAAAACAATACTCTCCTACGGTTAATGATGCCTTTAAAATTAAACAAAATCCAAGCGAAAAGGATTCTATAAAACAGTTACGCCGAGACTTGTCCTATTTTTTTATCGACGTTCCTGTAGCTTCTACGTTTACACCTGCAAAAGGAACAGCCTCTGGCGTTAGAATGTCTCCTCCAGACAAGCTTTTTGAAAACTATTCAAGATTTGGAGTGGGAAATTTTTCAACTATTCTAGCCGATTTTTATAGTAATTTCGATATCAATCGAGACCGTCATTTAGATATTGCCTTTACTCATTTGTCCTCCCAAGGAGGTATTGATGGGGTTGTATTGGATGATGATTTTTCGAATACCAATGTAAGAGTTGATCTCACATCACAAGATCGATATTTCGATTGGAATACAGGTTTTGATGTGAACCACAGGGAAGTCAATTATTACGGATTGGAATCAACGCTGGCAAATGCTCTATCTCAAGACCAACTTATGGCTATAGACCCCAAACAAACCTATACAAAACTAGAAGCTTTTGGAGGAATTCGTTTTACAGACCTTATTTTAAAAGAAGCAGATATAACCGTCTATAATTTTACAGATAATTTTAGCAGTTCAGAACAATTGCTAGATATTCAACCTTTAATAGAAATTCCCTTAAGGACTCAAAATTTATTAATTAAAGGGGATTTTAAGTTTTTGAATGGCTCTTTTGAAGAGCGTTTGATAGGGGGTGGGAGCCTGGACTATCTACAATTCCAAGCAGGGATTAATCCTTTTATGAAGTTCAATATTCAGAATGTAAATTTGAAGTTAGGCGCTAAAGCTGTCTATTTTAGTGATTTGGAAAATAGCGAAAATAAAGTTTTCTTTTATCCAGATATAAAAGCTGAATTTAATCTCAACCAAGAAAGTATAAAAGTATTTTTAGGAGCGAACGGTGGTCTAGAGCAAAATGCATACGAAAATTTATCTCAACAAAATCCATTTTTATCTCCTACTCAATTCATAAGACCTAGCAATAATCAATACAATGCCTTTGCAGGGTTTACAACCAAATTATTGGAAAACCTGTCTTTATCTTCTCAGGTGAATTATTCTAGCACAAACAACTTTGCTTTTTTTATAGCAAATCCAGATATTGATTATGCCATTGAACAATCTAAAAGAGGCTTTGATTATCAAAATTCCTTTGGTGTAGTTTACAATGATTTAGAAACCTTTGGGATCTCTGCGGATTTAGCATATCAAATTGATAGTGATTTCAATATAGGTTTCTTTGGGAAGTATTCAGATTTCTCAACAGGAAATGGACAACCAGCTTGGAACCTTCCAGAAGTTGAGTTAAGGGCTTACGCAGATTTTAATTTTACTAAAAATTGGAACTTCTCATCAGCATTATTTTATATTGGAGAACGAACCGATGCTCAAGGAACTATTTTTATAGATTCCAATTCATTTCCAACTTCAAGTGGTCAGATTAATAATACAGTAGACGGCTATTTAGATCTTAATGCGTCTTTGGAGTATAAGATCAATCCTAGACTTGCAGTATTCGTTAATGGAAATAACCTATTGAACAATTCTTACAACCGTTGGCAGAATTTTGAAGTCCAAGGTATACAAGTCCTAGGGGGACTAACTTACCAATTCAACTGGTAATTCCTTCACTTAACTTTCTTAACAAAAAGGAAACATTAGAATGCTTTATTTAAGTAATTTTGTAAAATTGATTTTACAACAAACCCTAGCTGATGGCAAAGAAGTTTAAACGTTATGATCGCGATAGGCCTTATTTAAATATTCTTGATTTCCTTTCTGAAGAAAAGACGTTTTTAATCATAATTGTAGTAGGTATTATCATTGCTGCAACGTCGACTACCAACGCCAATTTCGCCATGTGGGTTGGTTTCTTTTTTGCCGCTTATGCCGCTGTGGCAAACGATAGTATCCAGTCTCTAGGAACCTTTATAGAAAGTAATAAAGCAAATAAATGGTGGATTCTTTGGCTGTTTATAGGCGGTATTTTTCTAGTAACAGTCACTTACAGTTTTATTATTTATGATGGAGATGTGACTTATCAAAGATTGACAAATCTTGATGGTACTTCCGACTATCCACACCCCGAAAAATTCACTTTTTTCCAAGTAATAGCTCCTTTAGTCTTGTTGATTTTAACGAGACTAAAAATGCCAGTATCTACTACCTTTCTATTATTGAGTGTTTTTAGTGCCGATACTTCAGGCATTACATCGGTAATTATTAAAAGCTGGTCTGGTTATATTTTGGCATTTATAGTTTCATTTTTGGTGTGGTATTTATCTTACAATACCATTAGAAAGTATTTTAAGAGTAGGAAACATAGTCAATATTGGATGGTAGTTCAATGGATAGTGAGTGGAACCCTGTGGGCGACTTGGGTGATGCAGGATGGTGCCAATATTGCCGTATTCCTACCAAGATCACAAACTGTAGGTCAGTTTTCAATTTTTGCCTTAACCATATTCTTTGGTTTAGGTTTACTTTTCTACTTACGAGGTGATAAAATTCAAGGAGTAGTGAGCGAAAAAACTAGAGTTTCTGATATACGTGCAGCCACATTGATCGATCTGTCCTATGTTATCCTTCTCGTATATAAGCTCTTTATTTCTACTGTACCTATGAGTACAACTTGGGTTTTTCTTGGTATTATCGGCGGTAGAGAAATTGCTATTAGCCTTTCTCGCAAGAAAAAAGGAAATAAACACAAAAAGAAAGCGGTCTTTATGATAGGTAAAGATTTCGGTTATGCCATGATAGGACTCTTTGTTTCTATAATTCTTGCTGCCAGTGGAAATTCTGCTATACGTGACGAAATTTATTCTTCAATTCAAAACTTATTTTAATGAAAATTTTTATTTCTATTCTTTCAATAGTATGTTTAATATTGTCTTCTTGTCAGTCTAAAGAAGAAGTTGATCTCTTAGTTATTAATGCTAAAGCGTATACAGTAGATGCAGATTTTACTATTGTCGAAGCCTTTGCTGTAACGGATGGAAAAATAGTAGAAGTTGGATCAACTTCAGATTTAAGTTCGAAATATACGGCTAAGGAAACTCTAGATGCTGAACAAAAAACGATCCTGCCAGGACTTATAGACGCCCACGCTCATTTGTATAATTTAGGTTTAAAATTAAGCCGTGTTGATTTAGATGGAACTGTGAGCTATAAGGATGTGATCTCAAGGGTTCACGAGTTTAAAAAGAAATTTCCTGAAACAGAATATATCATTGGTAGAGGATGGGATCAAAATGATTGGGCCACAAAAGAATTTCCTACAAAAGATACTTTAGACTTACTATTTCCTGATACTCCGGTGGCACTTACCAGAATAGATGGACATGCGATGATTGTAAATCAAAAAGCACTAGATAAAGCTAATATTGACGAATCCACACCGGTTTTTGGAGGAGAAATAATCCAAAATAATGGAAGGCTAACAGGAATCTTAATCGATAATCCAATGGCCAAAATTAGAGTTACATTTCCAGAATTGGATAAAACAGCTCAAACTACCGCCTTAAAATCTGCTGAAGATATTGCTATATCCTTAGGACTTACGAGCCTAGTAGATGCTGGTTTAAATTCTGATGTGATTCATTTGATAGATGACTTGCAAAATGCTGGTGAGTTAAAAATGAGGATTTATGCCATGTTAAGCAACACTGAAGAAAATATAAGTGAATTTTTTGAGTCGGGTATTTTAAAAACAGATCGTTTGAATGTGAGGTCTGTAAAAGTATATGCAGATGGTGCTTTAGGCTCAAGAGGAGCCGTTTTAAAAGAACCGTATTCAGATAAGGAAGATCATTTCGGAAGTATGATTATAGATCTAAATGACTTTAAAACTTTAGCGGTTAGATTACATAATTCTGAATTTCAAATGAATACTCACGCTATCGGCGATTCTGCTAATTACGTAGTGCTAAAAACCTATGATAGTTTATTACATAATGATGAAAACAGAAGGTGGAGAGTAGAACACGCGCAAGTGATGGAAGATAAGGATTTTAAATATTTTGATGGTGAGAACATTATTCCATCTGTTCAACCTACCCATGCTACAAGTGATATGTACTGGGCAGAAGATCGTCTTGGCGAACAAAGAACTAAATTTGCCTATGCTTATAAAACTCTTTTAGATCATGCTGGTAAAGTCGCTTTAGGAACCGATTTTCCTATCGAAAATGTAAACCCTTTTCTTACCTTTTATGCAGCTGTAGCAAGACAAGATTTAGAAAACTATCCTGAAGGAGGTTTTAATCCTGATGAAAAACTGTCTAGAGAAGAAACTTTGAAAGGGATGACTATATGGGCTGCTTATGCCAATTTTGAAGATAAAGAAAAAGGAAGTTTAGAGCCAGGAAAATTTGCTGATTTTATCTTTTTAGATCAAGATCCAATGGAAGTGGAATTAAATAAAATTCCTGCTACCAAAGTACTTTTCACTTATATAGGAGGCGAAAAGGTCTATAGTCTTAATTAAGATTTAGCTTGGCTAGAAAGCCGTAGTGATCATCGGAATATATTAATTCACAGTTGAATCCTTCTTTTTCGGATAGGTCCTTCAGCAACTCAAAGTCCAGATATAACCATGGAAATGGTCGAGAGGTTTTCTTCTTATAACTCGTGGAATACCTTATTTCCCCATAATATTTACTATCATCCATAATTTCATTCTCGTGGAGGAAAATCAAGTCTGAAGAGTCTAGCAATACTTGACCATTAGGTTTTAGAAGAGTTTTGATTTGATTAAAGAAAACAGGTAGGTTTTTAATCGTTCGAGCTATGCCTATGCCGTTCATTAATAGAAGTATTGTATCGAAGGTTTTATCTTTTAAAATAAAGAAATCGGTGAGCATAGCTTCGGGCAAACCTCTCTCTTTACAAATCCCAATGCATTTTTTAGAAATATCTATCGGTAATACGTCTAGACCTCTCTTTTTCAATTCTAAGCTATGACTTCCTGCACAGCAGCCAACATCTAGAGTTGTGCCTGTCGAGAGCTGGATTGCCATCTGCTCAATTTCTGGCATCTCTTCATAAGTTCTAAATAAATATTCTACTGGAATTTTATCATCATAGAAGTCTTCTGCATGAACAATGATTGGGGTTTGATCTTGTCTTTTGTAGTAATTTTCTACGGCTAAGCCAAATATATCTTTAGATATTGTGTTAGGATTCAAGTGTATGATTTTATATCTGTATTATGGATGAGTTTTTAAAACAATTGCTAGAGATGGCCAAAGATAAGCATAAAGCCCATAAAGATTTTTTCAAAAGACTAAAAAAGAAACCACCAAAGCACCTCGATCAAATATGCAACAACTCCATGAGGAACCTTTTGAAGAAGTAGATTGTCTTACTTGTGCTAACTGTTGTAAAACCACTGGCCCTTTATTTTTAAATAAAGATATCGAGCGTATCTCTAAACATTTTAGAATGAAACCTTCAGTATTTATCGATACATATTTAAGAGTTGAAGAAGAGAATGATTATGTCTTACCAAAAGTTCCATGTTCGTTTTTGGGAGAGGATAACTAGTGTTCTATTTATGATATTAGCCCTAAGGCATATTCCGAATTTCCTCACACTGACCAAAAAAAATTTCAACAAATTTCTAAACTGACTTTAAAAAATATTAAAATTTGTCCCGCTGCTTTTAAGAGTGTTGAAAAAATGACCAAGCAGATTAAAGTGTAACTAAGTCTTGATGTTTTTCGGCAACATAAGTTTCCATTACTTTGAAGAAATTCAAAATATCTTTGTCTCTATTATTGCTGTTTATGGTGACAAGCCTTACAAAAGTTTCACCATCAAACTCACCATAACCCACCATTAATTTCCCGTCTTGGTATAATGAATTGCATAAATCTTTCGGATCTATGTTTTTATAATTGAAGCATACAGAAATGGAGTCTTCGTAAGAATACAATTCATAATCGGAGTGGTTCTTGACATAAGCTCTAGCCGTTTCTGCCAAGTCAAATTGTTGATTCACCATTTGTTCCAAGCCTTTGGTTCCAACAGATTTCCATAATGTCCAAAATTTTAGAGCATCATTTCTTCGGCCACATTGTAAGGAGGTTTTTCCTAAATTATACTCATCTCCATCCGTTTGGTATAGGTAATCAGCTTCACAGGCGAAGGAGTGCTTGAGGTTGTGTTTTTCTTTAGTAATCAAGATAGAACAGCTCAAAGGAACGTTTAACATCTTATGAGCATTAAAACTAAAGGAATCCGCGTGTTCAACTCCATCGACTAGGTGCTTATATTTTTCACTAAAAATTACAGAGCCACAATAAGCCCCATCCACATGCAGCCATAAGTTTTTATAATTCTTTGTGATGTTATGTATAGCTTCAATATCGTCGAAAGCTCCCAAAACAGTTGTCCCAGCAGTAGCATTGACAAAAAATGGTTGAAATCCGTGCTTCAGGTCTTTTTCAATTTGATTTTGAAGCGCTAAAGGCTTCATCTTTCCAAACTTATCAGTTTCTATTTTTCTTATTTGTGAGATTCCGATTCCCCCGAACATGGCGTTTTTGGTAATGGAGTAGTGCGAAGTATCTGAGGTATAAATGATCATTTTTTCAGAAACACCTTCAAACTTTATATCTCTGTTATAAGCATCTCTACCCATAAGCATGGCCATAAAATTACTCATGGACCCACCAGGAGGGAAGGTGCCGTCTGCATTTTCGCCAAAATTTAACATTTCGCAAATTTTATCTATAATGGCCTTCTCAATACCCACTTGTGGTCCCGCAACTTTATAAGTATACATGCTGTTGTTGAGCATAACAGCTAAGAGCTCTCCTAGAGTGCCTTTATGATTTCGACCACCAAATAATTGGTTAAAAAACAACTTTGTAGATGTTCTAGGAGTGCTTAAAACTATATCTTCTAATAAAGATTCAAACTTCTCTCCATCAAGTCCTTCTTCATCTAAATCCAAATCCAAAGTCTCAAAAAGTTGTTTGGCTTCAATTGGTTTTACAACTCCTTCTTTTTGCTCGTAATCTATAAGTTTTTGTGAAATTTTTTGAAATACTTTGAGGTCTGCTTGCATAAGCCTTTTTTGAAATTTATATTTACTATTATTGAATATTTTTCAATATCTATAAAAATACTTAAAAAATTTAAACTCCTTGGAAAGCATTACATCTTTAAAGAAACTTTTAGAAATATTACCAACTTGTAAGGGACAAGATTATTTTGAAATCGCAAAACACTTGTCAATTCCAGAAGAGGATTTAACGCCTTATGCATTTTGGTCTCAAGAGACTTATACGAGGAACTGTGTGTCTAGAACTCCAAAATACGAATTACTTCTATTATGTTGGGAAGAAGGGCAGGAAACTCCCATTCATTGCCATAATGGAGAAGAGTGTTGGGTGTATTTGGCTGAAGGTAAGCTTAGGGAAAAAAGATACGCTGAGATAGATGGTAATTTAGAAAAAATAGCAGATGTGCAGATGTCTCAAAGCCGTTTATCCTACATGAACGACGCCTTAGGGTATCACTCTTTGCATAACCTTGATAAAGGACGATCTATAAGTCTTCACCTTTATGTAGGACCTATAGACGAATGTTCTGTTTATAAAACAGAAAAAGATAAATTTGTATTTAAGGAATTAGACTATTATTCCAAAAATGGAGAAAAACTTTCACATCATAAATAAAGAAATAAAATGAATTGGACTACCGCTAAAGAGTACATAGATATTACTTATAAAAAATCTAATGGTGTCGCAAGGATAGCTTTTAACAGGCCAGACGTGAGAAATGCTTTTCGTCCTAAAACGGTTAATGAACTTTTCGATGCGTTTTTAGATGCAAGGGAAGACACTAGTATAGGTGTAGTTCTATTTTCGGGTGAAGGCCCCTCTTCTAAAGATGGTAAATATGCATTTTGCAGTGGTGGAGATCAAAATGCAAGAGGTCACCAAGGCTATGTAGATGATGATGGTACGCCAAGGCTCAATATCCTTGAAGTACAAAGATTAATTCGCTTTATGCCTAAAGTGGTCATTGCCGTTGTGCCAGGCTGGGCTGTTGGTGGGGGGCACTCTTTACATGTAGTTTGTGATTTGACTTTGGCGAGTAAAGAGCATGCTATATTTAAACAAACCGATGCTGATGTAACGAGTTTTGATGGCGGATATGGTTCAGCTTATCTTGCTAAAATGGTAGGTCAAAAGAAAGCTAGAGAAATATTTTTTCTAGGCAGAAACTACAGTGCTCAAGACGCTTTTGAAATGGGAATGGTGAATGCGGTGATTCCTCATGAAGAATTGGAGTCTACAGCTTATGATTGGGCTCAAGAAATACTTGAAAAATCTCCAACTTCTATCAAAATGCTAAAATTTGCTTTTAATGCTACAGATGATGGTATGGTAGGACAACAAGTTTTTGCAGGAGAGGCTACTAGATTGGCCTACATGACCGAAGAAGCAAAAGAGGGGAGGGATGCCTTTTTAGAAAAAAGAAAACCAAACTTTAAAAATATCAAATGGTTTTCATAAATTAGACAGTATTAATTGATAATCAATAACTCATACATCTATGCCAGTCCTGAGTGAACAAGAACTTCAAGAAATCGTTAATAAAGAAACTGAAGCGAAAGCCAAAATTGAAGAGAAAAATAAAGCTATAATTGAGCTCACCGAAGAAAATAAAAACATAAAATCACAGCAAAAGGGTTTTTTAGCTTCTACTGTTATTTTGGCATTTCTTTTTTTAGCATTTTTTTTTATTGTTATTTTTCAACCAAATTTATTAAATTCGAACACTGGTATTCAGCTAGAAGAAGGCGAACAGATTGCTGAAACCTCATCCATAGAGAATTACGAAAATAGAATTACAGAGTTAGAATCACAAGTATCTATGTCTACTAGTCCATTAAATTTAAATGAATTCTATGCGGTTCAATTAGGTGCTTTTAAGAAATTAAACACCAAATTGTCGTCAGATGATTACAGTGTAGTTCATAATGCTAATTTTAGAAATTTTAATTTGTTTACCTTAGGAGTGTTTGAAACTGAAGCCGAGGCCGTAAAACTCCAACAAATAGTAACAAAACTTGATTTTAAAGATGCCTTTGTAGGCTACTATAAAAATGGAGAGCGTGTAAAATCCAATTACTGATTATATGAATTTTGAAAATTTAGAAGTACATCTTGACGAGTTACCCGATTTCAAATCTGTTGAGCTTAATTCAGTCCAAAAACGGTATAAAAAACTGATCTGGATAAATGAAGGGCTTGTTTTTATTTTGCTTTTTGCACTACCAATTGTAGCTTTCTTTATTGAACCCTTTCCTATATGGATTCCTATTTCGGTTTTAGTTATCTTAAGCCTTGTTTTGGCCTTACGAGCTACTGAGATTGAAAAAGGTTTCCCCTTGAGGTTATTTGGAATAAGACAATACGATATTATTTACCAATCTGGTTTCTTTTATTTTACAGAGACTGTGATTCCTTATAATAGAATACAGCACGTAGAGATCAAACAAGGTCCGCTTTCTAGATTTTTCAACTTGTATTCCTTAAGACTTTATACCGCTGGTGCTTCCTCGGGAGACTTAATTATTGATGGCTTGGATAAAGAGACAGCTCAAAAATTAAAGGCTAAAGTTCTTGCTAAAACCACTATCATAGATGAGTAATATAGATTTCTCAATTCCTAGATTACAATCTTTCAATGGTATTTTCCTTATTTTTATTACAGACCTGATAAAGCGAGTCCGCCAAAATATTTTTATTTTGGCAATTCCTTTTTTTAAGAAAAACTTACTACAAGATTACGGGACTTACATTGTTGTAGGAGTGATTTTATTGGTTGTTCTTCAATTTGTTTTCTCATACCTCTCCTATAGAAAGTTCAAATTTTCAATTCAAGAAGATGCTTTTCATTTAGATCAAGGAGTTATTAAATTAAGTCATGTTGAAATTCCTTTTGAGAGAATTCAAAACATCAATCTTCAACAGAATTTTTTGCAACAGCTTTTAAATGTAGTAGGTTTTGAAATTGAAACAGCAGGCCAAGGAACTGCCGAAATTAAAATTAAAGCCTTAGACAAAGATTTTGCTCAATCTTTAAAAGATAAACTTATTAAAGAAAAAGAGCTTAGAGGTGATGATGAACTTCAAATTTTGGAAGATGATAGTGCTTCGGATTCTAAAATAGATAAGTATTCCACAAGAAGCGAAGAACCTTCATTGCTCTTTAAATTGAATTTCATCACTTTGTTAAAGGTGGGTATTAGTTCTAATCTTTTTAAGGGGGTTGGTTTATTGCTCGCCTTTTTAGCTTACGGCTATAATTTTGCTAGGGATTTCTTAACTCAAATTTACGATCTCAATCTTGAAGAAGATTTTAAAAATAGAATCCCTGAAACTCTAACATTCATTTCAATTTTAATTTTTGGTGTTATATTCATTGGTTTTTTTATCACAGTAATGACTACGGTTTTGAAATATTATGATTTAAAAATCACCAAAAACCAAGAGAATTTTGAGGTTGAATACGGTCTCTTCAAAAGAATTAATAAAGTTATAAAAAAAGTAAAAACTCAAATTTTTGAGATAAGGACAAATCCTATAAAGAAGCTGTTTAAAATAAAGAATATATACGTGAGCCAAGCAGCCTCCAATCAACTTTCTGAAAAGCAAAAAATAGGAATTGTTGGAGTTTCTAAACCAAATTTGGATATGCTATTTAGATCCTTGTTCAATGTAGATCTGTCGGAGCAAGTGTACAATGTTTGTAGATCACAAGCTAGACTTTTTTTCAGATATTTTTACCAAAGCCTAGGTATTATAATAATCCTTTCGCTATTAGCCTATGCTTTCTATTTTAATTGGGTAAGTGGGATTGGTATTTTTCTTTTGCTGTTTATATTTATTTTTCTCTCTATTCTAAAAGTGAAAAAAAGCAGTATAGGAATAAATCCAACTTTTATAAATGTAAGAAATGGTTCTATTGAAACCATTCACAAGCTTATTGAAATTCACAAACTACAATCGGTTAAACTTAGAAGAAATATTTTTCAGCAATATAATGGTCATGCAGATTTAATATTGGAAACTGCTTCTGGATCTCTCAATGTGGAGTATCTAAAGGTAGAGGAGGCAAGGAAAATTCTAAATTACTTAATTTATAAAGTAGAGTCTACCAACAAAGATTGGATTTAGTTGAGCAAGGCTTCATTTTCAAGCGCTATGTAGTGCTCCACTTGATGGGATGAGTTATGAACCGGGTAAATTTTAATCTCACACATATATTGGCTTCCATTCTTTCTATAATTTACCATTGAGGTTTGACAAAAAGAATCTGTAGCTAAATGAGTTCTGATTTCATCTAAGGCTTTTCTAGATGTTTTTTCACCTTGTAAAATCTTAGGACTTTTATCTTTTACAAAAGCCAAACTGTAACCTGTCATATCTTTGAATCCTTCATTAACCCAAATGATGTTCTGGTTTTTATCAGTAATTATAATAGCCTTATATTCATTTTTAAAAAGAGTTTCCTCTATTTGAAACTCCCAGTTGAATTTAGTTTGAAATTTAACTAGCTTTCCAACATCCTTCTGCTTCTTCATGGTTTTTAATAAATTAAAAACGTGTTCAGAATAAATATCCCACGATAACAACGGTCCTCTCTTCATTTTCAAAAATTTTATAATTATTTGACTTTCAACCCCCAAAGTTAGCTTTAAATAAAATACAGCTATGTTCTCTAATCGTTATTTAAAACATAAAATACCTTGACGATACGAGAAAGTCAAGGTATTTTATAATAGAAGTGAGTTTACTATTTCAATTTAGGATAATCACTAGGCTTAAATTCGTTCATAATAGCATAGATTTTTTCAAAAACATCTTCAGTAGAAGGTTTTGAAAAATAATCTCCATCGGTACCATAGGCTGGCCTGTGAGCCTTAGCAGTAAGCGTTTGAGGTTTGCTGTCCAAAAACCTATATCCATCTTGTACATCTATGATCTGTTGTAAGATATAAGCTGAAGCACCGCCTGGTACATCCTCATCTACAACTAATAGTCTATTGGTATTCTCTAAACTTTTAACGATATCATGGTCAAGGTCAAAAGGAACAAGTGATTGACAATCAATTATTTCTATGCTAATGTCAACATCTTCTAGTTCTTTAGCAGCTTGCTCTATGATTCTCAATGTAGAACCATAAGAGACGACCGTTATATCTTCACCCTTGCGAATAGTTTCCACTTCACCAACTGGAGTTTTAAATTCTCCGAAATTGTTAGGTTTTTTTTCTTTAAGCCTGTAACCATTTAAGCATTCAACAATAAGTGCGGGTTCATCGCTATCCAACATCGTGTTATAAAACCCAGCGGCTTTTGTCATATTTCTAGGAACTAATACATTAATACCACGTATAAGATTTAAAATCCCACCCATAGGTGATCCAGAATGCCAGATACCCTCCAGCCTATGTCCACGTGTTCTCACGATAAGTGGCGATTTTTGTTTTCCTTTACTTCTATAAGCAGTAGTAGCTAAATCATCACTCATGATCTGTAATGCATATAGCAAATAGTCTAAATATTGAATTTCCGCAATAGGGCGTAAGCCTCTTAATGACATTCCAATACCTTGTCCTAGAATAGTGGCTTCTCGTATACCTGTATCTGCAACTCTTAATTCTCCATATTTCTCTTGTAAACCTTCAAGCCCTTGATTGACGTCCCCAATTTCTCCTGTATCTTCTCCGAAAATTAGAGTCTCTGGACGTGTCTCAAAAATCTTATCAAAATTATCTCGTAAAATAATTCTAGCATCAACTTCCTTTGCATCGTCTGCATAGGTAGGTTCTACAGATTCAATTTGAGTAGCTCTGCCTTTATATTCGCTCCATAAGTGGCTGCTGTAGTCAGGCTGTGTACGCTCAACAAAATCATCCATCCATTGGATTAATTGAGTTTTGGCACTAGACTCTTCCCTTCTCACATAGCGTAAAGCTTTTCTCGCAGAGGCAAGAACTACAGATTTTAATGGCTCATCACTATTTTTTAATTCTTCAACTAAAGACATGACGGAGCTTTTGTTCTCTGTTGAATTGGCAAGATCTGTCAACAAGCTGATAACGGTTTTATTCTCAGATTTTGCTGTTTTACCAAAGGCTGTCCAAGCGTCTTGCTTTCCTTTTCTAACCTCTTTTTTAATTGATTTTTCCAAGTCGCTTAACTCTTCGTCTGTCGCGAATCCGTTTGAAATTATCCATTCCCTCATTTTCAAATTACAATCGTGTTCTTTTTCCCATTGTAACCGATCTTCACTCTTATAACGTTCATGAGACCCTGAAGTCGAGTGACCTTGAGGTTGAGTGACTTCTACAACATGAATTAAAACGGGAACGTGCTGCTCTCTTGCTATTTTTTCAGCCTTTTGATAGGCTTCAATTAAAGCTGGATAATCCCAACCTTTAACAACGAGTATTTCATACCCATTGGTATCTTTTTCTTTTTGAAAACCTTTAAGGATTTCAGAAATATTTTCTTTGGTCGTTTGCTTTCTAGCATGTACGGAAATTCCATAATCATCATCCCATACGTTTATGACCATAGGAACTTGCATCACACCAGCGGCATTGAAAGTTTCCCAAAATAGGCCTTCGCTTGTGCTTGCATTTCCAATAGTTCCCCAAGCGATCTCATTTCCGTCTATTGAAAACTGATCTGAATTTTGAATGCCGTTCACATGTCTGTAAATTTTGGAGGCTTGGGCCAGACCAAGTAGTCTTGGCATTTGGCCAGCAGTAGGGGAGATATCGGCACTTGAATTTTTTTGCTCAGTAAGATTTTTCCAACTGCCGTCTTCGTTTAAACTGTGTGTCATAAAATGACCACCCATTTGGCGACCACCAGACATAGGTTCTTCGTCAATATTTGTATTGGCATATAAACCTGCAAAAAACTGTTCTATTGATAATTGACCAATAGCCATCATAAAAGTTTGATCTCTATAGTAACCTGAACGGAAATCACCGTTTTTGAAGCATTTTGCCCAAGCGATTTGAGGAATTTCTTTACCGTCTCCAAATATTCCAAACTTAGCCTTACCTGTCAATACCTCACGTCTTCCTAACAAACTGCACTCCCGACTAGTGACGGCCAATTTATAATCTTCTAATACTTCTTTCTTGAAATCTTCAAAAGAAATATCTTCTTTTTGAATTTTATCTTGCATTATATCATTTTTTTGACTCTTGCGAAGATACTAATTTTCAATGATAAAAGCTATTCCATTCTAAATGCTCAATTTCATTTTTCAGAATTTTAAACAAAAATTCTGACATTTATTCAAAATATAATCGATTTAATGTCGAATATTCAATAATACGTTAATAAATGCTTCGTATCGCGAAGGAAATCCCAAACACTAGTTATAGGTTAAAATTTAGCTAATGACTTCCAGTTGACTATAACCTTGTGTGTTTCTATTGAGTACAATTTGAGTTTGGATACGTTCTTTTAAGGCGTTGACATGACTTATAATACCGATGGTTTTATTGCTTTCTGCCTGTAAACGTTCTAAAGTATCGAGTGTGAGATCCAAAGTTTCTGGGTCTAGAGTACCAAAACCTTCGTCTATAAATAGGCTATTGATTTCTACATTTTTTGAAGCTAAGTCAGACAGACCTAGCGCTAAGGCTAAACTCATTAAAAATGTTTCTCCGCCAGATAAGGTCTTTACAGACCGTCGAAGTTCGCCCATGTGATTATCGATCACGTACAATTGATTTTTATCCTCACCAGCAATAAATCTATCGAGTTCATAGCGGTCATTAAGTTGTTTCAAACGTTTATTACCCAACAAAATAAGGCGTTGCAAACTTAAGTCTTGTGCAAATTTATTGAACTCCGTTCCTGTTGCATCCCCTATAAGCCTGTTCAAGACTTCCCATTTTTTATTTGCTTTTTGTATTTCGGCGATCGAGTTTTGGATGGTTTTATATTCAGTTAAATTCTCTTTTTGATTGTTTAAAACTCGTTTAATGTCCTCGAGTTTTTCTCTTGTGGAATTTAAAGTTGCTTTGATGTCATCAATAGCGAATTCAGTCTTGTCCTTTTCTGTAAAGTGAATAAATTCTAAGCTTTTTAGTTGGTTCTCTAATCCCTTGAGTTTTTCTTCTTTAACCTTTATGTTTTTGTCAATATCACTTTTTCTAAGAAGTAATTTATTATAATCTGAAGATTTCATCCTGGAAGCATTGGCCTCAGAAATATTAGCAAAGCCTTTACTTTCAAGTATTGATTTTAAACTCTGTTGGAGTTGACTTAGATTTTCATCAAGTATAGTTTTATCAATAGTTTGCTTGTCCACAGAGAATGAAGCTGACTTTAATTCTGAATGTAATTGATTCCATGCTTTTTTATAACTCAACACCAATCTCCCCAAATCATCACCTTCATAAAGGCTTTTCATTTTTTCTCTGATGCTTTTTCCTTCTTTTTCAATATCAACAAGTTCTTCTAAAATTGAGATTGAACTTTGCAAGGCTTTAAGTTCAACTTTTAGGAGTTTATAGGTCTTGTAGTTTTCAATAGATTGTCTGGTCTTTTGTTCCAGACCAGCATAACTTTCACCTTCCTTGAGTATACTTAACTTTTTGAATTTTAAATCGAATTCTTCTTGATTTAAAGAGCGCTTAGAGTGTAGTTCCTTAACCTCCTTATCGAGATCTTCAATTTGTTTTACAAGAGAGACAAATTCAGCGTTTAAGTGTTGAAAATCTTTAGAGAGCTGTTCGGCTATTTCCTTTGCTCTAGCAATAGTCTTATCAAGATCTGACATAACTTCAGGTAAATGTTCAGAATAAGGGTGATCTATAGCTCCACAGACAGCGCAAGGCTCTCCTTTTTGAAGCTTTTGCCTAAGGTCTTCCACTTCTAATCTTAAATTTTGATTGTCTTTTTTAGTTTGAAGTTGATCCAATTCTTTTTCAGCAGCTTTTAATTTACTTTCCTTTAGTTTAATTTGTTCAGGGTACTCACTTTTCTTTTTATGAAATTCAGAATATTTATTTTCCAATCTAAGAAGTTGATCATCTAAATCTTTGAGGATCCTACTTTCATGAGTAGCCTCCTTCAGAGTATCTCGAAGATGTTCTTGTTCTTGGATGCGCTCCTCTAGATTTTCGACATCCTCTAATTCTTTTTCAAGATTTTGGATTTGCTCAGAGCTTATTTTCAATTTGCGAGTCAGTTCTCCAATAAAACTGGCCAATTCTTGTTTTTGAAACTTCAAATCTAAGCTTTCAAGTTCCTTGTTAAGAAGCTGTTTTTTTGAAGAAAAGTCATGTAATTTCGAACTCCTCCTAGTGTTAAGTTCAGTGTAGGTTTCTTGCAATTTTTCTAATTCCGATTCAGCAGCTTTCGGATCCACTTTTGTTTTTAATAGATTTTCTATTTTTTGGTGAAGGCTGTTAATATTAGAATTGATTTTGGTAATTTCTTCTCTTTCTTTAATTATCGAAGCTTTTAGGCGATCTCCATCTTTTTGGAGACTGTTGAAGTCTTGCAGTTCGTCTTCAAACTCCAATGTTTTCTGATGTTGTTCCAATCGGTGTTGGTTTTCATTATCAAAGCTTTGCTGATGGTCCAACAAAGTTTTAAAATCAGTTTTCGCTACATTTTCTTTGTAAGTTAACTTCTCTTTTAATTTGAGTTGATCCAAATCCTTTTGGTATTCTGAAAGCTTTTTGTGTTCTATGGTTTCTTTTTCCCCTAGCTGCTTTAGAGTCTGCTTAAAATCGCTTTCTGTTTCTTTTGAAATTAGCTTGTCTTGAAGATTATCTAAAATGGTTTTTTGAGTGAGTATTTTAGATTTTAGGCTCATGTATTTTTCATATACTTTCTTGCCGATGCTTCTATAGATGGAAGTGTTTGTGATTTTTTCTAAAAGCTCACTTCGTTCTTTTTCATTGGACTGCAATAAAGTTGCAAAATCCCCTTGAGACAGTAATACGGATCTTACAAATTGATCATAGGACAAACCTATTAAACGCTCTATCTCGGTAAGAACTTCTGTCTTTTTCTCGCTAAAAGATGTTTCGGTAGCGACATTCCAGAGGTCCATTTCACATTCTCTCAGCTTATCATTTCTATTGGTGGAGATAGACCAAGTTGCTTCGTAAGTCCCCAAATTACAAGAAAACTTAACTTTAGCATAGGCTTCCTTTTGATATTTTGTCAAAATACTGCCGTCTTGTTCGATTTTACTTTTAGTCACACTAGATATTCTGGGCGTACGCCCGTATAATGCTAGACATATGGCATCCAGTAAGCTACTTTTTCCACTCCCTGTAGGTCCTATGATTGCAAACAAACCTCCAGAATTTAAGGGTGATTCGTCAAAATGAACTTTTTGTTCACCTTTTAAGGAGTTGATATTTTTAAAGGATAGACTTTCAATTTTCATTGTTCAGGGCGGTTCAATTCATCTAAAATTTCTTCGAAGGCAGAGATGAGTTCTTCTTTGCTAGTTTTGGTTTCATCAACACTTTCTAATTTTTTATGGAACACTTCCAGGGGTGTAAAGTCTGAGATCTGTTCTTCTGTTGATGTAATTCCACGAAGACCTTCGGGTTTGTATTTAAAACTTACTTTGTGCTTTACAATCTCACAAGCTTCAGCTTCAAAGGCTTCAATGTACTCTTCTAATTCAATAGTCTTGGAAGGGGAAAAGTGCTCTTCTTCCATCTCTATCTCAATAAGCGTTTGTAAAGGGTAAGTATTTGTAATCTCAGAAAGTTTCTGTTTGATTTTTTCTAGACTGCCTTTCACCAAGATCAGATCCCTGAATTTTGGAATAGAAATACTTTCGGGTTCAAAAGATTTAGAAGTGTCTATAACCAAAATGCGTTTTTCATTTTTCCGTTCGCTAAAGGAAAGCGGAGTAGGGGAACCACTATAAAAGATAGGGGTTTCTGAGTTAAGACGTTGAGGCTTATGAATATGACCTAAAGCGATGTAGCTGTAATTGCTTCCAAAATGAGAAGCATCTAAGCCGGCTAAATTTCCAATTTGAATTTCACGCTCACTGTCAGATAAACTCACTCCTTTGGCAAACAAATGCCCCATACCTATAAGGGGAACATTAGGATATTTTTTCTTAGCTAAACTAGCCGTTTCTTGGAAATGATAGGCAATACTCTGTTGTACAGCTTTTTGTTTGCTGTCGTGATTTTCTGCATCGAAACGTTCTTGTAAATCTCTATTTCTAAGATAAGGCAAGGCTGCAATAACAAGTTCTACATTTTCATCCTTATAAATTGGAATGAGACAGTCTTGCAAATTTTCTGGGCGTTGCCCAATGACGTGTATATCCAATTCATTTAAAATAGCTTTAGGGGCTTCCAAAACACTTGGAGAATCATGGTTTCCTCCGGTAATAATAATTTTAAGATCAAACTTTTTTAATTTGATGAGCGTCCTATAATATTGGGTTCTGGATTCACTTGATGGATTCGAAAAGTCGAAGATATCGCCAGACACGAGCAAAATATCTATATCATTTTCAGGTAAAAATTTACACAACCAGTCGATAAAAAGATCAAAATCTTGATATAACTCTTTCTTATGTAGCTTTTTTCCAATATGCCAGTCTGCTGTATGAAGTATCCTCATAAATGTAACTAAAGGGTTTTATAATATCCGAATTTAAGCCATATCCGATGTCTAAATCGATTCTTGACTAAATAATCATCGGTTCTGTAATCCAGTCCGATTTCAAATTTATTTTTGTCATCAATATAAAATCCTAAGGCAGATGTTAATCTATTTTCAAGATCATCCTCGCCACTCTGTATCATATAAACTAACTCATTGGAAACAGTAATATAGTTTTCACCATTGTCTAAGCTTTCACCTTGCAATGGAATTTGACCTTTAATTCTATAACGAGCCCTGAATAAAAGGGAAGCGTTGTTAAAAAATGTTTGATCGATCCGCACTCGATGACCAATCCTAAAATGAGATTCTCGTTGTAAAATAGAGACCTGTTGTATGGTTCTATGGGTATTTTCTCCTTCTTCAATTCTATATTGGTATCCGATATCTACTTTTATAAAAGGAGTTATTCGCCTGCCTACAAAGGTTTGTAAGTCTGTTAAAGTGTGTTCGTACTCAAGCTCTTCATTTAAATTTTCAGAATCATAAAATCCATGTTGAGATTCAAACTTATGAGTTATTGAATAATTTTTTAAAAGTTTGTAACTGAGAGATGCTTCTGGAAAAAGTCCAAAAGTTGTTCGGTTTTCTTGAGCATAAGACAAAGTAAAAAACAATAAACCTATCATAAATATATAAATCCTCATGCTAATAATCTAAGTTGTCTGTTAATTTTAAATTTACGGAACGTTTTTCTATTAATCTTCCGTTGGCATCAAATAAACCTTCCCATAGGGTATTGTCTTTATCGGTTTTGCCATAATACTCAATTTCATAATTAATCACTAGATTTTGAATCTCATCTTCATCGATCAAATCTTCAAGATCATCGGATTCGCCTGTGTATTGAATCTGTATTTTTTTAAGGGAATATCGGGTATAATTTGATTTGAAATAGTCAAAAATTCCTTGATAAGCTTCTTCCCTGATCTCATCTTCTTTAATCTTAATTTCAATATTTTCAACCTTGCCTTCCATGTCAAATTCAACACTGTGGAGGTGTTTGTTTTGTTTCAATTTAGCCTCGTAGACTTGTTTTTCTCCATCGGTTTGATAATACCATTTGGTTCTTCGCTCTTGTTCAAAAGCATCTTTTAGCCATTCTTTGGCCTGATTGGGAATTTCATCTTCTTTCACCCTTTTTTCTACTTCATTTTTTTCTTGTGCAACACCATAGGTCACACTAAAAATAATAAATAGCAATCTCAAATAATGCGACATAGCTTCTTTTTATTAATTGGTAAAACTGATTATAGCCAACTCATAACTTCTTAACCCAAAACCAAGAATAACTCCAAAGGCATTAGGTGAAATATAAGACTGTTTTCTGTACTCTTCTCTAGCATGAGTATTGGAAATATGAACCTCGATCACAGGTGTTCCTATTGCTTTTACTGCATCTCCTATAGCAATGGAGGTATGAGTATATGCTGCTGCATTCAAAATAATACCATCTACATTATCGTCTGCTTCTTGTAATTCTGAAATTAATTCTCCTTCAATATTGGACTGGAAGTAAGATAATTCCAGCTCTTTAAATTGAAATTGGAGTTCGGTGAAGTAATCCTTAAAAGTAGACTTACCATAGATTTCAGGTTCTCTTTTTCCTAAAATATTGAGATTTGGACCGTTGATGATATGTATTTTCATGAGCTTTAGCTTAGTCTTCAAATTTATTAAAATAATTCATGTCAAAATATTATATTTGATTAGGATTTTTTCCTTAAGTTTATGGAAATATTCCTAATTTAATCTTTTTTAATATGAAAACAGATTTACCTCCTGAAATTAAGCGTTTTAAACAAATAAGAGAAGAAAATAATTTTACCCAATCTGAATTTGCTGAGATTTTGAATATTAAAAATTCCACGTCAGATATAGAAAGAGGCAAAACCAAACTCTCGGGGCAAGTTATCATGATGCTATTGAAGGTGTTAGAAGTAAACCCACTTTGGTTATACGGCGAAAGCTTCCAAAAGAAATTAGATGTTCATCACATCAATTCTATGCCAAAAATCATTTCTATGGATGAAACTAATTCTAGAGAAAATATGCTTTTGGTCAATCAAAAAGCGGCAGCAGGTTATCCTCAAAATATAGGAGATGCAGAATGGTATCATCAACTCCCTGCTTTTGAGATTCCAATTCCTCAATTTAGAAATGCGACATATAGAGGATTTCAGGTAGAAGGGGATAGTATGGAGCCAAATTTACATCCTGAAGATTGGGTTTTGGGTAAATCTGTGGAAAGCTTACAACAAGCGCTTAATCATAAAGTGTATGTGTTTGTGCTTCAAGATTCGGTCTTGGTCAAGAAATTACACAAGCATCCTAATTCGCATAAGGTTTCTCTAATTTCCACAAACTCTTATTATCCTCCTTATGAGGTTGAAGCCACAGAAATCCAAGAAATTTGGGAAGTAACCAGTAAACTTACCTTTTCTATTAATGAAAATTCAGAAAATAGTATGCTTAAAAAGCTAGAGCAATCTATGGAAGATCTCAAAATACAACTCAATACACTAAAACCCAATTAAATGAATTTTGAACGCCTATTCGGTTTTTTGGAAATACTGAATGCCAACAATAGCAAAGAGTGGATGGATGAGCACAGAGGACAGTATGAAGCCGTAAAAGCAGACTACGTTAATTGGTTAGAAGATCTGGACCTTCAGTTGTCTAAGCTCGATGAAAATTACTATTCCTCTACAGGCAAAAAAGCCATCAATAGGATTAATAATAATCTATTATATCATCCTAATAAGCCTACTTATAAAGATCACTTTGGAGCAGGATTGGACAAGAGACCCAAAACTGGAGACTTTTATATTCATTTGGGCATTGAAGAATGCTTTGTGGCAGCGGGTTTTTATAAACCAAAAGCCGAATTTTTAAAAAGCATAAGAGAAGCTATTGATTATAATGGAGATGAGTTTAAAAAAATAATCAATGCTAAGTCTTTCAAAAACCATTTTGATGGTCTTATGGGAGATGAGGACCAGTTAAAAACTTCTCCAAAGGGATTTACACAAGAGCATAAACATATAGACTTACTTCGTCTAAAAAGCTTTGCAGCTATGAAACCCTTCAATAGAAAAGAAATTTTGGCAGATGACTTTAAGGAAAAGGTAATAGAAGCCTACAAAGTTTTACTCCCCTTCAGGCGCTACTTAAACAAAGCGGTGACTGTATAACACGAAAAGCTTTGAAAACTTTCCAAATTAAAAATAAGGTTTTTGTTTACAGTGTGTTATTTTTCCTAGTCTTAGGAGGTTTACTCATCACCATTCCTAATCGGTCTTACATAATCATCGATAGGTTATCCTCCTATGTTTTGGACGTATTCGGTCAATTATATCTTTTTGCAGGACTTTTTATTTTATGTTTTCTAATTTTATTGGCCTTAAGTCCAATCGGTAAGATACAACTGGGAACTTCCAAACCAAAGTATTCAACAATTTCTTGGCTTGCGATGATGTATTCTACAGGAATGGGAGCAGGTATTATCTTAAGAGCAGTCCAGGAGCCTGTTTATTTCTCTCAGCATCCTGGCGTCAGCATAAAAGGCTCTGAGGGAACTCATGCATTGATGATGACTTTCTATCATTGGGGATTTACAGCATGGGCGTTTTATGGCCTATTTTCTTTGTTTATAGCATACCTTCTATTTGTAAAGAATAAGAATATTCAACTTAGCCACCTTATTCCTCATATTCAAAATAATAAAATAAACAATTCCATAGACTTTATTACAGTTATTACAATAGTCTTTGGTGTGGTGAGTGCAGCAGCCCTTGGGGTTTCACAAATTGAAAGTGGCATTTCTTATGCGACCGATACAGTTTTTAATTTTTCCCTCATTTTATGCATTTGTATCACTATTTTTTTAGCTGCCATCATTTCCTCCGTCAGGGGGCTTTCCAAAGGAATTAAGAATCTTTCTTTAATCAATATCGGTCTCACTTTGGTTTTAATGTTTTATGTCTTTTTGTTCAGTGATCAGACTTCCATCTTTCTTACTATGGTAGATGCAATTAAGGACTTAGTGACTAATTTTTTCACCTTGAGTCTAGCTTTTTCACCCTACGATTTCAGTAAAGAATTCCTATCCGACTGGACTTATTATTACTGGGCATTTTGGTTGGCATGGGCTCCCTTTACTGGTATTTTTATCGCAAGGATTTCAAAAGGAAGAAGCATAAGAGAACTCATCACTGGGGTACTTCTCATCCCTAGTTTAGGGAGCTTTATTTGGTTTTCAGTTTTTGGGGATTCTGCCTTTCAGCTAATTAACCAAGGAGCAGTTGAAATAAATGCATTTAATGATGTGTTTACTTCTATTTTTGTTTTCCTTCAACAGTATCCTTTAGGCAGTGTAAGCGTTATTTTGGCTTTGGTTTTATTAGTTGGTTTTCTTATCACCTCAATAGATTCTGCGATTTACGTCTTAGGTATGTTTTCTAATCTGAAGAGTATTCATCCTTCTCGACTTCATAAGATCACTTGGGGTATAGGTTTGTTTGTTATTACTTTAGGATTTCTTGTTTTAGGTCAAACTGGTCGTGCCGAAAATACACTGGAAGCTGTTCAAAAAATATTGGTTATAAGCTCGCTTTTCTTCTTATTCTTATGTTTTATTTTCATTCTATTTTTCATGATAGATGTGATAAATCAGTATAAAAATAATGAGCATAAAAAAGGCACGTAGTGACTCACCTAAAATTCAATCTTATCTAAAATATGCTGAGTAGCTCCAGCTTCAGAATTTACAGAATGCCCACAAATCTGCCCACTCTTTTCTCTAAAAGTTGAATTGATTATCAGTTTTTCAAATATTATATACCATTGCCCATCTAGGCTCGTAAGTCTTTAGTCCCAGCTGTCGTTGAATCTCTTTGCTTAAAAAACCCATTTTTTATTCCAGTCATAAGGCAAATGGTCTTATACCAAATCATAAAAGAAAGATTAGAATTTTCCATTAGTGTTCCGCTTTTCAAAGTCTGTCTAGCCTCACAAGATTTGCACTGATAAGCTCATTTATTTTTCAGCCAGTAGTGCTGGGAACCCCCTCATCTATTACAAATAACTCCCTCTTTGTCGCGCTGTTCTTTATAATGTAATTTACAACTCTGTTCGTTTGTAAAATGTACTGCAAATGAAAAAATATCCATATATTGGACTTTTAAATTCTAATATATATAGGAATTTATACGCATATGCAACTACTTTTACAAATTATTTTGATCAATTATGGTTATAGATTTATTAAGAGAATTCGTTACAAAAAATGCCACAAAAGAAAGTATTAACCGGTCATCAACCTATTTCCCGTTTCTCAGAGATCATGAAAGCTTTAAATTTAAGTTCAATACTTTTGGGACTCAAATTGAGCCCTATGAAATTACAATAGACCTCAACGATATTCATCATATTAAGACAAAATGTAATTGTAAATATTCTTATGAAGGTATTTGTAAACACACTGTTTCCTCTCTCGCAGAACTTATCCGACTCATTAAAAACAATCAAATTGAAAGTAGTTTATTGATAAAACCTAAAACTAAAGAAAGTTTAGTGCTTTTTATTCCTCATAATCTTGGTGTAATGGATAAAGATGCGTTAAGAAAAATGACGTTTAATAATTCAAGAGCATTTTTTGGTGATGTTGAAATTACATCACTCAACAAAACATCAATTGAGGCTATTTATGAAGATTATCAAGATGAATATTATTTAAAACTCAGTAAAGAAATAAATTCAACAGAATTAAAACTGACTTGTACTTGTTTACAACATAAAAACTGTACCCATAAATATAAACTTCTTGAATTATTGAAAGATGAGTTTAGCCTTGATTATTTTTCTCCCAATTTTGAAGATGAAATCAAAAAAGATCATCTTATTTCAATGGATTTATATGGCAAAGTTGATTTTAATGATGCTTTTAAGTTAGAGATTAATCCAAATGGTGTTTTTATTGAGGATAAGGTAAAAAACATTATGAGTGATGCTCATCTCATTTTTCAACCTCAAACTGAAGAAGAAAGGAAAGCTTTAGCTAAACCTTTTGAAAATCAGGATTCAACTCATAGTATAGGTCTTTGTATAAGATATACTGATAATGATTATCTGGGTGTGGATTCTATCTACGGTAAACTCAATAAAAACAAAACCGAAATAAGTTCTGGCATAAAAGTAATTGAGGAAATAAATTTAGATGAAGTCATAACTAAGATAAATGATGCTGAAATAAAACTCCTTAAAATTTTAATTCATATAGATAATGAAGCTCATAAATTAATTTATGATGATTTACTGGATAAAGATATTTTTAATTTTACAAACTATGTACATCAACACAAAAAGGAGCTGAGTACAATCAAGCTTTTTAAGCATGAGGATCAAGATAATTTCAATAAAAAGCATTTGCTGCCAATTGAAATCACGAGCGAAACTGTACAACCAATTTTAAATATTAAATCCAATGATAAGTTTCATGAATTTGAGGTCAAATTAAAAGTTAGTGAAAAGCTTTTAAAATTACAATCTAAACAAATACTCCTTACTCCCTTGGGAGTTGTTTTCAAAAATAAACTTTTCCTATATAAATCCCCACAACATGCCTTAGCCGTTATTAAATTTGAAGAAACACCTGATTTTAGTTTGATTAATGAAGGACAAGATCAACTTCAGGCTAAGATCATAGAGCCTTATTCACAGTATTTTGAAATTAATTATAAAGTTCTTAAAGAAAAAAAGTCAGCTAACAAAAAACTTATTCCCATTAGACAAGTCTATCTAAGTGAAGCCGAAGAAGGGAATTATTTGGTGTTCCAACCTATAGTGAAATATGGAGAAAAGTTAGTTAGCCCATCAAGTTCTGAAAAAATTTGGCTTAATAAAGAAAAGATGTTAAGTTTAAAAAGGGACCAACAACTAGAAGAAGAATTTTTAAAATTAATACAAGAGTTACATCCAAAATTTAATGATAAAATCGATTATTTTTACATTGAAGCTGCCGAAGCATTGAAGTCGATGTGGATAATGGAATGTGTTGAAGATTTAAAAAATAAAGGCATTGAATTATTAGGCTTAAATCAACTCAAAAAAATCAAATACAACCTGAATAAGCCAAACTTCTCCATTGGTTTGAGTTCTGGAACCGATTGGTTTGATATGGAAATGAACATCAGTTTTGGCGACCAAAAGGTAGATTTAAGGAAGCTTCAAAAATCAATTATTAAAAAATCCAATTATGTTGAACTAAATGACGGTAGCTTAGGAATTTTACCTGAAAAATGGATTGAGAAATACAAAAAATATTTCCAGTTTGGGCAAATCAAAAAAGATAAAATTGAAGTCTCTAATTTTCAATTTAATATTATTGACGAGCTTTATGAAGATTTAGAAACTTCACCGGATTTCCTTAAAGAGCTCTATGAAAAAAAGAAGCGAATCTCTAACTTAAAACAGTTAAAAGAAGTTGATCCGCCAAAACATCTTATAGCAAAACTTAGACCTTATCAACAAGAAGGGCTCAATTGGTTGGTATTTCTTCACGAAAACCAATTAGGTGGATGTTTGGCAGATGATATGGGACTAGGCAAAACTTTACAAAGTATAGCTTTTCTTCAATTTTTGAAAAATAACTCTAAGAACAAATTAAAGCCACACTTGATTATTGCTCCAACGTCCTTAATTTTTAACTGGATGGCAGAGCTAGAAAAATTTGCTCCAAAGTTAAAAGCATTGGCTTTTATTGGCGGAAATAGAGATGAACATAAATCAAGTTTTGATCAATATGATTTAATATTAACCACTTATGGTTCTATTGTTAAAGATATTGAATTTCATAAAAACCAAGTCTATAGCTATATTATACTAGATGAAAGTCAGGCTATTAAAAATCCACTATCTCAGCGGTTTAAAGCTGTGAGACTACTCAATTGTGAAAATAGATTAGCCTTAACAGGAACGCCTATAGAAAATAATACTTTCGATTTATACAGTCAGTTTAACTTTTTAAACCCTGGTATTTTTGGAAGTATAAAACATTTTAGAACTAATTTTTCTGATGCTATTGACAAGGAACAAGACGAAGATACTTCAGCATTATTGGCAAAAATCATTCACCCCTTTTTATTGAGGAGAACCAAACCTCAGGTGGCTACTGAATTGCCGAGTAAAACAGAAGCTATTATTTATTGCGAAATGAATAAACAACAACGAAAAGTCTATGACCAATTTAAAGACTATTTCAAGCAGCAAATTCTTGATCAAATTGAAAATGAAGGCGTAAACAGGTCACAAATATATATTTTACAAGGATTGACTAAGCTTAGGCAAATTTGCAACTCTACTGCTTTAGCAGATAAGGAGAAGGATTACGGCAATGATTCAGCTAAATTAGACGAATTAGTTAGGCACCTTAAACAAAAAGTAGCGAAGCATAAAGTTTTGGTGTTTTCTCAATTTGTAGGAATGCTTCAATTGGTAAAAGAACGACTTGATGAAGAAGACATCAGATTTGAATACTTAGATGGGCAAACTAAAAAGCGTGAGGAAAAAGTTAATAACTTTCAAAATAATCCAAAAGTGCGAGTGTTTTTAATCAGTCTAAAAGCCGGTGGTACTGGACTTAACCTAACTGAAGCCGACTACGTTTACTTGATAGACCCTTGGTGGAATCCAGCAGTCGAAAGCCAGGCCATAGACCGGTGTTATCGCATTGGGCAAGATAAAAAAGTGATGGCTTATCGCATGATTTGTAAAGATAGCATAGAGGAGAAAATCCTAAGCCTACAAGACAAGAAGAAAGGCATAGCGGCAGAAGTGATAAGGGTCGATGAAGGTAAAAAGTCTTTTAAAAAGAAAGATGTTGAGCGGTTTTTTGGTGCTTAGGAAGTCTAGAAAATTATTTTTCAAGCTTGATAAAGTCTAAAATATGCTGAGTAGCTCCAGCTTCAGAATTTACAGAATGACCACAAATCTGTCCACTTTTTTCTCTAAAAGTTGAATTGGTTATCAGTTTTTCAAATATTTTCTCAAATTCTGCCTGATTGGATACACTAAAAAGACCACCCAATCTTCTCAAAGAAACCGCTTCTGGAAAGTTTTTGAAGTTATCCCCAATGAGGATAGGAATTCCAAATGCAGCAGGTTCTAAGATGTTATGTAAACCGCTGTTTCCCATTCCACCTCCTACGTATGCCACATCGGCATAGCTGTAGATTTTTGTCAGTAAGCCTATTGTATCAACAATCAACACATCGAAGTCAGTTAAATTATTATGCTTCAATTCTGTGTAGCAGATCACTTTTTTGGTAAGGGCTTTTTTTAACTTCTGAATTTGTATAGGCTTAATTTGATGAGGAGCAATTACCACCTTAATTTTGAAAGATGCCTTATCAATAACGTCCAAAAATAAAGATTCATCTTCTGGCCATGAACTTCCAAAGACGACGACAGGTTCATCTGAATCTGTAAACGATTCCATAAATTCAAGTTTATTATCCATACTTAACTGAGAGATGACTCGGTCGTAGCGCGTATCTCCAGATATACTAGAATTATCAAAATGATGCCGTTTTAATAATTGAAGAGAGTCTTCGTTTTGTACAAAAATGTGATTGAATTTATCCAAGGCTTCAGCCATAAAACGTCCCAAAGGTTTGAAGTAAAGTTGGTCTTCTCTAAATACTCCAGAAACCAAATATGTTTTAATGTCTCTTTTAGCTATTTCATCCAAGAAGTTTGGCCAGATTTCATATTTGATGAAAAAGGCAATTTCTGGTTGAAGGATATCTAGAAAAGCTTTGGCATTTTTAGGGGTATCAATCGGTAAATAGGTGATAATATCCAATTTAGAATCCTTCTTTTTTACTTCATAACCAGAGGGTGAAAAAAAGCTAACAGCAATTTTATGGCTTGGATGCGATGTTTTTAATCGGTTTATAAGCGGTACTGCTTGCTCATATTCACCAAGCGAAGCAGCATGAAACCATATAATCTTATCATTTTCAGAAACTTGGGCGGCCAGTTTTTGTTTCCATTGAGTTCTACCTTTCACAAATAATTTCAACTTTGGACTGATGAAACTGAAAGTTGGCAAAATCATTTGAGTACAATGGATGAGAATCTGATAAAATAATTTCAAGTTTTATTTTTTTCAAAAATAAGCTTTTAGTCGAATTGGCTCTTTAAATACTTTATATTCTTATTTTTGTAAAAGAAAAATAAACTATGAATAAACTGCAGATGGTTGACCTTAAAGGTCAATACGAGAAAATAAAAAATGAAGTTGATAAGTCTATCATGGATGTCGTAAACTCAACAGCATACATTAATGGTCCAGCAGTCAAACAATTTCAAGAGAATCTAGAAAATTATATGGGGGTAAAGCACGTTATTCCTTGTGCTAATGGAACCGACGCTTTACAGATTTCTATGATGGGTCTTGGTTTAAAGCCTGGGGACGAAGTGATTACTGTAGATTTCACCTTTGCTGCAACCGTAGAGGTCATTGCTCTTTTGAATCTAACACCTGTTTTGATTGATGTAGATAAAGATACGTTCAATATCGACTTGGAAAAGCTTAAAAAAGCGATCACTCCCAAGACCAAGGCAATTGTACCCGTTCATCTATTTGGCCATGTTGCTCAAATGGAAGAAATTATGGAGATTGCCAATGCTCATAATTTGTTTGTTATTGAAGATAACGCACAAGCCCTCGGTGCTAATTACACCTTTAAAAATGGTACTCAGCAGAAGGCTGGAACCATTGGTGATGTTGGTGCTACTTCTTTCTTTCCTTCCAAAAATTTAGGAGCTTATGGAGATGGAGGCGCTATTTTTACAAATAACGATGAGTTGGCCCATACGTTAAGAGGAGTAGTAAATCATGGTATGTACGAGCGTTACCATCATGATGTCGTTGGAGTTAATTCTAGATTAGATAGCATTCAGGCTGCCATTTTGGATATTAAACTCAAGCATTTGGATAATTTTAGCTCAAGCCGGCAAAATGCAGCTCGTCAATACAACGAGGCTTTAATCAAATCTGAACATATCGAAATTCCAAAGACAGAAACTCATAAAGCTTGTGACAATTCAAAAGGCATTTGTGATACTTGCGACTGTCATGTATTTCATCAATATACCATCAAGATTAAAAATGGTAAGCGTGATGAGCTAGTGAACCATTTTAAAGAAAAAAATATTCCACACGGAGTCTATTATCCAATTCCACTTCACTTGCAAAAAGCATATAAAGACGAGCGATACATTGAAGAGGAGTTTACAATAACCAATAAGCTGGTAGATGAAGTTATCTCTTTACCAATGCATACAGAACTCGATAAAGAACAGATAGATTATATCACTTCTGAAATTTTAAAAGTAGTGGGATAAGCGTATTGATTCTTATAAGTATAAAAAAAGCCTCGATGTTCGAGGCTTTTTTTATACTATTTCAGCGCTAATTCCTGCTTTCAGGATTTCAGAACATCGAGGTTTTAAATCGTCAAACCCTCCAGACTTTACAGCACATTTTCCTTTATAGTGTATAAGTAGGGTACATTGCTCTGCTTGTACAGCATCATGGTCACAGGTTTTCATTAGTGTCTCTATAACATGGTCAAAGGTATTTACTTCATCGTTGTAAACGATAATTTCATGTGAATCTGTAAGTCTTTCCTCAACGACAACTTCTTCTAAAACTTCTTCCTTAACACTCATTTTTTCAAATTTTTACAAATATATAGAGAATTCCTAAGGCGGATTTTAATTTTTAGTGAATTTGGCAGCCACCCAGTTATCTTTTATCTGATTCTTAACGAATGTCAACTCTTGTTTTGTTGCTTCTTCTTTAATTAAATAAAGATCTTCATTATAAAACCCACTAAAATAGATAACGCCTTTAGTTTTAAGGTGAGAAGAATATATTGACATGTCTCTTAATAAAATATTTCTATTGATGTTCGCTAAAATGAGATCATACTCCTTCTCAATTTTTTCTGCGCCTCCTAACAGGACATTTCCTTTACACGAGTTTCTTTCTAGGTTTTCTTCAGCATTTTCGACACACCAAGTATCTATATCTATATAGTCTACAGATTGTGCTCCTTGTATATCTGCTAATATGCCCAACACTCCAGTGCCACATCCCATGTCTAAAACACGTTTGTCTTTACAATCTTCTTCCAAGAGCATTTCAGAAATTTGATAAGTCGTTGCATGATGTCCAGTACCGAAAGACATTTTAGGCATTATGATAATATCAATTTCAGATTCTGTTTTAGGATGAAAAGGAGCTCTTATTGTACATCGTGTATCTATATGAATAGAATGGAAGTTTTTTTCCCATTCTTCATTCCAATTCACTTGAGGAATTGATGTTTTAGTATAGGATATCTTAAATTCATCAGATTTTAAAATAAATAAACTCTCTACTAAATCGTCTTCATCTTTAGATTCATCGACATAAGCAAGAAGACCACTATCGTGATCTTCAAAGCTTTCAAAAGGGAGCTCACCCAGCTCAGCTAGAAGAATATCTCTACCTGGTTGGAGTGGGAGAACTTTAAAATTATATTCTATATAAGTCATATTAAAAAGACATCACAATTTCAGCAAAACTATCTGCATCTAGAGAAGCACCACCTATAAGCCCACCATCGACATCTTTTTTAGCAAAAATCTCTTTAGCATTATTTGGTTTAACGCTTCCTCCGTAAAGAATAGAGGTTTGATCGGCAATCTCTTGGCTGTATTGTTTAGCTAAAATCTTGCGGATGTGTTCATGAATCTCTTGGGCTTGTTCTGGAGAAGCTGTTTCTCCTGTTCCAATGGCCCAAACTGGTTCGTAAGCAATCACTACACCTTTCATTTGTGAAGCCTCAATATGAAAAAGACCATTCTTCAATTGTTCTTCTACCACTTCAAAATGTTTGTCAGCTTTTCTTTTCTCTAAGTCTTCACCGATACAGAACATCACTTTAAGGTCATGTTTCAGAGCGGCAGTAACTTTCTTTGCAAGTAAATTATCGGACTCTTCATAGATGGCTCTTCGCTCACTATGTCCAATGATAGCGTATTCTACACCAACACTTTTTAACATACTAGGAGAGATTTCTCCAGTATAAGCGCCTTTGTCGTTTTCATTGATATTTTGAGATGAAATCTTTATAGAAGAATTTTCTAAGGTTTTGTGAGCTGCATACAAGTTAATGAAGGGTGGTGCAACTATAACTTCTACGTTAGATTTAGAAAAATCTTTTTGTTTTAAAGCATTTAAAAGATGTTGTGATTCATCTAAGTCACAATTCATTTTCCAGTTTCCTGCTACAATTTGAGTTCTCATAGGTATATTTTTAAGTAATTCTTGGATCTAATAATTTATATATGATGTCTACGAATATATTAATAATGATAAAAACGATAGCTATAGTTAACACAGCTCCCATTATAATTGGCAAATCTAAGGTATTTAAGGCATCAACAATTTCTTTTCCTAATCCATTCCATCCAAAGATGTATTCTACAAAAACAGCTCCAGCAAGCATAGAAGCAAACCATCCAGAAATAGCGGTTATAACAGGGTTAAGTGCGTTTTTAAGACTATGTCCAACAATTATAGAATAGGTGTTTAAGCCTTTTGCCTTTGCAGTCCTAATATAGTCTTGTTGAAATACTTCTAGAAGTGAACTCCGCATAAGCTGGACTACAACAGCCAAAGGACGAATGCCTAGTACCAAAGCGGGGAGAATTAAATTTTTGAAATGCAACCGCTTTTCTTCTCCAAAATCATCCAACTCATATAGATTTCCTGTCATGTTGAGACCTGTGTACTCTTGAAGCACAAAACCAAAAAGCCAAGCCGCAAGAATAGCGCTAAAAAAAGAAGGTAAACTCATTCCAAGAGTGCTTAAGACTTGTATGCCTTTATCGATCCAAGTATCTTTTTGAAGGGCAGAAATGATTCCTAAGAAAATACCAATTAACAAAGCCACTATGATCGACGATATAGCCAAAATCGCTGTATTGGGTAAAGTTTGCTTAATAATATCAACTACGTCTTGGTCTTGTCGTTGAAATGAAGTTCTTAGGTATGGATATTTGAGATACAAACCTCCTCTGGAGAGGTTTAGTAATTTCACCCCAGAATATTTATCATCTTCAAAGTAAGTGAAATCTGAGGCTTCCTGACTATGCCAAGATAATGGAGATAAATCGTTGAGATAGAGGAGATATTGCTCACTAATAGGCTTATCGAACCCATATTTTTCTTTTTGTTTCTGAAGTTGTTCCTGAGTTTCATTTTGCCCTAACATCATTTGAGCAGGGTCTCCAGGTAAAACGCTAAATAAAAAAAAGATGACAGTTACTACACCAAAAACAGTTATGAGAGCATAGCCTACCTTTTGAAAAATCAATTTTAGCACGTTTTAGAAATTTTAAAAATCATCTGCATCGTTCCAATGTAGCTTTTCTACGATAGTTCCTTTTTCAATATTAACTAAGCCTGGACTTGCTCTTATAATAGTTTTAATAGCGGTTTCATCAGCAAAATAGAAGTCGAAATCAAGAGTGTATTTAGACTTAAATTTAGAAATAGCTGAAGGTCCAGAAGCTGTTAATCCGATTATTTTATAATTTTCTGCTTTAGCCTTTGATAACGCTGTCTTAATTTGAACCCAACCTTCAAGTTCAGTTTTTGAAAGGTTGTAAGCAACTATGATAAGTAGTTTGTCTTTTTGCATTAATGATTCTGTAAAGTCTTCACCATCCTTCATTAACGAAAAGTCATGGATAGGAGGGATATATCCTTCAGTTATCAACTCTGTATTCACATTCATAAATTCTCCTGGGACATTGGGATAGCTTCCGTTAGTTGTATAAACTTTTGAAACATCATTCTCCTCAAACGTCCATTGGTATTCGTATACAGCCTCTTGTGCATCGTCTGGAAAGGACATAGCTTCGGGAATGTTTGTTCCTGTTGAATAAGCTCTAAAATCGATAGCAGGCAAGTGCATTAACACGTGGTAAGCAAAATACAGACAAGCTATAGCAGTAGCAAATACAACCCATTTTAAAGAAGCTTTATTAAATAGTGGTTTTAGATAGCTGTCATTTAAAAACAGAATTAATATAAGAACAAGCAAGATGACGTCTTTTCCAAAAGATTGCCATGGTGTTACTGGAATGGCGTCCCCAAAGCATCCACAATCGGTTACTTTATTGAAATAAGCTGAGTAAAAAGTAAGGAAAGTGAAAAATATAATCATAAGTAATAAACTCCATTTTGTAAATTTTGGAGCATAACCTATAAGAAGAGTCACTCCTAAAAGCAACTCATAAATGACAATAAAAATAGCAATTACTAGTGCATATGGCACCAAAAACTCAAGATTTAAGACCCCTTCACCAAAATATTCTTGAAGCTTGTAAGAAAATCCAATCGGGTCATTCAGCTTTACAAATCCACTAAATATGAATAAAACACCAACAAAAATTCTTGATAAACCTACTAAATATTTCATTTAATTTTGTTTTAAGGTTAAATGGATTAAAGCAAATACAGAATAATTGATAATATCGAGATAATTTGCTTCTATACCTTCGCTTACCAAAGTTTGACCTTGATTATCTTCAATTTGCTTGATGCGCAGTAATTTCTGAAGGATAAGGTCCGTTAGTGAACTGACTCTGAGTTTCCTCCAAGCCTCTCCATAATCATGGTTTTTATCAACCATTAAATCTTTAGATTTTTTGACTTGAACGTTATAATGAGTCAAAGCTTTTTCACTTGTTAAATCGGCTTTATCGGCAAAACCAAGTTCAATTTGAATTAAAGCCATTAAGGAATAGTTGATAATTCCAATAAACTCTGAATCCTCATTTTCTTCAATCTTTTGCTCAGTAGTTTCTTGCAAACTTCGTATTCTACATGCTTTTATATAGATCTGATCGGTCAGTGAAGAAAGTCTAAGAATTCTCCAAGCTGTTCCATAATCTTTAGTTTTCTTTTCAAAGAGATCTCTACAGGTCTCCATTACTTGATCAAATTGTTGGTTTGTGGTCATAATTTCTAATCAAAAGGTAAATTTCGACTAATTTTAATAGACTACAAAAACAAAACTATAAATACTAGTAATTTAGCGTGGCATAGGAATTGAACCTAAAGTGCAGAAGGATAATTTCTATTGGGAATCACTCTTTTCCAAAGAAATCAATATAAAAAAAGAAGACGAGTCAGTTGTAACTGACATTTTGACAAAAAAATAATTATGGCGAAATCAGGACTATTTAATTTAGATAATTTATCATCTCAGAACATAGAGGAAGATGCTGAGCTTATACCCTTAATGACTTCTGAAGACGAAGAAGAAATAAATCGAGAGGATCTTCCCGATGATTTACCAATACTTCCTCTTAAGAATACAGTGTTGTTTCCAGGAGTTGTAATTCCGATTACGGCTGGTAGAGATAAATCTATAAAGTTGATTAACGATGCAAATAACGGAAACAAAACTATTGGTGTTGTAGCACAAACCAATGATGACGAAGAGCACCCTTCCTATACAGATATTCATAAAGTAGGGGTGGTGGCAAGAATCCTAAGGGTTTTAAAAATGCCAGATGGTAATACAACAGTTATTATTCAAGGAAAAAAACGGTTTAAAATTACAGAACTAGTTAGTGATAAACCGTATTTAAGATGTAAAGTTGAAGAATTCGAAGAGCTTAAGCCCGAGTCTAATGACACCGAATTCGAAACTATTATAGATTCCGTAAAAGACCTTTCTCTAAGAATTATAAAGGATAGCCCAAATATTCCGTCAGAGGCTTCCTTTGCTATCAAGAATATTGAGAGTTCTTCGTTTCTAATCAATTTTGTTTCCTCCAACATGAATGTAGATGTTGAGGATAAACAAAAACTTTTGGAAACCAGTGATCTAAAAGAAAGAGCGCTTTCCACTTTGAAATATATGAATCTTGAGTTTCAAAAACTCGAGTTAAAGAATGACATTCAGTCAAAGGTACAAAATGACATGAGTCAGCAACAGCGTGAATACTTTCTTCACCAACAGATGAAAACCATTCAAGAAGAATTGGGAGGGGTTTCTTCTGAAGGAGAAGTTGATGACATGCGCGAACGTGCTAAAACAAAAGAATGGACAGAAACGGTTGAAACCCATTTCAATAAAGAATTGTCTAAGCTTCAAAAAATGAACCCCCAAGTGGCCGAATATTCCATTCAGCGGAATTATCTAGATTTATTTCTGGATCTTCCTTGGGACCATTACAGCGACGATATTTTCGATTTAAAACGAGCCCAGAAAGTTCTGGATAGAGATCACTATGGATTAGAAGATGTTAAGCGAAGAATTATAGAATACCTTGCTGTTCTGAAATTACGAAAAGACATGAAATCCCCAATTCTTTGTCTTTATGGTCCTCCTGGTGTAGGAAAAACATCGTTAGGTAAGTCTATTGCAGAAGCCTTGGGTAGAAAATATGCTAGAGTTTCTCTTGGTGGGTTAAGAGACGAAGCTGAAATACGCGGACATCGAAAGACCTATATCGGAGCAATGCCAGGTAGAATTATACAGAGTCTTAAAAAGACTGGTACTGGTAATCCTGTTTTCGTTTTAGATGAAATCGACAAAATTGGGAATAGTCACCAAGGTGACCCCTCATCTGCATTGCTAGAAGTATTAGATCCAGAACAAAATAACGATTTTCATGATAACTTTTTGGAAGTCGGTTACGATTTATCTAAAGTTATGTTCGTAGCAACAGCCAACAATCTTGCGACAATTCATCCTGCTTTGATAGATAGGATGGAGATCATTAACGTTAATGGATATACAGTGGAGGAAAAAATTGAAATTGCTAAACGTCATTTAGTCCCTAAACAGATTTCCGAACATGGAATTAAAAATGAAGATATCAAGCTTGGAAAACAGCAACTTGAAAAAATAATAGAAGGATACACAAGAGAATCAGGTGTTAGAAACCTTGAAAAACAGGTTGCTAAAGTAATTAGAAACATTGCTAAGAATATTGCGATGGAAGAAGACTATGACGTTAAAGTCTCCAATGAAGCCCTTGAAAAAATATTAGGACCTTCCCGCCCAAGAAATTCTTACGAAAATAATGATGTCGCTGGTGTTGTCACAGGTTTAGCATGGACCAGTGTAGGTGGTGAAATCTTATTTATAGAGTCGATTTTATCTAAAGGGAAAGGAAACCTTAGCATCACAGGTAATTTGGGTAAAGTGATGAAAGAGTCTGCCACTATTGCCATGGAATACATAAAATCCAATGCTGAAAAATTTGATTTAAATTCAGATATTTTCACCAATTATAACGTTCATATTCACGTTCCTGAAGGGGCAACTCCAAAAGATGGACCTAGTGCAGGTATAACGATGTTAACTTCCTTAGTCTCTCTATTTACTCAGCGTAAAATCATAAAGAATTTAGCCATGACGGGAGAAATTACTTTAAGAGGTAAGGTACTTCCTGTTGGTGGTATAAAAGAGAAAATTCTTGCTGCTAAGCGAGCTAAAATTAAAGAGATTATTTTATGTGAAGATAATCGTAAGGATATTGAGGAAATCAAAGAAGATTATCTCAAGGGACTTAAGATTAATTATGTAAGTGAGATGCACGAAGTTTTAGACTTAGCTCTTCTGAAGCAAAAGGTAAAAGACGCTAAAATTTTATAGTTTACTCAAGCTTTAATTTTGAAAACCAGATGATTCAATCATCTGGTTTTTTTATGGTTGATTTATTTCAAAATAAATTACATTGCAAAACGTTTCAATATTGAGCAGCATAGACTTTAATGAGATTCAAACTATTTTTCCTACTATTTATTTGCAGTCTAACTTGGTCTGCTAAGGCACAAATTGGTGGTCAAAATACCTATCAATTTTTAAACTTACCTGTTTCTCCAAAAGTTTCAGCTCTTGGGGGAAAAAATATTACCTCTTATTCATTTGACCCTTCAAATGCAATGGCAAATCCAGCTTTAATCAACTTTGATATGCATGATCAAATGTCAGTGAATTACATGAACTATTTTGCAGATGTTAATTACGGAACTGCCTCTTATGCTTATGATGTTGGTAGAAGAACTCAAATCATTCAAGCTGGGGTGACTTTTATTGATTACGGGAGTTTTGAAGGATTTGATGAAGCTGGAAATTCAACGTCAAAATTTGGTGGGTCTGAAGCTGCATTATCCGTAGGATATTCTAGGCGAATTGGCAGGTCTGATTATTACGTAGGGGGAAATCTCAAACTCATCTCCTCTAGTTTAGAGCAATATTCATCTTTTGCGGGAGCCGTAGACCTTGGGGTAAGTTATATTTATCCAGAATGGGATTTAATTATTTCTGGTGTGGTGAGGAATTTTGGAACTCAATTTAAAGCCTTTAACGATGTAAGGGAATCAATGCCTTTTGAAGTTGTTCTAGGAATTTCCCAAAAACTAAAAAAAGCACCAATCCGATGGCACGTTACTTTGGAAAACTTGCAACAATGGAATCTAGCATTTCGAAACACTGCCAGAGATATTGAAGATTTAACTGGAAACGTAACTGCAGACGATCCTAGTTTTATCAATAACGCATTTAGACATACTATACTTGGTGCAGAACTATTTCCTGATGGAGGATTTAGCATTCAACTGGGCTATAATTTTAGAAGAGGTGAGGAATTAAGAATACAAGATCAAAGAGCGTTTTCTGGTCTTACGGGAGGAGTGAGTATTAAATTTAATAAATTAAGGTTTAGCTATTCTTACGCAAGATTCAATAGAGCGGCAAGTTCAAGTTTTTTTGGATTGAATATAAATCTTCAATAATTAATCATCATCTCTTATGAAATCAGAAATAAAATAACTTATAGTCTTTCCTATAGCTTTATCTTTTGAAGCATCCGCTTCACATATGTGAAAGTAATGAACTTGTTCTTTTTTGATGAGTTTAATAAAGGTTCTTATGTCTCTAATGCTAAATCCAGATGGTGTTTCTGCGCTAGAATTCATTCCGCCAATAGCATCACAATCCAATTCGAAACCAAACGTTCCATTTAAAAAATCGACTCTGTTTTTTAGCCTGATGCATTTATCCAGTGTCGTAAGGTGCAAGCCATCTTCGTATAAAAAATAGTTGATAACCTTTTTGTGATCCATATAGTCAAAAATTTCTTGTGACGTATAGTTCTTATGCAGACCAAAGACATGGTATTTATTTAAATAGTTTTCCTCAAAGGCATACCTAAAGCCATTGCCACTGTGCCTGTAATCTGGGATTCTTAAATCGGTATGGGCATCGATATTTAAAACATTTATTGGTTTTTCTAGAGCAGTAGAAGTCCCTTTTATAATGCCATAGCAGTTATTATGACCACCTCCAATTACAATAGGAGTTTTGCCCGACTCTATGATAGCTTTTACTACCGCAGTTACCACACCGTCTATTTTGGTAACAATGTCTCCTAATTGCTTTTTATAATTTTCAGATTTGGGATTTAAAGATTCTGCTTCTTCATAAAAACTACTACAATTTATTTGGCCAAGGAGAACAAGGTTGACTGGACGATTGAATTTATTATTTTGAATATTCAATAAGTAAGATAAAACATGTTGAAATGTTTTTGAAGTTCCTGGTTTCCCGAAATTGGCTATAACTCCAAGATCCTCTGGTACTCCAAATAAAACATATTCAGCATCACATCTAGCAAGTTGATCTAGTTCTGAAACCGTTTCAACACCTTCACCAAACTTTGTTTCGTTTTCTCTATGTTGAATGAACTTAGAAATATCTGAGGTATTAAAAAAAGTAAAATTTTTCATAGATTAAGAAATAAGTTCTCCAGAAATCCAAACGCTTTCAATACAGTTAGAACCAAACGCGTAGGGAAGGGTACGGTAAGATGGAATTTTTTTGGTGATGATAAAGCTAGCTAGTTTTCCTCGAGTAATACTTCCTACTTTATCTTGTAAGTCCATAGCAAAAGAAGCATTAAATGTGGCTGCATTTATAGCTTCTTCTGGTGCTAGTTTCATTTTAATACAAGCTAAGGCAACAATAAAATTCATATTTCCTGAGGGTGAACTTCCGGGATTAAAGTCGGAAGCCAAAACTAAAGGTAGATTATTATCTATGATTTGTCTACCTGGAGTATAAGGGATTTCCAAAAAGAAAGAGCATCCTGGTAAAGCTACAGGTATTGTATTTTCTTTTTTTAAGGCTAAAACATCATCTTCAGTCAATTCTTCCAGGTGATCTACAGTAAGTGCGCCAAGCTCTGAAGCTAATTTTACTCCTCCAAAACTATTAAATTGGTTAACGTGTATTTTAGATTTTAAGTTGTGTTTTTGACCTGCTTTTATCAATCGTTCCGTATCCTTTAAATTAAAATAGTCTTTTTCACAGAAAACGTCAATATAATCAGCTAAACCTTCTTCAGCAACTCTGGGTAATATAGTATCAATAACCATGTCTACGTAAGCATCTTTTTGATCTTTATACTCTTTAGGAACAGCATGAGCGGCAAGGAATGTTGCTTTAATTGGAAGTGTATAATTATCTTTTAAGGCTTTGATAACCTTCAACATTTTTAACTCAGCATCCGCAGTAAGTCCGTATCCAGATTTTATCTCAACAGCACCTGTCCCCAGCTGCATAATTTCCTTTAGCCTCACTTCTGTTTCAGCATATAATTTTTCAAAACTAGTCGCTTGTAATTTTTTTGCAGAATTGAGAATTCCTCCACCTTTTTGAGCGATATCTTCATAAGATAAGCCATCGATCCTATCTGCAAATTCGTCTTCTCTATGTCCGGAATAGACTAAGTGAGTATGTGAATCTACCCAAGTGGGTAAAATAAACTTACCGCTACAATCTATGACTTCAGCCGTAATTGTATCAGGAGCAGAACTCATAGATCCGTAATCTATAATTTTATCTTCTTTTATGTGCAAAAATGCCATGTCTATCTTAGGGAGATTCGACATACTTTCTCCTTTCAGGATTTTGCCTCCAGGGTCCCTTACTTGTAAAAGAGATTTGATATTTATAAATAAATGTTCCATAGTTGGTAAATATATAAAAAAGTGTTAATCCTGAAATTAAACTACTCTCAGTTCTAAGTTACGGGTAAACCGATTAAATTTGAGGAAAAAAGAAAATGCAAAAAGGCTTAAATACAATTTGTGTTCATAGTGGTGACGTAGAAGACACCATCTATAAAGGAGCTGTTTCTCCACTATATATGTCTACAGCTTATGCTTATGAAGGTTTAGAAACTTCTATCTATCCTAGATATTTTAATAGTCCCAACCAATATTATTTGGCTAAAAAAATAGCTGAATTGGAGCATGCTGACTCCGCCCTTATATTTGGTAGTGGAATGGCAGCCATCACTACAGCTATGTTGAGTGTACTGGAATCTGGAGATCACGTTATCCTTCAAAATCAGATTTATGGGGGAACTCGCAATTTTATTATTGAAGAATGTCATCGCTATGGAATAACTTACGATTTCATCGATGTGAATAATTGGACACTTTTGGAGTCTACCGTAAAACCTGAAACTAAATTACTTTATATAGAAACTCCTTCAAATCCCTTATTGGAAATCACAGACCTTAAATTAGTATCTAAATTTGCAAAGGAAAAAGGTATCTTAACAATGGCCGACAATACGTTCGCCAGTCCCATTAACCAAAGACCACTCGATTTTGGAATCGATATTGTTATACACAGTGCCACAAAATATCTTGGAGGGCATAGTGATATTACAGCTGGCGCTGTAGCATCATCAGAAGCTATTATGAATAAAGTATTTTCTAAAGCAAAGAATTTTGGAGGAAGTCTCGCGGACCAAACCGTTTGGTTACTTGAGCGAAGTATGAAAACGCTTAACTTAAGAGTCAAACAGCAAACCCAAAATGCCATGGATATAGCAGAGTTTCTTGAGAATTCTGATTTTGTAGATAAAGTGTATTATCCAGGCTTAAAATCCCATCCTCAGCACCAATTAGCTAAAGACCAAATGTTAGGTTTTGGAGGAATGCTATCTTTCGAATTAAATGAAAAGCGTGATACTGTCAAATTCTTTGACTCTTTAAAAATGATTAAAAACGTTTTGAGCTTAGGAGGAGTTGAGAGTACGGTTTTATCTCCAGAAAAAACATCTCATTCTTTGTTGACTGCAGAGGAACGCCATACTCAAGGCATTAAATCTAATCTTATACGTTTTTCTGTAGGTATTGAAGATACTCAAGATCTAAAGCAGGATTTATTAATGGCATTTTCTTCAGACCATTAGAGAAAATTCTGACTATAGACTAAACTTATCTAGCTATAAGAATAGATGTTAAACTTCCACGTTAAAATCTACCTTATGTTATACTTTTGTACTAAAATTAATAACAAATTAAAACAGAAAAATATGTCTATAGTAGGAAAAAAATTTCCAGATTTAAAAGTAAATGCCATTGACGAAATGGGGGATACTTTTGAAATTAATATATTAGAGAAAGCAAAAAAAGAAAATAAAAAAATCGTGCTTTTTTGGTACCCTAAAGATTTTACTTATGTGTGCCCAACAGAATTACATGCATTCCAAGACGCTTTACCAGAGTTTGAGAAAAAGAATACTATAGTAATAGGAGCATCTTGTGATACTGCAGAAGTTCATTTTGCTTGGTTAAGTACTCCTAAAGATAATGGTGGGATTGAAGGTGTTACATACCCAATTATTTCAGATTCTAATAGAAATTTAAGTTCTAGATTAGGTATACTAGATATCACCAATGAAAGATATGACGATGAGGATGGACATCTTACAGTAGATGGAGATAATGTTACTTATAGAGCAACCTACCTAATCGACGAGGAAGGAATGGTATTTCACGAAGGTGTAAATTTCTTTCCAGTAGGGCGTAACGTCAATGAATTCTTAAGAATGATTGATGCATATACTCACGTTCAGAAACATGGAGAAGTTTGTCCTGCAAACTGGGAAGAAGGTAAAGAAAGCATGAAAGCAGATAGAAAAGGAGTTTCTTCTTATTTATCTAGTAACTAAATAATTTTAGCTAGGCCTCTCAAGGCCTAGCTTAACTTAAAATCATAAATTATGTTTCAAGAATTAGATCAAGATAATTTGGCAGATTCTCTAAAAAATAACGATACAGTTGTTGTGCAATATTCAGCAACATGGTGTGGGAATTGTAGATTGATGAAGCCAAAATTTAAGAAATTAGCAAATGAGAATGAAGGTATTCTATTCATTATGGTAGACGCAGAAAAATACCCTGAATCTAGAAAATTGGCGAACGTAGATAACTTACCAACTTTTGCGACATTTAAAAATGGAGAATTTAAAAATCAAGTTCAAACTAATAAATTTGAATCTTTAAAAGAATTAGTAGATGAAGTTACCAGTAATTAAGCATTTTCAGAAAAATAACGATGCTCAGAAATTAGAGCATACTATTGAGGTTTTAGAATCTTTTTGTGAACATAGATCAGTAACAGAAGAAGAGATGGACCTTATAGGTGAAATCATAACAAATATTTCTGGAGCTATAGAAATGGATAAGATGGTTAAAGATGGCCTGTCAGAAAAAGACGCAGCCAATACATTTGCACAAAGAGTCTTAGGTTCTATTGACCAATAAATTTTATTTTAATTTTAGATTAAAAAAAGAAACTGATATTCAGTTTCTTTTTTTATTTGTGACTATTTTAGACCTTCACAATTAATTAGTTTAGTTAATGAATGTTTAGCAAGAAAATAATAGTTGAACGCTTAAAATCTCTTGTGTTCGCTTCTAAAGGGTTGTGGATATTGGTTTTAAAAGAAGACAGTTTTAAATATCAACTTTTTGGTTGCCTTTTAGCTATTTTAGCTGGTTTTTATTTTGAAATTTCCAAAGCGGAATGGTTAGTTCAATTGGGTATTATGGCATTGGTTTTAGGTCTAGAAGGATTAAATACAGCGATAGAAGAGTTAGCAGATTTTGTCCAGCCTAAACGGGATGAGGCTATAGCAAAAGTGAAAGATCTTGCGGCAGGGGCAGTTTTGATTGCAGGTCTATTTGCATTTGTTATAAGTTTGGTGATTTATATTCCTTATTTAGTCGCACTATTTTGATTAGTTTAAGCGTTTAATATTTGTATTTTTGTCTCGTACGATAATAATTCTATGACTAAAACTAAACGTCCTACTAAGTCCAAGACTAAACAAATTAAACATGAGGATAAACTCAGGGTTTCTAAGCGGACCAAAATTATTTTTGGAAGTTTTCTTATTCTCTTTGCAATAGGATTATTCATTTCTTTCGTTTCTTATTTCTTCAATTGGCAAGCAGATCAATCCTTAATGGCTAATGCCTTAGATAGAACCGAATCTTCTAATAATTGGCTCAATAAGTTCGGAGCTTATATAAGTCATTCATTTATTTACAAGGGCTTTGGTATATCTATATTGAGTCTTCCCGTCATGTTCTTGGTTACGGGGACATATTTATTTCTGAATTTAAAATTATTTAAACTGAGAACTTTATGGTTTTGGGGGGCATATCTCATCCTATGGTTTTCACTCCTTTTAGGATTTTTCGCTTCTTCCAACCCTATTTTAGGAGGTGTAGTTGGCTTTGAACTGAACGATTTTCTTCAAGATTATGTCGGTAAACTTGGAGTTATACTTATTTTGATTTTTATGCTAATTATTTATTTGGTTACTAGGTTACACCTCACTCCAGATGCTTTATCAAAATCGTACACAAAGCAAAAGAAACAAGTTAAAGATGAGGTTTCTGAAGTCGAGTTTCAACGTAATACTGCTTCAGAAAATATAACCAAAGAGGTTGAAATTGCTACCCAAAAAAATAATCAAGACTCTACAAAAGAGTTTAATGTTGATAAAGATGTAGAAATTGAAAACTCTTATAGTGAGAAAACTCAAAACGAGTCTAAAGAAGAAAAAGAGAAAATTTTTATAAAACCTGAAGCTGAAGACGATGTTGAGATGGAAGTAGAAACCACAGAAGATGAGGAGGAAACTGACCAACTGAGCCGAAAACTTGTTGAAGATTTTGGTGAATTTGATCCTACTTTAGAGCTTGCAAACTATCAATTTCCCAGCATAGATTTGCTCAAGGATTATAATTCTGGTCGAGGAATTACTATCGATCAAAAAGAATTGGAACAGAATAAAAATAAGATTGTAGATACGCTTAAGAATTATAAAATTGAAATTGCCCAAATAAAAGCTACCGTTGGTCCTACAGTTACTTTATATGAGATTGTTCCAGAGGCTGGCATCCGAATTTCAAAAATTAAAAATCTTGAAGACGACATTGCCTTGTCTCTTTCTGCCCTTGGTATACGGATCATAGCTCCAATCCCAGGACGGGGAACAATAGGAATAGAAGTTCCTAATCAAAACCCATCGGTTGTGCCCATGCGTTCAGTTGTTGCCTCCAGTAAATTCCGAAATGCAGAAATGGAGCTACCAATTGCTATGGGTAAAACCATCTCCAATGAAACCTATACAGTAGATCTTGCTAAAATGCCACACTTGCTCATGGCCGGGGCCACCGGGCAAGGTAAATCTGTTGGTTTGAACGTCATATTGACGTCTCTTCTATATCAAAAACATCCTGCTGAGGTGAAATTTATATTAGTAGATCCTAAGAAAGTAGAGTTAACTCTTTTTAATAAAATTGAAAGACATTATTTAGCCAAGCTTCCAGATACTGAAGAGGCTATTATTACAGATAACACAAAAGTGATTAACACTTTAAATTCATTATGCATCGAAATGGACAATCGATATGATCTCCTTAAAGATGCGATGGTGAGAAACATCAAAGAATACAATACAAAATTTAAGGCTAGAAAATTAAATCCAGAAAATGGACATAAATTCCTTCCTTATATTGTGTTAGTCGTCGATGAATTTGCAGATTTAATTATGACTGCTGGTAAAGAGGTAGAAACGCCAATCGCAAGATTAGCCCAATTGGCAAGAGCGATAGGGATACACTTAATTATCGCAACCCAAAGGCCTTCTGTAAACGTTATTACAGGAATGATAAAGGCCAACTTTCCAGCCAGAATGGCATTTAGAGTTACTTCGAAAATTGATTCAAGGACAATTTTAGATGCTGGAGGTGCAGATCAGCTTATAGGTAGAGGAGATATGTTGTTTACCCAAGGTAATGATTTGATTCGTTTGCAGTGTGCTTTTGTAGACACCCCAGAGGTAGAGCGCATTACAGACTTTATTGGCTCACAAAAGGCCTATCCCGATGCTTATCTATTACCCGAGTATTCAGGAGATGACTCTGGCATAGGTGTTGATAATGATATCGAAGATAGAGACAAGCTATTTAAAGATGCTGCGGAAGTTATCATTACGGCACAGCAGGGCTCGGCATCTCTATTACAAAGAAAATTAAAGCTTGGTTATAACAGAGCTGGAAGAATTATTGATCAATTGGAAGCTGCAGGGATTGTAGGTCCTTTTGAAGGAAGTAAAGCCAGACAAGTTTTAGTTACAGATTTTATAGCTTTAGAAGAATTACTTAAAAACGAACAAAATTCATAATCCATGAAAAACATTGCACTATCAACTCTTATTTTATTTACTTTTTTCTTGAGTCATAGCATAGTAGCCCAAGATGATCCTGTTGCTAAAAAACTCGTGAAAGAGGTTCTTAATAAAGTAGAATCTTACGATAATTTAGTCATTGACTTTAGTTATACTCTAGAAAACCAAGAGCAGGATCTTAAACAAGAAACCAGAGGAGATGTAAGCATAAAAGGGGACAAGTACGTTTTGAACTTGATGGGAACAACTCAAATTTTTGATGGAAATAAAATATATACTATTGTTCCTGAAGACGAAGAAGTGACTATTTCCTCATACGATGAAATGGATACAAATCAAATTACTCCTTCTAAAATGTTGACCTTCTATGAAGAAGGATACCGTTACAAAATGGATATTATCCAGGATGTAAAAGGAAGAAAAATCCAATATGTGGAATTGATTCCTATGGATTCAAAAAATGAAATGAAGCAAATCCTTTTAGGAATAGATCGACAAACCAAGCATATTTTTAACTTAATTCAGGTTCAGCCTGGGGACACAAAAATTGAGTTCCGAGTGACTAAGTTTAAAACTAACGAACCGCTTTCAGCTAATCATTTTGAATTCCAAAGATCTAAATATGCGGATTATTATATCAATGAATTAGACTAAAAATCAAGTATTGAAAATTTTAGACCGCTATATTCTAGTATCTTTTGTAAAAACATTTTTATCTGTTTTTACAATTTTGATGCTTATTTTTATTCTTCAATCGGTTTGGAGGTTTATTGAGGAATTTGCTGGTAAAGACATCGACTTGGAAATCATTTCGAAGTTTTTACTCTTTTTGCTTCCCAACCTTATTCCCATGGTTCTCCCGTTAACCATTTTGCTTACGTCCATCATGACTTTTGGGAGTTTTGCAGAGCAATATGAATTTGCAGCGATGAAGTCCGCTGGCATTTCTCTTCAAAGAGCTATGCGAAGCCTAATTGTATTTATTCTGCTTTTAGGTGCAGTCACTTTTTATTTTGCAAATACTGTCATTCCCTATGCTGAAGGGAAGGTGTTGAACATGCGTAAAAATATTGCTCAAGTAAAACCTTCTATGGCTATTATAGAAGGGGCTTTTAATGATATGGGAAATATCAACATAAAAGTGAATAAAAAAAGTGGACCTGACGGTCGTAATCTTGACGATGTCATTATTCATAAAAAATCAGAGAACAGAGTTGGAAATTACACAGTGATAAAAGCAGATCATGGCGTATTGGAATCTGCAGAAACTTCCAGTGTTTTATCTTTAGTCTTGTACGATGGAAACTATTATGATGAAGTCCCCACAAAAACTTACCAGCAAAAGCTAAAGTCACCCTTTGTAAAAAGTGCCTTTGATAAATATGTTTTGAACATAGATTTATCAAATTTCAATGATGTAGATCTTGATGATGAGAGCTTGAAACATCCTTACAAGATGCTAAATACAAGTGAGTTAAAAATTCAGTTGGATTCTTTTTCAGCTGATTATGTAGAAGGTAGGGTACGGCTTAATAGATTAATAAACCAAAGGAGTGGTCTTCAAAGAACTTTAAACTCAACTATTAAACTTGATAGTTCTAGCAAAAGAAAGATCAACCAAACTAGTGCAGACCGAATAGGCAGGGATTCTATTTTAAATGCAGATCAAGAAAAAGATAGCCAATACAGTGTTTATAAAGATTTTTCTATAGATAGTTTGTTCTGGGAATATCCTTACAGACAGAGATCTCAAATTTTTAATGTTGCTACAAATTCGGTCAACAGTATTACCCCACAGATCATTTCCAAAAAAAATCAGTTTAAACAAAAGAAAATCCTTTTGAATAAGATGGAAATGGCTATGCATAGTAAATATGCTTTGCCTTTTGCTTGCATTATTTTATTTTTCGTAGGAGCTCCTTTAGGGGCCATTATAAGAAAAGGAGGGCTCGGATTGCCAATGGTTGTTGCTATTATAGTGTTTTTGACCTATCATTTTATAGGATTATTTGCAGGAAATAGTGCAGAAGGAGGAAGTTTGTCTCCATTCTTGGGGTCTTGGTTATCTACTATTATTCTTTTTCCTTTGAGCGTTTACTTAACTTATAGAGCAACAACTGATCAAGGATTTGTGAATCTAGATTTTATAGCTGTTCCTTTAGATAAGTTGGTAAAAAATATAAAATCAAAAGTTTTTAATATCAGAAAAAAATAAAAATGAAACATAGTAAAATACGATTGGATTCTATACAAGAAGCCATAGATGATGTAAGAGCTGGAAAAATCATTATAGTGGTGGATGATGAAGATAGAGAAAACGAGGGCGACTTTTTGGCAGCGGCGGAGAAGGTAACTCCAGAGATAATCAATTTTATGGCCAAGTATGGAAGAGGTCTTATTTGCTCACCCTTAACTGAAGGACGTTGTAAAAAATTAAATCTCACCACTATGGTTGGTAATAATACCGATCCTATGGAAACAGCGTTTACAGTTTCTGTAGACCTTAGAGGTAAGGGAGTGACTACAGGTATTTCTGCAGCAGATCGGTCTAAAACTATAAAAGCCTTATGCAACGATGAGACACGGCCACATGATTTAAATAGGCCTGGACATATCTTTCCACTCATAGCAAAAGAAGGTGGTGTTTTACGAAGAACTGGGCACACAGAGGCTTCTATAGATTTTGCTAGGCTTGCTGGTTTGAAACCTGCTGGGGTAATTTGTGAGATCATGAATGAAGATGGAAGTATGGCTAGACTTCCAGAATTAGTTGAAGTCGCGAAAGAACACGACCTAAAATTAGTTTCTATTGAGGATTTAGTAGCCTACAGAATGCAGCACGATTCTCTTATTGAAAAATCTGAGGATTTTGAACTGAATACAAGATTTGGTCAATTTAGATTAAGAGCTTATCATCAAACTACAAACGATCAAGTTCATTTGGCCTTGACTAAAGGAACTTGGAAGATTGATGAGCCTGTTCTAGTGAGAATGAATTCAACTTTAGTAAACAGTGATATTTTAGAGACACTTACCAATAATTCTGATCAAAAGCTTGACAGCATGTTTAAGCAATTGAATACTGAAGGCAAAGGAGCTATAGTTTTTATAAACCAAGATATACAAGGGTTTAATTTAATATCCAGGCTAAAGGCACTTAAACTAAATCAAAGTGAAGGTGATATTGCTAAAGCACCTAGAGTAGATATGGATCAAAAAGACTTTGGTATTGGAGCTCAAATTTTACACGATTTGGGAGTTCATAAAATAAAATTGATGTCCAATACAAAACATAAAAAAAGAGTGGGGATAATAGGGTATGGCCTTGAAATCATAGATTATGTAAATTATTAACTTTCTATGAAAATAAGCGATACAAAAAAGCCCACCGGAAAGTGGGCTTTTTCATTAACTAAATTTCTATTTAGACTGCGTATTTGTTATCTTCTACAATCTTATCAGCAATAATATTTCTAAGTTCAACGATGTTTGGGTAGTTTTCATACTTCGTGAAACGCTTTAATCCCATGAGCATCATTTTTTGTTCATCACCTTCGGCAAAGGAAATAATACCTTCTTTAGCTTTTTCATTGATTTTATCAACAGCTTTATAAAGTCTCAACTTAGCCATAGCGATTTGAACTTTTTGAGTTTCTTCACCATAACGCTTTGCGTTTTTTTCTACTCTCAATATAGCTGATTCTGCCATATATGTTTCAATTAAAATGTCAGCAGAAGCTAATAAGAGCTGTTGATGTTGGTCTAATTCCTCACCATACTTTTGAGCTGCACTTCCAGCAACCATCAAAAACACCTTTTTCAATCTCTTAAGCATAGCTTTTTCTTCAGCAAGAAGCTGAGTGTAGTCTGGAGTATCAAAAGATGGAATACCAGTTAATTCATCAGCCACAGCTTTTGCTGGTCCTAATAAATCTACATGTCCTTTCATTGCTTTTTTAACTAGCATACCTACAGAAAGCATTCTGTTAATCTCATTGGTACCTTCATAGATTCTTGAAATTCTCGCATCTCTCCAAGCAGATTCCATTGGAGCATCTGCAGAGAATCCCATACCTCCATAAATTTGAATACCTTCATCTGTACATTTTTGAATGTCTTCAGAAACTGCAACTTTAAGTATAGAACATTCGATAGCAAATTCTTCTACACCTTTTAGTTCGGCTTCTTGATGTGAGCTCCCATTTTCCTTTCTTAAGTTAATTCTGTCTTCAATATTTTTTGAAGCTCTGTAGCTTGCGGCTTCATCTGCGTAGATAGACATTGCCATTTCAGCTAATTTAGAACGAATAGCACCAAATTTTGAAATAGGAGTATCGAACTGTACCCTTTCGTTGGCATATTCTACTGCTGAAGTTAAGACTCTACGTTGAGCATCTAAACATGCAGCAGCAAGTTTAATTCTTCCAACATTGAGCGAATTCATAGCGATTTTGAAACCACCGTCACGTTCGCCTAGTAGGTTTTCTACTGGTACTTTAGTCTCGTTAAAAAAGACTTGGCGAGTAGAAGAGGAGTGGATTCCCAACTTTTTCTCTTCATCACCCATGGAAATTCCATTCTCTAAATCTTTTTCTACAATAAATGCAGTGATATTTTTATCGTCCTCGATTCTAGCAAAAACAATAAATATATTGCAGAAGCCTGCATTAGAGATCCACATCTTCTGACCTGTAATCTTGTAATGTGAACCATCCTCAGATAAGACAGCTTTAGTTTTTCCTGAATTTGCATCTGAACCTGCTCCTGGTTCAGTTAGACAGTAAGCTCCAAACCATTCTCCAGTAGCAAGTTTTGGAATATATTTTTTCTTTTGCTGCTCAGTACCATATAAGGTAATAGGTAAGGTTCCAATTCCTGTATGAGCACCAAAAGCCGTAGCAATAGAGCCTGTAGCACCTGAAATGTAATCACATACCAACATCGTCGATACAAAATCCATTCCTAGACCATCATATTCCTCGGGAACTGAGACGCCAAGAAATCCAAGCTCTCCAGCTTTTCTCATAATTTCTTTTGTCAAATCGTAATTCTTCTTCTCGAATTCTTCCTTTTTAGGCCATATCTCTCTATCAACAAATTCCTTTACAGAATCTCTCATCATCTTTTGCTCATCAGAAAAATCTTCTGGAGTAAAGACATCTTCAAACTTCGTTTCTTTCACGATGAATTGACCACCACGGATCATATCATCAATTTTTTCTTTTGTTTCCATTTTTTCCTTTTTTTAGATTTTAATATACTTCGTAAATTCCAGCAGCACCTTGGCCTGTACCTATGCACATGGATACCATGGAATATTTATTTTTTAAATTTCTTTTTTTCATTTCATCAAAAATTTGGACAGATAATTTAGCTCCTGTACAACCCAATGGATGCCCCAAAGCAATGGCACCTCCATTAACATTAAGAATATCTTTATTGATACCCAATTCCCTGATGACAGCTAAAGATTGGGAAGCAAAAGCTTCGTTAAGTTCTATAAGCTCCATATCTTCCAATTTTAAGCCGGCTTGTTTTAAAGCTTTTGGTATAGCTTTTACAGGACCTATTCCCATGATCCTTGGTTCAACACCAACAGTGGCGTAACTTACCATTCTAGCAACTGGTTCAAGATTTAATTCTTTAACCATGTCTTCGCTCATTACCATTACAAAAGCTGCACCATCACTCATTTGAGAAGAATTTCCAGCAGTAACACTTCCACCTTCTTCAAACACAGGTCTCAATCTGTTTAGAACCTCTTCAGAAGTATCTGCTCTTGGACCCTGATCCTGATCTACAGTGTAAGTTTTAGATTGTTTTTTTCCATTAGAATCTACAAAGATGTCTTCAACTTCTATAGGAACAATCTGATCTTTAAAGCGGTTATCTTGTTGAGCTTTTACCGCTTTTTGATGGGATTGGTAAGCAAATTCGTTTTGATCTTTTGCGTTAATTTTATATTTCTCTGCAACAGCCTCTGCTGTTAATCCCATTCCCCAATAGTAACTTTCATTTCCAGCTTTAGCCGTTTCATAATTGGGTACTGGTTTATAGCCTCCCATAGGGATATAACTCATGCTTTCTGCACCACCTGCTATAATACAGTCTGCCATTCCGCTTTGTATCTTGGCTGATGCCATGGCAATAGTTTCAATACCAGAGGCACAATATCGATTGACAGTTACCCCAGGTACTTCCTCAGTTTTCAAGCCCATAAGAGAAACTAATCTCCCCATGTTTAAGCCTTGCTCTGCTTCTGGCATAGCATTACCAACCATGACATCATCTATTCTAGATTTATCAAATTCGGGTAATTGCTTCATCATATATTCTATGGTTTCAGCGGCAAGGTCATCTGGTCTTTTAAAGCGGAACACCCCTTTAGGAGCTTTTCCTACTGCAGTTCTATATCCTTTTACTATATATGCTGTTTTCATTTTCCTATCCCTAACCCTTTCCAAAGGAAAGGGGATTTTAGTGGGTATTTTTTTAGTTAATATTTAAAACTTAATATCTTTAAGTCTTCCCTTTGAGAAGATTTAGATGCTTTTTAGTTTCTCAAGGGTTTACCTTTTTTAATCATATGTTGTAAACGCTCTAAGGTTTTCCTTTCGCCGCATAGCGATAAGAAAGCTTCACGTTCTAGATCCAAAAGATACTGTTCAGAAACATAATTAGCTTCAGAGAGATCCCCTCCAGACATGACGTAGGCCAATTTGTTTGCGATTTTTTGATCATGCTCACTGATATATTTTCCAGCTTTCATTTGGTCCGTTCCAACCAAGAACGTCCCTAGCGCTTGTCTACCAAGTACTTTAATATCATTGGTTTTGATTGGTTGACTATATCCATTTTGAGCCATGAGTCTTGCCTGTTCTTTAGCGACAGCCAATTGGCGATCTCTACTTACAACAACTATGTCTTTTCCTTTTTCAAGAATATTTAGATCATAAGCTTCGTACGCAGACTTGGCAACTTTAGCCATTCCTATGGTCAAGAAATTTTCACGAAGTCTATTCAGTTCTACATCATCTTTCTGAAAAGTCATAGCAGCTCTTCGGGTCATCTCTTTGGAACCTCCACCGCCAGGAATAACTCCTACGCCAAATTCAACTAATCCAATATAAGTTTCAGCGTGAGCTACAACTTTATCTGCGTGCATGGATAATTCACATCCGCCTCCAAGTGCCATTTGATGGGGAGCTGCTACTGTTGGTATAGAAGAGTAACGCATCCTCATCATTGTGTCTTGAAAATATTTAATGGCTGCATTTAATTCTTCATACTCTTGTTCTACAGCAAACATGAAAATCATTCCTATGTTTGCTCCAACTGAGAAATTATCACCGGTGTTTGAAATAACAACTCCGTCATAGTCTTTCTCTGCAATATCCATAGCAGCGTTTATACCATTAAGCACATCACCACCTATAGAATTCATTTTACTTCGGAATTCAATGTTTAGAATTCCATCGCCTAGATCTTCAGCAACTAAATCTTTATTACTGAAAACCTCATGACTTTCTCTAATATTATCAAGGATGATAAAAGCATCTTGACCAGGTATTTTCTGATGAGATTTTTGATCTATATCATAAAAATAAGTCTTGCTTGATTTAATGCTATAAAATGTTTTTTGATTCGACTCTGAAAGGTTATGTATCCAATCTGCAACCTCAAAACCTTCATCTTTCATCAATTGAATTCCTTTATCTAAGCCAATAGCATCCCAGATTTGAAAAGGACCATGCTGCCAGCCAAATCCAGCTTTCATAGCATCGTCTATTTTATATAAGGTATCAGTGATTTCCGGGATTCTATTTTGAACATAAGCGAATAAGGCTGCGAAATTTTTTCTATAAAACTCACCAGCTTTATCCTTACCCTCAATTAAGACAGGAAATCTGTCTGCAACAGCATCAATCGATTTCGTTTTTTCTAAAGTATCAAATTTTGCAGATTTCCTATCTCTATAGTCTAAGGTTTCCAAGTCCAAAGATTTAATATCGCTAGAGCCATCACCATTTCTTATTTTTTTATAGAAACCCTGACCTGTTTTACTACCCAACCATTTATGCTCCATCATTTTTTCGATGAAACTTGGTAGTTTAAATAAGTCATGTCGCTCATCTTTTGGAACGTTATCATATAGACCGTTAGCAACATGGACCAATGTGTCTAATCCAACAACATCTACAGTTCTAAACGTTGCGGATTTAGGTCTTCCAATAACTGGTCCAGTAAGTTTATCAACTTCTTCAATTGTCATATCCATATCTTTTACCATATGAAATAGACTCATAATGCTGAAAATACCAACTCGATTACCAATAAATGCAGGAGTGTCTTTAGCAACAACTGTTGTTTTTCCAAGAAACTTTTCACCATATTCATTCAAAAATTCCAACACTTCTTTTGAAGTATCTGGTCCTGGAATGATTTCAAGTAATTTTAGGTATCTTGGTGGGTTAAAAAAGTGAGTACCACAGAAGTGTTTTTTAAAATCGTCACTTCTACCTTTAGTCATAAATTTTATAGGAATCCCAGACGTGTTCGAAGAAATTAAAGTGCCAGGTGTTCTATGTTTTTCAAGGTTTTCAAAAACTTGTTGTTTGATATCTAGTCTTTCAACAACAACCTCAATAATCCAATCTGAATCTTTAATTTTTGAGATATCGTCTTCTAGGTTACCAGTTTCAATTCTCTTTGCAAAATCTATATGATATATAGGAGAGGGGTTTGACTTGAGTGAAGTTTGCAATGCATCATTCACAATTCTATTTCTAACACTAGGATCTTTAAAAGTTTTTCCTTGTTTTTCTTCCTTTTCAGTAAGTTCGCGAGGGATAATGTCCAATAGAAGGACTTCAACTCCAATGTTTGCGAAATGGCAAGCTATACCGCTACCCATAATGCCGGAACCAATCACTGCGACTTTTTTGATTCTTCTTTTCATATACGTTTTTAAATTTATGCTTGTTTATTATTGATGAAAATCATTTTTTCTGAAATGAGTTCATTGATTTTATCTGTCACTTTTATAAAGGTGTTTAAATCTTCTTCTGAAATATTGTCCTTTATGGCTTCATTAAATGAAAGAACCACATATTTAGAAAATTTCCTCATCTCTACTCCAAAATCTGTGAGATGTATAAGAACACTCCTACCATCGTTTGGATTTTTTTCTCTAGTGATCAATCCTTTTGTTTCCATGGTCTTTAGTGTTCTAGACAAACTAGTAGATTCAACTCCCATTTTAGGTCCTAAAGCAGTTGATGGAGTACCACTATCAGGATCTATGCTTAATAAAGCAAAGCCTGTAGCCATGCTGCTCCCTTTTTTGTTAGCTTCTTCATTATACATTTTAGTTACAGCAATCCAAGTTGACCTTAATATATAATCAATCGTTTTTTCTTTCATAATCTATTGTAGATATCAAATATAGATAAATTTATTATGCATGCATAGTAAATTTATTTTTTTCTGTGAACTTTTTTATTGAGTCATAATTTTTCTTTTGTCATAACATAAAGAGAAAGAGTCCTTTACCATTGAATTCAATTTTCTTGTAAAGAAATTGCATTATTGATTAGGTTAGAAGGGAAAAAAGGTTGTAGTTTTGCACTCCGTTAAACGAGGCATTGGTAGTGTCGCAGAGGCGGAAGTTCTTTACAAATTGGGTTATAGATTTTGTAAAATAAATTTTGATTTCGGGTTATTGAAGTTCTTTAAAATAAGGTTTAATTTTTTTTACAAAACGGCTTGTTAGGTTAAAAATAAGTATTAGTCTTGCAATCGCTTAGAGAAGCACACGGGTTTAAGGTTTTTTGGATAGGGATTAAACGACAAGAATTAAAAGTTCATTGACATATTGAATTGACAGCACAAATAAGAGATTATTTGTAGAATTAGAAACATTAAGATTATACCTTAAGATTAAAGTTGAT
>Ga0306870_1000016_pt1 | contig 84643 bp, 62 predicted proteins | sample AntRauMeHopE1496_FD_190435 | JGI IMG/M metagenome (GOLD analysis project Ga0306870, IMG submission 190435) | Saline lake microbial communities from Rauer Islands, Antarctica - Metagenome Hop E1 #496 (v2) (version 2) | ecosystem: Environmental > Aquatic > Non-marine Saline and Alkaline > Saline ... | reverse complement strand
GAGAAGTGTAATAAAGTTAATGAAGATGCTGAAATAAATTCACCATGACAAAGCTTACCACTCACCACTCACCACTCACGACTCACCACTCATATCTCCCTTAGGCTTAATCGAGTTCTCGATACAAATCCCACTTTTTTCAAAAGCAAAACTCACCTGCCTACCAAGGAACGCAGGCAGGCTCGAACTGACATTAACAGAAAAAAATTTGAATTGTCAATTTTAAAATTTTAAATATGAAATGACGTTTCTCAACCTGGCTTCGATACACCCCGCTACAAAAAGCGGGTCACTCAGCCACCAATTCACCAGTCAAGAATCAATACTACACCATTATACTATTACACGAGTGTACGTCCCTAATATACGTTGACCACTCACCACCCAGCACTCACGACTAATAGCTCCATTAAAATTTGAATTGTCAATTTTGAAATTTTAAATATGAAATGAAATAAGATCAATTTTTTAAATTACTAATTCATCTACGGGTCTTCTCATACCCTTATATCGTTATCTTTGGTAAAAATTGAAATCAATGAAAATATATACTAAAACTGGAGATAAAGGCACTACTTCACTGTTTGGTGGGAAACGTATTGCTAAACACAATATCCGTATCGATAGCTACGGAACAGTCGATGAGCTAAATGCAAACCTAGGCTTGGTACGCGACCAGGATCTATATGCAGATTCTAAAACGGGTTTAATCACCATTCAGGAAAAGTTATTTACTGTTGGCGCCATTTTGGCTTCAGATCCGGGGAAAGCATCCAATGCAAGTAAAATTCCAAAGCTTAAAGAAGAAGATATTCTCTTTTTGGAGAATGAAATCGACAGGATGAACGAAGATTTACCAGAAATGACTCATTTCGTGTTGCCAGGTGGACATCCAGCAGTGTCTCATTGCCATGTCGCCAGAACAGTGTGCCGACGTGCAGAGCGTATTTGTACTGCCTTGTTCGATTCAGAACCTTTCGATGATAAGGTACTTCAGTATTTAAATCGACTTTCAGATTACCTTTTTGTCTTAGCAAGATGTATCGCTAAGCAGAAAAATGCCGATGAGGTAAAGTGGATTCCTGATACTTCTAAGTAGCCGTGAATTAACGAGTTTCGAGTGATTACATAGTCGAGTGATAAAACAGAAGTTTAATTTTAAACTCTAATTCTGTATTCGTTACTCAGTGTTCGTTATTCTGTATTCATCATTGCGTGCAAGGCGGTAGCCGCGATGCGGAATCTGTTTAAGTGATGTTCTGCGGCTTAAGACGCAATGTCACTTCGAGTGATTTTCGATAGAAAATTGTATCGAGAAGTGGTTTTAAGTCAGGAGCTTAGTCGAGTTCTCGATACAATGGTTTTGGTCTATCGCCACAAATCCATTACTCGAACTGACAGATGATCCCGAGACTTCGGAGCAGCATGACAAAGCTTACCACTCACCACTCACTTGTCACTTCGAGTGATTTTCGATAGAAAATTGTATCAAGAAGTGTAATAAAGTTAATGAAGATGCTGAAATAAATTCACCATGACAAAGCTTACCACTCACCACTCACCACTCACGACTCACCACTCACCACTCACCACTCACGACTCACGACTCACCACTCACCACTCACCACTCACGACTCACGACTCACCACTCACCACTCACCACTCACGACTCACCACTCACGACTCACCACTCACCACTCACCACTCACGACTCACCACTCACCACTCATATCTCCCTTAGGCTTAATCGAGTTCTCGATACAAATTTCACTTTTTTCAAAAGCAAAACTCACCTGCCTACCAAGGAACGCAGGCAGGCTCGAACTGACATTCATTTAATTAAAAATTCAAAATTATTTTAACTCACCACTCAAAGCTATTAGACCTTTAAATTATGCTACAGATAGACTTACTTTCTTTTCTTTTTTGCATCGCCCAAAAAAGAAACAAAAAAGACTAGGCTCACGAAATTCTTCCTAAAATTATCGCTCACCCTCTAAATTTTAGAAACTCGGCTTAAAACAGCCTCAGACAGTCTAAAATTTTACGAGGCTTTTGCTTCAATTTTTACGGCTTAATTTAGTAGGCCGTTTTTCTTAGTATCTAGAAACTTGACGCCTTGAATTTACTATTGTCATTCCGACAGAGAAGTTATTTTTACTTCGACGAGGAATCTCACCCCATTCCGTGCAAGGCGATAGCCGTGATGCGGAATCTGTTTAAGTGATGTAATTTCTTGTTTAAACTCTAACTATTTTTTTGTTGTTTTTATTAAAATTTGAATTGTCAATTTTGAAATTTGAAATATAGTTCACCTCTCAAGACTCACCTCTCAAGACTCACTTGTCACTTCGAGTGATTTTCGATAGAAAATTGTATCGAGAAGTAGTTTGAAGTTATGAGATTAATCGAGTTCTCGATACAATGGTTTTGGTCTATCGCCACAAACCCATTACTCGAACTGACATGTAATCAAACTCACCTTTCACCTCTCAAGACTATTCACTGCTCATCATTCGTTATTTCTTATTCGTCATTCTGTATTCATCATTCCGTGCAAGCGATAGCGCGATGCGGAATCTGTTTAAGTGATGTTCTGCGGGTTAAGACGCAATGTCACTTCGAGTGATTTTCGATAGAAAATTGTATCGAGAAGTAGTTTGAAGTTAATGAAGATGCTGAAATAAATTCAGCATGACAAAGCTTACCACTCACCACTCACTTGTCACTTCGAGTGATTTTCGATAGAAAATTGTATCGAGAAGTAGTTTTAAGTTATTAGTTTAGTCGAGTTCTCGATACAATGGTTTTGGTCTGTCGCCACAAACCCATTACTCGAACTGACATATATTCAAACTCACCTTTCACCTTTCAAGACTATTCACTGTTTATCATTCGTTATTTCTTGTTCGTTATTCAATTTTCACTATTCGATAGTCTACCAGTCTAAAAGTTCTAGGCTGTCACTTCGAGTGATTTTCGATAGAAAATTGTATCGAGAAGTAGTTTGAAGTTAATGAAGATGCTGAAATAAATTCAGCATGACAAAGATTTCCACTCACCATTCACCACTCACCACTCTCGACTCACTTGTCACTTCGAGTGATTTTCGATAGAAAATTGTATCGAGAAGTAGTTTGAAATTATGAAATTAATCCAGCTTTCTATATCATTTACTTTCTTTTCTTTTTTGCATCGCCCAAAAAAGAAACAAAAAAGACTAGGCTCACGAAATTCTTCCTAAAATTATCGCTCACCCTCTAAATTTTAGAAACTCGGCTTAAAACAGCCTCAGACAGTCTAAAATTTTACGAGGCTTTTGCTTCAATTTTTACGGCTTAATTTAGTAGGCCGTTTTTCTTTGCATCGTGGAACTTGTAATTCCGTGCAAGCGGTAGCCGCGACGCGGAATCTTTATAAGTGATGTATTTAGGCTTAAGACGCAATGTCACTTCGAGTGATTTTCGATAGAAAATTGTATCGAGAAGTGCTTTGAAGTCAGTTGCTTAGTCGAGTTCTCGATACAAATTTCACTTTTTTCAAAAGCAAAATTCACTCGAACTGACATAAACAGAAAAAAATTTTAATTTTGAAATTTTGAAATTTTAAATATGAAATATAGGTCGTCAATCACTTCAAGGCTGTCACTTCGAGTGATTTTCGATAGAAATTTGTATCGAGAAGTAGTTTGAAGTTATGAGATTAATCGAGTTCTCGATACAAATTTCACTTTTTTCAAAAGCAAAATTCACCTGCCTACCAAGGAATGCAGGCAGGCTCGAACTGACATTCATTTAATTAAGAATTCAAAATTATTTTAACTCACCACTCACCACTCACCACTCACGACTATTCACTGTTCATCATTCGTTATTCCGTGCAAGGCGATAGCCGCGATGCGGAATCTGTTTAAGTGGTGTACTAAATTTGAAATTTGAAAGCACCAAATTCAAAAGCAATTTGAAATCAGAGGCTTAGCTAAATTTTAGAGTGAAATAATTCTGAAAAATGTTGATCGTGAAGCTAAAAAAATTACATTTGCAAAAATTAAAATATCCTTACAATGTATTGGACTTTAGAACTTGCTTCTTACTTAAGTGATGCGCCTTGGCCAGCGACCAAAGACGAATTGATTGATTATGCCATACGAACGGGTGCACCACTTGAGGTTGTAGAAAACTTACAATCTATAGAAGATGAAGGCGACACGTACGACTCTATAGATGAAATCTGGCCAGATTATCCTACAGATGATGATTATCTTTGGAACGAAGATGAATATTAACTTTTCTGTTACCAAATTCACTATAAAAGTCTCGTAAAGAGACTTTTTTTTTTCGTTACCTTTGAATCACTAAATAAATAAAGCCACTTATGGGTGTTTTAGATTCTGTATTAAAAGTATTTGTAGGCGATAAGACCAAAAAAGATCTTAAAGCTATTACTCCAATTGTTGATCAAATAAAAAGTTTCGAAAGTCAGTTCGAAGCCCTAAGCATAGACGAACTCCGTCAAAATACCTCTCGTTTTAAAACGACGATTAAAGAGGCCACGGCAGACTTGCAGTCTCAAATTGATGCTCTGGAGGAGAAGGCTGAGAATGAGCCAGATATTGATGTGAAGGAGAACTTTTATGGTGAAATTGACGATTTAAAGGTTGAAATTTATAAAACGACCGAAGAGGTGCTTAATGATATTCTTCCTGAAGCTTTTGCGACGGTGAAAGAAACTGCCAAACGCTTTTTTCACAATACAAGTCTAGAAGTAAGTGCTACAGAATTTGACAGAACGCTTTCGGCTTCCAAAGACTATGTAAACCTAAACGGCGACAAAGCCATCTGGAACAACTCTTGGGATGCAGCGGGTAAGCCAATTACTTGGGATATGATTCATTATGATGTCCAATTGATTGGTGGTATTGCTATGCACCAAGGGATAATTGCTGAAATGCAAACGGGGGAAGGTAAAACTTTGGTAGCGACCTTACCGATGTACTTAAACGCTTTAAGTGGTGATGGCGTTCACTTAGTTACAGTGAACGATTACCTGGCCAAAAGGGATAGTGCTTGGATGGCCCCTATGTTTGAATTTCATGGGTTAAGCGTGGATTGTATAGACTACTATAAGCCTAATTCTGAAGCTAGACGTAAAGCTTATAATGCCGATATTACCTATGGAACCAATAACGAGTTTGGTTTTGATTATTTGAGAGATAACATGAGTCACTCTCCAGATGATCTCGTCCAGCGTCCGCACCATTATGCGATTGTGGATGAGGTGGATTCTGTGTTGATCGATGATGCTAGAACGCCATTAATTATTTCTGGACCTGTTCCTAAAGGAGATGTGCATGAGTTTGAAAATCTAAAACCGCAAATTGCTCAAATTGTTGAAGTTCAACGTAAACACTTAACCGGTGTTTTAGTGGAAGCTAAAAAACTGATTAAAGAAGGCGAAACCAAAGAAGGGGGGTTACAGCTGTTTAGAGTATTTCGTGGATTGCCAAAAAATAAGGCCTTAATCAAATTTTTAAGTGAAGAAGGGGTAAAGCTATTGCTCCAGAAAACTGAAAACTTTTACATGCAAGACAACAATAGGGAAATGCATAAGGCAGATGCCGAACTGTATTTTACTATTGAAGAGAAAAGCAACCAAATAGACCTAACCGATAAAGGAATCGATTTCCTTTCTGGAGAGGATAATAAAGACTTTTTTGTAATGCCTGAAATTGGCGTGGAGATCTCCCAAATCGAAAAGCAAGGTTTACCTAAAGAAGAAGAAGCAGAGAAAAAAGAAGAGTTATATAGAGATTTTAGCGTTAAGAGCGAACGAATCCATACGCTAAGACAGTTGCTTAAAGCCTATACCTTGTTTGAAAAAGACACCGAATATGTGGTGATGGAAAACAAGGTGAAAATTGTCGATGAGCAAACCGGTAGAATTATGGACGGTCGTCGTTATTCTGATGGTCTTCACCAAGCGATTGAGGCCAAAGAAAATGTAAAGATTGAAGATGCCACCCAAACATTTGCGACGGTAACGCTTCAGAATTACTTTAGAATGTACAACAAGTTATCTGGGATGACGGGTACAGCAATGACGGAAGCTGGAGAATTCTGGGAGATCTATAAGTTGGATGTCATGGAAATTCCAACTAATAAGCATATCTCTAGAGACGATAAACAAGACAAGGTATTTAAGACTAAGCGTGAAAAATACAATGCCATTATTGACGAAGTGGCACAACTTTCGGCAAAAGGCAGACCTATATTAATAGGAACTACTTCTGTAGAAATTTCAGAATTACTGAGCCGTATGTTGAAATTACGCGCGGTTCCCCATAATGTATTGAATGCCAAATTACACAAACGCGAGGCAGATATTGTCGCGGAAGCTGGTAAAGGGGGTATTGTAACTATAGCTACCAATATGGCTGGCCGTGGTACGGATATTAAATTGTCTAAAGATGTAAAAGGCGCTGGTGGTTTAGCCATCATCGGTACAGAGCGCCACGATTCTAGACGTGTCGATAGACAGTTGAGAGGACGTGCTGGTCGTCAAGGAGATCCAGGAAGCTCTCAGTTTTATGTGTCTCTTGAAGATAACCTGATGCGTTTATTTGGTAGTGAGAAAATTGCCAAATTAATGGATAGAATGGGCTTGGAAGAGGGAGAAGTGATCCAACATTCTATGATTTCAAAATCTATAGAACGCGCTCAGAAAAAGGTAGAAGAAAATAACTTCGGCATCCGTAAGCGTTTGCTGGAGTATGACGATGTGATGAACGCTCAAAGAGAAGTTATCTATAAGAGACGTTATAACGCACTTTATGGTGAGCGATTGAGAATCGATATTGCCAATATGATTTATGACACTGCCGAGGTGATCACAGATTTCAATAATGCCAATACTGACTTTGAAAACTTTGAGTTTGAGTTGATTCGTTTCTTTTCGATGAACTCACCAGTATCGAAAGCAGAATTTGAAAAGCAAGCTGTTCAAAAAACGGCGGGAATTGTTTACAAACAAGCTTATGAGAACTACAAAGCTAAAATGATAAACAATGCTGAAGAGGCTTTTCCAGTGATCAAACAAGTGTTTGAGAAGCGGGGAGAAAAATTTGAACGTATTGCAGTTCCATTTACCGATGGCCAAAAGACACTTCAAGTCGTTACAAACTTAAAGAGAGCTTACGAAACTGAAGGTAAAGACTTGATTACAGACTTCGAAAAGAACATTTCTTTAGCCATTATCGATGAAGCATGGAAAAACCACCTTCGTAAAATGGATGAGTTAAAGCAAAGTGTTCAATTGGCTGTTCACGAACAAAAAGACCCATTATTGATCTATAAGTTCGAAGCTTTTGAACTGTTTAAAGTCATGATTGAAGAGGTGAATAAAGAGGTGATTTCTTTCTTATTCAAAGGAGAGTTACCACAGCGTGAACCAGATCAAATTACTGAAGCTAGGCAGCTAAAGTCCAAAGAGCAGCTACAGACTCAAAAAGAAGAGATCCAAAACTTAGATGAGCGTGCAGCTCAATCTAGAAAGGCTGGAGCTCAGGCTAGTCAACAACAGCAGGTTGTTGAAACCATTGTTAGAGAGCAGCCAAAAATTGGGAGAAACGATAAAGTGACTATAAAGCATGTGGGTTCTGGAGAAGAAAAATCCATGAAGTACAAGCAAGCGATCCCTTTAATTGATAAAGGAGAATGGGTACTGATGAACCATTAATGTCAAGATTCAAGGATGAAGAAATTTGAAATTGAATTAAAGTGGGCTTCAATATATACTGCTATTAGTATCGCTTGGGTTTATCTAGAAAAATACTTAGGCTACCATGATGAACACGTCAGTAGTCAAGCTATATTTTCGTTTTGGCTGATGGTCCCCCAAATTTTGGTGTATGTGTTAGCGATTCGTGAAAAGCGAGAGCTTTACTACAAAGGTGAAATCACCTGGCAAAAGGCATTTATTTCAGGAGTAGTCCTTTCAGCCGTGATTGGAGGCTTGTCCCCAGCATCCATTTACATCATGGCAGAACTTGTGACTCCAGAATTCTTTTCAAATATTGTGGAGGTAAGAGCTGAGCAAGGGATTCCTAGGCAAGGCTTGGAAAAGGTCTATAACCTCAATAGCTATATAAGCCAAGCAATTTTTAATAACCTAGGATCTGGAGTTTTCTTTTCGGCAATCATCGCGTTAGTGTTAAAGAATAAAAAGCCTTGATATAACCAGAAGGTAGAGAAGTTTTAAAACTTTCAGTGATTTTCATTTTTATAAATTATTCATTTTCAGAAACTAAATCATCCGTAATCTTTAAGGTATGATAAACATTTTGGATGCCGTCACCTTCTTAAAATTTAACGATGAGGTATAGAATTTGCATCTCATTTTCCAAAGTGAATTCGGTCCTATGTAAAGGAAGGCTATGGATTTTCTCATTTCGGACTCAATATTGATCATTATAAGCTTTGATGCCACTATACCAAAATCTGTAAAGATCGCTAAGAGGTCTTTATGATGGCTCGTTTCATGGTATTCTTTATCATATCCATCCCTACTTACACCATATAACGCTTAGCGTAAATATAATAGGAAGTAAGTGTTACCAGTAAAGTTTGGAGGCTATAGCGTTAGCGGTTTCTTGCTTAAGATGCTTGCGGTTTTTAAAAGTAAGTTCAACACCTTTAGTATGAATTAAAGGGTGAACAATAGCTCTTAAAACTCCTGGGCCTCCTGAGGTGAAGCCATAGCGAAATCTTTTTTTACTATCTGGAAATGAAATGGGCACAATAGGAATTTGATGTTCTATGGAGAGTCGAAAGGCACCGTCTTTAAATTCATCTAGAACCTTTGTAACATCGTCGGGGACGCCACCTTCTGGGAAAATACAAATACTGACTCCATTTTTTAGGCGTCTTTGGGCTTCAACAAAAGCATTTTTTCTACTTTTTGCATTTCTCCTGTCTACCAAAATACAAGAGCGTCTATAAATTAATCCAAAAACAGGGAGTTTGGCTAACTCCAGTTTTCCGATGAATACAAAAGGAGTTTTGGAGACATAAATCATCATCATAATATCGATCATACTCGAGTGGTTGGCGGTTAGCATATAGCTTTTTCGCTTATCGAGATGAGTGTTGTAAGTTACTTTCGGAAAAAAGCCCATGCCATATAATACAATGGACGCCCAAAGTTTACCAATACGGAAAGTACCTGGATACCATTCTTCTTTCGACGTGGTGATGAGTAGAAAAGGCAATAGAATTACAAGGGGGGTAATCACAATGATGTAAAACCAAATCCTCCAAACAACTATCAAAATGTTCTTAATCCATGTCATAGTTGGCAAATTTAATAAATTGAATGGGTTCGGTTGAACAAAACATTTATCTTTGACTCAATTTGTAATATATCCATTTTATGTCTAGAATATTAACGGGTGTCCAGAGCACTGGGACTCCACATTTGGGAAATTTATTAGGAGCAATTATCCCTGCTATCGAAATGGCTAATTCTCCAAAGAATGAGTCGTTTCTATTTATTGCCAATCTACATTCTCTTACCCAAATAAAGGACGCCGAAGTCTTAAAAGAAAATACCTATGCCACTGCAGCCACCTGGCTTGCCTTTGGATTAGATGTTGAAAAATCGACCTTTTACAAGCAAAGTGATGTCCCACAAGTGACTGAACTCATGTGGTATTTAAACTGTATGTTTCCATACCAGCGCCTAACTTTAGCGCATTCGTTTAAAGACAAAGCAGATCGGTTGAGCGATGTTAATGCTGGCTTATTCAGCTATCCTATGTTGATGGCAGCGGATATTTTGCTCTATGATGCTGAATTTATTCCCGTTGGTAAAGATCAATTACAACATATAGAAATGACCAGGGATGTGGCCGAACGCTTCCATGCTCAATATGGCGACACCTTTGTGCTGCCTGAAGCCAAATTATCTGAATCTTCAAAATATGTCCCTGGGACCGATGGTGCTAAAATGAGTAAGTCTAAAGGCAATACGATTACTATTTTCCAGACCGATAAGAAATTGCGCAAACAAATCATGCAGATCGAAACGGATAGTACGCCACTAGAAGACCCTAAAGATCCTGAAACGTGTAATGTATTTCAGATTTATAAATTAATAGGCTCTAAAACTCAAGTCGAAGAGTTAAAGTCAAACTACTTAGCTGGAGGTTTTGGGTATGGCCATGCGAAGCAAGCTTTGTTCGATTTGATTGTCACTACTTATTCTGAAGAACGGAAAAAGTTTGATTATTTCATGAACAATAAAGCAGAAATAGACGGACTATTAAGTATAGGCGCTAGTAAAGCAAAAGAGGTTGCTGGAGGAGTCTTGAATAGGGTGAGACATAAACTCGGTTATTAACAACAAAAAAATTACAGATGTATACTTCTAAACTTATACAAGGATGTATGACCTGGGGCAGATGGGGAAAACAAATGTCCACCCGTCAAATGGCAAGTCAAATTGAAGACTGTCTTAGCCTTGGTGTTACCACTTTTGATCATGCAGATATTTATGGTGATTATACTACGGAAGCTGAGTTTGGTAAAGCGTTTACAGAAAGTAAAATCAAACGAGAATCCATTCAGTTAATTTCTAAATGTGGGCTACAATTGCCAAACTCCACTCGAGATAATCGAGTGAAGCATTATCAATATGATTCAGAATATATCATAGCACAAGCAGAGCAATCTATCTCTAATTTGAATTGTGACTATTTAGATGCGTTTTTACTCCATAGGCCAAGTCCGTTGATGGATCTGCAAGAGATTGCTAAATCCATTATCTATTTGAAAGAACAAGGCAAAATTAAACACTTTGGCGTCTCTAATTTTACAACACAGCAAATCGATTTATTAAGCGCGCATGTTGAAGTAGAAGGACACCAGTTGCAATGTTCATTAAACCATTGTCAGCCTTTTACAAATGATATTCTTCATCACCATCTTTCTAAACAAATTCTAACGATGGCTTGGAGTCCTTTAGGAGGCTTATACAGGCTACATGAAGATAATCTAGCTCTAGATAAAGTCCTAGAAGAAATGGCAACAAGGTATGAGTGTGAAAAAGCTCAACTTGCCATTGCATTTTTAAACCAGCATCCTGTTGGGATTAGGCCTGTTGTGGGCACTACACAAACTAAAAGGGTGAAGGCTCTAAACGAGGGGTTAACTATAGAATTAAGTCTACAGGATTGGTTTTTGATATTGGAGGCTTCACGGGGTCACGAAGTTGACTAATACCAAATTAGACCTATAATGACGCAATAAATCGTTTCTTTTTCGCCTGCTTTTCATCAAAAATAATTACCGTAGCTAAGGCTATGCTAGTTATTTTTGATTTCAATCAATCAATCAAAAAATAATTCAATTTATTCATACGGCATTATAAACATAATTTGGTATTAATTGTATTTGCTTTTTAAGAGGTTCACTTTTCATGAAACCTCTGCTTTTTTCCAGAACGTTTTTAGTTCTAAAAACTAAATCTCACATATAAAACAATATAATAGAAATACCGATTAGGACCGGTGAAACTCGGGCTGTAATGCTCTTTATGAAGTTTCGTCACCTCATACCAATTTAGCACTCAAATGTTGTATAAAATCAGTTTCTTTTTCATTTACTAATTGTCATAAAATAAAACCGTAACTATTGCTATGCTTATATTTTTTTCCTCAACTAAGCAAAAAATAATTCAAATTTTTAATGCATCATTTCAAAACTAAATTGGTATTATTGGAACCTGCGGCTAAACTTATGGGATTCTAAAACTTAAGGCCAAAAATTTTATCCGATTTCCAAGATCTTTCAGCTTAAAATTCCTCTTTAAGCAACTCCAAAAAGCATTAGTTTTCTCGAAGCTTTCAAGGTTTTTAAATTTAAAATGATGCACCTATTCTGGATCAGAATTTAAACAGGAATGAACCTAAAAGCGATTTGCAAATTGAGTTTTTTTTTATGTAGATGACTTGATTTGTAATTTCTAAAAACTACTCTTCGATTATTTTAAACGCTCATTTTGTTAGTGATTTTCCTGGTTCTGATCAAAAAAAAATAGCTGTTTAAAACGAGTTAGAATTCTAATGATCATTGAAATTACAGAACTTTAAAGCCTTGAAAAAACTTTTTGATCTGCTTCAATCATCGATGAATATCCCTTTCTAAACAGCTACTTAAAATTTTTACTGATGCTATTTCAGGTTTATACTTACCCTTGCAAATAAAAACCGTCCAGAAAAACCAAATTGTTGAGCACTTCGGGACCAATCGAACCTTCCGCTACTCCGATTTCCAAAAGCGGGATCTGCTGCTTCAGGATAAATATCGAAAATATTATTTGCCCCAATGGTTAGTGTTAAGGCATCAGTTGCTTCAAAACCTATAGAAAGGTCGGTAATTACTTTCCCATCAAATTCCTGTTGCCGTAAGGGGTCTGATGACGCCTCGGTCACTTTTCCGAAGTAAACATTTCTAAGGAAAACATTGAATTTTCCAGCAATAAGACTATTGCTTAAATTAACCTTTGTTCTTGGCACAGCCTCTTCTAAATAAATGCGGCTATCCTCTGGGAAATAAGTATCTACCAAACCGGCCTGCTCCAATTCTGGAGAAGCCTGAATATCGCCAACTTGTTTCGTCTTGGAAAAAGTGGCAGCAAGATCTGATTTTAACCGAATATTTTTACCAAAAACAGTATTATGAGTAATCACCGCATCTATACCTTTAGATTCAGTATTTATGGCGTTGGCAAAAAAGGCGGCCTTTGTTGCATTGGCTTCTGAAAGCAATTGATCTAATTCTGGTCCTTCAAATTGACCAGTATAAACCACCCTGTCGTCAATAGCAACAAAATACCCATCCACTGTAAAAGAAAGATTAGCATCGGGAATTTTTGCGGTGAATCCTACACTTAAACTACGGGAAGTTTCTTCTTTTAGTGCTGGAATACCAAGTAATTGTGCCGCGCGACTATCGTTTGAAAATGTACCCACTTCCACTGGTAAACCTTCATCATTAAAAATGGTAGAAGTTGAATTGAAATTTAGTTGGTGTAAAGATGGCGCCCTAAAACCAGTATTGACAGAACCTCTAACATTTACGTTTTCACTGAGCTTATACCTTGAAGCCAGCTTGAAATTAATAGTAGATCCAAAATCTGAATAGTTCTCAAATCTCGTGGCAAAGGCTAATAAAAACTTATCTGAAAAGTCAACCTCCACATCAAAATAACCGGCAACACTACTACGTTCACGTGAAATTTCGTTCCTTGGACTAAACCCTGGAAATACCTGAGAGCCTCCTCTTCTATCATTTCCGAAGAAATCCTGTGCTGGAATTTGAGTGGCGGTATTTATGACATCACCATTTTCTGTATACTGCTCGTAAGAAGCTCTTTCCCCAGCAACAATATCGTATTTCTCCAAGCGATGTTCTGCACCAAAAGCGACGTTAAGACCTTTATAAATATCATTAAAATAGCGAGAAATATCTAGATTCGTCGTGTTTTGCGCGAATGAAAATCCGCCAGCATCAAAACTGGTAGGTGATGCCCCTTCTAAAGAGGCATTGGAAGTATTTGAAATTAAATAGTCAAACCGATTTTGCCCATAGGTATTGCTAAAGTCTACATTCCAATCACCTACCATGCCTTTAATACCCACTGCTAAAGATTGGTCTTTAATTTTTGAATTAATTCGGGGAAGAAATCCGTTGATATATATTGGTGTATATGTTCGGCTTTGATTTGGTTAACCGGTAGAAACCAGCAGATTCCCCTCTTCTGGTGCTAATTCCTGCAAAAGAATAAAGTTCTGTCCCCGCATCATCAAGTGGTAAGGAAAGATTAGCAAATAAACGACCCCCACGAAGGGCAGACTGTTCTACTCTCATGTTATAATCACTTCGTTGTTGCCCTCGCGCATTCAGTTCAGATTCGGTGACATCCATACCGAGTAAATCCTGCAGAGCCGACCTATCAGTTGCGGAAGCAATCTCATTCTTAAAATTAGAGTCAAAATAAGAAACTTGCTGTCCTAATTCCTGAATTTGGCTATTGCTTAAATCTGAAATATCGATTCCATTGCTCAATCCTACACGTTCTATAGCATTATACGCATTAAAAATAGAGCCATCCCATTCTGCCATGCGATTAAAAGGTTCACGATAATCAAAATCTCCAGAAAAGTTCACAAACCCACCTTTTTCACCAAGGCTTATTCCATAACTGGCGGCAACATTTATGGTTTCTCCATCTACACCACCAGTTTGCTTATTGGCATTTTTAGAAAAATTTGCTCCTGAAGTTATATTTAGGTCCAGTTCTCCAACTGATTCATTTAATATAATATTGATGACACCTGCAATCGCATCAGATCCATACTGGGCAGCAGCACCATCTCTTAACACTTCAATTCTTTGTATAGCCACAACGGGGATTGCATTTAGGTCTGTACCGACACTTCCACGTCCAAATGAACCATTTACATTTATTAAAGAAGAGTTATGCCTTCTTTTGCCATTGATAAGTACTAAAACCTGGTCTGGTCCAAGTCCTCTTAAAGATGCTGGATCAATATGATCTGTACCATCGCAATAGTTTGGGTGTTGGAAGAAAATGAAGGAGCTACATAATTAAGCATCTGATTGAGATTCACCTGAGGTACCGCTGTTGAAATCTCCTTAATATCAAGAACATCTACTGGCACAGCCGATTCTATGACGGTTCGGCTAGGACTACGGGAACCAATTAATACCACTTCTCCCAGCATTGTCCCAGCCACCATTTGTACATTTATGGTAGTTTGGTCTATTCCTATTTCACGGGGATCAAAACCCATAAAAGTAAAAACTAAAGTTTGCCCAAAAGAAGCTTCAACAGCATATTCTCCATCAAAATTAGTAATGGTACCCTTATTAGTTCCTTTAATAGCTACAGACACCCCAGGCATTGGTTGCGATTGATTATCTAACACCGTTCCACTAATTTTTGATTCCTGTGAAAAAACAAAATTTCCCAAAAAAAGAAAGCAAATTAACAAATAATTTTTCATTACAATTTTTTCGGCAAATCTAAAATTTTTGACAACCCTAGCAGTTTAATAATGAGTTAAAGACTCCTATTTAACTAACCTTTTAGTATTTGTAATCAGTATCCTTTCGCAGAATCATCTCCTCGTCTATCGGCTCCCCCTTCTAATCGATTATCGGGCAGTACTCTTATGGCGTCTACTTTGCCAATAATCCTAGATTCCCCTTCATCAATATGGAAGCCTTTTTGCTTTAAGGAATCTAAGATCGCAGCATCAAAAGAATTTGGTTCAAAAAGCACTTCATCTGGCAACCACTGGTGGTGAAAACGAGGAGCATCTACCGCTTCTTGCATACTCATTCCAAATGCTTCCACATTAAGAATAGTTTGCAAGACAGATGTAATAATAGTCGAGCCTCCAGGAGAGCCCAGCGTCATATATAATTTTCCTTTTTTCTCTACGATGGTTGGTGTCATAGAACTTAGCATTCTTTTACCGGGTGCTATAGAATTTGCCTCAGCACCAATAAGTCCAAACATATTGGGCACTCCAGGTTTGGAGCTGAAATCGTTCATTTCATTATTCAGAAAAAAGCCAAGTTCTTCTATATACATTTTAGAACCATAAGCACCATTTAAAGTAGTGGTTACCGCTATTGCATTTCCAAATTTATCTACTATGGAATAATGGGTCGTTTCATCGCTTTCATAGCCTGGAATTTCTCCATAGCTTATGCTTGAAGAAGATGTTGCTTTATCAAAACTAAAATCATCCATTCTGCCAGAAAGATAGGCTTCGCTTAAAAGAGTATCAACAGGAATATCTACATAATCTGGATCTCCCAAGTAGAAACTTCTGTCGGCATAGGCTCTTCTTTCGGCTTCGACTAGCAACTGTATACTTTTTATAGAATTATGGCCAAATTCTTTAATGGAATACGATTCCAGCATTTTTAAGATTTGACCCAGCACAATTCCACCACTCGAGGGCGGTGGCATAGAAATTATGCTAAGATCATTATATTTTACCTTGATGGGATCACGCCAGTGGGTTTGATAACTTTGTAAATCTTCCATGCTCATAATCCCCTTTTTTTCTTTCAGGTATTCAATCATAATCTTACCTGTTTCTCCACTATAAAATTCCTCCCTGCCGTTTGCAACTATGCGTTCCAGAGTTTTGGCCAATTGTAGATTTTTAATAGTATCGCCTGCCTTATAAGGTTTGGCAAATAAAATGGTATCCTTATTTTCCTTAAGAAACAAATCTCGGTAATTAGCCAGTGTTTTACTTTGCTTTTCGGTCACGACAAATCCCCGTTTCGCTAATGCGATTACCGGTTTTAAGATTTCGCCTACTGGCATAGAGCCCATTTTCTCGTGAGCAGCAAAAATTCCCGCTACAGTTCCAGGTACACCTACGGCAAGACCTCCCAACTTGCTTTTTTTAGAAATAACATTACCCTCTTCATCCAGGTACATTGTTTTTGAAGAGGCCAGAGGTGCCTTTTCACGATAATCTAAAGACCCCGTTTCCCCGTTAGCTTTTCGGTAAACCATAAATCCGCCGCCTCCTAAATTTCCAGCAAAAGGATAAGAAACCGCTAGGGCCATCTCGGTAGCTATCATGGCATCAAAGACGTTGCCTCCTTTTTTCAGAATCTCTAGCCCAATACTCGAAGATTCTTCTCGGGCAGAAACCACCATGGCACTATCGGAAATAGGTCCAAATCTGGTTTCTGAAGGAGTAATTGGTTTTTCGATGTTCTTACACGCGGAAAGACTTAAAATGACAAAAAGCAGGAATAGTTTTTTCATAAAGTGCATGGAATAGCTATATGGATTAATTTTTTTATTCAAAATTCTAAATAAATATTGAATTATAAACGCTTAAACCAAATGATTAGTAAAAAAGAATCACAGACCCTCTCAAGGTTATATTACTTTAGATACGGAAAGCAACTATAAAAGTCAGCTTACTTTAAGCAGAGAGAACAGACAGATTTTATTCCAAAAATGAGCATAAGAAAGTTGAGTTAATGATATAATTCAGGTCTGTACTTATGAGATTGCCTAAGTTGTTAGTCGCTTTTTGGCAAATAGAAACCATGAGATTTTCAAAATTGTTTTTATCTATTGCTTTTGTACTTCTCCTGCTTTTAACTTCATCTCTACAAAACGCCTAATTATTTCAAACATTTCATCAAAAAGTCATTGTTTTAACCTTAAAAAACGTCTTTTTATTCAGAGTAAATTATAATTTCCTTAAACGTTTCATTCAGATATTAAATGCAAAGAGTAGCATTGTTACTTTGTTTTATTTATGAAAGAGTTTTAATTGTATGTCCTGTTTAAGACATTCGCTTTTCTTATAAAGCTTTTGCTTTTTTCCAGATCGTTTTTAGTTATAAAACTAAAGGCCACGTATAAAACTAGTGAGATGGAAATGCCGATGACGGCTTGTGAAACCGAGGCTATTTCCCAAGCAACGGGAAAGGGAGCGCCAAGAGCTACCAAGAGATTATAACTAGAAAACACCAACCCGAACAACATAGAAATTGTTGCAGCTGTAGCTGTTCCCCTTGCCCATAAAAAGCCGAGGATTAGAGGTACGAACGCTCCGCTAGTCAAAAAATCAGATCCTATCCATGCGATGGTTAAAACAGATTTTATTTCTAAAGCTATCAATAAAGCGATGGCACCAACAATAAAGGTGGAGATTCTGCCTACAGTAACGTTATGAGCAGCACTTGCCTCTGGATTTATATACACTTTATAAATATCTAAGGTTAAAGAAAGAGCACCGGTATTGATAAGAGAATCCATGGTAGACATAATTGCCGCAGTTAGGCCCACAAAAAGAAGAGCACTAATTACTGGATTTGAAATATTACTAATCATATTGGGAACAATCCCGCTTTTTGGAACGCTTTCATAAAACACAGAAGCAAACATACCCGTATAAGTCACCATAAGATAGAGCGGAATAAAAGCAAAGAAACTAATGATCATCATTTTTCTGGCGTCTGTAGATTTCTTTGCTGCAGAAATGCGTTGCCAAATATTCGCCTGAATCATCCACGAGGTACCAAAAGTAATGACGTAGGCCAAATTATCGGAAACGTCACTAAAAAATGAAGTGTAACCACCTTTATTATTGGCAAGCGCTGTCATTTTTACAGCTTCCATGCCGCCCGATTGGGTGTAGGCGGTATAAAACAAAAATATACCGGTAAATAAAAAGAATACAAACTGAAGTAAATCGGTGAGCACCACCCCTTTAAAGCCTCCAAACAAGGAATAGGTCAACACGATTAGCGTACCTATAATAGCCCCGGTTTGATAGCTGAGATCAAAAAACGCTTGAAAGAATTTACCCACGACAATAACCTGAACTGTTGTGGCAATGACCATAAAAATGATAATAAAAATAGTAAGTAATAGCGAAACTGTGTTGTTGTAGCGTTGTTTCATAAGTTGTGGTTGCGAAATAGACCCTATATTTCTAATTCCTCTCGCAAATAAAAACAAAAGGGCAGTCGCTATTAATACGGGTACCCCATAAATCCAAAAAGAGCTAATGCCATTTCTGTGAGCATGATCTACAAGATCTATGGCAGAACCACCGCCCCACCAAGAGGCTATAAAAGTAACGGCCAATAACCAGGCTGGGAGTTTTCTGGAAGCCAAAAAGAAATCTTCACTGCTTTCACTCTTTCTATTCCAGATACCTACGGCTATGATTCCTGCAACATAAAGTATTAAAAACAGGATACTAATATTTGTACTTTGCATATTTATTCACTAAATCAGATTTGATAACGGACTCCGTTTCCTGCCTGAATTGGATTCATTCAAACTATCTTGTTTTTGGAAAAATAAGGAATCTGGATTTTTCCTTTTTCTTTAAGACTTCTAGTCGTACAGCATAATTTTTTTGAAAACATCTATGGAGGTCTTTACTTAAGTACATATTAATTTGCTAAGATATAAGTTAGGTTTCCCCATCATTTTAGAAACACAGCTATATATCTATAAAAAGTGCCAATATTACGGAATAATTCCTAATAGTTGTTTGGGTTTAATAGTTTAATATGCGGATACTTTTTTATGTGCAGGACATTTTACAAATGAGCAGAGCTGTAAATCACATTATAAAGAACAGTGCGACAAAGAGGGAGTTATTTGTAATAGATTCTGGGAGTTTTCAGCACTACTCGCTTCGGAATAAGTGATCCAGACTTAAGATTTGACTTTACCTTTAGCGTATTTATTGTCAATTTAATGGCGTTGAGAAAGGGGAGCCTTTTATTCATTTTTAGCTCACTCTCGTATTTACTATTTTAAGTATTCGTGAATCTCACTCCTTGATTTGCATCGCCCATCCCTAAGTATCCGGAGAAACAAACCTGCCTGCTTGTCCGCAGGTTGGCAAAAAGACTAGAAAATACTACGGAATTTTCCAGCCATAGATGAAAAATAACTCATCACGCTATCGTGTGACTTAGGTTTGCCTTTGCTCTTAGGCAGGGAGATTTTCACCTCTTAGCCCACAAGGCTTCTTTGATTTTTAATATTTTTATGAATAGGACGATTTTTTTAGATATTAACTTCAATAGTATGTCATGTTTATTTACCTATAAAAAAGCTTTTATTAAGGTCTCGATCTGATCTATTTTAGGTTGCTTTTATGACCAATTGTGGCTTTAACACTTCCATAAACTAAATTCTGAGCTATTTTTTTACTAACTTTTACTGAATACTTATAAATACCTTTGAGTTTACTTTTGGTAAATTCTTACCAATGAACTTCTAATCCCACTTTTGAATTATCGTTTTTTAAATCTGTAGTCTTTATCATTTTCAGGATCTATTATTGCTCGATCAATTTCAGCATTGTATAGATCCATACTCATAGAATTTAATCCTTCTTCAACGAGTTCAGTTTTTGTTATAATTTTTGAAGACCACTTACAACTTCTTCATTTAGAAGTTTTAAAAATTATTGAACAAATGATATTCTTTTAGATTCTAAATCCATTTTATTTTACTCTAATTGACGTGTACGTATTTACTAATTCCAAAGATTTTTTGTGACGCCGACTTCAGTTTACCTAAAGGCATGATTTAAATTTTGTCACTTTATCTTTTCTGAATTTCAGGATTCTATCTAAGTGTTTTCTCAGCTTTAAAACTAATTAACTTCCCCTATTATTGCTTAACTTACCCCAAATTCAGAAGAAAAAACAATGATGAAAAATATATTAGGCACTGAGTTAGTAGTCTGTTCTTACGATCCTATGACTGGGGCCTTCCGAGATGGCTTTTGCAAATATTCCGATCTCGATTCTGGTCTTCATATTGTTGCGGCGAAAGTGACTGAGGGATTTTTAGAATGGAACAAAGCTAGAGGGAACGATCTGATGAGTCCAAAACCGCAATGGAGTTTTCCAGGCTTAAAACCAGGGGATTGGTGGTGTATTTGTATGGGAGTGTGGTTGAAAAGTAAAGAAGCTGGACATCCTCTTCACCTCCGACTAGAATCTTGTCATGAAAAAATGCTCGAGTATATCTCGTTGGAGACCATGAAAGCTTGGGAATATAAGGAGTAAAAAAAATCCCCTTTTGAAATCATTTCAAAAGGGGATTCAACTTTTATTTAACGAATATTCGCTTTAGTTTTTTAAAGATTGCATGTCGATGACGAATCTGTATTTGACGTCAGACTTAACCACTCTTTCAAATGCAGCATTGATGTTTTGCATATCGATCATTTCCACATCGGAAACAATATTATGTTCACCACAGAAATCTAACATGTCTTGAGTTTCTTGAATCCCTCCAATAAGAGAGCCAGCTAGACGTTTTCTTTTTACGATTAAAGCTCCACCATTCACTCCTTTGAGCGGTTCTATGGCGCCAACCAAACACATGGTTTTGTCTCGCTTAAGTAAGTTTAAATAAGGATTCACATCATGACCTACAGGGACAGTGTTTAATATAAAGTCGAATGAATTGGCATGTTTCTTCATGTCTTCTTCATTTTTAGAAACCAATACTTCATCTGCTCCAAGGCGTTCTGCATCTTCGCTTTTGCTTGGGGAAGTTGTGATCATAACCACATGAGCACCAAGCGCATGAGCGAATTTAATCCCCATATGTCCAAGACCTCCAAGACCAACAACACCTACTTTATCTCCTTTCTGTACGTTCCATTGTTTTAGTGGTGACCACGTTGTAATACCAGCACATAATAAAGGAGCTACTGCTTTTAAATCTAATTTTTCTGAGACATTCAATACAAATTTCTCATCTACTATAACTTCTTCTGAATAACCTCCGTAAGTCTGTCCTCCTAAATGTTCATCAGGACTATTGTAAGTAGCTGTCATTCCATTTTCACAGTATTGCTCTAGGCCTTCATCACAGGCTTCGCAATTTTGACAAGAATCTACCATACATCCAACACCTACTTTTTGGCCTTCTTTAAATTTGGTAACGTCTTTTCCAACAGCTACGATATGTCCTATAATCTCGTGACCTGGGATCACGGGATATTTAGAATTCTTCCAATCGTTTCTAACTTGGTGTATATCACTATGGCAAACACCACAATAATCTATTTCTATATGTATATCATTAGGAAGGAGTTCTCTCCTTTTAATGTCTAATTGTTTTAAATCTGCATCACTGGCTTTAGCGCCATAGGCTTTTACTTGACTCATAATTTTTCTTTTTCCTAAATGTAACATGTATTGGGTAAGTTTTAAAATTTTTGACTTCAATTTAACCTAAATACTAAACTTTTATTAATCTTTCAATTTTTTGTTATGCTATCTAGAACTTAAATTACCTGTTTAGAAGTGTAAATTGTTTTTGAGCTCTCTTTTAATTTAATCCTTCGCTAAAGAGATTTAGACTCAAAGCAGCTAGCCGTTATTTTCTGATTTCTAGATCGGATAGCCCTAAAAATGGTTATTTCCAATGGGTCTACCCTTAAATTAGTAATTTAATAAATAGTAGTGTATGATTTTGAACCTATACGAAACTAAAATCTCAAAAAATCTCTATCGATATAGTGATGTATATTTGAAATATGTTTTCTATTTTGCTTAACAAAAATTAATTGATGAAGTCTAAAACTTTTTTATTGCTCATTACCTCCGTATCTGCACTTGGCGGTTTCTTGTTTGGTTATGATACTGGTGTGATTAATGGTGCTCAATACTATCTGAGCCAGCACTTTGACTTAGATCCAGCCTTAAAAGGTTGGGTAGTTGGGTCGGCCTTGATAGGTTGTCTTGTAGGGGCGTTGAGTGCGGGTTACCTAAGCATGAAAATTGGTAGAAAGTATTCATTAATAATTTCTGCAGCTTTATTTACAATTTCAGCATGGGGCTCGGGCTTACCTTCTTTTTTACCTGAGTCGGTAAGCTTATTGGTGGTTTTTAGAATTATAGGTGGGCTTGGTATAGGTATAGCCTCTATGTCTGCCCCCATGTATATTGCTGAAATTGCCCCGTCGCACAGGCGTGGAACTTTAGTTACCTTTTATCAATTGGCTATTGTTATTGGGTTTTTTGTAGTGTTTTTGGTCACCTACTTTATTGGTGATGAGCTAAGTGTCGCCGAGAATATTGCCTTTGGCTGGCGACGAATGTTTTGGTCGGAGTTAATTCCCAGTGGCTTGTTTTTGGTTCTGTTGTTTTTTGTTCCTAAAAGTCCAAGATGGTTATACTTGATGCAGAGACCTGAAGAAGGGTATGGCACTCTCTTAAAAATTCATGGAAGTGAATTGGCCAAGAAAGAGGCTCATCAAATTCAGGAATCGATAGATCAAAATCTAGAAAAGCCTAAAGTCAACTTTTTTTCGAAAGCCATTCTAGGAATTATATGTATAGGGACTATATTTTCCATGTTGCAACAATTCACGGGGATAAATGCCGTGTTGTACTATGGCTCAGATATTTTTGAAAAAGCCCTAGGCTTTGGTAAAGAGGATGTTTTATTACAACAAATCCTTTTAGCTTTTATCAATTTAATTTTCACTTTTATCGCCATGTTCTCCGTGGATAAATTCGGAAGAAAACCGCTGATTTATATAGGAAGCGTCGGAATGATCATTGGATTTTCTCTACTCGGTATTAGTCTTCAGCAACAAAGTGTTGGTTTGGTTTCTTTAATAGGTGTATTGCTTTTTATAGCGTCGTTTGCGATGTCGATGGGGCCTGTCGTTTGGGTTTTGCTCTCCGAGATGTTCCCCAATCGAATCCGAAGTGCCGCCATGTCTATTGCTGTAGCAGCCCAATGGGCATCGAATTACGTAGTGTCGCAATTTTTTCCAGTCGTTTCTGAAAGTGAAACCAATATGAATAGCTTTTGGAATGGATCACTGCCTTATTTTATATTTATAGGGTTTATAATATTCATTATAGTGTTCACCTACAAATTTATACCAGAAACTAAAAACAAATCACTTGAAGAGCTTGAAGATATTTGGGATTAAGAGTTACAAACTCAATAATATAATGTTTCGTGTAAGTTTACACGTTTGTTTGTTCTTTTGCTTTTTAGGAAGTAGTTACTCACAGGAATTACCTCCTGTTTTAAGTTTTTCGCCTAAAGACTATCAAGCCGACAACCAGAACTGGTCCATTACACAAGGAGAAAACAAGCACATCTACATTGCCAATAATAAGGGATTACTGGAGTATGACGGGGAAGCCTGGACGCTATATCCATCTCCTAACCAAACCATTCTTCGCTCCGTTTTTTTTCATGATGATAAAATATACTCGGGGAGTTATCGGGAATTTGGATATTGGGAAAAACAATCTACAGGTGAGCTTGACTATAATTCACTATCTCTCGATATTATTGATTCTATTGGTACAGATGAACAATTCTGGACTATTGAACGTCTTGAAGACTGGATCATTTTCCAATCTTTAGATCATTTATATACCTATCATACCGATGATAAGTCCGTCAATAAAATTTCTATTGAAGGCTCCATTTCAAAAATGTTTAAGTTAGAGTCCGATCTCTATTTTCAAATTGTGAATAAAGGGCTCTTCAAAATTGAAGACGGAACTCCTTCACTGGTCTCAAACCACGATTTCTTTACAACCAATCTTATAACCAATCTTTATACCTACAAGAATCAAATCTTGGTGCAAACTGAAACAGAAGGGATTTATACATTAGAGGAGGCACCTCAATTATGGCCTTCCAATTCTACTCGCCTTAATACCTTCAATGTATATGCAAGTTTACAAAAGACGGATGGAGGCCTTGTTTTAGGGACTATTTCTCAAGGGGCTATTTTTCTCACTTCTGAAGGTCGCATTATAAATCAAATTTCACAGCAGGAGAGCCTTACCAACAATACTGTTTTATCTGTCTTTGAGGATATAGACAGGAATGTTTGGCTTGGACTCGATAATGGTATTGATTGTGTTAATATAAATTCGTCTATTAGTGTTTTTAATGACGATAAAGGAATTTTGGGCACCATATATACTTCTATCGTTCACAATAATCGTCTCTATTTGGGAACAAATCAAGGCCTTTTCTATAGAACAGTTGAAAGCCCTGGCGAGGACTTTAAACTTGTGGAAGGATCCAAAGGACAAGTATGGACTCTTAAAAGCATTGATGATACTTTATTTTGCGGCCATAACAACGGGACGTTTGTGGTGGGAGATAACGATTTTGAGCAACTCTCGGACTTACTAGGCACCTGGTGCTTTAAGACAGTCCCAAATCAACCAAGCCTTATTCTACAGGGTAATTATTCAGGTTTGAGTGTTTTAGAGAAGGTGAGCGGTCAATGGCAGTTTCGTAATAAAATTAAAAACTTTGACGTGTCCTCAAAATTTGTTGAATTCATATCACCCAATGAAGTTTTAATTGATCATGAATACAAAGGCGTTTATCGGATAAGCTTAGACAAAGATTTCACTCAAGTTTCTAAAATCTACCAATACTTAGATCTAGAAAAAGGCCTATACTCTAGTTTGGCTAAATTTAAAGGCCAAGTGTATTACGCCCACCAAAAAGGCATTTGGAAATTTCAGATGGATGACAATACTTTTCAAAAAGACAGTTTACTAAGCCAGATGTATTCAGAAGAGACTTACTCCTCTGGAAAATTAGCAGTAACTGATGGAGAAATCGGCCTGTGGAGTTTCAATAAAAACAGTATAGATTTCACCTTACAAGGGAAAGTAAATGATAGTTACAGGCTAGCTTCCATTCCAATTACATCTGACTCTAGAGGAACGATGGCGGGTTATGAAAACATTCTTCAGTTAAACGACGATGAATATTTATTGGGCCTTACACAAGGCTATATGGTCATCAATTACAATAAATTTTCTAAATCAAAAATAGACCAACCTCTTAATCTCACTTCCGTACAGTATTGGGAAAATGGAAAAGAACCGGTATCATTGACCACAGACCAACCAGCAGTATTGAAGAACAAGTTCAATAACATTCATTTTAGTTTTAGTGTCCCGCACTTTGAAAAATACTTTTCTCCCGAATATCAATTTCGCCTCAAAGGGTTTTTAGAAGACTGGACTGCTTGGGGGTCAAAAAACGAAATGACATATAGCAACCTGTCTTATGGAGACTATGAATTTCAGGTGAGAGCACGAATTGGGGAGCGGTACCAAACCAGTCCCAAATCGTTTGTATATACTGTAGAGCGTCCTTTTGCTTTTTCAAACCTTATGCTTATGGTTTATCTTTTAATTTCAATTGTTTTCTTTTCAGTGGTTCACACTTTCTATAGACGCTATTATAAGAAGCAAAAAATTGAATTAAAGCGAAAAGCTAACCAGGAATTGGAGCTTAAAGAGCTTGAAAACGAACAAGAACTTATGCAAGTTAAAAATGAACAGCTCAAACAAGATATAGAAAGCAAGAATAGAGAGTTGGCTGTATCTACGATGAGCTTAATTAAGAAAAATGAATTTCTAAATTCAATAAAAGAGGAACTCCAAAAATCTAAACCTTTACAAGCCTCTTCTAAGAAAGTGATTAAGATTATCGATAAAAACATCAACAATTCAGACGATTGGAAGATCTTCGAAGAAGCCTTTAATAATGCGGATAAAGACTTTTTGAAAAAGATGAAATCTAAACATAACTCCTTAACGCCAAATGATTTAAGACTAAGCGCTTACTTGCGTTTGAACTTATCGTCGAAAGAGATCGCTCCGCTTTTCAATATATCTACAAAAAGTGTAGAAGTGAAACGATATCGTTTGCGTAAAAAAATGGACTTACCCCGTGAAATTGGTCTTACAGATTATATTTTAGAAATTTAGAACCAATACAATTCCCGCTTTCAACTCTACATCACCACCACAAAAGATCCAAAATACTTAAATACAACGTTGTAGTTAGAAATTTAACAACTCTATTTAGCTTACTACAAATAGGCGATGAGGTGAATATATCCCCCTATAATTCTGAATTTTTACTGGTTGTAGTTTTTTTGTAATTGCATAAATAAGAATTAAGATGTTTTAATGTTAGATTTACGTTAAACAAACAACAGATATGATCAAAAATTTTTTGTTAACGACGTTTTGCTTTTTTTCGCTTTGCCTGTTTTCGCAGGAGAGAGATATTAAAGGCAGTGTAGCAGATAAAGAATCTGGGATGCCATTATTGGGGGTGAATGTTATCATAGAAGGTACTACACAAGGGACAACTACAGATTTTGACGGTAACTTTATGTTGGCCTCTGTCCAAAAGGATGCAACTCTAGTATTTTCCTATTTAGGGTTTAAAACCTTAAAAATAAAAGTGGCAGGCCAAACCCAATTTGATGTTCAGCTTGAGTCTGATACTGAATCTTTAGACGATGTGGTCGTCATTGGTTATGGTTCTAGTAGTAAAAGAAAAATCACGGGCTCTGTTTCTACCGTTAATTCTGAATCTATACAGGATCTTGAACCCATCAATGCTGCTACTGCACTTCAGGGGACTTCCGCAGGAGTAAGTGTAACTCCCCAATCTGGTGCACCCGGAGCAGAATCCAATATTAGAATTAGAGGAGTGTCAACCAACGGAAACAGTTCTCCGCTCATCATTTTAAATGGCGCTCAGTACGATGGAGGTTTAAATTCTATAAACCCTCAAGATATAGAGTCCATAACAGTCTTAAAAGATGCACAGGCTGCCATTTATGGTTCCATAGGGGCAAATGGAGTTGTTCTTATTGAAACCAAAAGAGGAGAAAGAAATCAGTCTGCAGTTGTGTCTTATAATACTTATGTTGGTTTACAAGAAACAACAAGGAAATTGCCTTTATTGAATGCCAACGAATATGTGTTATTGACCAATGAAAAATATGCTAACGCGGGTTTGGATTTACCATTTACTAATCTTTCTCAAATTAATAATAATACAGATTGGCAAGATCAAGTTTTTGAAACGCCTACAGTCATTAGCAATAATGTATCTATAAGAGGTGGGTCTGAGAATACCGATTACTCTTTTAGTGCATCTCATCTAGACCAAGGTGGTATTGTTGCTCCCGATAAATCTAACTTTAAGAGATCTACAGCCAGCATTTCCCTAAACACAGATGTGAGAGATTTTTTAAATGTGAGTGCTAATGTGTTTTTTACAAACAATAGATCTCAAGGCATAAATTCATTTGGGTTGGGTTCCGTTCTTTTCAACGCCATCAATATTGCTCCAGTCATCAATCGGAGCCAAAATAATTTGGATGGAACTATAGATTTGGGAGCTGAAGTGGTTAACCCACTAACGCAAATCAATAATACCTTCAACGATTTTGAAAGCAATCGACTAAGTGGGTCTTTTAAAGCTGAATTGGAATATATCAAGGATTTTAAATTAACTGCTAGATATGGATTCAATTCTTCTAAATTAAACAATAGAGAATTCTTCCCAGAGTTTAATTTTGGAACTGGAAAGGTTTTTAATCGTCCTTTTAACCAAGTCAATCTCAACCAACAGGATTTCTACGATTATACCTTTGATTTATTTAATACGATCGAAAAAACGTTCTTCGACGATTTAGATGTAAACCTTACATTAGGAACAACAGCTTTTAGAGCACACGGCGAGGGCCTTTTTGCCTCTAGAACAGGAGTGCCTAGGAATAGCTTTCAGTTTGCAGATTTAGATTCTGCTACTGGACTTGGTGATAATCAAACCAATGGTTCATTCGTTAACGAATTCAGGAGGTTATCTTATTTCAGTAGAGTTGAGTTTTCGTATTTAGATCGCTATCTCTTATCAGGGATTATACGCCGGGATACATCTTCTAATTTTGGACCAAATAATGCCTCTGCATGGTTTCCTTCACTTACTGCGGGTTGGATTATGACAGAAGAAGATTTTATAGGAACTAATGATTTTATCAATTTTGCAAAATTAAGAGGGAGTTACGGTCAATTAGGAAATGATCAAATTGAAAATTTTCTTTATCTTTCTGTACTCAACGGTGAAGCGACCTATGTTTTTGGTGAAGACCAAAGTTTAACGGAAGGCCAAGCTTTAGGTCCATTGGCTAATCCTAACATCAAGTGGGAAATTTCAACAAAATTAGACCTTGGGCTTGATCTTGAATTTTTAAACAGGGATTTGCGAGTAACATTCGATTATTATAGAAATGAAAGAGAGGATTTGTTAATACCGAGTATACCAACTTCTGGTATTTTCGGGACTTCCGCGCCTGGGAGTTTAGCTCCTACAATTAATGCAGGTACTGTTGTAAATAAGGGTATTGAATTGTCTATAAACTATAGTAAAGAAGTTAATGATGATTTCTCCTTTAGTATAAATTATAATATGAGTACTTTAGATAACGAAGTTACCCAAATAAACGGAGCACCATTTCTAGAAGGTGGGCAGTTTAGTGTAGGACAACTTCCGCCATCAAGAATGGAGGTCGGTTTACCTATAGGCTATTTTTATGGTTTAAAAACCGATGGGATCTTTCAGTCTCAAGCTGAAGTAGATTCACATCCTTCCCAAGCTTTGCTTGGAGCAACGGCAAGGCCGGGTGATATAAGGTTTGTGGATGTAAATGGTGACGGTACAATAAGTCAAGATGATAGAACCTATATTGGAGATCCTATCCCTGACGTTACTATGGGCTTTAACTTATCTTTTAATTACAAGAACTTTGACTTTAGCGCCTACTCATTTGCTAATCTTGGTAGCGAAATTGTAAGAAACTTTGAGCGTGATCAAGTCAATGTGAACATGCTAAGTCACAGATTAGATCGTTGGACGGGACCAGGCACTTCCTCTACAGAGCCTAGAGTTTCTGCAGGGGCAACAGCCAATAAATTATTCTCAGACTATTTTGTAGAAGATGGTTCTTTCCTTAGGATCCAGACCATTTCTTTTGGATACTCTTTACCTACAGAGGCCTTAAAAACTGTAGGACTCACTTCTGTAAAAATCTATGCAAAAGTAGATAATGCTTTTACGTTTACAGAATACTCAGGTTACGACCCAACAGCATCTACGGGTGCTCCAATAGGGGGAGGAATTGACTTAGGTTTTTATCCCCTCCCTAGAACATATACATTAGGATTAAATGTTAAACTTTAATACAGAACAATGATGAACACTTTTTATAATAAATGCGCATTGATTTTAATAGCATTTGCTTTGGTATCCTGTAGTGATGATTTTGTAGATGTAGATCCTCCTTTTCAATTAACTTCGGAAACATTTTTTGAAACTGAAGACGATTTCCGGAATGCTCTAGTAGGGGCCTACGATCTTTTACAAGCGACATACATCAATGTGATACTTGCAGAAATAGCCTCTGATAATGCAAACGCTGGAGGAGAAAGTGCTACGGATGTTGTTGGATGGCAGCAGGTGGACAGAATGATTCATACTCCTGTGAATGATGATATCGATAATGTCTGGGATTTTAATTTCGCTGGAGTGTATAGAGCGTCTTATATTATTGAAAATAAAGATAAGATAGACTTTGACGGAAAAGAACAGATTATTGCTGAAGTCCGCTTCTTAAGAGCTTACTTCAATTTTGAATTGGTGAAATGGTTTGGACCTATCCCCATTAAACCAGAAGGGCGCTTTGAATTGGGAGAAGAGACTTCTATACCAAGAGCTTCTCTAGAAGATGTTTACGCCTACATTGAAAATGATTTGAGTTTAGCAATCCCAAATTTATCTCCACAACCACCTCAAGTTGGACGGGCTTCCAAAGCTTCTGCTCAGGCTTTACTTGGTAAAGTACATTTATTCCAAGAGGAGTTCGGCTTAGCAGCAGCTCAGTTTAACGATGTTGTAAATTCAGGCTTCCGTCTTTATGGGACCGTACCAGAAGAAGATGTTTTAAATCTATTTGAATTTGAAGCAGAAAATAGTGCTGAAGCTGTATTTGAAATCCAATATACAGGTGCAGAAGGTGCTGGTTTCGATTGCCTACAGTGTAGTGAAGGAAACGTGATGGTAGGATTTAGTGGGGTAAGAGGTTATAATGGTCCGCTTTATGAACCTGGCTTCGGATTCAATTTGCCTACACAAGAAATGTTTGATGCTTTTGAAACTAATGATTTACGTAGAGAATTAAGTATTTTAGATATTGAAGCTTGGGCTGCGAATACTGAAGCAGTTTTTACTATAGGAAATCAAGACCCTCAAACTGGTCATACAGGGTATTACAATAGAAAATATATTCCTCGACAAAATGAAAATTTGGGAGATGCTAATTTGACACAGCCTAATAATTATAGAGCGATACGCTTTGCAGATGTTTTATTGATGGCTGCAGAGTCTTTAAATAGGGGAAACATCAATGATGTTTTAGCTTTAGATTACGTGAACCAAGTTAGAAGTAGAGCAGGCTTACCAGATATAAACGTTTCTGGGAGTCAGCTTACAGATGAAATATACAGACAAAGACGCTTAGAGCTAGTTGGTGAGGGACATCGTTTTTTCGATTTGGTAAGAACGGGTAGAGCTGTTCAACAAATACAAGGCTTTACAGCAGGGAAAAATGAAGTTTTTCCAATACCCCTAGAAGAAATTCAATTTTCTCAAGGCAATTGGGAACAAAATCCTAACTACTAAAACAGACAAACATGAAAAAGCATATTTATATACTTTGGCTTAGCATCATCACAGTGTTCGCCGTGGGATGTTCCGAGGACGAAGACCTTCAAGAGGTCTCTATAACACCACCCTCTAATGTGGAAGCTAAGGTCACGCTATCTCAGGACAATTCTGGTAATGTAGAAATACTTCCTACAGCGCAAAATGCCAATACTTTTTTTATTGATTATGGTGATGGAAGTCCAGTTTCAGATACACTGAGCTCTGGAGAAACGTTCTCCCATATTTATTCAGAAGGAAATTTTGATTTGACTATTGTGGCCTTAAATGTGTCGGGACAAACCACTGAACTTGTAAAACCATTAGAAATTTCGTTTTTACCTCCAGAAAATCTAGAGATAACGGTTGAAAAAGATGCAAATAATCCCTTTTTAGTAAGGGTATCAGCTTCTGCCGATTTGGCTAATGGTTTTGAAGTGACCTTTGGTGAAGAGGAATCAGAGGAGCCACTGCCTTTTGAGACAGGCGAAACAGTAGAATATACCTATACCACTGTTGGAGAGTTTACTATAGAAGTGACAGCCTTAAGTGGAGGAACAGCTACCGTTTCGGTATCAGAAGTTGTGGTTGTTACCGATCCTTTAGTATTACCTATCGATTTCGAATCGGAAACTGTCGATTATGCTTTTTCTAATTTTGGTGGTGGAGAGGGTGAAGGGGTACCAATTGTAGATAATCCTAATCCAAATGACATTAATAATTCTCTAAAAGTGGGACAATATACAAAACCTGTGGGTTCAGCATCTTTTGCGGGAACTGCAGTTTCTTTAAATGAAAGTATAGATTTTTCAGGAACATCATCTATAGCCATAGACGTCTTTTCTCCTCAAGCAGGAGTACCTGTTCTTTTAAAAGTTGAAAACGGAAACGATCCAACTATATTTTCAGAGGTCCAAGAAAGCACAAGTGTTGCAGGAGAATGGGAAACTCTAACTTTCACTTTTCCCAATTTAGATCCTGATGAAACTTATTCAACACTAGTTCTGTTTTTTGATTTCAATACCTCAGGTAATGGAGAAACCTATTTGTTTGACAATATTGAACTTGCAGATCCATTTGTACTTGAACTTCCGATAGATTTTGAAGCTGGTGCAGACTTTTATAATTTCACAGAATTTGGAGGAGCTCCAACCGAAGTTATTGAAAATCCTGAACCGACAGGAATTAATTTAAGTGTCAATGTAGCTAAAACATTAAAGGCAAATGGTGCAGAAACTTTCGCTGGATCTTTTATCGATTTAGCTACTCCAATTGACTTCTCAGTCAGTAGTTCCTTAAGGGTGAAAGTATGGTCGCCAATTGTTGATAGCGAGGTTAGATTAAAATTAGAAAGTCTTGAAAGTGATGCTGAAATTGAAGTGGGACAAGTGGTTCAAACATCAGAAGAATGGGTAGTGTTGGAATTTGATTTTTCAGCTGCCGATTTAGGCGAAAATTATTCAAGAATTATATTCTTTTTTGATTTTAATGAAACAGGTACGGGTTTAGAGTTTTATTTTGATGATTTAGAATATGCCAATTAAAAAAAGTAAATTATGAAAATGATACATATTAGAAGAACAGCTATATATTTTCTTACAGCTACAATTTCCTTGTTAGCAATATGGAGTTGTCAAGATGACGATAGTCAGTTTGGGACTTCAGAAGCTCCCTCCAATTTACAAGTTGACTTTTCTATAGTTAATGCCGATGCAGAAAATGAATTTGGAGATGGGAGTGGTTTTGTAGAATTTACAGCCACTGCTGATAATGCTATCAATTTCAAGTATGTTTTTGGGGATACCCAAGAAGAACTTGAAACCAATGGCAGTACTTCCCATACTTTTAATTTAAATGGAGTAAACACTTACACGGTTACGGTTATAGCTTCTGGTAAAGGAGGAACCCAAACCAGTGCTTCTACAGAGGTGACTGTTTTAAGTTTATTTGACGATCCTGTGACCAGAGCCTTTCTTATTGGAGACAATCCTCCCGAAGATAATAATAATAATCCAGATGCTACAAAAACGTGGTATATAGCTTTTCAAGAGCCTGGCCATTTAGGGGTTGGTGAGGCTGAAGGTAGCACACCAAATAGATTTGAGGCTACGCCTAATCAATTAGCACAATGCTTTTATGATGATAATTTTACTATAGCCAATGTACCGAACGGAATATCATTTAATCATGATAATATAGATCCAGATGGAGTAGGGGTTACTTTTTTCAATGGTGATTTCAATACTGTTGGTGGTGGTGGTGGCCCAGATGATCAATGCTTACCTTTTGATGTTTCCAGCGAAAAATTTTTAGGTTTATCCTCAGCGACCTCAGATTTGCCAGAAGGTTTGACGACAGGTACCCAGTTTACCTTGACCGATGGAGGTTTTATGGGTTATTATATCAATACAAGTACTTATGAAGTATTAGAAATTAGCGAAAACTACCTTTACGTTAGAGCTATTTCTGGTTCAGGAAGTGAAGAGACTTTAGCGTGGTATCAGAAATTTACGACTAATTCTGATGGATCTGTAGAGGGAGGTGATGGTGGACCTAATCTCTTAGAAACCGAATATGAAAATTTACTCTTTGAAGAGGAATTTGACGTAAATGGTGCTCCAGATCCAAACACTTGGAATATCGAAATCGGTAATGGTGATAATGGATGGGGTAACCAAGAAGTACAATACTATACGGAAGATAACGTGATTGTTGAAGATGGTATTTTGAAAATCACAGCTAAAAGAGAACCTACTAATGGGTTTGATTTTTCATCGACACGTATGACGACTTTAGATAATTTTTCTTATGAATATGGTAGAGTAGAAGTCAGAGCAAAACTTCCTGAAGGAGGGGGGACATGGCCAGCCATTTGGATGCTAGGAGAAAATTTCCCGGATGTTGGCTGGCCTGAAACTGGAGAAATTGACATTATGGAGCATAGAGGAAATGAGCAAGATGTGATTCATGGCTCTTTACACTTGCCAGGTAATTCTGGGGGTAATGCTATTAGTGAAACAACAACTGTAGCTGGAGTTTCTCAAGAATTTAATAATTACACAGTAGAGTGGTCCTCAGAACGTATTTTATTTGCTGTGAATGATGTTGTGTATCATGAATACGAAAATACATCAGGGACGCCTTTCAATAATCCATTCTTTTTAATTTTGAATGTGGCAATGGGTGGAACTTTTGGTGGTGAAGTAGATCCTGCATTCACAGAAAGTACAATGGAAGTGGATTACATAAGAGTTTATCAATAAATACAAGTGTATCAATAAATAAAAGTTTATCAATAAATGAAGTACTTACGATTGATGTATTTGGGCCTTGTGGTTATGTTTTTAGCATGCCAACAATCTCCAAATAGTGAAAAAGACGCCTCAAAAGAAATAGATCAACAGGTCAATGAACTCCTTTCTAAAATGACTTTAGAAGAGAAAATCGGTCAGATGAATCAATATTCTGGTTTTATGGATTTTACGGGTCCTCAACCCAATGAAGGCAAAGCGGCCAATAAGCTAGAACAGATAAAAAAAGGCTTGGTTGGTTCCATGCTAAACGTTCATGGAGTAGAAAACGTCAAGGCTGTTCAAAAAATAGCGGTGGAAGAAAGCAGATTGGGGATCCCGCTAATTTTTGGTTTTGATGTGATTCATGGCTATAAGACTGTAAGCCCTATTCCCTTAGCTGAAGCGGCAAGTTGGGATCTAAAAGCCATCCAAAGATCTGCAGAAGTTGCAGCAGAAGAAGCTTCAGCGGCGGGAATCAATTGGACGTTTGCACCAATGGTCGATATTTGTAGAGACGCCCGTTGGGGCCGTGTCATGGAAGGAGCTGGTGAAGACCCCTTTTTAGGAAGTGAAATTGCTAAAGCTAGAATACAAGGGTTTCAAGGTGATGATTTATCTGCTGTTAACACGGTTGCCGCTACTGCAAAACATTTTGCAGCCTATGGGTTTGCAGAGGCAGGTAGAGAATATAACACAGTAGATATTGGAACTTCAACTCTTTATAATGTGGTGTTTCCCCCTTTTCGAGCTTCTTTAGAAGTAGAAGTAAAGACGGTGATGAACGCTTTTAATGTGGTTAACGGTATTCCTTCTACTGGAGATACATTTCTGTTAAGAGATATTCTAAAAGGGAAATGGGATTTTCAAGGCTTTGTGGTTTCAGACTGGGATTCTGTAGGTGAGATGGTTGCCCATGGTTTTGCAAAAAATGGTCGTGAAGCAGCTAAGTCAGGAGTCATTGCAGGATCCGATATGGACATGGAATCCTACCACTATGTAGAGCAATTGGCGAGCCTTGTGAAAGATGGTGAAGTCGATGAAGCACTTATCACTGATGCCGTACGCCGTATCCTGAAAGTTAAATTTGAATTAGGTCTTTTTGAAGATCCCTATAAATATTGTTCAGTAGAAAGGGAAAAGGAAACAATTTACAATCCAAAATTCAAAAAAGATGTTTTGGATATGGCCAAAAAATCGATTGTTCTCTTAAAAAATGAAAACAATACGTTACCTCTACTATCTTCAGGACAAAACATCGCAGTGATTGGAGCTTTAGCAGATGATAAAACGTCTCCTTTAGGGAATTGGAGAATCGCTGCAGATGATGGCACTGCTGTCTCTGTTTTAGAAGGTCTAAATGCGTATAATAAAAATAACTATAGTTATTCTAAGGGTGCAGATGTGGTTACTGGAGAAAAGCGATTTTCCCAAGAGCTAACTATAAACAACACCGATAAAAGTGGCTTTTCTAAGGCTATTGCTACAGCTAAATCTGCAGATGTAGTTATTATGGTGTTAGGGGAGCATGGTTTACAGAGCGGAGAAGGCCGAAGCAGAACTCAATTGGATTTACCTGGAGTACAACAAGACCTCCTAGAGGAAGTGTATAAGGTAAACCCCAACATTGTCTTGGTTTTACAAAATGGAAGACCTTTAGCTTTACCTTGGGCAGATGAGCACATCCCCGCTATAGTAGAAGCATGGCATTTAGGATCGGAAAGTGGTAACGCGATCGCTGAAATCCTTTATGGGGATTACAATCCTAGTGGAAAATTACCGATGACGTTTCCACGTCGTGTGGGGCAAGTTCCTATTTATTACAACCATAAATCGACCGGCAGACCTAAGCTCCCATCTCCTGGAGAGGTATTTTGGTCACATTACACCGATGAAAAGCACACGCCCTTATATCCTTTTGGATTTGGGTTAAGTTATACCACTTTCGATTTTGAGGAGTTAACAATTGATAATTCATATACCGAAAACAAGACTGTGAGTGTTTCAGTAAAGGTGACAAACACGGGGCAAAAATCAGGAAAAGTCACTACACAAGTTTATCTGCAGGATGAATATGCAAGTGTCACTAGACCTGTAAGAGAATTAAAAGCTTTTGAACAGGTGGAGCTAAACCCTGGAGAAAGTAGGGTTTTAAGCTTCCAACTTCAAGATAAAGAGCTTGGGTTTTATAACAACGAAGGTGAATTTTTAATAGAAGAAGGACGTTTTCAGGTTTATGTTGGTGAAGACTCTCAAGCTCAACTTTCAAATTCTTTTGAACTCTAAAAGTTTTGAAGGGAGTTGTATAAATGCCTCTATTTGTAGGATCACTATACTGGTATTGTTTTCCCAAGATTATGTGTTTGGGATACAATAATCGAGAAGCCTATTAGGCTAATAGTCAGGTAAAAAGTGTGTTAAAATCTACTGAATTAATAAAAAAATAAATTTAAAGACTTGTTAAAATAGCGTATGTTTGATAATATTAACTCTACGCTACTCTGTTATGATCACTCTAAAGGAACTTGCCAAGCAACTAAATGTCTCTGTCTCTACAGTGTCTAAAGCTCTTCATGATGCTAAAGATATTAGTGAAGGCACCAAAAAGCGTATCAAAGAAGCAGCGAAACTTTATAATTATAGACCCAATAAAACGGCTCTTGCACTTAAAGTTAATAAAACCAATACGATTGGGGTGATTATACCTGATATCCTCAATCCTTTTTTCGCTCAAGTACTTCATGGCATAGAAGACTATGCTACAGAACATAATTACGATACCATTGTTTGCGTAAGCCATGATCAGTTGAAGAAAGAGGCACATAGCCTTGATTTATTGATGCAAGGACGAGTGGATGGGTTTATTCTTTCCTTATCTTCAGAAAGTTTAGCTCAGGATAATTTTTTACACATAGACCAAATTGCATTGAATAAGAAAGGATTAGTTTTATTTGATAGGACTACAGATCAAGTTGACTGCGACAAAGTGGTCATCAATGATAAGAAATCGGTTTATGATGCCACACGAATTTTAATTTCTAAAGGCAAAACCAAAATTGCTTTTGTAAGCAATATCGAGGACCTAAACTTAGGTCAGTTGAGGAAAGAAGGCTATGAAAATGCTCTTAGGGATCATGGTATAGAAGTTAACTACAGCTTAAATTTGGATCTTACAGGATCTTCAGATCCTCATGGACTTATTAAAGCCTTCCTGTCTATGCAGGAGATCGATGGTGTCATTTCTGCAGATAACACCTCTTCCCTCATGTTTAAGAGTATTTTAAAGTCAGAAAGGCCTGATACCAATTCTGAAATCCCGCTGATTGGATTTTCTGATGAGAAAAATTCACTTTTGAGCTATCCAAGAATCGACTATATAGATCAAAATGCAATGAAAATTGGATCTAAAGCTGCAGAATTACTCATTAACAGACTGGAGTCTAAAGACCTTACTTCCAAGTCTATTACTTTTGAAATGCCTACCGAAATTCATCTTTCTTAAAGACTTAACTTTTTCTTTTTCAGTTTAAATTAAAATTACTTTCAGATGAAAATCATTAAAGAATTTAAAGAATTCGCTATTAAGGGGAATATGTTCGATATGGCAATCGGTATCATTATTGGGACCGCCTTTAGCAAAATTGTGGCCTCCTTGGTGGATGATGTCGTGATGCCACTTTTGGGTATTGTAATAGGAAATGTCAATTTTAAAGAGCTTAGCCTAGTCTTAAGAGAGGAAATTATACAAAATGGCGTCATCACTCAAGAGGCTATGCAATTACCCTACGGTAACTTTTTCCAAGCGTCCATAGACTTTTTGATCATTGCCTTAAGTATTTTTGCAGTCATCAAGATCATTAATAGGATAAGAACAAAGTCTGAGGATGAAACCAATCCGGCTGAAACTACTCCCAAAAACATTGAACTTTTAGCGGAAATACGTGACTTACTTAAGGAACAAAATAAGTCTTAGAAATAATATCCATCAATGATTTATAAAGCAAAACAATCCTAAACGAATTATTAATCTTTAGTATCTTTACTTCTTAAATCAATACACCTATGGGTTTTATTACTGCGAGTGAAATTGCAAATGGTCTCAATTTGTCCAAATTTGGGATACTTGGCAATGTAATGGGTAACTTCATTATGCAGACGACTAGGATTTCAGAACTCAATGACATTTACGATGAATATGCTCACTTGGAGGGGCCTGAATTTATAGATGCCGTTCTTTTGCATCTCGATGTAGAGTTCGAAATTCCCGAAAAAGACCTCAAGCGTATTCCTAAAACAGGACCTTTTGTTACGATTTCTAATCACCCTTTAGGAGCTGTAGATGGCTTAATCCTTATTAAATTATTTTTAGAACACAGACCTGACTTTAAGGTAGTCGCCAATTTTTTGCTCCATCGGTTACCACCTTTAAAGCCCTACATCATGCCTGTAAACCCGTTTGAAACTAGAAAAGAGGTAAAGTCGAGCCTTTCTGGGTTAAAGCAAGCTCTAGCTCATATACAGTCTGGAAGTCCTTTTGGGGTTTTCCCTGCCGGAGAAGTGTCGACCTATCAGGAAGGGCGAAGGGTGGTAGATAAACCCTGGTCCGACGAGGCGATGAAGTTGATTAAAAAAGTAGAAGTCCCTGTGATTCCAGTATATTTTCACGCCAGGAATTCCGCTTCATTTTATCGCTTATCCAAGATGAATGATGTGCTTAGAACTGCAAAGCTACCTAGCGAAATGCTTAACCAAGGACATAGACCTATTCGGGTAAGGATAGGAAATCCAATTTCGGTAGCAGATCAAAATGACCTACCAGACTTGAATGACTATTCCAGTTTTTTAAGACAAAAAACCTATTTCCTTGCAAATTCATTCGAAAAGAAAAAGCTTTTAGAAAATTTACCTAAGCAGATTAAATTCCCTATAAAACGACCCCCTAAGACCATCGCCAACGAAATAGCTTGTGAGGCCTTAGAAGGAGAAGTACAAGCTTGCAGAGACCAATCAAGACGGCTTCTGGTGAGCAATAATTACGAGGTTTTTATTGCAGAGCGAAAGTACATCCCAAATATAGTCTTAGAAATAGGCAGGCTAAGGGAAATCACCTTTAGGTCTGTGGGTGAGGGGACTAATAAATCTGTAGACCTAGACCATTACGACGATTTCTATCAGCACATGTTTTTGTGGGATAACCAAGCCAAGAAATTGGTGGGAGCTTATAGAATGGGTCTAGGAAAGGATATTTATAAAAAACACGGAATGGGTGGTTTCTACCTCAATGAGCTTTTCCGATTTGAACCCGAATTGCATAAAATGTTGAGCGAGTCCATAGAAATGGGTCGGGCGTTTATAACCGCCGAGTACCAACAAAAGCCAATGCCCCTTTTCTTACTCTGGAAAGGAATTGTACATTGTACGCTGAGGTATCCAGAACATAAATACCTTATTGGTGGAGTGAGCATCAGTAATAAATTCTCTAACTTTTCAAAATCCATGATGATTGAATTTATGAAATCCAATTATTACGATCCCTACGTGGCTCAATTTGTAAGACCCAAAAAAGAGTTTAAAGTGAAGTTAAAAGATGCTGACAAAGATTTTATTTTTGATTCTACTAAGGCTAATTTGAATAAATTTGATAAAATTATAGATGAAATTGAACCTAGTAACCTCAGGCTTCCAGTTCTCATCAAAAAGTATATTAAGCAAAATGCTAAAGTTGTTGCTTTTAATGTGGATCCACTATTCAATAATTCTGTAGATGGGCTAATGTATATCCTTATAGAAGATATACCAGAAAGCACAGTAAGACCAGTCATGGAAGAATTTCAGGCCGAATTGGAACAGCGTAACTCTAATTAAACCGAAACCTATGCCAACATTATTTTCTAAAATAATTTCTGGAGACATACCCTCCTATAAAGTAGCGGAAAACGATGACTTTATCGCTTTTCTGGATATAAACCCCAATGCTAAGGGCCATACTCTTTGCGTTCCCAAGATGGAAGTCGATAAGATTTTTGATCTAGACGATAAGACCTATTTAAAGCTCATGGCCTTTTCCAAGACAGTAGCTCATGGTCTTGAGTCTGTTGTTAATTGCAAACGAATAGGTATGGCTGTAGTTGGTCTTGAAGTCCCACACGTCCATGTTCACCTTATTCCCTTACAAACAATGGATGACATGCGTTTTGAAAAGAAAGTGTCTTTAACAGAAGATGAGTTTCAAGAGTTAGCCAAATCGATTAGAGAAAAGATCACTATTTAATGCAAGAGATTGAACGCAAATTTCTAGTCCATTCCGATGCTTATAAGCGAAAAGCTTTTAAAAGCTCAAGAATTGCTCAGGGCTTTCTCAATTCTGAAAAGTCGAGAACAGTAAGGGTTCGTATGACTGATAAAAAAGGATTCCTGACGGTCAAGGGGCTAAGCTCAGCTTCTGGATTATCTAGATTTGAGTGGGAAACTGAAGTTCCTTATGAAGAGGCCAAAGCCTTGCTCAAATTATGTGAGCCTGGTCAAATTGAAAAGAGGCGCTATTACGTTACTGCGGGACAGCATATTTTTGAAGTCGACGAATTTTATGGAGAAAACCAAGGGTTAACTATTGCAGAAATTGAACTCTCTGCAGAGGATGAAGCTTTCGAATTGCCTGATTGGTTGGGGCCTGAAGTTAGCGGCGAACCCAAATATTACAACTCTATGCTTTCTAAAAATCCTTATAAGTACTGGCCATAAAAAACTCCCTGACTGGGAGTTTTTTACTTTTTTATTCACTTTAGGTAAAACTCTAAATTTATTATTGTTTGTTTTTGGCCTCTATGCTCAAGGTGGCATGCGGGACTAAGATCAAACGTTCTCTTCGAATCAATTTGCCAGTCACACGGCAGATTCCATATGTTTTATTTTCAATACGGATGAGTGCATTTTTCAAATCACGGATAAATTTACCTTGGCGAATAGCCAATTGAGAATTGGCCTCTTTACTTAAGGAGTTACTCCCGTCATCAAACGATTTAAAGGTTGGAGCAGTATCTTCTGTGTCGTTACTGCTTCCGTTCTTGTAAGCATCTTCGTATAACTTGAGTTGCTGTTGAGCTTTTTCAATTTTGCTTAGAATCAGTTTTTTGAATTCTGCTAGGTCATTGTCGGAATAGTATTCTTTTTGTTTATTTTGTTCTATCATTTTACGTTTGTTTTTTCAATAGCTAAAACGGTGACTACATCATCAAATTCTATCAGTAATCCGTTTTCAACTTTCTCTGTTAGATTTATAGTATTGGTTAGGGTTTCTGTTTTTATATAGTCTAAGTTATCGTGAATAGCCTTAGAAAGATGGTTTCCGTCTTGAAGGTTGATAACGATCCTATCGGTCACTTCAAGGCCAGAATCTTTTCTTAGGTTTTGAATCCTGTTGACTAGTTCTCTAGCAATTCCCTCATTTATGAGTTCTTCGTTAAGGGTCACATCTAGGGCCACTGTCAATCCATTTCCACTAGCAACCAGCCATCCTTCAATGTCTTGAGAAAGGATTTCAACTTCTTCGAGGCTGATCATAGTCGCTTCTCCATTTACCTGTAGCTCAATAACTTTTTGGCTTTCAATGTGAGCGATAGCCTTAACGTCCATTTTTTGGATAGCTTGTGCTACATGTTTCATTTCCTTGCCAAATCGAGGGCCTAATACTTTAAAGTTAGGCTTAACGTCTTTCACGAGAATGCCAGAAGTGTCATCGATAAACTCAATGGTTTTCACATTAATCTCAGATTTAATAAGCTCAGCAACTTCAGCGATTTGCTCTTTAATATTAGAATCCAAAACGGGAATCATTATCCTTTTTAAAGGTTGCCTTACTTTAATCATCTCTTTCTTTCGCAAGGATAAAGCAAGCGATGAGATGCTCTGTGCCATCTGCATTTTGTGTTCTAATTCTTTGTCAATAAGTGAAAGATCTTGCTTTGGAAATTCGGTCAAATGTACACTCTCTTTATGATCCCCAACAGTACTTGATGTTAAATCTTTATAGAGTCTATCCGAAAAGAAAGGGGCTACTGGAGCAGAGAGCTGTGCAATGGTCTTTAAACATGAAAACAGGGTTTGGTAGGCTGAAATCTTATCGCTTTTATAGTCTCCTTTCCAGAAGCGTCTTCGACTCAATCTCACATACCAGTTACTCATATTTTCCTGAACAAATTCTGAAATTGCTCGCGTGGCCTTTGTAGGTTCGTAACTCCCATAGAGCTCATCAACGTTTTGTATAAGCGTGTTCAATTCTGAAAGTATCCAACGGTCAATTTCTGGTCGCTTAGACAATTCAATATCCTCTTCTTTGTACTCAAAATGATCCAAATTGGCATACATAGAGAAGAAGGAATAGGTGTTGTAAAGCGTTCCAAAAAATTTACGTTGAACCTCTCCAATACCATCTAAATCAAACTTCAAATTATCCCAGGGGTTAGCATTGGTAATCATATACCAGCGAGTAGCATCTGGGCCGTAGGTTTTTAAAGTTTCAAAAGGATCGGCAGCATTCCCTAAACGCTTGGACATTTTTTGACCGTTTTTATCTAAAACCAGCCCGTTGGAGACTACATTTTTATAGGCTACATCATCAAAAATCATCGTAGCAATAGCATGTAAGGTATAAAACCAACCTCGGGTTTGGTCTACACCTTCGGCGATAAAGTCTGCAGATCGCCAGGTGTTTTCGACTTTTTCTTTATTTTCAAAAGGATAATGCCACTGAGCATAAGGCATAGATCCAGAATCGAACCACACATCTATGAGGTCTGCTTCTCTCTTCATAGGGTGTCCAGAAGGAGATACTAAGGTGATTTGGTCAACGATATTTTTATGTAAATCTACAGTTTCGTAGTTCTCATCACTGAGATCGTTGATATCGAACTCTGCAAAAGGATCGGACTCCATTATCCCAGCGTCTATGGCTTTTTGGATTTCTTCTTTAAGCTCTTTTATAGATCCAATGATGATTTCTTCTTTGCCTTCTTCGGTTCTCCAGATGGGGAGAGGAATTCCCCAATATCTTGAGCGAGATAGGTTCCAATCGTTGGCATTTGCCAACCAGTTCCCAAAACGACCTTCGCCAGTAGAAGCGGGCTTCCAATTGATTGTTTTGTTGAGGTCGTGCATCCTATCTTTAAAGTCAGTTACTTTAATAAACCAGGAATCCAAAGGATAATAGAGGATAGGCTTATCGGTTCTCCAACAATTTGGATAAGAGTGAACGTATTTTTCTACTAAAAAGGCTTTATTTTCTTCCTTCAACTGAATGGCGATTTCTACATCTACAGATTTCTCAGGAGCTTCTCCATCCTCGTAGTATTCGTTTTTGACATACTTTCCACCAAGATGTCCAACTTCCGATCGGAATCTCCCTTTCAGATCGACAAGAGGAACTAGGTTATCATTTTCATCCTTCACGAGCATTCCCGGAACTTCTGGTTGAGTTTGTTTACAAACCATCGCATCATCTGCACCAAAAGTGGGAGCGGTATGCACTATACCTGTTCCGTCTTCAGTATTAACAAAGTCTCCTGCGATAACTCTAAATGCGTTTTCTGGAGTGTAATACGGCTGAGCAAACTTCATTAATTGCTCATATCTGGATTCTACTAGATCTTTTCCTTTAACAGCTTTCGAAATTAAGTAAGGGATTTTTTTATCGCTTTCTTTATAGCTATGAAGCTCTTCTTCTGAGTCGACTTTCACAAACTTCTTTTTGAAGAGCGACGAGACGAGGTCTTTGGCAGCTATGACATTGGTAGGTTCGAAAGTGTATTGGTTGTAAGATTTTACAACAACATAATCAATTTTTTTTCCTACGGTAAGTGCTGTATTACTTGGCAGTGTCCAAGGGGTTGTGGTCCAGGCTAAGAAGTAAATCTCCCCTTCTATATCTTGTAAGTCTTTTGGTAATGTAGATTTAATAGCTTTGAACTGAGCTGTCACCGTTGTGTCGGTAACATCTTGATAGGTTCCTGGCTGATTAAGCTCATGGGAACTTAGTCCAGTTCCTGCTTTTGGCGAATAAGGTTGTATAGTGTAGCCTTTGTAAATTAGGCCTTTTTTATAAATCTCGGATAATAACCACCAAACGGTTTCCATGTATTTGGACTTGTAGGTCACATATGGATTTTCCATATCCACCCAATAGCCTATTTTCTTGGTTAAGTCATTCCATACGTCGGTATATCGCATTACAGCTTCCTTACAGGCTTTGTTGTAATCTTCTACCGAAATTTTGGTCCCAATATCTTCTTTAGAAATTCCAAGTTCTTTTTCAACTTTAAGTTCTACGGGTAAGCCATGTGTATCCCAGCCTGCTTTACGTTTAACTTGAAATCCTTTTTGGGTTTTGTATCTGCAAAAAATGTCTTTAATGCTTCGAGCCATCACGTGATGTATCCCAGGCATCCCATTGGCAGATGGTGGACCCTCAAAGAAAATAAATGGATCTGCACCCTCTCTCTCGTCAATACTTTTCTTAAAAATAGCGTTTTCATCCCAAAAAGTGATGATATCATCTGCGATTCTTGGAAGGTCAAGTCCTTTATACTCAGGAAATTTGTTGCTCATTTTTGCTCGATTTCTAATAGTTCGCAAAAATAAGGATTTTATCCAAATGGCACTGCTGTAATTGGAAAATCTAAAAATGAACTTTATTTTAAATTTTCACGCCGAGGATAAAGCTAAAAACTATGGCTTTATATAGTTTACAAAATCCTAAAACGAACTTAAGACTTTGGGATAGCACGATCATTTAATTTGGTATTATTCAAGCGCTACAGAGGTTTCAATTAAATTAGAATTCAGTTTTTCTTTGCGAGATCCAGACGTAAGATTAAAGCTTATATTAAGTTGAGGTATATGTCTAGGCTTCTAAACGAGCTGCATTAAATTCCGAAGAAATAAGCATCCATATAAAATTTTAAAATAAAACATCGACGACGTCTTCAATTTTAGCGACACGGAGGATATTGATTTTATAATCGGTTTTAGGAAGCTTACTCTGTTTAGCAATTAATATGGAAGCAAAACCAAGTTTTTCTGCTTCTATAACCCGCTGTTCCACTCGAGTTACTGGCCTTATCTCTCCTGCTAATCCGACTTCGGCAGCAAAGCAAATGTCTTTTGAAATTGAAACATCTTCATTGGAAGATAAAATAGCGGCGACTACCGCAAGATCTATGGCGGGGTCGTCTATACTAATACCTCCTGTGATATTCAAAAACACGTCTTTGGCCCCTAGTCGAAATCCTGCTCTCTTTTCTAAGACTGCTAAAATCATGTTGAGCCGTTTGAGGTTATAACCTGTTGCCGATCGCTGAGGAGTGCCATAAACAGCAGAGCTCACCAGCGCTTGGATTTCAATCATCATAGGCCTCATCCCTTCGAGAGTTGCGGCAATAGCAGTTCCACTTAAGTGAGTTTCAGTCTTTGAGATAAGCAAGTCTGAGGGATTGGAAACTTCTACCAAACCCCCTGCTTGCATTTCATATATACCCAATTCGTGGGTGGAACCAAACCGGTTTTTGTGAGCTCTTAGAATTCGGTAAGCGTAGTTTTTATCTCCCTCAAACTGAAGAACAGTATCTACCATATGTTCCAAAACCTTGGGCCCTGCAATACTCCCTTCTTTGTTGATATGACCTATCAAAATGACAGGGACATTGGTTTCTTTGGCGTACTTTATAAGTTCTGCGGTGCATTCTCTTATTTGAGAAACAGTCCCTGGCGAGCTATCCACGTCATCGGTATGTAGGGTTTGTATAGAATCTATGATTAAAATTTCTGGCTCTAAAGTTTCTATTTGAGAGAAAATATGTTGGGTTTTGGTCTCAGAAAGAATGAAACAGTTGGACTCCTGTTTATTGATTCGTTCTGCACGCATTTTAATCTGCTGTTGACTTTCCTCCCCGGAAACGTAGAGGACTTTTTGTTTGAAGCTCAAGGATAGCTGAAGCAATAATGTACTTTTACCAACGCCAGGTTCACCACCTAATAAAGTGATGCTGCCGGGGACTATTCCTCCTCCTAAAACCCTATTGAACTCTTGATTGGAAGTCGGAATTCTTATTTCTTTTCCAATCTTGATATCATTGATGCGTTGTGGTTTCGAAATCCTTTTGGGAGAATTGGAGGTGTAGGGTTTCCAGGTTTTCTCGGGTTTCTTTTCTACCACTTCTTCTACTAACGTATTCCACTCTTTACAAGCGTTACACTGTCCTTGCCATCTGGCATATTGAGCCCCGCAGTTTTGACAGAAATGGGTAGTTTTGGTTTTTGCCATAAAAATTAATATCCAAATGTTTGTATAAGCGCATCTGCCTTTCCTAACAGAACATCACTGTTGAGGTATCCAGCACTTTTTAGGCCATAAGCCGCTTGATACTCCTTGATGGCTCTTTTTGGCTGGCCAGCTTTCTCAAAATAACGCCCTTGAAAGTAGTGGTGTAAAACAGTTCCAGAAACTTCCCTTTTGGCCAGTCTACTCAAGTTTTGGTAATCATCCCACAGTTCTTTTTCTTCTATAGCGCCTGCTGTTTTAAGAAAATCAACAATTCTTATTGGGATTTCTAAAGCATATAGTTCTTGGATTGTATAATATCTGTCTTCTAAGTAATTAGAAGGAGATGAAGATGTGAGCAATTTAGAGTGATATTCTAAGTCAGAGATCGGGCCATAGGTTTCGAAAATCGAGGTCAGGGCTTTTGGAATAGCATCCGCTACAAAGCTAAAATGATCTTTATCTTCAAAAATTTCAAAGCGATAATTGAGATTAGGATTGTTACAAATTGCTAAGTAAGAATCCAAAGTTTTAATTTTGGATTTTAATTCCGGGATATCATTCTCTGAAGTGGCTAGGTAATACCAAATCTTAGTGTCAATTTTATCTAATTTTCTTTTAATCCGATCTGGTAATAATGGGGTGAGATCTGGACTGAAATTGATATAGCCGCTGAAAAGAGGATTTTGTTTTAGGAGAAAAAAGTTTGAAAAGTTGGCCATATAGTCCATGCCTGCAATGATAGCAAATGGAGCAGTCCTGTAGTTATCGTCTAGATATTTTAAAACTTCTAAACCAATAAACTCATAGAAATCTGCTCCAGTGGATGTGGGCAACTCTTCAGCTTCGTCTAGAAAGCCATCTTTACGACGGTGTCCAACTTGATTGATCCCTACAACAATGGCCTCTGGAATAATTCCCCAGTAACTCAAATAGTCAACATTGCCTGCAAAGGGTTCAAATAAATAATCACCATCCAAGACAATAAGAATAGGATACTCTTTTTCACTTGAGTTATAATTTCTGGGTAATTGAAGTTTGATTTGTCGGGATTCCTTCAGAATAGATGAATTTACATCTATGTATTCAGTTTGCGAAAGAACTTTAGAGGGTTGTAAAAAAAAGCAAATAAAAAGAAGTAAAATTAACCTCATAATTGTTGGTTTAGACTGCAAATGTACTTAAATTATCGTCTATTTAAAAGGGGTAATATTATGAAGGAAAGCCCTCCCAAGACAATCACTAGCGCAGTTTGTGTTCCCCACATCACCCATCCAAAGGCTTCTCCTGTGGCGTTAGAAACACCAAAAGTGTTGAATGCTATACCTATGGCGATAGGGTACAAGCCTATACCACCATTGGTAATAGACATTGCAAAAGCTCCAAAGATAAAGGCGACCAAAATGGCCTGTAATCCTAAATCCTGTGTATCTGGGAATGCAAATTTTAAGATGTAAAACATACCGACATAGAGTCCCCAGATAAAAAACGTATGTAGTAAAAACTGCTTTTTTTTCTTCATTGAAAAGACACTCTTCATTCCTTTAAAGAGTTCCTCGATGAAACTTTTGATCTTCTGGACTAACGTGTTCTCGCTATTTTTTATAATTCTAAAGCCGATAATCAGCATTAAAATCATAGAAACAATAATAATTCCTCCAAAAAAAGGATTGATATTTTGACTTTTAAAAAAACTAAAAATTTTATCGCTTTGTGAGAGAGAGGCTATTCCTACAATAGAAAGGAGCATTATAAGGTCCACGAGCCTTTCGGTAATGATAGTCCCGAAGGTTTTTTCGAACTTAACCTCTTCATATGAAGCCAAAGTAGCGCCTCTTAAAACTTCGCCAGATCTGGGGATGCCTAAATTCGCCAAATAGCCTAGCATCAAGGACAGGAAACAATTGTAGAACTTTGGGAAGATTTGAACAGGTTCCAGTAGAAACCTCCAGCGATATGCTCTAGACAAATGAGAGGCAATACCCATGACGAAGGACAAAGCAACCCAAGTGATATCTACATTTCGAATATTAAACCACAATTGACCGAGCTCTTCCGAGGAAAATTTGGACAAGGAAAACCATATAAAAAACAGGCCCAATGCCATTGGACCAAGTGTTCTAACCCTTTTTTTTATGGCTTTTTTCATAAGGGTTATTTTAATAGATTTTTCTCGTTAGGAAAAACCAACTTGGGTTGAAATGTTTTCGCTTCTTCTGGAGTCATTATTGCATAAGACATCAAGATAAGAATATCTCCAGGCGATACTTTTCTAGCAGCAGCACCATTTAAAGTGATTTCACCACTTCCTCTTTCACCAGGTATTGCATAGGTTTCAAGTCTTTCGCCATTAGAATTATTAACCACTTGTATTTTTTCTCCTTCTACAAGGTTTGCAGCATCCATAAGATCTTCATCTATAGTGATACTCCCAATATAATTGAGGTCCGCACCAGTGACGGTCACTCGGTGGATTTTAGATTTAATAAGGTGTATTTGCATATTAAAATTAGTTAAGAGCCATATTATCTATTAGTCTTACATCGCCAAGAAATGCGGCTATAAATCCTCTATAGGCTTCTTTTGGTTCTTTGGTTATTGTTGGGATAAGATCTTTTGTTTTTACAATTGAAAAGTACTCCAGCTGCAGTGCGCTTTGTTGAAACCTCTTCTTGACTTCTTTTTCAATGTCTAGAATACCGTAATCATCAAACATACTTTTGGCCTGAGTTAAAGCTTCAAAAATCAATTCAGCCTCTTTAAGCTGAGTGTTGTTAAGCCTAAAGTTTCGAGAACTTTGTGCAAGACCAAATTCATTTCTGCTTGTTGGGCATCCTATAATTTCGACCTCTTGCCTGGTGATGTTTACCAGTCTTTTGACTGCTATGAGCTGTTGATAGTCTTTTTCACCAAAAAAGGCTTTGTCTGGATTAATAATAGTGAATAATCTTTTTAAAACACTACCAACACCATCAAAATGACCAGCTCTGAACTCGCCTTCCATGTAGTCTACAATGCTGCCAAAGTTATAGGATTCAGATTTAAGGCCATCTTCATACACATCTTTAACATTTGGAGTGAAAACTAGAGTTTTAGAGTTGTGTTTTCTTAAGAAAGCAGCATCTTTTTCTACATGTCTAGGGTATTTTTCCAAATCTGAGGCATTATTGAACTGCGTAGGATTCACAAAAATACTAACGATAACGACATCACAAAATTTATAGGCAAAGTTTATGAGGGCAAGGTGCCCGTCGTGAAGAGCCCCCATTGTTGGGACTAGCCCAATAGTCTCTCCTTTATTTTTATTGATCTCCAAAGTTTTATGAAGGAATTCTTTTGATTTTATAACCACAAGTAGTGTATCTGTTTTGGATTTGCAATATTAATATTTTAACGGGATTCCGCATAAATTTTTGTAAATTTGCAATCTTTTTGCCATTAATCCGTAATGTAAATATTTTATGAAAGATAAACGCATTTTATACGTTTCATCCGAGGTTGTACCTTATTTGCCAGAAAATGATATTTCTTCAACTGCTTTTGAAGCTCCAAAATTAATAAACGCCGCTGGTGGTCAAACGCGTATTTTTATGCCAAGGTTTGGTAATATAAATGAGAGGAGGCATCAACTTCATGAGGTCATTCGTTTATCTGGAATGAATTTGGTAATCAATGATTTGGATATGCCATTAATCATAAAAGTGGCTTCTATCCCAAAAGAAAGAATGCAAGTTTATTTTATCGACAATGAAGACTACTTCAAGAGGAAAGCTACGTTTTCTGATGAAGATGGTGAGTTATTTGAAGATAATGATGAGCGTGCCATTTTCTTTGCAAAAGGGGTTATAGAAACCGTAAAGAAATTGAACTGGTCTCCAGATATTATTCACGTTCATGGGTGGATGTCTTCTTTACTTCCTATGTATTTGAGACATTATTATGGAAATGAGCCTTTATTTTCTGAATCTAAAATTGTGACGTCCATATACAATCAAAGTTTTGATGGCGCGTTAGATGAAGATATGAAAAAGAAAGTATTGTTTGATGGAATAGAAGATGATGCTATTGCTCATTTGGATAATCCAACTTACAGCAATATACTAAAAGTTGCGATAGACAATTCTGATGGTTTGGTGATTGGGAGCGAGGAAATCTCGGAAGACTTAAAAGCCTATATCGAAAAGCTAGATCTTCCTACTTTGCCTTATACAAAACGTGAAGAAATGGCAAATGCTTATCAAACTTACTACTTGAAAGATATTTTAAATGAAGAAGAAGATTAATTTTATGTATAAAGTTTCCTTAATAAGTTTCGTTTCAGTTTTTGCTATAGTTTTTTTGGTGTCTTGTGAAAATGAATATTCAGAAGTCGGCATAGACTTTATTAATACTTTAGAAATTCCACCAGCTTACGAGTTGGAAAATATAGTTACTTATAGCGAGAAATATACTTCGGTACAAACCAACGGTTTTAATAATTACTTTTTAGGAGGATATGTAGACCCCGTGTTTGGTATTTCAGAAACTAAAATTCTTACACAAGTGAGTTTATCACAAACAAGACCAGATTTTGGTGAAAATCCTTCACTAGATTCAGTGGTGTTTACTCTTCCTTTTTTTAGCAGAGAGGTAGAATCTGGGATATACCAATTGGACTCTGTTTATGGAAAGGGGAGTTTTAAAATAAACGTTTACGAGTCCAACCAATTCCTAAGGGATCTGGATCCTGGTGAAAATGGAGAGTTTGAAGAGAATCAAATTTACTATTCAGATCAAGGGGATGAATTCAGTTCAAATATAGCATCCACACCTTTGGTGACTTCAGAGGTAATAAAGCCATCAGAGTTAACAAGCAGCGTTATTCTTTTTGAGCGAACTGATGCAGGTGTTATTGATACTATAAATCTTTCTCCAAGAATTCGCATTAAAATGCCAACACAGTATTTTCAAGAAAAAATACTAGCCCCAGCTAATTCTCAATTTTTAGTGAGTAATAATGCCTTTAGAAACTATTTAAGGGGGTTTTTAATTGAAGCGGAGCAACAACAGCCAGTATATAACATGTCAATGTTCAATCTTGCAGATGCAGATGCGAATATCACACTTTATTATAACAATGAAACTCAGGTTGAAGAAGAGGATGGAACGAATACAACAGACACCCTTTATAGTCAGTATGCTTTAAATTTTAGTGGAAATAAGTTGAATTTATACGATAACAATTTCAATGTAGATCTGTCAAACCAGAATATAGAAGAAGGAGAAGAAAATATTTATTTGAAAGGAGGAGAAGGCTCTTCTGCAGTGATCGAACTTTTTACAGGGCCAGATGCAGATGGGAATGGTGTGTCTGACGAGTTAGATCAATTAAGAGAAAATAACTGGTTGATTAATGAGGCAAATCTAAATCTTTATATCAATGAAGAGATAGCTCCATCATCCAAGAATAGAATCAATAGAGTTTTCTTAACAAATTTAGACGATCGAAGAGTTCTTGAAGATTATAGAAGAGATCCTACAGCTGCTGATAATCCCAATATATCAAGACAGGTTCATCTAGGGCCTTTAAATATTGATGAAAATGGAGATCCATTTTACAAAATAAGATTAACATCTTATATCAACAATGTTTTAAATAACGATTCAACCAATGTGCGACTAGGTCTTTACGTTTCTTCCAACGTTAATCAAACCAATCTGGTTAATACAAGAAATTCTCAATCAGAGGTTTTTGAGTTTATTCCAAGAAGCATGATAGAGACTCCAAGGGGTATTGTTATTCATGGTAATAAATCTGCTGTAGAGGCTAAAAAACTCAAGTTGAAAATATTTTATACAGAAACTAACTAATACAATATTATGTGTGGAATTGTAGGATACATAGGAAAAGAGCAAGCTTATCCCATTATATTAAAAGGCTTAAAGCGTCTTGAATATAGAGGATATGACAGCGCTGGTATAGCTATTTATGATGGAAACGACCTTAATATTTGTAAAACAAAAGGTAAAGTAGCCGATTTGCAACACAAATGTGATTCTGAAATTGAGCTTAAAGGAACCGTTGGAATAGGTCATACCCGCTGGGCCACCCACGGTGAGCCTAATGATGTAAACTCACATCCTCATTGTTCAAATTCAGGTAAACTGGCGATTATTCATAATGGAATTATTGAAAATTATGAATCTTTAAAAACAGAATTGCAAAATAGGGGATATACATTTTCATCAGACACAGATACTGAAGTGTTGGTCAATTTGATAGAAGATATCATGATCAATGAGGAAGTAAAGCTTGGTAAAGCAGTACAAATTGCCCTTAACCAAACCATAGGGCCTTATGCTATAGCTGTTTTTGACAGAACCAAACCCAATGAGATTGTCGTCGCCAGACTCGGTAGCCCTTTAGCCATTGGAGTAGGTGACGACGAATATTATATAGCTTCCGACGCTTCCCCTTTTATTGAATATACTAAAAATGCTATATATCTTGAGGATGGCGAAATGGCAGTTGTGAGATTAGGTAAAAAAATTAAAGTTAGAAAAATTAAGGATGATTCTTTAGTAGTTCCTTATGTTCAAAAGCTTCAATTGAACCTCGATCAAATAGAGAAAGCAGGGTATGAACATTTCATGCTAAAGGAAATTTATGAACAGCCTAGCGCCATAAAAGATACCTACAGAGGTAGAATGCTTGTAGACCGTGGAATCATAAGAATGGCTGGTGTTGACGATAACTTAGAAAAATTTTTAAACGCCAAGCGAATTATAGTCGTCGCTTGTGGAACTTCTTGGCATGCTGGCTTGGTCTCTGAATATATTTTTGAAGACTTGGCTAGAATCCCAGTTGAAGTTGAATATGCGTCAGAATTTAGGTATCGTAACCCTGTAATTAACAAAGACGATGTCGTGATTGCAATTTCTCAAAGTGGTGAAACCGCAGATACAATGGCGGCTATTAAATTAGCCAAAGAGAATGGAGCTTTTGTTTTTGGAGTTTGTAATGTAGTAGGATCTTCAATATCTAGGGAAACCCATGCAGGTGCTTATACCCATGCTGGTCCAGAAATAGGCGTAGCTTCGACAAAAGCCTTTACCACTCAAATTACTATTTTGAGTTTAATGGCACTAAAACTAGGGAAAGCTAAAGGGTCAATTTCCAATTCAGATTACCATATGTATTTGAATGAAATGGAGCAAATACCTTCAAAAATAGAGAAAGCATTACAGTCCAACGACCATATCATGAAAGTTGCTGCTGTTTATAAAAATGCGAAAAATTGCTTATATCTTGGTAGAGGTTATAACTTCCCTGTTGCACTTGAAGGGGCGCTTAAGCTTAAAGAAATTTCATACATCCACGCAGAAGGCTACCCAGCTGCTGAGATGAAACACGGCCCAATCGCTCTTATAGATGAACATATGCCTGTAGTTGTTATTGCTACTAAAAAAGGGCATTACGAAAAGGTAGTGAGTAATATCCAAGAAATTAAATCTCGAAAGGGTAAAATTATAGCGGTAGTCACTGAAGGAGATACGTCTGTGAAGAACATGGCAGACCACGTTATAGAGGTCCCCGAAACTTTTGAAGCACTTACTCCCTTGCTAACAACAATTCCTTTGCAACTTTTCTCTTATCATATTGCTGTTATGCTTGGTAAGAACGTTGATCAACCTAGGAATCTTGCAAAATCTGTTACTGTAGAATAGAATTAATCAATTTTCTATAAAGTAGGTCTTCGTCATAAAAGATTTATTTAAATTATATATATTTGCAAAAATTTTAAATACGGCTTTTTCACAAAAGCCATCAAACAAAATCCTTAGATAATGTCTAAAGTTATAGGTAAAATCACCCGAATTATAGGTCCTGTTATCGATGTAGAATTCGAAAACACTAAAGACCTGCCAAGAATCTATGATTCATTGGAGATTAAACGTGAAAACAAATCTGACTTAATTCTTGAAGTTCAATCTCATATTGGTGAAAACACTGTGAGAACCATTGCGATGGATTCTGCAGATGGATTAAGCCGTGGAGTAGAAGTCTTGAGTACAGGATATCCCATACAAATGCCAATAGGTAAAGATATCTATGGCCGTTTGTTTAATGTCACAGGAGATGCTATTGATGGATTAGGAGATCTTCCAAAAACCGGAAAAGATGGAATGTCTATCCATAGAGATGCGCCTAAGTTTGAGGATTTAGCGGTCTCTACGGAAGTGCTTTTAACCGGGATTAAAGTTATCGATTTGATCGAACCTTACTCAAAAGGGGGTAAGATTGGATTGTTTGGTGGTGCTGGTGTTGGTAAAACCGTTCTTATTCAAGAATTGATTAATAACATCGCTAAAGGTCACGGTGGTCTTTCCGTATTTGCAGGTGTTGGAGAACGAACAAGAGAAGGAAATGATCTGTTGAGAGAGATGCTTGAATCTGGTATTATCAAATACGGAGATGATTTTATGCATTCTATGGAAGAAGGCGGATGGGACTTGGAAAAAGTGGACAAAGCTGGAATGAAAGAATCAAAAGCGACTTTCGTTTTTGGACAGATGAACGAACCTCCTGGAGCTCGTGCTCGTGTAGCTTTATCGGGCTTAACGATTGCAGAATATTTCCGTGATGGTGCAGGGGAGGCACAGGGAAAAGACGTTCTTTTCTTCGTGGATAATATCTTTAGGTTTACTCAAGCAGGTTCAGAAGTATCTGCATTGCTTGGACGTATGCCTTCTGCCGTTGGTTACCAACCAACCTTAGCGACAGAGATGGGAGCTATGCAAGAGCGAATTACATCGACCAAAAAAGGATCTATTACTTCTGTACAAGCGGTTTATGTTCCTGCAGATGATTTAACCGATCCAGCTCCAGCAACAACATTCTCTCACTTGGACGCTACTACAGTATTGTCTAGAAAAATTGCAGAACTTGGTATTTATCCAGCAGTAGATCCATTGGATTCTACCTCTAGAATTTTAACGAGAGATATTCTTGGAGATGACCATTACGACTGTGCACAACGAGTAAAGGAATTACTTCAAAAATATAAAGAATTACAAGATATTATCGCCATTTTAGGTATGGAAGAATTGTCTGAAGAGGATAAACTTTCTGTGTCTAGAGCACGTCGTGTACAACGATTCCTATCACAGCCTTTCCATGTTGCTGAGCAATTTACTGGTCTTAAAGGAGTGTTGGTAGATATTAAAGAGACCATTAAAGGATTCAATATGATTATGGATGGTGAATTAGATCATATTCCAGAAGCTGCTTTCAACTTGAAAGGCTCTATTGAAGAGGCGATTGAAGCAGGTGAGAAAATGTTGAACGAAAACTAGTCTGAAACTTAAACACATGCATTTAGAAATAGTAAGTCCAGAGCAAATTATACTAAGTGATGAGGTAAAATCCGTCAGCGTTCCAGGAGTCAATGGAGAGTTCCAGATGTTGGATAATCACGCTCCCGTGGTTTCCGTCTTAAAAAGTGGAACTATAAAGTTAGACTCTTCTGTAAACTTACCTAAGGGTTCAAAAGATAAGTTTTATCAAGAAGATTCAAAAATGTGTTTTGATATTTCTGGAGGTGTTATTGAATTGAACGATAATAAAGTTGTTATCCTTATAGACTAAACAACCTCGATTTCATAAAAAAGAAAAGCGCTAATCCTAAGGTTAGCGCTTTTTAGTTTTTATAAAATATAAGGTTTATAATTTCATTTCAGGAATATCTCCTTCTATGATTAAATCTCCTTCGGTTGCTTGTTGAATAGCTTCTACACTTACTCCTGGTGCTCTTTCCAAAAGTCTGAATTTTTTATCTACAATATCGAGGACGGCCAAGTTGGTCACTATTTTAGTAACGCATTCAACTCCTGTTAAAGGTAAAGAACAGGTCTTTAAAAGCTTAGAGTCTCCAGCTTTATTGGTGTGCATCATGGCGACAATTATGTTTTTTGCAGAGCCTACAAGATCCATAGCGCCGCCCATTCCTTTCACCATCTTACCTGGTATTTTCCAATTGGCGATATTTCCATTTTGAGCGACTTCCATCGCCCCTAAAATAGTTAAGTCAACGTGTTGACCGCGAATCATCCCAAAGCTGAGAGCTGAGTCGAAAAAACTAGCGCTGGGTAATGCAGTAATCGTTTGTTTTCCGGCGTTAATGAGGTCTGCATCTACATCTTCTTCTCTCGGGAAAGGCCCCATTCCCAAAATTCCATTTTCGCTTTGGAATTCTAATTCAATGTCGTCTCTCACATAATTGGCTACGAGAGTAGGTATACCAATGCCCAGATTTACGTAAAAGCCATCTTGGACTTCTTGGGCAATCCGTTTTGCAATTCCATTTTTATCTAACATAAGTCTTTGTTTTCAAAAGTTGATTTTTAAGATTGTGTGGTTCTCTGTTCAATTCGCTTTTCGTACTTCTCTCCTTGGAAAATGCGCTGAACAAAAATACCTGGAATATGGATGAAATTAGGATCGAGTTCTCCTGGTTTTACAAGTTCTTCGACTTCCACCACAGTAACTTTGGCTGCTCCACACATTAATGGATTGAAGTTTCTAGCGGTCCCTTTAAAAATGAGATTACCAGCTTCATCTCCTTTCCATGCCTTTACAAACGCAAAGTCAGCCTTGAAAGCCTCTTCCATGATATGCGGTTTTCCATCAAAATCTCTAACTTCCTTTCCTTCGGCGACTTCGGTACCATAACCTGCAGGGGTATAAAAGGCAGGAATACCATTTTGAGAAGCTCTACATCGTTCGGCTAAAGTGCCTTGTGGAATTAAATCTACTTCCAATTCTCCGCTGAGCATTTGTCTCTCAAATTCAGCATTTTCTCCTACATAGGAAGAGATCATTTTTTTGATTTGTTTTTTCTTCAGAAGAAGCCCTAATCCAAAATCATCAACACCGGCATTGTTTGAGATGCAAGTCACCTTTTTCACATTGCGTTTCACAAGTTCTTGAATACAATTTTCGGGAATACCGCTAAGGCCGAAGCCTCCAAGCATAAAGGTCATTCCATCGTGAATGCCCTCTAAAGCTTCGGTAACATTATTTACGGTTTTATTGATCATGAGTTTATTAATTTAGGTTGAAAATACAGAATTTTAAAACGCTTTCCAATTTTATAAAGCCTGTTGAGTGAACTTAACTCAATCAGATTTAGTTTTAAAATTTTCAGTTTTAAGATGGTTTTAGATTTTGAAGGCAGTAATAAACTGTAATTTTGATAAAAATGTACTTTATGTCTGGATTCAAAAATGATCTTCAATTTGCTTCAAGTCCCTATTTATTGCAACATGCAGAGAATCCTGTGAATTGGGAGGAATGGAGTCCCGAAGTTTTGGAGCGTGCACAGCAGGAAAACAAGCCTATTTTGATTAGTGTAGGCTATGCCGCTTGCCATTGGTGTCATGTGATGGCTCATGAATCTTTTGAGGATAACGAAGTAGCCGAGCTTATGAACAGGTATTTCATTTGTATAAAAATTGATAGAGAAGAGCGCCCAGATATTGATCATATTTATATGGAGGCGGCTCAAATGCTTACAGGTCGAGGAGGTTGGCCGCTCAATGCCTTTGCCTTACCAGACGGTAGACCTTTTTATGCGGCCACTTATTTTCCTAAAGAAAACTGGAAAAAAGTGTTGTCAAATATCGCTAAAGCCTATTCTCGAGATTATAAGTCTCTTCTGGACACTGCAGAAAAGTTAACAGACGGTATACAGTTGGCTCAAGAATTGAGTCCAGCAGAGGAAGGAGACATTCAATTTTCCAAAGCAGAATACCAAGACCTAATGGTGAACTGGCAAAAAATAGTAGATGTAGATCGCGGAGGTTTTAAGGGGGCGCCTAAATTTCCAATGGCTAACTCTTGGCAGTTTTTACTCCAATATTATGATCTTACCAAAGAGCATTCGGTTCTACAGATGGTAACGAAAACATTAGATGAAATGGCTCTGGGAGGTATTTATGATCAAATTGGTGGCGGATTTTCAAGATATTCTGTGGATGCTGAATGGTTTGCGGCACATTTTGAAAAAATGCTTTACGATAATGCTTTGTCGATTAGCTTGTACGCGAACACCCAGAAGTTGGCGCCCAAGCCCATATACAAACAAGTGATTACAGACACTATTGATTTCGTGAGCAAAGAGCTCATGAGCAAGGATTATGGGTTTTATGCTTCTCTAGATGCCGATAGTGAAGGGGAAGAAGGAAAGTATTACGTGTGGTCTTATAAAGAACTTTCTGAGGTGTTAACCGAAGAAGAATTAAACCTAGCTCAAAGCTTTTATAATGTAACTGAGCGAGGTAACTGGGAATCGCCCAGGAATATTTTGTTTAGTCAACAAACACCAGACTCTTATGCAAAAGTTAAAGATCTAGACCCCGAAAAATTTAAAAGTGATCTCAATCAACTGAAGCATAAATTATTTCAGATTCGTTGGGAAAGGCCTCATCCTCCGTTAGATCATAAAATTATCACCTCGTGGAATGCGATGATGATTACGGGATTGGTGGATGCGTATACAGCCTTAAAAGAACCAGAATACTTAGACTTAGCAGAAAAGAATGCCCAGTTTTTATTAGCGTCTATGATGACTGAAAATGGAAAATTACTACGAACCAAAAGTTCAGACTCTAAGTTCATATATGGTTTTTTGGACGACTATGCTTTTTTGGTGGAAGCGCTTATTAAGGTATACCAAGTGAGTTTTAATATCCACTACTTAAACACAGCTAAAGATTTGGTAAACATCTGTCTAGACGACTTTTTGGACTCTTCAACAGGTCTGTTTTATTACTCATCGACCAAAGGAGAGCAGCTTATTTCCAAAACCTTTGAAATTAATGATAACGTGATTCCTGCTTCCAACTCGTCTTTAGCTAAATCTTTGTTTTTGATGGGGCACTTTTTTAACGACTCGACTTATACTAAAGCATCAGAGAAAATGTGGAACCAAGTCAGATCAAAACTTCACAAATCGGGACCTTACTATGCCAATTGGCAAATTCTGTCTGGGTGGTTTTCTCATCCCTTCTATGAAGTGGCTATCATGGGGAAAGAGGCTAAGCAGAAAGCTTTAGAGCTTCAGCATAGCTTCTGTCAAAATGCTATTTTCTTGGGTGGACACGAAGAAAACTTGGCCCTTTTAAAAGGAAAGACACCTCAAGATCTTTCAGAAACTATACTATATGTCTGTGAACACAAAACGTGTCAACAGCCTACTACAGATGTTGATATTGCCAAAAAACAACTAGAAGTCAAAGGTTGAGGTTAATCTTCGTACATCTTAATAATGGTTTCACCTTTCATGGTTTTAGACGCTCTAAACATTCCTAGAGTATTGAATTCCATGACCATTTTTCCTTTTTTGTCAATACCTATGATGCCGCCTGTTCCCCCCATATCGGTAAGTTTCTTTTGGATCACTCGTTTTGCTGCTTGCTCTAGACTGATGCCTTGGTATTCCATAAGTGCAGAAATATCGTAAGCAACTACCCCTCTAATAAAGTATTCGCCATGACCCGTTGCAGAAATTGCACAGGTTTTATTATTGGCATAAGTACCAGCGCCTATGATAGGCGAGTCTCCAATTCTTCCATATTTTTTGTTGGTCATTCCACCAGTAGAGGTTCCTGCGGCTAAGTTGCCATCTTGGTCTAAAGCAGCACAGCCAACAGTCCCAAATTTTTCATTGCTCAAGAAAAACTCATTTCCATTAGAGACTCCTTGTTCTTTTGCTTTGGAAGCTTCCAGTGCTTTTTTTCTATTGTCTGTTATAAAATATGAGTTTTCTACAAATTCTAGTCCATTTAGCTTGGCAAAATCCTCAGCACCTGCAGCACTTAGCATCACATGATCGGATTCTTCCATGACTTTAAAAGCGAGGTTAATAGGGTTTTTGATATGTTGTACACCAGAAATAGCTCCTGCATTTCTGGTTTTTCCATCCATTATCGAGGCATCTAATTCTGCAATACCATCTGCATTCAACACTGCTCCTTTTCCAGAATTGAACAGAGGAGAATCTTCCATGATATTAATGGTTCTTTGGACCGCTTCCAAAGCAGTGCCTCCTTCAGAAAGGATGGTATGTCCCACTTCTATTGCTTCTTTTAATTTGTCCTCATAAGCTTTTTGCAAAGAGTCTGTCATAAATTCTTTTTTGATCACACCAGCACCACCATGTATAACAATACCGAATTTTGGGGATTTAGGGACATTTTTTTCTTTGCTAAGCTTTGGGCTATCGTGACAAGCGATAAGTAATATACTAGCAAGTAATAAAAGATAATTTTTCATAAGGTTATAAGTTTAATAAGTAATCCAATGCTGATTTTTCTATTGATATTAAGTCAGATTCTGGTAAGCGTTTTAAGAGGCGTTGCCCTCTTTTATCATTCATGAATAAAGGTTCAAAAATAGGAATAGACATCTTGACTTGATTTGAATTCACAAGGGCAACAGCCTTCCAAAATTTAATGTCCTCGGTATTGGAAAGTAACTTTTCGGCAGAATTGTAAGCTTTCAGGGCAGCTTCGGCATCTTTATTCTCCATGGCAACATCTCCACTAGCCATAAACTCATAGGCTCTATGGCTATTGAGTAAACGCGATAATTCTTCTACGGGCGTTTTGTGATCATCTACCCGTAGATCTATCTTTTTGTCTAACCAGGGGTGTTCTGCGGGGTCCTTGCCAACAAGGATGAGTGCAGAAGATTGTTTCCCACGAATATCTCCGCCACTGCTTTGAGCAGCCTCCATAGCAGCGACGATACGTTCTGCAAGATCTAAATCATCATTCTCCTCAAAGGCCTGTCTCATAGCATAAACCACGTTTTTGTCTTCCATCATATTGGCTTGGATGCTGTAGTGATCTCCAATAAGGTGCAATGCGGCTTCAACACATTTTTCACCTGTAAAGGCGGCAATAGTTCCGTCTCTGGAAAGCATAGCGACTTGTCTATAGTGAACACCGGCATCTTCTTTTTTGAGTTTTTCCATAGCTTCCTTAGCATTGAGTCCCTTTTGCATCAGTTCCAAGCCTTCGTGTCCGTAGCGTTCATTCACAAAAGATTGAGTGGCAACAACTCCCACTCCAGATTTTCCCCAAGGGACAGCAGTTCCTACAGAAAACCAATGGCTTTGCACACCTACAGCCATATCGCCAGTAACAGGATCTTGAGCGATGATAGAGAATGTATGAGCAAACTTATCTGAATTGGCTGGCTTTTGACCATAACTCTTCCAACAAGCTATAACACAGAATATTATAAGATACCTTAAGTCCATTGTAATTATTTTTTCGTTAAATTTATGTAATAATAACGAGTTTTATATTTGAGATCTTCAATTTTTTTGTTGATTTAATATGTATATAGCTGCAGAATTTACACTTAATCAATACTATTAATATATGTCCGAGGAGTTTATTGAATTAAAGCAGATACTGGATTATTTTGAATCTCCGGCATTTTTGGTAAGAAGTTCTAAAAAAGGCCTTGAAGCAGCGGGGTGTAGCCAAAAATTTAAAATATTTTTTGATTGCTTAAGTCATAAAGATTCCAGAGTAAGTTTGGCTTCGTTTTTAAAAGAAACACTGCGAATTGACGAAAAATCTTCAAAATTCATTGCATCTCAATTAGAGTCCCTTTCAAAAAAACCTAAATCGTCCTCAATAGCAGAGTTCCAACTGAGTTTCAATCACAAGGATTTCAATTTCAAATGTGAACGCGTTGGCATTAAAGAGACACCATATTTCTTCGTTATGGTCACTCAAAGCTATGAGGAGAAATCTCGCTTCAATAATATCAACAAAACTTTAGATACAACTTTTTTTCAAAGAATTTTCGAATCTCTCCCCTTAGGTATTGCCGTCAATAAAATAGACGACAATACCACGGTTTACATCAATAAAAAGTTTGAAGACATCTATGGTTGGAAAGCTGAAGACCTTCAAAATGTATCAGAATATTTTGAAAAAGTATATCCAGAGCTTAACTATAGGAAAGAGATTTCGGAAAGAATCTTAAGTGATATCGCCTCTCGAAATCCTGAAAAAATGCAATGGCAAAATTTAAAGGTCACCACAACATCAAATGAGGTAAAAATTATTGATGCTAAAAACATTCCTTTGTATGATCAGAATCTTATGATTTCTACAGTGACTGATGTCACTGAAAGTTATTATGCTAGGGAAGAACTAGAGCAAGCAAAAAGCAGATTCGATTTTGCTTCTCAAGCCACCTCAGATGCTGTATGGGAATGGGATTTAAAAAGCGATAAATTGCAATGGGGGGATCGATATGAGCGACTTTTTGGATACAAAAAAAAGGGCAACATAGTTTCAAAGTCTTTCTGGGAATCTAAGATCCATCCCAATGACGTCCACCCTTTTTTAAATAGCTTAAAACTAGCAAAAGAAGATAAAGACTTAAAGAAATGGACGTTTGACTATAGATTTTTGAAAAAAGACGCTTCCTATGCCAATGTAAGAGAGAACGTGATCATCATCAGAAATAAGGAAGGAGAGGCTACTCGACTTGTTGGAGCTCTGCAAGACATTACGAAATCAGTAAAGCGAGAAGACCATCTGGGTCTTTTAGAAAAATTGGTAGCAGGAGCAAAAGATGCCATCTTGATAGCCAAAGTCCACAACGATAATTTTCTAGACTCAGAAATTATTTATGCCAATCCTAGCCTCCAAGACTTATTTGGTTATGATAGCTCAGACATCATCGGGAAAACCCCACTCGAGTTTTATGTGACCGATAAAAACAAAGCAGCATTTACAGATTTAAATAAAAAATTAAAAAATTGGGATCCAGTAGAAATTGATCTTTTAAATTTTACGAAACAAAACCTAGAGTTTTGGAACAATCTATCCATCACTCCCATCATGGATGATCAAGGCTGGTATACACACTGGGTAGTGATCAATAGAGATGTTAATGACCTAAAGAATAGTATAACAAAGCGTCAGCTTCTCTCTCAGACTCATAAAATCTTTGCAGAAAGCATGCCTTTAAACGCTTTATTAATAAAGGTCCTGCAAGAGATAGAAAATCAATTAGGGCCTTATGTCAATGAGGTTTGGCTTTTCGATTCTTATTCCAAAAAAATAACCAAATCTGTAGAGCTTAGGGGAGGAAAAGTTGTTGATTTGGAAAGCCAGGGTATTAGCATATTCTACAAAAGTGTTGTGGAGAAAATAATTAAAACGAATCAACCGCTCATCACGATTCATGAAGATGATATACATTTGGAAGAAGGCATACATATAAAACTGAGTTATGCCTTTCCAATTCACTCTCACGGTTCTATTTTGGGAGTAGTGCTATTAGGCTTTACTCATATTTATTCTCGAGAGGAAAGCCTTCGTTCTATTTTTGATGATTTTTCTATACAATTGGCCAATGAAATTTCTAGAAAACAAGCTGAAAATGAATTGACCAGCTTCTTTGAATATGCTCCAGATTTTATGTGCATCACTGGGAAAGACGGCTATTTAAAGAAAGTAAATAAACACGCTTTCGATTTTCTTGGCATCAGCAAAGATGAGTTTTTGTCGACGCCCTTCCTAGAGTTTATCCATAATGAAGATCGGAAGGAAGCTCAAGAAACACTTTTTGCTGCCAGCCAACTGCCAGGAAATCACTATACAGATATACGCTTAAATTCTCAAAATAACACTATGTTATATGTTTCTTGGAGGGTGTTTAGCTTAAAAGGAAGTGACGATGTTTATTGTGTAGGAAGGGATATTACAGAGAAAATGAAGTTAGAGCAGTTACTCGAAAAAACTAATATACTCTCTAAAACGGGAACTTGGGAACTTGATTTAGAAAATGATAAAACGTATTTAAGTGAAAATGCAAAATTCATGCTTGGTCAAAAAGAGTCTTTTGTTGGTGGGATATCTGAACTAAATTCACTGTTAAATTTGAATCACAGCCTAGCTAAGCTAAGTTCTACAAAAATTGAAACGAAACAAATTGAGGAGTTCGACACCCAGATTGCCCTTCCTGATGGTACAAAGATTTGGTTTCGAATTGTTGTAGAACAAGAATTTGAGAATAACATTCTAGTCAAGTTGTTTGGATCTTTACAAAATATACAAGGCTATAAGGAGTCTGAATTGAAAGAGAAGAAACTCCTTCAGGAAAAGAATCAGATTCTAGATAATATTACCGATGGTTTTTTTGTGGTTGATGAACAATGGGTTGTTAAATATTGGAATAAAAGTGCTGAGGAAATTTTATCTGTAAAGAAATCAGAAATTCTAGGAAAACATTTATGGGAGGTTTTTGATGGCTTTAATGGAAGTACACTCGATATAAAGTATAGGGAATCTATGGAGAAACAAGAAAGCATTCATTTTGAAAGCTATTTTGAAAATTTAAAAAAATGGTTTGAGGTGAGTGCTTATCCTTCTAAGAAGCTGCTTTCAATCTATTTTAGAGACACAACAGATAAAAGGGCGATTGTTGAAGATCTAAGAACACAAATTGAAAAGTTTGAAATTCTCTCAGAAACCGTTATGGATGCCGTTTGGGATCTTGATATTCAAAACTATTCTTTATCCTGGGGTGTTGGTCTTAAAAAGCTTTTTGGATATGATCCCAAAGAGTTTAGAGGCAGTGAAGTAATGTGGTTAAGCAAAATCCATCCAGAAGAAAGAGAAAGAATCAAAATTTCTTTTGAAGCTTCTCTCAAAGATTCGACTGCCGATCATTGGAAGGAATCTTACCGTCTTATGAAAAGTGATGGGACATATACTCTTGTTTTGGATAGAGGAACTATCATTAGAGATGATCGGGGAAAGGCCATAAGAATGGTTGGAAGCTTGCAAGATATCTCCAACATAAAAGAGTAGAAAACCAAAATCACACTTTAAATTTTTGAGCTGGTTTTCCCTTTAAAACAATGCCTTAAAAAAATGTCTTTAATTGCCTTTTTTTGATAAAATATGCCTAATTTAGTCGAAATAAATTAACTTAAATTTAAAAGTTGATGAAGGGATAATTTCAACAAAAGATTCCCTAAAAGTCACATTAATATGAAAAAGCCACTGATTCCTGATAATGAAATAGAACGCTTAAAAGATTTACATAGCTACCAATTACTAGACGGACTTCCAGATGAAGATTATGATTTGATTACAAAACTAGCTTCAGACATTTGTGGTACTTCAATATCACTTATCACACTAATTGATTCCAAAAAGCAAGTTTTTAAATCTAGGCAAGGAATAGACTTGAAGGAAACCTCAAGAGATATAGCCTTCTGCGCACATGCTATTCATACTCCAGAAAAATTACTTATTGTCAATGATGCTACTTTAGATGAGAGATTTAAAGAAAACCCCCTAGTTACAAAAGACCCAAAACTTGTTTTTTATGCGGGCATGCCTCTTATGAGTAAAAAAGGCTATGCCTTAGGTACGCTGTGTGTTTTTGATAACAAGCCTAAGGTGTTATCTACATCACAAATACAATCCCTCAAATCTCTTGCAAAACTTGTAGAACGCCTCTTTGAGTCTCGTAAGAAATCTTTAGAGTTAGAAAAAGTTTATTCTCAATTGGAAGCTCAAAAGAATCAAACCGAAGAAATTGCTTATGCTATAGCTCATGATCTTAAAAACCCTTTAGATAGCATTCAAGGATTTTTAGAATTATTGCAAAGAGAAACAGAAACAAGCCTTGGTGAAGAGGCTTTACAATACATCGACTACGCCACACAAAGCACTCATAAAATGACAGGGCTTATCTACGAGATACTTGATTTTGCCAAATTGACCTCTCAGAAAAATGTCATTGAAAGCGTAGATGTAGAGCCGATTATAGAAAGTATTATAGATCTTAATTTACCGATTATCAAATCTAATACTATTGCCATAAACTATTCTGAACTCCCTAAAATTTATACCTCTAAAACTCTATTTTCAATAGTCTTACGGAATTTAATAGGCAATGCTATAAAGTACAGATCTATAGTAAAATCCTTAGTCATTGAAATAAAGATCGAGGATGAATCTGATCAATGGGTTATTCATATTTCTGATAATGGTTTGGGCATAAAAAAATCTAACCAGGATAAAATCTTTAGACCCTTTTATAAGGAAGACTCCCAAAGCGATGCTGGAGTAGGGATGGGACTAGCAGTTTGTAAAAAAATCATCTTAAACCTAGGAGGTGATATCTGGGTAACTTCTGAACCGGGAACCGGAAGTACGTTTAACTTTAATCTTCCTAAACAAGGCTTTTAAGCCTAAAAAGATATTCAATTTATGATCACCATATTTAAAAATTCAATAAAATAAAAGCATGAAATTAGAAGTTTTAAATGTAGATGACGACAAAATGGTTCTTTTTATCCACGAGAAAATGATGGGTCATGCGGGATTTTCTAGTCATCCTAAGTCGTTCTTAAACGGATATGAGACTTTAGATTATATTTCAAAATACAAGAACGATGATACAAAGTTTTTGATTTTTCTAGATGTAAATATGCCAAACCTTGATGGCTGGCAATTTATGGATGAACTCAAAAGACTTGGATTTACCAGATACTGTTATGTTTTGGTCGTTACCTCTTCAATAGATCTTTCTGATAAAGAAAAATCTGACACCTATCCAGTAGTTATCGATTTTGTAGAAAAACCTATCACTATCGAAAAGCTCAAGGAATTGAAACACCTCAAACAGCTTCAGCCCTTTTTTAAAAATTAAGAGCTGGCTTTAATCTTCCATCTCCTCCTCATCATCTCCAGTATAAGTTTCGTATTCTGGATATAAGAAGTTGTTATATGGAAAACGGGTGATATGTATCTTTCTAACGGTTTCGTAGACTTTTTTTCTAAACTCTTTAATATTTTCTTTCTCTGTTGCTGAGATAAATAAAACATTATCGCCTTCCCGCTGCATCCATGTTTTTTTCCACTCCTCAAGAGTGTAATGTTGATAAGATTTTTCAACCATCAAATCATCTTTTTCGATCACTTCAGGCTCGTAATTGTCAATCTTATTGAAAACCATGATACAAGGTTTATCTTTAGCATTAATATCGTCTAAAATACTATTTACAGACTCGATGTGATCTTCGAAATTTTCATGAGAGATATCAACTATATGTAAAAGTAAGTCGGCTTCTCTAACTTCATCTAAGGTGGATTTGAATGACTCCACAAGTTGAGTGGGCAACTTTCTTATAAAACCTACTGTATCGGTAAGCAAGAAGGGAAGATTACGGATTACTACTTTCCTCACCGTGGTATCTAAGGTAGCGAACAACTTATTTTCTGCAAAAACTTCACTTTTGCTTATCACATTCATCAGCGTAGATTTACCAACATTGGTATAGCCTACGAGAGCAACTCTTACAAGGCTTCCTCTATTTCCGCGTTGAACGGCCATCTGCTTGTCTATGGTTTTTAGCTTTTTCTTAAGCGTGGTGATCTTATCTCTTACAATACGTCTATCGGTTTCAATTTCAGTTTCACCAGGGCCTCGCATACCAATACCACCACGCTGTCTCTCCAAGTGAGTCCAAAGACCGGCAAGCCTTGGTAATAAATATTCGTACTGTGCGAGTTCTACTTGAGTGCTTGCGTTACTTGTTTTTGCGCGTTGAGCGAAAATATCGAGAATGAGGTAGGTTCTATCAACTACTTTGCACTTGAGTATTTTTTCGATACTTCTTTGTTGTCCAGGCGATAATTCATCATCAAAAATAGCAGTACCTACTTGATGTTCTTCCACATAATCTCTTACTTGTTCTAGTTTTCCTTTTCCTATAAAAGTTTTAGGATTTGGAACCTCCAATTTTTGTTGAAAACGTTTCAAAACTTCTCCACCAGCAGTATAGGTAAGGAATTCTAATTCGTCTAGATATTCCTTGGATTTTTCTTCATCTTGAAACTGATTAACAATCCCAATAAGGACTGCTGTTTCATAGGTTGTATTTTGAGCGTCTATCATAGTTTATTTTATAAGACAAAATTATGAAAAATACTTCAGTTCACTTCTCACTTTAAGATATTGGAAATTATAGTGCTGCGAGTAGTCTTTAGTTTTTCTTTAAATTTTATTGACTAAATTTAGCCATTAAATACTAAAAATTTCCTTAATTCGTTTATTATAACAAATTCAAACTTTATGAACTTCAAAATGTACCTTATTATTTTCTCCTGCTTAATTTTAGCTTCTTCGTGTAGCTCAGATGATTCAGATGAACTTAATGCCAATCAAAATGAATGTAAAATTTCTAAAGGAATTTCTCCAAATGAAGATGGGCTTAATGATAATTTTGATTTGTCTTGTCTTGCAGACCGAACTGGAATCGCCACTTTAGAAATTTTCGACAGAAATGGTCGAAAGATTTACGAGAAAGTCAACTATAGAGACGAATTTATTGGAGTTTCCGATGATGGAAATAGCTTGGTGACGGGGACTTATTTTTATGATATTACTTTCGAAACCGAAGATCCCGAATACGGTTTCAATACAAAAGGAGACCTGTACATTAATGTAGAACAATAAGCCTTTATAGCTTAGTTGAACAAAACCCTATCCATGAAATATATATATATACCTCTTTTCGCCATCTTGTGTTTGTTTACTATCACCACCGTAACAGCACAACAAGATCCCCAGTATACACAATACATGTATAATATGAACGTCATTAACCCAGCTTATGCAGGATCTAAAGAAAGCCTCTCTATTGGTGCTTTGTACAGAGAGCAGTGGTCTGGAATTGAAGGCGCTCCCCAAACATTCACCTTTAATGCTCATACCCCTTTAGGAAACGGTCTTGGCGTTGGATTATCAGCTATTAGTGATCAAATAGGTCCTGTAGATGAAACCAATCTTTACGCAGATATATCTTATACTATAGATGTTGGTGCTAATAGCAAGTTGGCTTTTGGTATAAAAGCTGGAGCAACACTGCAAAGTAGTAACTTTACAGACTTGTATTTCCAAGATGAAATGGATCCTGCTTTTCAAGAGGATATTAGTGGAACTTATCCTAGTGTAGGTGCTGGAGTTTTATATTATACAGACAAATTTTATGTAGGCCTTTCTATGCCAAATTTCTTAAGTTCTACTCACCTAGAAGTGGATGGAAGAGATTTTGGTTCAGAAAAACAACACTATTTCGTTACAGCAGGTTATGTGTTTGATGTCAATGATTTTATCAAATTCAAACCCTCTACTTTAGTGAAATCTGAATTGAGTTCAGCAGTCTCTTTTGATGTGAATGCCAATTTTTTATTCTACGACAAGTTTGAAGTAGGCGCTTCCTACAGGTATGAAGATGCAATTAGTGCTTTAGCCAGCGTTAGAGCTACAGACTGGATACAAGTTGGTTTTGCTTATGATGCTACTACTTCAAACCTAAAAGAACCTTCTTACGAGGCCTTTATTATTTTCGATATTTTCTTCAATAAAAAAACTTACGTTTCTCCTCGTTATTTTTAAACTGAAATCCACATGATTATGAAAAACCTATATATATTGAGTATTTTTTGTTGCTTGGCATCAACCATGCTTTGGTCACAAAACAGCGATACCCAAAAAGCAGATAAATACTTCGACCGGTTTGCCTATGTCGATGCGATTGAAGCTTACGAAAAATTAATTCAAAAGGGAAAAGCAAATGCTTACGTTTATAAACAATTGGCGATAGCAAATATGAAGACTTCCAACTTCGAGGCGTCTGAGCGATTATTTAAGCGTTATCTAAGAAGTACCAGAAATCCAGAGGCTATAGATTACTTCAATTACGCTCAAACTCTTTTGATTAACGAAGAGTACGATGATTTCAAAAAAGCTATGCTCGATTTTGCCGAAAAAGCGCCAAGAGATGAAAGGGCAAAGGCTTTTCTAGAAAATCCAGACTACCTGATGGATTTACAATCGATGACCCCAAGATTTGAATTGAATAAACTCAGCTTAAGCTCAGATTTCTCAGATTTTGGAGCTTACCAGTTTGATGGAAAACTTTATTTCGTTTCCGCAAGGAACGAATCTCGCAAAACCTACGGATGGGATAACGAACCTTCTCTAGATATTTTTGTGGCTGAAAATATTGGGGGGACGTTCAAAAATCCAATTGAAATCACAGGAGATATCAATACCAAATACCACGAAGGCTCTATTGCTATCACTAAGGATAGATCGACTTTATATTTTACCAGAAACGACTTTTTAGAGGAAAAGTATAGAAAAGATGACAATGGAGTGAACCACCTTAAAATCTATAAAGCAAGCCTTGTTAACGGAATGTTTCAAGATATCCAAGACTTGCCTTTTAATGATATTTCATTTTCCAATGCAAATCCAGCGTTAAGCACAGATGGGAGTCAGCTTTATTTTTCAAGTGATAGAGCAGGAGGTTATGGATCTTCAGATCTCTATGTTGTGGATATTAATGCCGATGGAACTTACGGATCTCCGCAGAACTTAGGCCCCACTGTCAATACAGAGGGAAGAGAAAACTTTCCATTTGTCGATGAAAAGGATATGCTGTATTTCTCAAGCGATGGACATCTAGGTCTTGGTGGTTTGGATGTTTTCTATTCTAAAAAAGATTCTGGAGACTTTACACCTCCTCAAAACTTAGGTCTGCCCTTAAACAGTAATGCCGATGATTTTGCGTTTACTTTTAATGGTAACGTAGAATTAGGCTTTGTGTCTTCTAATAGGACCAGTACTAAAAAAGAAGAACGAACCGACAATATATACCGAGCTAAATTGGTAAGTCCACTAGAACAAACTTCTGTATTGGTTGAAGTTGTGGATGCTCATACTGAAGTTCATATCCAAGATGCTCAACTTATTTTCTACGATACTACCCAAAACGAATATTCTAGGAGCAGAACCGATGCTAGTGGGAATAGCAACAACTTTTTACCAACTGGAAAGAAATTTGATTTGCAAGTGAATGCTGAAGGCTATGAGAGTCAATCCAACTCATTTGAAGTTCCTCAATTACAAATGCTAATGAGAGTCGCTTTAGTGCCAGAGATGACCTCTACTGAAGCGGAGATTCTTATTCTTCAGGGACGTATCTTTTTTGATTACGACAAAGCTGATATTCGACCTGAAGCCGCTTTGGAATTGGATAAGCTAATTGAAATTCTTAAAGAAAATGGAGACATTAACATTCAAGTGGTGAGCCATACCGATGAAAGAGGTTCTGAAGCTTACAACATGAAATTATCTCAAGACAGAGCTAAAAGTACAGTAGACTACTTAACCGAAAACGGAGTTGATCCCGAAAGATTATCCTCTGAAGGTAAAGGGAAAACTGAGCCAATAAACGATTGTACTTCTGGATGTAGTGACGAAGAACACGAAGAAAATCGACGTTCAGAATTTAAAATTGTAGACTAGGTCTTGACAGTAAGTCTTCCAATCCCTCAATATAACTATTGAGGGATTTTTTTATATTTACCATGCACTTAACCCCTTAAGCTATGGAAAAACCCAAATGCCTCTCCTGTGAGGAACCGCTGTCGGGAAGAATCGACAAAAAGTTCTGTTCCGATTATTGTAGGAGTACCTACAATAATAGGCTGAATAGTGAGTCTAGGAAGATAGTAAGGAACGTCAACAATAAGCTTAAAAAAAATTACAGAATTTTACAAAGCATCAATACAGATCAAAAAACGAAAACCACTCGAGACAAACTCTTAGAAAAAGGCTTTAATTTTACCTATTTCACGAATCTCTACACCACAAAATCTGGTCGGGTGTATTACTTCATTTATGACCAAGGTTATCTACCTTTGGAGGAGGATTATTATGCTTTGGTAAAAAGGGACTAATGAGAAAAAAAGATTATAAAGCCATTATAAGTTTACTTGTGATCGTTACTGCCGTTTGGTATGTCTTTTACGACCTTTATCCTTCAGAAATCACCGATTTATCCACTCAATCTAAAGATTTTTCAACCTTAAGGGCTTTTGAGCACGTCAAAAATATTGGTGACGAACCCCACTACATAGGTTCTGACGCCCATAATTCCAAACGAAATTATATTGTAAATGAACTTGAAAAAATGGATCTTCAAGTTCAAACTCAGCAAGGCTTTGTGCTGTCCAAGAAGGGGGTACTCACCGCTCCAGAAAATATTATTACAAGGCTAGAAGCCACCGATCCATTGCCAAACTCTAAGGCTTTATTACTTCTTTCTCATTATGATTCTGCTGTTCACTCTTCGCCTGGAGCAAGCGACGCAGCTTCTGGAGTAGCAGCCATTCTAGAAGCTGTAAGAGCTTTTAAAGCGAGCAAGCCTTCTTTTCAAAACGACATTATTATTCTTTTTTCCGATGGTGAAGAAGTAGGCCTTTCTGGGGCAGAATTATTTGCCAAAGAGCACCCATGGATCAATGAGGTGGGTTTGGTCCTGAATTTTGAATCTCGCGGAAGTGGGGGCCCAAGTAATATGATTGTGGAGACCAATTATGGGAACTCTAAACTGATAGACCTTTTTGGAGAATCCCAAGGCCAACATCCGCTCGCCAATTCTCTTATGTATAGCGTGTATAAACTTCTACCCAACGATACAGACTCTACAGTATTTAGAGAAATTGCAGACGTCCCCAGCTTTTTCTTTGCCTTTATAGACGATCATTTCGATTACCATACCGCCTTGGACACACCAAGTCGGCTGGACAAAGGTTCTTTATCCCATCAAGGGGATTACCTGATGTCTTCACTAAAAGGTTTTTCCAATACAGATCTTTCAGACCTAACCTCCCAGCAGGATCAAGTCTATTTTACAGTAACAGGATTGGGACTTTTCCATTATCCATTTTCAGGGGTGTGGGTTATTTATGCTGTTGCTTTTGCGATCTTCATCTTCATCTTAATTTATGGACTAAAAACCAAGTCGTTGACCAGAAAAGAAATTTTCTTAGGTTTTGTCCCCTGGTTGCTCAGTTTATTTTCATCTGGACTCCTCATCTATTTTGCCTGGCCATTATTGCTACAGATTTATCCAGAGTACTCCACCATTTTGCAAGGGTTCCCCTATAATGGGCATGATTATATAGTTGTTTTTGTAGCCTTTACTTTGTTCTTGGTGTTTAGCATCTACCAGTTTTTCGATCATAGATTAAACCCAAAAAACGCCATGATTGCTCCTCTTTTGACGTGGTTTATAGTTTTGTTTTTATTGAATATTTTTCTAAAAGGAGCAGCCTTTTTTATTATCCCCTTACTTTTTACGCTCTTTGCTTTTTTCTTAATGGTAAGGCTTCAAGTGCCGTCTTATCTTTTTCTTCTGATTTTAATTCTGCCTTCCTTAAGCATTATAGCTCCATTTATTCAATTTTTTCCTGTTGGATTAGGTCTTAAAATGGGAGTGGTGAGTGCTGTTTTCACCGTTTTGTTATTTGGTAACTTATTGCCCATTTTCGGTTATTTCTCTATTAAAAAAGGGGTTGCCACTTTAGCCCTATTGGTGGCGATAGGCTTTTTTATAAAAGCGCATCTTGCGTCTGGTTTTTCTGAAACGCAACCGCGTCCTAATAGCTTAGTCTATGCTTTAGACTCTAGTTCCGATACAGCCCATTGGTTCACTTACGACGATGAGCTAGACTCGTGGACTTCCCCTTACTTTAAAGAAGTCAAGGACTTAACCGTTTCACTAGATTACCAGAGTAAATACAATTCGGCCTATACCAAATCGTCAATAGCTGACTTGAAAGCCATCCCTAGTTCTCAAATTCAAGTGGATACCCTAGAACCCTCAAGTCCTAGGTTTAAAAAATTCAGAATACAAGTAGACTATCAACGAAATTTAAATAGAATTATAGTGTCAGAAGCTACAAAAGCCAATTTTGAATCGTTTATGGTTAATGGAGTCACTGCTGGTTTTTATGAGGCTACTGATGAAGAAAGGGGTCATGTACATACCAATCGGTTTCAGAAAAACATCATCGACTATTATGTAGTGAACCAAGCTCCATTGTCATTTGAATTTGAAGTGGACAAAACACAACCTGTTAAGTTTATCTTTAATGAAATTAGCTTCGATTTGTTGAATCATCCCTTATTTTCAGTAAAAAAACGCCCTGTAGACATGATACCCAAGCCATTTATTGTGAACGATGCTATCATAACCCAACAAAGCTTAAATTTATAATGTCCACTCAGATTTCTATTTTAGGATGTGGTTGGTTAGGAATGCCATTAGCTAAGGCCTTACTTCAAAAAGGCTATAAAATTAAAGGCTCTTCGACTTCTGAAGATAAATTAGAAGTGCTTAAGTCAGCAGGGATTCAGCCTTTCAAAATTGAATTGAAGGAGGAGAAAGTCCTCGGTGATATCGCTAGCTTTCTTGAAGGTTCTGAAATTTTGATTATCGATATTCCACCAGGCTTAAGGCGAAATCCCAACTCCAATTATATCGCTAAGGTCAAGCCATTGTTACAGGCTATTTCAGCTTCACGACTTTCAAAAGTTTTATACATCAGTTCTACCGGTGTTTTTGAAGATCATGAAACTATTCCTGACTATACCGAGCAGTATGTATTTAGCTCTTCAGAAATCAAGGCGAATCCCCTTATTGAGGCAGAACAGCTAATTCTGAATTTAAGCACGGCCAAAGCTAGTGTGTTAAGATTTGGAGGTTTGGTGGGAGAAGGCAGGCATCCTATTCACTTTCTCGCAGGAAGAAAAGGTTTGCAAAATCCAGAGGCTCCTGTGAATTTGATTCATTTATCCAACTGTATTCGATTGATTTTAGAAGTGATAAGTCAAGATCAATTTGGAGAGATTTTTCATGGTGTTGAAACCATTCAACTTTCTAAGCAGGTTTATTATGCTAAAAAAGCTAAAGAGTATGATCTCGTTCCACCAGAATTTGAATATACACAAACCACCAAAGGCAAAACTATAGGTATGGATTGGACGTCAAAAACCCTTGGTATTGAACTAGAGAATAAGGTTTAAGGTAGTATCGATTCAGGTTGAGGTAAAATCCAATCGTTATGAGAAAAATAGTTCCAAGTGATTTTGGTTAAGTCAAGTTTTGGATCTATAAGGAATTCAGGCTGTCTTCCATTAACACCCACTTTTATACGAGCGTATATTTCTATAGGAATTGCTCTTGCCGCATAGTCTTCTTTGAGGTGTTGGGTAAATTGCCAAATCCCATCTGGTTTAATAAGTTGTCGTCTTTGCTTTTGAGTTAAATATTCCTCAAGCTTAACGTAATTGGTTTTCCCTGTAGTGAGGTTTTTCACCCTAAAGCTGGCATAACCTGTTTTTGACCTTAACATCATTCTCCAGCTTACTCTATGGCCTTCTTCGGTCCAAAGAACATCTCCCTTTATAAAATGATGGCGTAGTGGCAAGATCAGCTGGAGTATAAACCACACTGCAAAAAAAGTTTTGATCAATGGAGCTGATTTTGGAGGATCGTAGGCGTCTTCACTGTAAAATGGCTTGGATTTAAGAAACGTCTGTTGGATATACTGCTTTGGGAAAAAGAATACCGTAAATGCCAGGGACATGTAGGGGAAAATTCCAATCTGAAATACGATGCTGTTAAAGAGATGAAAGAATACACTGATCCAGAACACAGTTACCCGGGTTCTCTTCCATAAGAGGAGAGGAACGACGAGTAAATCGAATATAACGCCAAAATAAGTGATGCCCACATGTACCCACTGGTTTTGGAGGAGGTCTCCGATGAGCCAATAATGTGCTCGACCTTTCATTAAAAGTTCTGGAAAAGTCCCGTCTAACCAGTCTGGATAAAATTTTGCCAGACTTGCATAGGTATATACAATCCAGACTTGAGCTATTAAAAATAGGACGACCCAGTTGGGCATTTTTATAGACCTCAGATTAGGATTTTTTTTAGCGTCATAAGAAAAGTAAGTATGTGCAGGAACAATACACATAAAAATAAGGAGGAGGATAAGAAGGTAATAGTGATTATTGTATGAGGTTTTTTGCATTAAGTACACGCATGTCCACAACACGGTATAGGCAATTATGCTCAATCTATATTTGACTCCAAGCATAATTAAGATGCCAAAGGACCCCATGAGTCCAAAGTAAATATACATTCCAGGTTCTGGAATAGGCTGCAAAAAATCGAACCCTATAAAGTTGAAGGTAAACTTAGGTTCGACTAAAGTTCTTCGAACCCAACCTGTAGCTATAGCTCCCCAAGCCTCCAAGGCAATAAGCAAACCAAAAATAATTCTAAACACGATGAGTGGAGAATTATCAACTTGCTTAAAGAGGAGTTTATTCATTATTGAAGACCTTTATGTAGTTTTTCGCAAAGACCTCATCGGCTCTCATGGCTTCAACTAAGGCGTCTAAACCATCGAATTTCACTTCACTTCGTATGCGTTTCAGCAATTGGATATGAAGGTGTTGCCCGTATAAATCCTTGTCCAAGTCAAAGAAATAGGTTTCTATGCTGCGGTTTTGTCCGCCAACGGTGGGATTGGTCCCTATATTCATCATACCAAAGTGCTTATCGCCGTTTATCACAGACGCAACCACATACACCCCTTCTTTGGGGATGAGTTTATAGGACTCTTCTATGTCCATATTGGCGGTGGGGTATCCCATATTTTTTCCAAGGCCTTTACCTCTTACGATTTCTCCAGAGAGGAAAAAGGGGAGGGAAAGGTATTTATTGGCAGTCTCCAGATCGCCATCTTCCAAAGATCGGCGTATTTTGGTAGAGCTCACCGCTACATCTTCGATATCTTGTTTTGAGATTTCAAGAACTTCAAAATCAAACTCTTTGCCAAATTCCTTAAGGTCTTCGATATTTGCGGTTCTATTTCTTCCAAAGTGATGATCGTAGCCAATCACTATTTTTTTGGCATTCAAGGATTTCACTAAAATCTCTTCGACATATTCTCGGGCAGATAACCTTGAAAAATCCATAGTAAAGGGATGCACGATGAGGTGTTCCAAGCCAGTTTCCTCCAAGATTAATTTTCGTTCCTCAATGGTATTGATCAATTTTAAGTCTTCGCTTTGTTGCAAGACCATCCTAGGATGAGGGTAGAAGGTGAGTAGGGCGGTTTGTAAGTGACCGTTTTCTGCAGAATTGATAAGGCGTTTTATGATCTTTCTGTGGCCCAAATGCACCCCATCAAAGGTTCCAATGGTCACTACCGTTGGAATACTAGAATCAAATTCTGAAACATTATTGTAAATTTTCACGCGTATCTATTTTCCATTAAAGGTGTTCATAGTATTATGGATTCCTGCGGTTCCAAAAGATAAAATTAGCTCAGCAGAGGCGTCCAAGCGTTCTTTGAGTTGGTTTTTTTCTTCTTCACTCCATTCGCTTAGGACATAATCAATTTGTCTTCCTTTGGAGAACTCATCACTTATTCCAAACCGGAATCGCGGATATTGAGTAGTTTGGAGTATGCTTTGGATATCTTTAAGACCATTATGACCACCGTCGCTACCTTTTGCCTTGAGGCGAAAAATCCCAAAGTTGAGGTTAAGATCATCGGTGATCACCATAAGGTTGTCTATAGCGATGTTTTCTTTATCTAGCCAATACCTTACCGCTTTACCACTTAGGTTCATAAATGTACTGGGTTTTATGAGAATAAATTTACGACCTTTAAAAGAGACTTCGGCTTTATCTCCATAGCGATCTGGTTCAAAACTCACTTCTCTTTTTTCTGCCAAGGCATCCAGAACTTTAAACCCGATGTTGTGTCGGGTACTTTCATATTTTGGGCCTGGGTTACCTAGACCAATAATCAAAAATTTCTTCATAGGGTTTTCCTCTTCTTTTTTATCCTTGGTTAAAAGTCTGGCAAAAAAAGCTCTCATTCGTTTTTTGGTAAAAATAAAAAAGCATCCTGAAAAAACAGGATGCTTTTTATAAAATATAATCTTAAGATTTACTCTTTGCTAGCTTCAGTATCATTTTCTTCTCCTTCTTCGTTTTCATCGTCTTCGTCTTCATCAGCGTCGATAAGCGAAACATTTCTAGAGGTTCTCACTTGACAAATTACTGTATTGTCTGGGTGCATGATTTTGTAATCTTCACTTGCTACCGCCGTGACATACATTTTTTGTCCAATTTTAAGCGGTGTTACATCTGCTAAGATAAAATCTGGAAGGTTTTTTGCAAGACCTCTTACCATCATACGTCTTAAGTTAAATCTCAAAACACCACCATTTTTCACTCCCTTAGGACTTCCTTCAGAATGGACAGGAATTTCCATAGTGATTTCTTGTCCTTCATGGAATTCGTAGAAATCAATGTGCAGAATATCATCTGTCACAGGGTGGAATTGAATATCTTGAAGTACAGCGGTAGTCTTACTACCATCTATATCAACAATTACTGTGTGCACATCGGGTGTGTAAATCAACTTATTGAAAGACACTTGTGACGCAGCAAAATGCACGATTTTATCCCCCCCGTAAATAACGCAAGGGACCTCTCCAGCATTACGTAAGGCTTTCGTAGCTTTTTTGCCTACGCTTTCTCTTTTAGATCCATTGATCGTAATCGATTTCATAAAAATTAAATTAAATTAAACTACATTAAGAACTTACCACTGATGGATTTGTCATAATGGACGGCTTTCATCACATCTGCAAACAAATCTGCACAGCTAAGTACTTTTATTTTTGGACTGTCTTTTTTCAACGGGATACTATCCGTGACAATCAATTCTTCTAATTTGGATTCTTCTAGCTTTTCATAAGCATTGCCAGATAATACAGGGTGTGTGCATACTGCTCTTACACTTTTAGCGCCTCGCTCTATCATCAAATTGGCAGCATGGGTCAAGGTTCCTGCAGTATCCACCATATCATCTACCAACACGACATTCTTACCAGTAACGTCACCAATCAATTCCATATGCAAAATCTTATTGGCTTTTGCCCGCTGTTTGTAACAGATAACGACATCACTTTCTAAAAACTTGGAATAGGCATAAGCTCTTTTGGATCCTCCCATATCGGGTGAAGCTATCGTAAGGTCACTTAAGTTTAGACTTCTGAGATAGGGTAAAAAAACAGTAGATGCATAGAGATGATCTACAGGTCTTTCAAAAAAACCTTGGATCTGGTCTGCGTGCAGATCCATAGTTATAATACGCGTTGCTCCAGCAGTTTCTAGCATTTTAGCGACCATTTTGGCAGCAATAGGAACTCTTGGCTTGTCTTTTCTGTCTTGTCGAGCCCAACCAAAATAGGGAAGGACTGCCGTAATGTGTCTTGCCGAAGAGCGCTTCGCTGCATCCAACATCAAGAGCATTTCCATCAAGTTGTCTGCGTTAGGATTGGTAGAACCAATAATAAATACTCGAGAACCTCTTACGCTTTCCTCGAATGAAGGCTGAAACTCTCCATCGCTAAAATGCATCGTATTGATGTTTCCTAATGGAATACCATAGGATTCTGCAATGGATTTTGCTAGATTTTCACTTTGTGAACAAGCAAAAACCTTTGCTGTTTTTTCTACGTCTGCCATAACTAATTGACCTTTTGGAGGATATCCTATTTTATGGATTGCAAATTTAAATAAATAATTGAAGTTGGGGATAAATAACAGCACTATTTTCGATGAGAAAAGAAATATTTTCATATTTTCGTTTTTTCAAATGCCTAGGTGGCGGAATTGGTAGACGCGCTGGATTCAAAACCCAGTATTTTACGATGTGCGGGTTCGATTCCCGCCCTAGGTACAAAGCCCTCTTTTAGGAGGGCTTTTTTATTTGAGGTATTCTCTTTCTTTCTTTATTTTGAATTTACTCTAGTTTGCTTTCATTTCTTTAGATACATTTCTTAAAGTTTTTTCTAAACTTTATTATCCAAAGCGATAGAGATTTATATTTTGAAGAAACTTGAATTGAGATGAGCAGCTTAAAAGTTCTGAGGATTTATTTAGATACTTTAAAGCACCATCTAATCCTAAAGTCTTTAATCTAATGTTTCACAATGATTCCAAACCCATCAAAAGAAACTTAACGCAACGACAAAGCCTTACGTTCCTTTTTTGCTGATTTATACTTAAGAATGTTTGGATAGAAAAGAAGCTAGTAGAAGAGAAAAGTATTGGAAAGGAGGAAGTGGCAAAAGAAAATTGAAATTGCTAAAGTCAAAATTCATGTAAGTGGTTCTACCTGCCTTCCAAGGCACGTAAGCTTGTTCTCGCTCAGGTACATTACAAACTATCTACTTTAAGAGTTTTTTTGATTATGACTTATGCAGTGAAACTTCTTTAATCTATCCTAGAGGTTGGCGGGAGTTTTTTTTCTTGATTGCTGAGAAACTAGCTAAGCGTTCTAAAGTATTTATTTTCTCATATACTCTTGCCATTGTACAATAAGGTATTTGTCCTTCCCTGACTTTTTAAGGTCTAAAAATCCATAATCGTAAACGAAAAGATAGATATCTCCTTTGCTATTTTTCCAGTAGTGCGTGAAAAAATTAGGATCAAACCCATCGTTGATAAGCAATTCTTTCCGCACAGTAGTAAATCCCCTAAAATTATATGTTTTTAATACTTTCCGATTCGTTTTCAATAGTCGGTCTACTTCCAAATAGAAGGCTTCTTTTTCCTGCCGAGTTTCGTACTGGTGAATCGACTTACATTTTGTAGAGCAAAACTTCTTATCTGATCTTCCTTTGAGGGGAGATTCACAAACTGGACAGATTTTATGATCAATCATTTTTAAACGTATATTATACGGCTAATATACTTTTTATTAGTTAAAACTAATGTAGTATTGAATTATGAATACGCTCAAGAACATTACTCTCTATCATTTGATGCTCAACAATAAAAAAATGATAGGTATCAAGTCTACACCAGATAAGGTTTTGCAGGCGCTTATAAAAAGTCTGGATAAGCCCAAGTGGAGTGCACATCATAATATGGCCTATGTTTTAAACACCAAAAATAATCTAGCTTCTATTTACACTACTTTTAAAGGAGTCGCTTGGATTAATTATAATCGATTTCTAACCAATAGACCTATTCATACCTCTAATGAAGAGGTAGATATTAACTGGTACAGAAAACGGAAAGTCACCAAACAGCACCGCCGATGTCCGGAAGAATACTTGTTAAAACTAGAGCTTAAACGGTATGCGAATAGCACGATACGCACTTATGTTCATTTTTTTGAACACTTTATAAACCAGTATCCAGATATAGATTTGCATGCCATTAATGAAAGCCACATACGGGCGTATCTACAACTGCTAATTCGCCAACAGAAGTCCAACTCTTGCGTTAATCAAGCCATTAACGCCATCAAATTTTATTATGAAGTTGTATTGGGTATGCCCAATCGGTTTTATGAGGTAGAAAGACCCAGAAAAGAATATAATACCAATTTAGTATTCAAATGTCGGATAAAATAAGTTTCTTTTTCACTTATTAATCGTCATAAAATAGAACCGTAACTAATGCTATGCTTATATTTTTTTCCTCAACTAAGTAAAAAATAATTCAAATTTTTAATACAACATTTAAAAACTAAGTTGATACAAGCTCCCTACTATAATTTCCAAGGAAGAGGTTCTGGCCCTTATCGCCCAAACCAATAACCTTAAACACAGGTGTATTGTTGAACTTCTGTATGGCTCTGGTTTACGCCGAAGTGAATTGATTAATTTAAAAATTGAAGATATAGATAGCAAACGTATGCTTGTGCGGATAAAAAAGGCGAAAGGGAATAAGGATAGGCTTACCTTATTATCGCAAAATGCATTGTTAGATTTACGCTGCTATTACAAAAACTGGAAACCGAAAGAGTATTTATTTGAAGGGCAGAAGGGAGGTAAGTATAGTGGTCAAGCGGTTGTTAACGTTGTAAAGAAAGCGGCTTTTAAAGCAAAGATTAGAATTCCTGTAACACCTCATATGCTCAGGCATAGTTTTGCTACACACCTTCTAGAAGCGGGAGTTGACTTAAGACAAATACAGGTATTATTAGGGCATCAATCGACTAAAACGACAGAAATTTACACTCATGTGGCAACAAATACTTTTAAATCAATAAAAAATCCCTTAGATTAGTGTTTTAATAATGGATATAACACAACTTGTTGTGTTATCCGTACGTTAGCCATTATTAAAAAAAATTGAAAATGAAATACATAGGAATTGTTAATGAAATAAAAGAAAATCATAAATCAGGATTTTATGGTAGAAAACCAATAAAAAAAGAAGATGCTAAAACACTATTAAAAAATATTACTGAAAATTTCAATTGGAATAACACAGGTTTATTAGCATTATCGATATTAAACCCTATTGGTGGAATATCTGCTTTTTTAGGAACAAAACTATTACAAAATGCATTTGTTAAAAATAAAACTACAATTTCAACAAACATAAGTCTTCAACAACCTTTTAATTCCAAAAATGGGGAATTATTAATATTTACAAATGAATCATTAATCAACGATTATTCAGTAAATAACTCAAAATTTTTATACGGACTTTTTGACAATTTTTTAATTCCTAATTTAGCTTTTGAAAGAATTATGAAATCTAAAGGAGGTTCTGAATTGAATATCATTGGGCGAAACAATTTACCAAAGAACTTAAAACACATTAATAATGGTCATTTTAATGAAGGAATATATGTAATTCATCCAAAAAACGAAAACTTTCTAATTCCGTTAAACAACTCAAATAAATTAATTGAATCTTTAATTTTAGAGGAAACTATTAGAGCTTACGAAGCATTAGGAGCAAAAAGAATAGTAATTAATGACATAACTAAAAACGATTTTAATGCTAATGTCCAGGCTAAAAAAGTTAATGTTGAAACTAATTTCAAACGTGAAAAAGAATTATTAAGAGAGAAGAAGTTTGGAAAAGGTACGTTTTCTCCTGAAAGAGCTTTGAATAACAAATATTTTATTCAAGATATACCTTCAATAATGACTACGATAGAAGGAAGAATTGAAGGAAATCAAACTGAAGAAAAATTTAAAGAAACCATAAATTTAAGTATCGGACTTGACACAAACGTATTGGATTTATTTAAAGGAGGTCTTAATTACAATTACATTAGAGAGTGGAGTTTTGAAGTTGAATTCTATGATAAAAATGAAATTAAATTAGAAAATAACAATGGCTAACACCGTATAAAAAAAATTGCTGGTTTTCGCCAATTTGCGAAAGTACTTGCGGACTTTCTATCAGTGCTTTATTTGCTAACTTTAGTTCTTAAAACACGCAACAGAGACACAGCGGAATTTTTCAAGGTAAACTGCATTCTAAATGGTTTTTGAATTCGGAATACAAAATAGAATACGACAACATTGAGTTCATTTCAGACGGATATTTAAACAATGCTTTTGTTGGAACTTGGAAAACCTATACGACTGAAAAAGAGAAAATGTGCAATTGGGCAGATTATAGAATTCCTATCACGAATCGATATTTTGACATCGGGGCTGGTGAATTTTCACCAAGCGAAAAATATTATGAGAAAGGTTGGGAGAATTATCAAAAGGCTTGGCTTTATGGAAATGAAACAGCGAAAAAGGAAGAACTAAATGAATGGTGGAAATAAAGCCAGTTGCCAACAATGTATAAAAATAATAGCGGTTTAATCGCTAAAACGAAATTAAGTAAATATTAAAAAGGTCCGTATTTAACCGAATAGGTAGTGTTGCAAAATCCGCTACTATTCTTATACTAGACGTTGTGTGGCATTAAAAGCGACAGTATAAATATATAATATTTAGAATAAAATTTGTAATTTTAAAGAATGAAAACATCGATAATACACAGTCTAACTGAAAATTTTGAATCTTGTGCTCACAAAACTACTGACGGAG
>Ga0306870_1000014_pt1 | contig 89739 bp, 34 predicted proteins | sample AntRauMeHopE1496_FD_190435 | JGI IMG/M metagenome (GOLD analysis project Ga0306870, IMG submission 190435) | Saline lake microbial communities from Rauer Islands, Antarctica - Metagenome Hop E1 #496 (v2) (version 2) | ecosystem: Environmental > Aquatic > Non-marine Saline and Alkaline > Saline ... | reverse complement strand
CCCGCACCGCTTCCAGAAGAACCCGCACCACTTCCAGAAGCACGACCACCTCTTCCGGAAGCACCACCACCCGTGGACGACATGGACAAATCACTTCTTAACAACCGTAGTATATCAGCTTCTGATAATCCGAACATATCATCTCTCAATACACTGGCACCATTGCTTCTTGACGCAAAGGGTCTACCGTCCCTTGACGATCGTGGAAGCTTCTCATTGAACAATCGAGATTCAGAAACGCCCGGTGATCTCGACAACGCACCAACTGGCGATCCCGAAAGGTTGCTGCTTCTTGCACTTTCAACCGCCATCAATCTCATTTCACGGGCCCGCGAAAGCCTGTCTTCCCACGCGAGACCTTCTTCAATTGTCGCGTGTAAAACAGCTTTTTCCATGTCATCATCTCCAATGTGCTCCTGATCTTGTAGGGCAAGACGAATAAACGTTTGAAATCGTCGTTCCTCCGTTGTATCATCAAACACCAAGTCAAATTGCTCATTAGGTTCAAGAACGTCGCCCGGCGCGATTTCATCACGAAAGAAAACCTGATTTAAATTACGATGTGTGTTTCGAGTGTCCCCGTCCCAATACACCACAGTGACTGTTTCTACAGTATTATTGTAAGCACCGAGTCTGACATGAGATATTGTAGCTGGATGCATATGAGCGTTCCGCGATCGGCTGCTGTTATTATATTCAACCCACACACGACTTCCCACTCGCGGCGTATTTCCAGGTTGCCCAATGTGATTGTGATGCTGTCGTACCCACTCTGCTCGGCGCAACATGGCCGATGATAAGCCCTCGACTGTAGTGGCGATTTTTGTGGTCGAAATCGATAACAGGTCAGGTTCCGATGAGTCACCTTCATCACTTTGCGGCAACTCTTTACCCTTAGAAGAACTACGTGTGGAATGCCGCTTCAACGATTTGTCTGCGTCATTGCCTGGTCCAGTTTCCATTTGTGATGATGTAAAGCGTAAGTTGATCTTTCTTATATACCTTTGTACGACACTGCATGATTACGAGCCGGAATACACTGCACCACACACGTAGTATACAGATTTTTCTTTTATTTACAGGCACATTTAAAATACAGGTGATATGCGATGAAAACGCTACTACACAAATACAATGCACAGTTTTCGATGTATATATTGCTGTCCAAAACCGTGAAGGGTATCAGAATCGACCACGGTGTACTATATTCGTGCATTCTCACCAACATAAATCGCGTGTTGTTGCCGAATTGGTTCCGTATAATTTCAGCGGTCAAAAAGAAGAACTGCACACCATGCAGCACGTGACAAGATACCCGTTGCCATCGAGAAAGATGCAACATACCGCCATGCATGCTGGCAGGATGCACCGAATAAATGCAGACAATGGCGACCCAGTTGAAAGTCACGACCGCGAGAACAAAGGAGAAAACGAAAACCACGCTATACTCATGGGCGTTGTGACTTGTACATCCGTGGGTGAGCAAGACACACGAAAGGCACAGTGCAATGTTGCAGACATACACAGCAAAGGACGTCAATAATCGCGAATTACAAGCCGAACTTCCTCCGGGACCACATTCGGAGAACGCACTGTACACAGTGTACAGTGTTGGTGTTGCAACGGCTGCCAAATGTGTAACTCCCGAGTGGAAAAATTCGTCTACGCCAGTATCGTCCTCATCTACGTCACAGTACGCCCCAATACTCAAGTGCATAGATGTTGTCTGATCTTTATTTTTCGGTATCACAACAAAAACGGTTTCGGGATCGGGATTTTGTGCCAAAGAGTCTATCGACTGCTGTGCCATGACCAGTGTGTCGTTAAGGGGTAGGGGAATTTGTATCTGAGAGCTGAGGCGCACAAATGCTGCGTCACCGGCGACTGCGTGAACATCCCGCGGCATTGGAATATTACTTGTATACAACGGTATACGTTTATTAGTGTTGTGTTGCAGCATGATCACCGCACTCGCGTTCACGACGTGAATATTGCGAACGAGGGGCCAGCAGGGAACGAATGCATGCGTTCCGAATCCCTCAATACGAATTTTCCAACGATAACACTGTAATCCCAGAGTTCCGCAGGCTGCCAGATACAATGGTCCAAGTGTACCGCTCCTGTTGTGACCGTGCATGAGTTTGACCGCCGAGTCTCTTTCTAATTGATAGTGGGATGCTGGAAGAAAGGGTACAAAGGCATCGGTATTGCATGTTTTGAAGATGTTGTTGGAGCGATACAGACTCTCAATATTACTGACACCAATGGTGTCACATGCGCGTTGCCGAGATGGATTGAGGAGTAAAACGCGCTGTGAATTAATGCTCAGAGCGTATGTCTGCAACACCACGGAGATCGCACAGAGGACGCAAATAATGATGTTTTGCTCCTGCCCCGAAACCAGAAGAATTGTCCAGGAGACACATACAATCGCAGTATTAATGTACGATCCACAAGCCACGAGAACAAAAAATTGCAATAGGAATATACCGATGTATGCGTAATTGAAGAGGGGTGTTCTGCGTCTGGCTTCCCCTCGAGTACTGGCATCGTGCATGACAATTCGACGAAATAGACACAACCAGACATCAAAAACAAACTGCATATATATATGACGTGACGAATGAGGTCAGAACGTTGTAAACATTTTCGATGTAAGTCTAATTTGTCAGACATGTATACCATCGTGAAAATACTCTATTTTGGGCAAAATTTTGCCAATTCAAGATAAGATTCGACGCATTCTAGCTCGGAGATTATACATCTTGTAGCTGTGCAGGCTGCGCGTCAAAAATATGACACGAGAGTTTGTCATCAGCGACTTCCTTGAAGATATGGATCAGTATTGCCAGGAGGACCTCGATATTTTTGACGAGTCGCACGCGGATGCAGGAGCGTGCATTGGCGGTGGCTTGGTCAAATATCGCAAGATGATGCAGGAACAGAGCATCGATCGCCACGACAAGATACAGAGATTCAAGCTTGTCATCTCGGAAATGCAAAAGGAATTCCAACTGAATCAAGCGGAATTGTTAGAGTGCAAGAGCGCCTTGGTGAAAATGACGTATGACATGCAAAAGGCAGCCTTGGTGAAAATGTCATATGACCTGCAAAAGGCAAAGTCAAGGATGTAGTCTAGAGTTGGTGTAAAATGTCTACCCCACATCAAAGGGATACCTTGTCGGATGCACACAAAATTCAGTTTTCTGTGCAATAAATAACGAGATGTGATGTTTGTGTGGGAACACATGGGATGGATGCAATAAATATATTTTCGTTGTAATGAAGATAGAAACTTGACGTATGTTGGTGTTGCATATGTATCGGTTCGGTGTGTGTTGTGTGTCCCTGTGCCAATCTGTGAGTCTCGTGAGTTATGACGACAAACTCGCGACAAAGGCATACGGATGCAATGTAGTACATAACATCGAGATTAAAAGTATATAGTGTTGCATGACCAGTGCGAATCCAACGACCGAATGAATATTGTGCGGCGAATTTCAAAATCCGCACAACAGTGTCTTGAAAGCGTGCAATTTTCGGTGATCCGCGCGTCGATCGAACGTGAAACCTTGGGATCAAATTATTGGGGAGTCTCGCGGAATGAGAACATGCATCGCATGCGCACGATGGCGCGTTTGCACGAGAGCCTGTTCCGAATACAAATGGAAATCCAGGAATACGAAGCAAAGTTTGAGACACTACGTATTCAGGCTGAATCTAGTTTTCGAGAGAGAGCAAGCGAATCACAACAAAAGGATGATTTTAACAAGATGCGCCTCGTTGAGCTTCAGAAAAAAGCTCTTTCAAAGTCCGAGAATATCCTGTTGTTCACTCTAAATGGACTAGAAAAAAAGGGATACATCCAAAACATCAACAAAATCATCCAGTACACCGTCAAGCAACACAAAATGGTGCAAGAAGAAGGTTTAATCGACGACAGTCAACACGAAAGTTTGGTGGAGGCGTTTGATCAGATCACAAACAATGTGACCAAGGGCCACGATATTCTAGAAACGCTCGACAACCAGAGCTGGAACGTAGATAATGAACAGGACACGGAGGATGGCAACGTTGAAAACGACTCGGCCTTCAGCAAGTGGCGCTCCAGAATGATAATGGAATCGTCCATGGGTGCTGGTGTATTTGATCCACCAAACACAATCAATCATCAGAATCCAGGTCGACTTATGCAATCCGACGGTGCATCACCACAAATCTCCACCTACGCAACACAAACACAGCTTCAGCAGGCACCGCAGCTGGCCACACATGGTAATACACCGCCATTGCCACCAAGCAGAGTGGCATTACAGAGCGCATATGGACAATAAGTTGATTTTTCCAACACTACGTTTCGTCCTGCTTCTTGTTGGCCAGCGCAAGACGTTTTTTGGTATTATCATTAAAATTGGCCTTGATACGGAAATTGCAAACTTCTCTATCTTCCACGTCAGCTGCACGTTCTAACCAGTCTGCAATTACCCAGAACTCCCGCGGAATGTCGGAAGACTTCGTACAGTGCTTCTCCCAAAAGCACACATGCATCATTTGCGTGCCTTCAGCGTCGATCTCCGACTTTCCTGTGAAGTAAACAATGTCGTTCTTCCTATAGAAATGTCTCTGGTTCCAGCTGTAGATTTCGAACTCTGTGGTCAAACGTAATGCGTTGCACATTTTCCAAGGTACTTCCATTGAATGTATTGATTGATTCGTCGTGTCGCTTATATATCTACACCTATAGAATTTTATGGCTTTCGACTTGAGCTTGATCTTTTCACGATGGAATCCTCTTATCTGCGTGTCAAACACAGCGACATCTCGTGTGCACGGATTATCTCGACAGTACGAATGCATATATATAGGCGAAATGTACGATTACCCGTGCCACGGACGGAGACCCGATTCGTTTACTTCAATACACAAGAGTATGCTGAGACGTGGTGCTAATGCTAAGGTGTACAGTGACCAGGAGCAACAATTCGAAGTGTATGTGAATCTGATCAGCAATATTGCCAACATTAGTGTTGCCGAATTGGTTTTGCCCGTAGATGACGATGGTGACCACAAGGAAGATGACGACGCGACAGTTCCACTTACGTTTGGTACGGCCGTACACGCAAAAGTTGACCCGACGTCGAAAGAAGACGATGGAAACACGGAGACGCCTGCCGTGTTGCTGCGGAAAAGCGTCTCACTACTACACACAGAAGATATGATTTGGCATTTATTGCGCAAGCAGCATGAACAAAAAATGTCCAACGAAATTTTATTTCCAGAAACAGCACAACGCACGTTTGGATTACATCTATTTTCCTCCATCCCCGCCTCCGTCACATGTCTTTCGCAAGTTCTCGAAATGCTGAGTAAGGCCAGGGAATCACTCAATTTTCATGCGATCATATATCATATTGCAAGCATTGTGGCGTTCCAACACTATGTGCGGCTTGTGGTCCTCCGCACAGGTCAGTTTGCACCTCAGCGCACTATGAACATACAAACGTCGTATCAACAGACATTACTCGAGGGTTTATTTCAGGTGAATCTCACTGACCCTCAGCATGCGTACATTCGTACGTTCGACTATTCTACACTGCACTCCGCTGAAGGGTAAATTATTGCGTGGTGTGTCGTGTTCCAAACACCTCTTTTTAGCATACAAACTCCTACAAAAAGGTTGATATACAAATCTCGACAGGCCGCTCAGCACAACAGCATGCAGTGGCACACTTTTCCGCTACGTGTACAATCCATACTCGACCGCATGTACTTAATGTTCATTAGACAGTTGGCCTTTGCAGTGTTTATGTGCTGTGCGCTTACGAACATGTGCACATGTGACGCTCTTATGCGAAAGTCCGTGTTTATGAATATGTACAATTTGTCGGAATCCGACCTCTCGAATCGCAATAATACACACCTATTGCGTGTACTATACCCGACACGATCGTAGGTGAATGCAGATGCTTGCACTCGTCTACTGTCTACTGCTGTGCAAAGATAAAGTGCTTCCTGTATTATCATGATCTTTTGTACCTGATAGACCCAGACTTGCTTTTGAAGCTACACGATGCTGAGTCTCTTGTTCAATGTATTCCAAAGAATCACGAATGTTTTTTATGGTTTCTCCGAAAATATCATCCTGAAAGTTTAAATTGCACTGAATCTGGGAGAGTTTTGCGATCTCGGGAGTTGTGCCTCAGGATCGAATCCATTCTTACTACCATTGGGTTGCTCACGATATACATCAGTTTTGCTAGATAGGTGACTTGGACGCAATGTATTCACAGAGGTCGTTCGCTCGGGGTCATAACTTTGACGCGATTGAATCACAGAGGTCGTTCGCTCGGGGTCATAACTTTGCTCGGATGTACCAATATTTGACCTGGTTTCACCAGAAACTGAACCGAATGTGTCGTCTCTATCAAAACTTGCGTCCGACGCAGGCACGTGTGCCACCGCATATGTAGTAGAATCTCCAGCGATTTTCGTCAATATTTCATGCAACACTGCAAAATTTTCGCTCGACACTATCGACGTTGACATGACAAGTATGGTGCGTTGTGTTCCTGTAATGTGGTAGTTTTGCTGTCAATGGCCAATTCACAACACTTATATAGTCATTGTTTCCAAGAGAACGAGAATCGCTGTTTATAATAAGCCTGTTGTAATCCACTGGATTTTCGCCGTCTCAATTGAAAGACTCCAAACGGATTATTCGGCCAGGAGCGCTTGTTTTTCAATGAACGCTACCAATTTTGCCAGACGATCCCCATCGTACAGCATGTCACCTAACTGTCGGGCAGTGTTAGCCCAATGCCGACACATTTTCGTGAAGAAGTCGATGCACGCCATGTTGTTGATATAGGAAGGAGCATAGCGCATCATTTGCATTTGCTCGACGAAAATTTTGACGTTTGCGCTAGTGTGCGTCAGGCTCGGTCCTGAATTCCCACAGGTGGTTGAAAATACAAACGTAACGGACGAAAATGACAGGAAAATACGACTGCCCTTAGCGCCAGTTATATTGTATTTATCGGCGTCTTGTGCGCTGAGCGGCCTGATGATTACGATGTACTGTGCATCAAAGAGAATGTTGTTGTAGCAGTCCACTCGCACGTACAAAACGTTGCCACCTAACATGCGCCAGATCGGATTGGAGACCGTCAAACAGGCAATGTGAGAATGTGCAGAAAGTCGACGAACAAAGTCCGACGACGACACAGCGTCGATCCACTCACTTGTAAACTCCAGTCTAGACGCTAGAGCCGTGCATTGCGCTGTTCCCGCGTCCAGTTGTGTGTCCATCAGGAAATCGTTTGGGTTATCGCGACCGGTCGAGATTTTGACTTCATCATCGAAGCCTTTGCCTCTATCGGATGACGATGAGCTGATCCAATTGAACGCGGTCTGCATTTTTCGACGTTTTTCAAAGACAAACGTGTGCTCGCGTTTAATGGCGTCGTACAACTCACTCTGCCGCCCTCCCAGATCCACACAACCATCAATATTTTTCAACATGAGTTGGTGGGCAGCGAAGACCATGCCCTGATCGAACAACTTGTAGCAGTCGTCAAACTTGTTGGTGTTTTTCTCTTCGAAGTCCATACACTCTGCGACGAGTTCGTCATCTTCGTACTCCATGAAATGCACCCAAGATCGCGTCGTCTGGTGCATGATGATGGAATCTTTATATACCACAGCATCACACCCCCCAACAAACACGTACGTCTACATTGTCAGGAGCATTTCAGCGTCCGAATTTGCCATTGTACAATTTTGCCACGTGGCCGAGGAATACGTATGATGTTTATTAAATTGGAAATTTTTTACCATCAAATAAAAACGACTCATCATCGACAGTCCTAAAAGTTGTGTTGTAGACTGCCTTGAGTAGATAAGAGAAAATATTCGAGAACTCGATGCTTTCGACCTGTGAAATGTGCAAAGTTCCCTTTATAAATAGAAATCCACGCGACCAGTGATGGAACTCGGCTGTTATTGCATCTATATAACGGAAAGCATTGTTCGCTAACATATGCGGGAGGACGGCGTACTCGCTTCCCTCGATATCCATCTTCATCAACACTCGCCTGGGACGCGTAGATGCATGTGCAACATGCTTCATCACAAATTGTGTAATGTCAATAGTCGCTACTTCGATCTTCTCTATATGTGCTTTTTCTGAATGCATCGTGCCGACTGAAAATCCCCAGTCGTTGTTGGCATGCCCGTCATTGCGGTAAAAGACAAGTTTATCGTGTCCGCGAGATTCCCACGAACCACCGCGAACCGCGGCATAAAAGGCACGATATCTCCACCCCTGTCTTGCGTATGCTGTCGCCAAATCCTGATGTCTCTGTCGATGAGCAGGATTTGGCTCAAATGCCAATACACATATCTTTTCTCTATCGTGTGTTCTGTGCACTCCGAATTCATTATCGAATACGTCATCATACACATGTCGTGGTCTGTAGAGCTCAGGTTCAAACAAGAAACGGGCATGGATGCCAATGTTTGATCCAACATCAAGGAACAACTTTTCGCATCCATCGCCTAATATCGACTGATGTGACCACGCGACAGCACGTTTGCACGTCGTCAAAGTGTTGTTCTTAGTACAAATACTATGATTCAGCATTGTGCTTTCGGGAAGAACTTCGTTTTCAAAACTTTCACTTTTCATTAGTTGTATAAATTTGTTCGCCGAAGCAACGTCGGACAGCATTCGTTTCAAAACATCGAATCGTCTTGCCTTTGCGTCCACCATTTCGGCCTTTATACGTATCGATTCGGATTTTGTACTGATCGTCGCTGCCTTGGCGCCTATCGTTTCAGCGTTTACGCGGATCACATGTGCTTTTGAGGCTATCAATTCTGCGTTTCGGCTTGTGGTTGTTGCAGGTTCGATTCTTGGATCTCTCGGAAGTCTGGCAGTAAGTTGCATAAGTATCAATACCGACGAAAGGACCGACAGTGGTACCGCTGCTCCCCACAATAAGCACAACTTGAATTTTACTCTCGTCATTTGCACTTGATTCCATTCACGCGCGGGTTCTGAGGTTATATACCTCTGTGATATGATTTCCACGAATATCTTCACGTTGCGATGTTCACGGAAACAAAGATATCATCCCACACAAAAACATAAAACCCCAAAATCACGACACATGGCTCACAGAATAGACATGTGTCACATGAGTTCATCGGACCAACTCGTCACGTGTGCGGCTGAAACGCCACTGTCGAAATCGTCATATTACGTAAACACCACTTTTTTATCCACAATGCGAAAGCCGTGCGTACCATCGACAGGGCAGGCTGGATCGCCGTTTTCAATGGCCCAATAGTTGATGACCCACTCGATATTTCGGAGGGTCGTACAAAGAGAAACGCGTGTTGGTAGGTCTTGCTTGGTTTTTTCAGAGAGCGAGCTTGAGTGCAACATCGTCAGAACGGTGTCCATCCCGCTTCCAATCGCACCCCCACCCGCGCTATTGAGACGCACGTGTCGAGTGTAAGTGCGAGCGTACAGCGAAGCGATGAGCCCATCAATCGATACTGTGGTATCCACCACAAAGACGTTGTTAGTGTAGGATGTGCATGCCACGATGGCGGGCACGATCATATCGACGTTGTCCCATAGCGTTTTCACGCCAATGCGTGGCAACTTTTTGGAGTAGTCGCACCCACACAACAGCACCAGAAACGAGAGAATGGCCGTAAGATAGGCAGGACTCGGTGGATCGAGGACTGCTGGAAGTTCCAAAACTGCAGCGGCTTCGACTGCTTTCTGCATACGAGTGTGTAGAAGATCCATCCATAGGTTCACGTGAATGATTTCATATTCGAAGCGTTTTTTCTCTGGTTCACAGTCTGGCAGCTTGCGTTTTAGCGATGCAGGAAGAGCGGGTCGTGTCTTGTACCGGCGCACATAAATATTGTGTTTTGACGAATTGCGCGACACGAAGAGTGCCGCAATGAGCAAAACGTCCGAGTCAATGGAATCGACACAAAGATCGCCAAAGAGCGGTACATACCGCATAAATTTCACATCCGATTCACCCATAGGTTTCATGTGCTCAAGAACAGCACGTGTCTTGCCTTGTGTGTGGTAGTCGATGCGAGTGGAGTTTACAAAGTCCACCACGAGCGTTGTGGCGCGACGCGGGGGAACGTAGTCTGCCGCGATCATGGAAGTAATCAGCGAGATGATATTGCTCTTGAATGTCCTGTTCTGCAAGGCCTGCACCCAAATTCGCTGTTCGTATGGTCGACTTGGGAGCACATCGCCCGCTTTGAACTGGAAGGTGCTGGTGGATGCCGCGGCAGTAGAGATGCGTTTGCTCTGCTCGATGGATTTGAAGATGGGCACATTTTGATAATTGTCAAAGCAAATGATAACGGTGTCATATCGGCGGTGGAACTCGGCAATCGGAGCGAAAAAGGTGCGCTGTACAAACGACCGCCAACTATCTTCATCTTCTTTCACAAACGACTTCATGAGCTGGATTTGCGCATCAATAAATACGGTTTTGCACGTGACGCGCTCGACAACAAACGAGCTGCTGTTCTCACTCCAGATCTTTGGCCACTGACTGTCGAAGCCCATTGTCGCTTGGCCGTTTCAGTAGCTCCTGCTGTCTTTACGGAAAGCAGGTACAGCATTGCTGTACAGACACGCAGACCCTGAGCTTCAGGTTCTTTTTACACTGCACAAGAATATGGACTTGTGTGAATGACACGAAAACACAGGGAATGTTCTGATTTGGACGTTTATTACTCAAGTTTTAACATCTCACACAAAGAAATTAGTCTTTCAGTATGTGCAAAAAGTGCGGAATAAGTCTTAATGTTTATGAGAAATGAACTGTCATCGCTATAAACTATGGTCTTCGTCCTCATCATCCTCTTCCTCGTCCTCATCATCCTCTTCCTCGTCATCATCATCCTCTTCCTCGTCCTCATCATCCTCTTCCTTGTCCTTATCATCCTCTTCCTCGTCCTCATCATCCTCTTCCTCGTCCTTATCATCCTCATCCTCGTCCTCGTCATATCCATCGTCACTGCGCTCTTCAGAGGGTTCTCCATCTGGATCTATCTCACCCCATGCACCCCCAAACGATTCCCCATTGGTCCACTGTGATGCTTCAAAATCTTGAACAGTCAACGCCACATCATCTTGTACTTGTGATATGATGTGTTGAAATAAAACACCTGGTAACGACGAGGCCCAGCAGAAGTTCAATCCGCCTTGATTACCAAGACGATGATGACTTGCCATGCAAAATGCCTCACATTTCGACAATTCGAACGCGGTTCTGAACTTGGCGATTTCAAACAATAGGACGCCATTGTTACAGCTGCCCGCTTGCGCTTCCATGCTTTGACAATGCCCAAAACTTCTAGGTTCATACTCTCCGGAAAGTTGGAACATGGTTGCAAAAGGTATGATTAATCGACAGATGCTCGCGTACATCTGCAGGTGAAATTCAGTTTGGTACTGCAGGTGATCCTCCCAGATTTGTTCAAGCTGTTCAAAACAGTTGACGTCGTCGCAGCGGATTGACAAAGCCTGGGGGCAGAATGTGACAATTCGTTCCAGTACTTTCATATACATGCGAATTCCACGGTCAGCAAACGGACACCAAGTCAATGCACCATAAACGAATGCCCTCTCTTGTATTTTATACAGCTCGTCACTGCAGGACTTGCATGGCGTTTTTTGCTGACATAGACTGGCGTCCATATCTGCTGGCAATCGCAGTTCATTATGCCATGAAGCATACATCTTCTTCTTGTAACCGTGAATGATACGTTGCATCATATCTGAAGCATCCGCACAAATTAATTGGGTTCTTGTCTCTGGGTCTTGTAACAAAACACGGCACTCAGCACACAGTCTTGGGTTGCAATGCCGGAGCACCACGTGGTGTATCATTATCTTGGAAACCACAGCCATTGCCATGCGCACGTAATACTGTGCTAAAGTTGCCGAAACGATGATTGGCGCCTCCTGACCGAACGCCGATTTCTCGCAAGGCCAGTCGAAAATGTGTTTTGTAAATTCCTGGCCATTCACAGTGAGAATCGCCTCCAACTTCTGCATTCGATCCGACGAAGATGCGTTTGCTACGGACGACAAAGTAATATTTCCATGCATGTATGCAAAAAACTCCCGGTGTGTCTTGTATGCCAGAAGCGTGCCCATTCGGAAGTCATAGTCCACGAGGTAAGAAAACACATCACCGGCCCCCTCACATTGTAAAACTTTTACAAACAGTTCCGACCCGTCCATCCTTCGATCGTCCCCTGTTTCCGTGCTCGAGTTCACAAGAAGAAGCATGAAGTGTGGCCTTTTGGTGGCAAAGCGCAGCAGGGTGAGCAAAATACGGCTGTGAACACGACGCTGTGAAAATCCAGGAGACGTTGCATGTACATACGGTTGCACAAGTAGATGTATGAGATGGACAAGATATAGCTGCGCGCCAGCCTTGGGAAACTCGTCTTTAATCCAGGCGAGACGCCCGGTATGCACAATGGGCGTGCGGAAAAAAAACAATATAAGAAAATCCTCATCAGTGGCATGATTGTGGCACGAGGCCAAGAGTCGATCAAAATCAACGATCAGCACTTCAGTCTCGGCATCGTCGTTGCGGTATGTCTGCACGGAGCGTCCGAACACACGATGCTCGAAAAACTCCACAAAAGTACTCATTGACATGCTCACAGCGGTGTCGCTTGTCTTTGCACCGCCGTCGGTCGGCGCATACATGTCAAAATCACTGTTCAATTGCCGGCGCATGCATGTCAAAATCACTGTTCGAATGCCCACCGATCGGATCTTTTGTATTTTTTATTTTAAGAGTGTTTATTAAGGAGTAACCTCAGCGAGAGGAGTAAGCAACATTAAAATGTTTTATATAGGTTTCGCGGTTTCAGAACACGAAAAAAAGTTCCCACCACTCATTTTTTCTCTGGTGGTGGTACACAAGAGAGCAACAAACGCAGACAGCTAGGAAATTGACTGGCGGAATGGCACCTCCTACAGGCGGCATTAGCAACGCAGGCGCAGGCTGCTTTCGTGCTCCAGCTGCTCTTGGCAGAAATTCGCCAATCGCTGTTGTGCCGCAGCGATGGTCCTTTTAGCTGAAAATTTACATATGTGAGAACCTTTTTTCCTCAAATGTGGCTATTTCGGGCTTTATGCATAAATTGTCTATTTAACCGGATTTATTGCACATTTTGGCCAAAAACACGCATCATGGAAGGTGGTGCTGTCAAGAAAATGATGGTTGTCGATGCTTGTGGCAAGAGGAAGGGCGTCAAGTGCTCTGACCACCCGACTGTTGTCCCTGACACCAAGTGCAAAGCGACAGTGGATGCAGACGCCGGCGGTCTGATGGTGATGCAGCTGAACGACTGCACCGAGGGCCCAACCGAAGTCTCCTCGTACTACATCCCGATTATTAAGGGGCGTGGTCTCAAGAAGTCGGTGTATCGGACGCTCAAGGACCACGCGTCGGCCGGGAAGTGGTACTTTGAGTCGGTCACTTCAGAGGGCTTCTGCGGTCTCTTGGACGAAGACGACGACAAATTCGACTCCCTCGTAGATGACTTTGGTCTCTTCATCGAGACACACATGATTCCTGCCAACCTCATGGGCAAGGGAGTCGTCGACATGCCAGACATGTCGAAGATCAAATTCGTGGTGAACTACACGGTAGAATAGCGAGGGACGGAACGTTCCCTTCCTGTATGTTTCTGAATAAATTCGTTATACGGAAATTTTGTCTACTTGACTTTTGGGGAAATTGTTAGATCTTTGGTCACTGAGACACGACAACACAAAGGATGGTCTGCTTTTGATGTTTATTACTCCAGTTTTACAAGCGAGTGTTTAAGGCCAAACATTTGACTTTCAGCAGAAAGTGCACATATGCGAGAGAGAGCGAGACACATGCAACTCAATTTTCCATCATTCCGGCAACTGGAGCTTACATGCTTATGGCATAAAATTGCACACGTGCTCCGTAAAATAGTCTTACAATCTCAAGCTTCCAGACATTCTGTCCTTTTTGGATGCGTTCAATATGAGTCCTGATGTAATCCATGAGCACATGAAGCTTGTGTTTAAAGTCTGTTTTTGCACGCGGGTCTTCCATATTTGTATGTGGGTTAAATCTGATGAATACGAATCTATACGAGAACGACCTCATGAAGTCTTGATATCGTTCGTTTTCTTGTTTATACCTGACATGTGCATGTTCGTCGGTCTCAACTGCTAATATTGTATTTCCAATGCGGAGCCGGTGGTCAATTATTTTTTGGTGAGAAAAATCGCCACCTTCCAACTTTTTGTTGTGTATAAATCCATCGAAATATGTATCGATCTCATCGCGCACAATGTGTTCGATTCGTATGGTATGACGATTTGAAGGTGGGTCGATTTTGTATACGGACTTGACGACATGAGTCCCTACGTCATCCCCAACGCCATCAACATTTCCATATGCACTCATGACATGGTCCTTGACGATACGCATGCCAATGCGGTTGAAAAACAAGAGCACATCCTCGAAATCCATCATGACGAAAGACTTTGTCTGTTTATATTATTGTCAAATTTGATTTTGTTTTATAATAAAAATCAGTACAATTATGGCAGTAAAACAATGAAATTTTTATGTGACAAACCGGATCTTCTGTCAACTTGTTGTCGAACTCAAGGCTCTCGAGGCCATGTATCTTATCATCTTTGCGAGCGACCATTTTTTTGATGGCATGATGTGCATCCCCAACTCTGAGATACCTTCCCACTGCCACGAGCAGGTACGCAGTAAAAGGCTTGTGGTCACTAGTGCGGAAGCGAATCACAGCGTCGCTCAGTACAGAGAACCCACCGATGTTGACGTCCCGCATTTTCTTGCCGTACATGGACTCATTCTTACAGTCAACCTTGAAAGCATTAATGGGTAGAACTGTCGACGTAACAGGAGGTTTCTGCACGGCCAACATATCCTGCCCCTCGACGGGGTTGATAGGAGGCTGTACAGCAGATGCAACTGAAACGACCGCATTCGTGTGCTGATTTTTCACCACAGCACTGAGATCAGCTGCTTTCACAACAGCAAGAGGAGTGCTGTTGCCGCCGTCAACCCAACGAAGACTTGGGGCAATATCAACGTTGATTTTCATGGTCTTGATGCCCAGAACCACATTGACGACGTCCATTGGCACAAAAAAACCACTGACATCGTTGCCTTTGGAGTCAAACCGCCCATGAAGAATCTGGCGAATCGTCTTCCCCTGCAGGCAAGAGTCATTCAGGCCGTCAAAGTCCGGAATCATCTTGAGGGTTGTCGCGGGGAGTTTGAGCATCGAACTCGAGCCATTGACACGCTTCAGAGACATGACAATGACGTGTCCAATCGTGTGGTGTGTTCTGCACTTGTCAAGTTTTGAGAAAGCAACACTCGCAGCGCGTGTGAAATCAACTTGTTACAAAAATAGTCCTCCACAAAAGCATTTGCACTGCGCATATGCAGTGGCAGGCACGATTCGCAACCAAAAAAACACGAATGTTGCAGAAATGCATTCGTATGGTCGACTTGGGAGTGTTTGGAGAGCTGTGAATTCGAAACTGATGGTGGATGTTGCGGCTGTCGACATGTGTCGGCTCGAAAAGTCACCGCAAGACAACACAGGAAATCGTCTTCTTTACTCGTTTATTAATAAAAGATACAAAGGGAGTGTTTGTTACAAGACGGCATGATTACACGTGGGTGTACCACACCCACCAGCGAGCTTGAGCAATTTTAGCCAAGTTACTCGCTTTCGATTCGATCTCATGGGACTTGACATACTCACTGTGGCAAAATTCTGTCCAAGCCTGTACCGTAGTGTCACCTACAGGCGAACCGAGGAACGGCAGGTAAATTTCGATGCGGTTGTCGCTTTTGTCAAACTGCATCACGTTTTCATAAACGAGCTTGTGCAGTAGCGGATGGATTGGAACCAAATAGCCGTTTGCAAAATCGTCGCAGGCCGTCTGTATGAACATCAAATCCATCGGATAAGAGGATTTTTCCGACGTTTTGGATGCGGCGGAGAATGATGTGGCAGGTGTCGCGGTCGCCGCCTGTGTCTGTGTGGTCGTCTTGCGCTTCTTATTCATTGTATTACAATCGTCATCGCGGAGGTCGTGCAACATTTTTGTGTCGACTGTTGCAATGAGCAGATCAAAAGATTTGCTCCTTTTTATGGCCATTTTGCTGGCGTGCGTGCCCAGAATAGTGCATTTAGAAGATGGCATACGATATCTCGTTTGGCTCGTCAAAGTGATTTCTGACCAACGCCATGCGTGATACAGCGCAAGTCGATGCAGACACAGCTTTCGACAAAACATTTTTATCATGTGACATATCACTGACAAGACGCGACAAATATTTCAACATTGGGTAGTATATAAGGTATCACACTGGCTATAGAAACAGATTGTAGATAGATACGCAAATGACAAATCGCGTGTTGATCGATGTTTTTGCATTCAAAGACACACAGATAAAGGTGATAGAAATTGCATTCCAAACATATTTCGACTCCAAGGAATTCTGCTTGCGCAATGGCATGTTGCTCTCGACCCATTATTCAATCAAGAGACCTAATTGGGAAATGGAATTTCTTATTGTTGTCAAAGCAGATATTCTACAGTTACAACTCGTGGATCGTACACAACAAATCTCAATGCCCAAAAGTACTGCTGTAGCCATCAAGAACATGCATGATCAAGTGATCGATGAAGATTACATAACCAACATTCGATTGGTTGCTGATTGTATTCAAAACATCCAGACTCTCCCAAACTGTGACGCCTCATTCGATCTGAAAGTATTCGAAAGTATTTATTTTTTGAAATTAAACTTTCCAGTGTGCTATGCAAGGTTGAAGAAACATGTCAAAATCGACTGGGAAAAATATGAATAGTTCAAGTCAGGTAGTACATAGGACTCTGGTGCCTGACACAATACTGATTAAACAAAGTCATAATTGTGACGTTCCCAAAAATCAAAATAGTGTGTCCAGAAGATGGCATAAGATATCGCGTTTGCGCCCGTAAGGCCGAAAACGATGCAAAGCAAGTCGCAAGTGCTTGGCATTTACACACGGTCATATTTACTATATAACCCGACCGTTTTACACGGAGGTACATTATCTGAGATCCGACAGAGTTTGTGCGCGAAGCGGTCGTTTCGTGAAAAAATGTGTCATCTCCCATATTTAGATGGAATTTCTGCGTTTATGTCCTTTGTTGGGTTTCTCGTGTCGCTTGCTTATGTGCAGGACATAGACGTGCTCATGTGGGAAAACAATATGATTTTTAGTACATCCCCCCATTTGATATCTGCCTCTGACGGACTGGCATCGACATTTTTTAACACTTGTAGTGTTGAAGGGGTACATGGAGCAAATAAGACAGGACCATACACAATGTTCCAGCAAAAACAAGAGTGGGGTAATAGTTCCTTTGCCGGTACATCCTTTGCTGTTGATACCGGCCGCAGTTACAAACCATGGGTGATGTTGCACTGGATTCTTGTGTGCTCTTGTCTGTTCCAAGGGGCCCGTTACTTCGCCTACGTTGAACACGACAATTTCGAGGAAGGGGTGCTTTTCCAATACGATCCCAGCAGTGGTCCTGATTTCTGGCGGTGGGTCGAATATGCTCTGACATCGCCACTACAAATCATTCTTATAGCAGGTTCTTTCTACATGCGCGAAATTGTGCTGATGGCCACCATGGCCGGTCTGCAGGGAGCACTGGTGCTCTTGGGCTATGTGATTGAACTGGAAATTCAGGCCTTGTGTTTGGAAAAGATTGCAGCATGGCAAGCAGGAGCATACCGACCGCAAGGCAAGACCACGGTCAAAATGTTTGTGGGCCAGTGCAAACTTTTTTTCCTTCTGTCCGCCGCGTATGCCTGTCACGCTATCATCTGGACGGTGTTGATTGTGAAATTTCAAATGCAGGCGCAAGCCATCAACGACTGTAAAAATCCTTCGACGATGCCACCGGAGGTTGCCATTGTCATCGGATTGCAGTGCGCTCTCTTTTCACTGTTTGGCATAGTGTTGACAGTGCAGACGGTGCAAATTGTGCGTGCGCCCACGCTCGATCCACAACAAGTTCAATACATTTGGAAAAGCGTATCGTGGTATTATTCACTGCTGAGCATAAGCGCAAAACTCATCTTAGAATGGGGATTTGTTGCAGTACTCGCGTCGACGAATGCGCAGTGAATGCGGGTATTGCGACTTAGCATTGGTATCAACTCAAGACTTCATTCTGTGAGGGCGAGCACGTCTTGTATTCTTACACATATTTGCGTAAAACTTGAAAGTACGCCATATAATGCACAGAACGGATCGTCATACGTAACGTTCAAAAAGACCTCAATTTGGCTTTCACCTGCGATTCCGTCAATATGACTGTCGAAATTAGCCACAATCACATGTCACGACACGCCAGGTCAAAAATGAACGTATTTTGGGCAATTCAAGCTCGTGTTGGTCCTTTATCACAGAGAATAAAAATAAATTTGATAGAGCTTGGCATTGTGCATTTCCTGTCGCAAGCTTGCTGGTGTGTGATTCTAAGACGAAGTGTTTGTTGGTGTTGACTGTACCTATATAAGAGTCCGAGCACGATAGATCACGAGGTGCATCATCAACTGTAATTAATGGCAGAACGAAAGAAGCGTGTGATCCGCGACAGGTGGGAAAGTATGGAGATGGAGCTGGAAAATGCAGCCGATGGCGGTGATCTGGAAGGCATGCCGTCGTCGCCAAATGAAAAACATCATGGCTCTCAATCCGAAGTAGACTCTCTCGAGGGACAACAAAAGCAAAGGCAGAGAGCCAGAGTCGAGCATCAGGACTCTCCCGCACTGCAGACTGGCACCATCGCACGTAAAAAAGGCGCGATTGACGTTGAACCAAAGACTGTACTACCGCACGAAGGGATGGTGTCAAGCGTGCCACTGTTTTTCTACCCGTACATCGGAGGCGATCCCGTGTCGCTGTTGAATGAAACTACTGGTGTGATGGAACCGAGTCCATTTTTCAGAGGATACAGGCGTCATTACGTATACCAAGCCCCTGGACAGGAAATTGCGACTTGTTATGCTGTGTACAGAGAACCCACTGCTTCGAAGGAATTGGTGCCGTCTGATTTTTTGACAGACGCTCAGCGATTCCCTTCGGTCGAAACAATGGCGGCTTGGAATAGACAACTTTTTGAGGTTATGGAAACGTTGCACGTGCCTCTGTGCACGGCGGAAAGCTTGCTACAGTACTTCCGTAGTGTAAGCTTGGCTGTCAAAATGTACTTGCGTGTCCATCGCAACACGGACAGTGACAAAGCGGACCGAGCTGCGCGTGGCATCGTGTCTCCCGACCGGCCAGTGCAAGTGCCATTGTATTTCAATCCTCGCGTTCGTGCTTGTCCCATGTATGTGTTGGATGCGGCTGGAGTGAGACGTCCAGATCCGAAGATGAATGGACAAAACTATCTGTATACCTTTACAGAGAAGGAGTTGGGAGGAATGCGGTTTTATTACAATATTTCCAAAAATCGGGACCTTCCGAGATCGTTGACAGACGAGCAACGATATCCAAGTGCGAATACGCTCATGGTCTGGGAAACACAAATCCAGGCGCTGATTCATGCAACCAGCATGTCGATGCAGAATGCGGAGATTTACATGAATTTCTTTCGAACTGTGCCGGAAGCTATCGCAGGATATACTCGTTCTTCAAGTATTTCCGAACCTGCGGAATTGACGAGCGGCAGAGTGCCATCCGCCATCATACATGCATCCGATGCATTGGACCGCAAGTATGTTGTCACCGACGATCCACTTTTTAGTGACGAGAATGCATTTGCCAAAGCAAGTTTGCTTGCGAAAACCATCATGTCGTTACAAACCGTGGGCGGCAACACGTCTGGTGGGCGAACTGATGGTAATCTGACAGGAGTTGCAAAAGCATTTCGGGGTGCCAATATTCAAACAATGATCAAGGAGTTTATGGATATGACACAACAATCGCAAGCTACTGCAGAAACATATATTTCAAAATTCAAGGGGAATGTGCAAGCAGCTGTCAATGCATTTTTGGATAACACGTTGGATATCACTCGCAGTGCCGTCCAAAGTGATATGAACAGCGCTGCAATGGGTCGGAGTGGTGGTCACAGCCGGGGTGATTGGAGTGATGGTAACAAACGGGGTGGTCGAGGCGGAGGTGGTGCGAGTGGTGGAGGCGGTGGAGGCGGTGGAGGCGGTGGAGGCGGTGGAGGCGGTGGAGGCGGGGGTGGTGGATATTGTGCACCGGAGCCGAGTGCAGCGGGCAGAATTCCTGGTCCGCCTCCCATCGAACAAAGCGCGATTCAAGCTTTCATGAAGGCGACAGAGATGCCAGAAGATGTTGCGAAGGAATATTTACAAAGCTTTTTCACAGTCGATCGTGCTGTACGAGCATTCAACGCTGGTTGTCAAGCGGACGAAAACGATACATTTGCGACACCAGCAACGAAAAAGAAACCAAAATCGAGCCAAGTTCGAGAGGCGTCAATTTCCGACTTCATGGCACTCACAGGCGAAACCGACATAAAGCGAATCAAAAATTACTTGGAGTACTACGGGAACGTGCAAAATGCCGTTTCAAATTATCATGACAACGCCATGGGAATCGGCGAGTTCGTCAACGATGACAAAGATGAGGACATTGAGTCCGACGAGGAAGAAGAGGAAGAAGAGGAAGAAGAGGAAGACGAGGAAGACGAGGAAGACGAAGAAGTCGATAAGGACGGTGCAGATAATGATGACGAGAGACAAGACGATACAAATATTATTTCGCGATTGAAACTCAGTTTACACCAAATGGAACCAGCGGCACCGTTTGCTACAATTGCCACGGTTCCCGACGATGTCTTGCAAAATTTTATGAATATCACCAATACCGACACGAGTGAGGCGACAGACTACTTGGAGCAAGCGGATTGCGTGCTCGAAGATGCACTGGCAGCATTCTATTATGACCGGGAAACTGCATTTTCCATGTTGTAGTTCCGTCACAAATTAACAAGAATGGAAACCAAAAATGGCAAAATGTCGAAAATGTCCATTTAGTGCACTTTGAGGTCTGAAAACACCACAAACTTATTGCGTAGCGATCGTCCGTATGTACGTGCCAATTTTCCAGGTCGTAGCAGTCTGCGTTCCTGGTACAATGAAACAGACACAGTGTGTGATCATTCCTCGTGCCGACACGATGTTCAAAGATGCCACGCGTATGGCTATTGTGCAATTAGCGCTGTCGGCCAATCAGGATTTTCTACAGGCTAGTGTGCTGGACAAGGCAAATCCAGCCCGGAAAGAGAAGTTGCAAGTTGCAATGACCAAACGTTTGTCTGAAAAGACACAATGGCTGGCCCTCGAAATTCCGGATTTCAACGGGGCTTGGAAGGCTGATCTCGCCATGGCAGCGTACCACAACCAACTTGGTGAAATGACAACGGCGTTTGATGTACTCATGAAAATCCGACAGGATGCGCCGCAGTCGTCCGAAGTGTGGCGTTTGGCCGTGTATAACCTTGTGTCCATGCGCAACCAAGCTCGTCGCTTCATGCCTGCCCAAATGTCGTATTCTGACCGTCCGACCGATGACGATCTCGTAATAGTGCGTAATTTCTGGGAGTGGCTTGTGAAACTGCCAGACCCCTTGTAAAAAGTGTGAACCCTAAGTATTGTCAGAGTGGTAGCGAAAAGAATCTTTTGAAATCAGCTCAGGTTACGACAGTATATAAAGTCTTGTCCATATGGTAAAATAATAAAATGGAAACCCGTCAAAAATACTGTTTCAAGCTTTTAGCAACAAAATTGCAACATGAGAAGAACCTTGTTGATGTAGATCGTGTAATGCTCGTCGTTGACGATGAACTCGTGCGCCATGATCTAAAGCGTGAGCAGACCGAAGGTGACATGCGTGAAGTGACATTACTGTTGCGGATTCATGACGACCGATTTGGACCTAATTATTATCATGAAGATGGAGACAATGCACATGTCCTTGAAGAACGCCTTTCGTATTTGACGTGGGAAACTGAAGGTCTAGCACGACTGCGCGCGCAGTTGGCTCATCGGGAGAACATCGGACTGGACGAGACTGACCGTGTGAACGCAGCGCTCGTCGATGTAAAACAAAAAATCGCCGCTTTGTCTGAAAACGAGGGTGCAGAAGTGGTGGAAAGATGGAAAATCGAATTTCAGATGCATGTGGACATTGTGTATGGGTATTGAGACGAAGGATGTAGAAAATCGCGACTAAGATCGTCGTGTGTGAAAAAACTTTATGTAAAACGTATAAATCAACCCGAATCGAATAAATAAATTTTTGTATACAAGCTTTCGAGCCCCACTCTTGTACCAATCTAATGATGATTACCGTAGATTGGATGACTCGAGTATGCGTGAGAAAATGGATGTAGTGTAGGATACACAGCTCCCTGCTGTACTGCGTTATTGTCTGCTTGCATGGCGTCATAACTTATGTTACGATTCGGATCTTTCGCTGCGGCAAAGTTTCTTCGTGCCCACAAGAGTAAGAGTATCATGAGAGCGATCAAAAATATACATAGGAGATACAGAAGCACAACCGTGTCGTTATTTTGTTTATGCATCTCACCATCGATAGTAATGGCAGCCTCAAGATATATAATTTGTTTGAGTGGCGTCATCAAATCGAGAGCGATGAGAGCTGTGTTCAAGTTCTGTACTCGAGAGGTGGCACGTTCTTGGGCGGCTCTCGACACAAGTGACGCCACAACAGCTTCAGTCGCACGACTGCTAATCGACAGGCCACTGGCTGCCGAATCCACGTTCAAATTTGCAAGTGACAGTCTTTCGCGAATGGAACTTGCGGCGGCGAGCGAAGACACTGTCACTAAAAAAGTTACGTCAATCTGAGACGCCAGAAGACGTCGCTGCACCGTAGTGGTATCAACAATGCTCTTGACAGCCACTTTGTTAAAAGAGACCATCGCGACGTTGGCGACACTGGCAACATAGGCTGGCTGTTGAGATATGAATTCGGAGGGAAACAGGGGGAATGTCATCGTGATTTCTACGGTAAAGGAGACATCGGAGGTATCCACCAAGGTTCGGACTGTTAATGACAATACAGTTTCTCCGGTAAATTCGTCTGGAAGCACATTCACTTCGACCTTCTCCATGTTAACGCCGTACGACATAGCCGCTGTTTTCCGAAACTGATCCACGACAGTCGAATTGACTTGTGCAGGAGCCATCTTCAACACGATCTTTGACTGCAGTGCATCCTCAGGTCTGAGTCCGATCGCCACGAAAGCATGCTTTACCGCTGTTTCGTACATTTCGGGGTACTCCTGCAGAAATGGCACGGAGATGCGAACTTCAAAGCGGGTTTGGTTTGACAATTGGTCATAGATTGGCGGTGAGATAATCACGTACGTGGAATTTACATATGTTTGCCGTAGAATACTCTTGATCTGTGAAATGTTTAGGGGACGATTCACGGGATCGGCATTGTCCAAAGAGAAATCCAGTACAATGTCTCGCGTGGTGTTGTATTCTTTGGCAATGAGTTTCACACAATCGTTCGTCACCATGCCATTGCAAAGCCGCCAAAACGTGTCATTCGTCAATCCCGTAATGGCTGTAATTTGATTAGAGTTCAGAGTTGTCGGATTAATAGCAAATTGAGAGACCATAGCCCTCACCTCGAGAACGAGTGTAAACACCAAATCCTGCTGTGTCGTCGCAAGCAAACGTCGATTTGAGACGGAATTGCAGATGCTTTCGCGGTGCTGTTGGGACACGGACGTAATGTGAATTGCTTCCAGTGCATCGTCCGATGCGAAATGGATCACATCGTTCATTTCAGGCTGTAATTGAGCAATAATGTCTTCCTCGTTCTGACAAAACTCGGCAGTCGTCACGCTCTTGGTTAATCTCACCATGGCACATTTGTGTGTGCTGGGGGTGTTGGCACACACGGCCTTGACGACATTGGCATTGTCATTCACCGACGTGATTTCGCGCGTCGTGGACGGGGCAGTGTTTTTGGAAGGCAGCGGTGTTGTTTCGGGAAGATTGGACATGGCGAGTTCCGGCGAGAGGGACTCGGTAGCACTCGGGCTATTGAACTGCAAGAGCATTCGACCCATCTGCCGAGAACCACCTTGGGTCAAAAGACGGCGCGATGCAGATGGGGCCACGGGTGGCGGTACGTAGTTTCCAACGTGAAGTGCGCCACCCGGCACTGTGCTTTTGTATGGCTCATTGATATTAGCGTCGAGCGATAACAAGATGATCGTGATGGTAATTTGCGAGAGGTCCAAAGGTGTGGTGATGTCTGCTTGCACCATTTCAGCCTTTCGCCACGGAGTTGTGGGAGAAATCATGAAACCTCGACGATAACGAGCATTCAAATTATGTTTCTGGTTCATGATAGTACTGTGGTTAAAACCCAGCTGTCGTGCGAATTCGCTTTGCCCAAGAAGTTGACTGGTCCATTCGCCGGCTTTTGTGCTGACGTTGAAGAGGTCGCTGTTGTCGTTCGGCGCAATATTGACAATGGAATTGGTTTGAAAGTCGATTCGACGTTTTGTCACTTCACGTCGTGCCACACATCCAAAGCGTCCTGGAATCACTTGGAATGGACATATGTTGAGGAGCTCATCCGACGGCATTAATTGCATGGTGCTGACGTCGGTACTTAGTCCCTTTTTCTGGCTGTATGCTCTACCTGCGGCCATCAACGTGTTCACTCGGTTTAATTTATCAGTGCTCAGGAAGTGGAGAGTGACAATGTCTTCCACAGCCAGCGTGTAATCGAGCGCATATTCCTCATCGAACATATACGGGTCGCCCTTCACAAGCACGGTCATAACGTTCGAAGCTGTCGATGAAATATCACGACGCAAGTTTTCAGGACCTCGCTTGGTTACATCAAGACTCTGCACTAACGAGGCGTTATACTGTGTCATATCGCCCACCAAACCCAACATAATATCGACCGACAGAATCTCCTCGATGGATGATTTCACCAATTCAGGGTCCATACACATGGAGCGAACGCTCGTACGCTGTATCACAGTGCTGGTTTTCAGATTTGTGACAAGCCTCTGGCCGCTGCGGTCAACAACACTGACCATGAAGTCAATAAACACAGAGTTTCGCAGAGAAACATCAGCATCCAGACTGGTTTCGCTCCACGCTGAATCTTCCAATGGAAACGTAAATTGAATGCTACCGCCCGGACCGACGGGTGTGGGACCCTGTGCCTTGCAAATTGGGTCTTGTAGTGCGCAATAGTCCTGCGAAAGTAGCATACTGTCAAGGGAAGTTTTATACGCGCCGTAATAAGTCTGCGTGCATGGGTACACCTTGCCAGCCACGGTGTCGGCGGTGAAGCCTACTCCAACGTGGAGAGAGAGTGGAGGAATTATATTGAGAGCATCGGAAGACGTCAAGGTCTCGGGCACGATAATGGTAATTGTCGCAAACTTGGCAAACGATGTGTTCTGGCCCGCCACACGGGGGCGTTTTACTTGGTGAAGTTGCACGGAAACGTCCCTAATGAAGGTGAAATCAGTGGTCGTTTTAGTGGTGTACACATACGACGACGTAATGTCGGCATTAATTTCAACCTGTGATGCCGTGACCAGGAGACGATTACTCCGCAGCGTTTTGATGTGCGCCATACCAACAAAAAACCGCAACCGATCCCCAACACTACTCGCGCCAGACATGAGATTGGTTCTCACCGCAGCCAAGTTCTGCACATCCTCCAGAGCCAAATACAACAAAATATCCTGATAACCTCTTGTGGGTGTTGGGTCGATCCGGGAATGTGAACGAGTCATTCGTGAAAAATTGCCCTGCACGAAATCAAGTTTTGTGTCGAGAAGCGTGTTGGTATAATTCACGGGTGGTTTGTCGAGCAGCGTGCACGAAGCTTGATTCCTAATAGCCTGGGACAAGGGCAGACTTTCATTTTTGATGTACGTTCCAAAGCTCGACAGCGTCGTGTACTTCTTGTAGAATGTGTCCAGACAGCACACTGCACAAAAGTTGCACACGGTGCGTTAGATAGGCGCAAGTACCAGGTACACGAGAGATGTAGACAGCGCACACGAAAATACACTTGCACATACACACGAGTACCGGAATTGTCGCGTTGATTCTGGAAGAAACCCGTGCCAAGAGGCAGACACGGAAATTCGTCGCTGTTGAAAGTCGGCAAATAGAGGGGATCTTGATCCTTGCCCATGTGCGAAACATACACCGTATCGATGACGCCAGCAACCGTGTTATCGTACCGCATGCGGATGTTGAAGGCGGATTGTGTAATATCATAATCGACAGACATTACATCGAGACCAGACGAACCCAGGAGAAGAGGAGCGGCCGAACCTCCTGCAAACAATTTCGAGACAGTAAAATCGGGTCTGTCCGAAACACAAGTAGTGTCGCCACCCAGACACGTGTTATCCGCTACACTGCAGGAGCGTGCGCGGTCGTTGGCACATTGGCCGACCGTATTCAATACATATGCTGTCGGCAATAAGGTGGCAAAATTGCTAATGTCGTCAAAGATATTACCCTTTGTGGCCATAAGTTCAAGATTTAGGTGACTGTCTGGAACACGAAGTATAACGCGCCACATCGGACGGCCCAACAGGGGTCCTTCTTCCACACTAACTGTTTTCAGTGCAATTGGATACTGTAGGGCTCCTTCGATTACAAGATTGATTTCGTCTGCTTGGGAGAGTGATGAGCGAATATACGATTGCTGTATTAGCATTTGAATCAATGTTAAGCGCGCTTGTGTGATTACTGCCAATTGCGTGATATAATCTGCAGAATCAAGCGCTAAAGAGGCTGCAGCCTGCCCTGCAATGTGAAACGTCAATTCGACACCTTCCATAGCACACGATAAGCCCTTGGCGGTGCTGACAAAGTACCTACTGTCACATTCACATGAATATCCCACACCATCCGAGGGTTCCGAGCAATATGCGTTGGTGTCACAATTTGATTCACCGCGGCTGCATTCATCTATGCCCGTCGGCACGCAACTATCATTGAATTCGTACAGCGACGGCGCCGTGAACGTACGTGTGCAAAAACGCTTGCCATAAAACCCCGATTGTGGCAAAACAATGTTCGCCGTCGTGTATTTTGCAATCCAATTTGTAGGATCCCAAAGCGTGTCATCCTGCGCACAGATGTCGTCTTTTGTACATCCTTCATTTTGCTGAAGAACGATAAGTTGCATATCCCCCGCACCAGTGGACTGCCATACTGTCATTTTTCCGCGAGCTGTCTTGTCGGTTGGATCCCGCCAAGCCCCGAAACACATGTACCCAGGTTCCAGAGTGCAAGTCGACGAACAGCCGTCGCCATCTGCGGTATTGCCGTCGTCACACGCTTCTGCATCCGTCAAGCTGGAATCGCCACACACGGCTGGTCGACTCCTATCGACAATGTACGTTTCGGAGTAAGACGAAAGAGTAAAACCTGGATTGGACGCGGCAATCGCCGTATCTACAGCAGAATTTACCATTTTCATTGATTGCTTCACAACGGCATTTCGACTGTTATCGGGTAGTGATACATAGATGGTCATTGCAAATTGAAAGCTTCCACCGACATTATCTGGCAGAGCTGGCGACTCCACAATTATATTCTGGTTAAGATCTCCGCAATCGGTCCCACTACACGCCGCCGTCATCTGCGATACAAAAAAATCTTTCACGGACTGAATCTGATCATTAGTCGCGGCAATGTTGCCCTGCTGGCTGCCAAAGTCAATCATCGTTTGTACAACTAAGCCTGACACCACAGTCCTCTGACTTGACGTGCTCGGAATGGCAGCAAAAAGCAACAAGCACCATAGAAACAGATATGTTTTATTCTGGACTAGACGCATGTTAACTATTACACAAGACAAACGCCAGTTTATATAGCATTGGTTGTTGGGGCCGATGCGCGCTTGAAAATCCGAGGAGGATGAGTCTCAAAGTGTGGTGTGTTTTTGAGACGTAAATGAGAGAGATTTCGCGTATCTTTCTCATTGATGAATTTCCCTGAATTAGAAATAAAAGAGACATTATTCCTATATAAAGTCGGCCCGAAAAACACAATTGGCACCGGGCGAATCTCCACGAAAAAACAACACACGACGACGACACTCAGAATGGCAGCAAATGAGTCGGAAGACAATAAGATTGCCGTTCTGCGACACAACGTCTTCCGGGAACTAAACGACGATTTGATTCCAATCATCGAAAATCGTGTTCGTTATGAGGCCCTCTGCGACACACTATCAGACCGATTAGGTGATGCCATTCCGCACTACCACTATTCGACATTGCACGTCCTTCGAGCAGGTGTCGTTGTGGGAATCGTATCTTTTCTACAAGAATGGTACCAGACCGTCGACATCAACAATGCGTCGGAAAATCTCGAGTATTGCAGACTTATTATGCCGGCCCTGCGTACCGACGTCCGTCGAGCAGACGAAAATCTACTTTGGGCTCAAAATGATCCTGGCCATGGACCCAACGATCAACCTCTACCAGTGCCTTTACCAGACGCTCATCATTTTTTGCACTTGACGACTAAACGACACAACGATAATTTATTCATGGTGCGATCCAGGAGAATCGTTGCATTTCAAATTCAGGCAGCCACCGCACACTACTACGAGCGCACATTTCAAGGCATTGCCATGGAAATCATCCACTTGTATCCAAGCGCGGTCCTCGTGTGAATATGCTCTCAAAATGTCTTCGGTGTGTTCTGTGTCTTCCGACTTTGTCGTAAAAATATACAAAGTCGTGCACAGCCTGTAGAGAATATTAATGTTGACGCATCAAGTTATGACACGAAATGTCAATGTCCCATCGAATGACATTTTGGTAGTATGTTTCGCGCTCATCATCATATGCTGCAACATTTTAATTTTCTCCATATTACAATCATGTGGCACTCGGGAGGGTTACGCATGTGAGCTGCCCATGACAAGATCCGTCCCGTGTGTAAAGTCTCGTTTACCAATCCCACGCGTAGTTTTTCACACTTTCAAAGGACGTCTCGGTAACCAATTGTTTCAATATGCGGCCATTCTCGGAATTGCGAATCGGAGCGGTGCTCTCGCGTGTTTTGACCACAATCCATTGAGCACAATGTTTGAAGATACCAAGATGATGTGCGTGCGGCCAACGCCATGGAATGCCGTTCGACGCAGTGAAAATAACAGATATGCCACGTATTTGGATTTTCAGGTAGAGGGCAACACTGAGATCGTCGGGTTCCTTCAATCACATCGATACTTTTCAAAAAACATCGTGCGGGAAGTCAAAATCAAACAACGTTTTCAAAGTGAGGCGCGGATATTTATGAGTCGCGTAATCAATGTCACAACGCACAGACCCAGGGTTGCAATTCACATCCGTCAACAGCATGGTACCAACGAAGGTGGACCATGGCATTGGTTATCGGATGATCCTTCAGAGAACGACGCCTACTTGCAGCTACCATCAAAGTCGTTTTTTGAGCACGCAATGGCTCGCGCTCGACAGCTCCATCCCGGTGCCATCTTTGTTGTTCTCTCTGATAACCCACAATGGTGCGTAAAACAGTCATTTTTACAGCACATGGACGTGCACATTGTTACACTGCCGAATACGCCCATTCTTGACATGGCTCTAATAGCTGAATGCGATCACGTAATTCTGACCCGCGGATCGTTTGGATGGTGGGGAGCTTTTCTGGGAGCTGGTGCGCGTGGGGGTCTTGTATTGTATAACGCTGACGAGTTCGACATGCAACACCCAACAAATGCTGGTCATGTTGTTGTTTCAGACTATTACCCGGAACACTGGGTGGCGATTTCCGTCACTTCAAAATTAAGTGCTGCTGCAGTCTGGTACGCTCTGCCCTAGTCTACAAGTGTTTATTGAAAAATGTCTCAGGTAAGTGGTCAGAGGGAGTGTAGGAATGATTGATTATAATCAACACATACCCTGTTCTTGGATTTTTGTGTCGCTCATACGGCGTTTGCCAAGCAAGATGTCACTTGCATTACCACAGACACCGCCTTCACCGCCGTCAACACTGCTTGTGATGATTTCTTGCTGCTTATCATTTTGCCACGTGCAAGTCTTGCACAGACCCCTTGCTATAAACATAAATTGGTTGTTGTTATATGTAGTCCACAGAGTTCCAGAGTAGTATGCGGCTGACATGTCCATATGTATTCATAGTACTCTAGAAAACATGAGTTACGAATGAACATGATGAAAACGCCTCGGAAAATACTACATTTTACTCACCTCATAGATCCAGAGTGGGTAAAGTTCCGTTATATTCATGCGACTCTGTGACAACGTGTCGTTGCTTTTGACACTACGACGACCTAGCGGATGTTGAGTTGAAAAGTAAAAAAAATAAACGCTATTACAAAACTGTGCCGAATTTGCATGCATCTGCTACACGGTACAATGTCGAGGAAAACGGATTTCACAAAGAATGAAGACGTCGTGCGTCAAATTCTCGAACAGTTGGACGCGTCAGTGCACAGCTTTGCAACACTGCTGCGTTTGCGAGTGACGTGTGCCACTGCTAAAAGCATAATCGACACGATGCTTCAGCCAGGACAAGAAGAGATTCCGCAGTGGCTTCGTATGCTACGTGCGAGGACGAGCGCTGTCACGCACAGCGAGGTGTTGTTGGATCTTGCTGGCGGCGCAGGCACCAAAGAAGACCCTCCCATACACTGGAAGCTTTTGTACATCTCGAGGGCCGAAGTATTTCGTATGTTGCAAGAGAATTATTTTTTCGACGAGAGGGTTGTTGGGATAATTTTCTGCCACATGCGCACGAAAGTCGATGACATTATCTTGGCGGTGCAGACTGCCATTACCCACAAGTTCCACGAGGCCATATGCCTTTTTGGGGATGTTTGCATCAGGGCGATGCGGTGTCACATCAAAGACCGCGACATTGTGCTGTATGGGTGTGGCATGCTAGCGGACATGCAGAGTCACGCGAGTCGGGATTGCGCATTCATTGGCCAACAGTTGCCCATGCTGACGGACGCGCTACACCATCACAGAGGCAATGTGAAAACCGTATCGGCGTTGCTGCGCTTTATCTTCCGCATCGATGAAAGTCATCGATTTTTCAGGCATAAGAACATTTCCAGTTGCAGTGTGGAGAACTGCGATAAATTCTCGGCGGCACTAGCAGACGTCATGCAGTGTCATATGCACTCCAATGCATGGCTCAACATACAAGGCGGCGTCTGCTTGCATTACACAAGAAAAGCCTGTGTGAACATTGCGTGCGATATTTTGTCCCAAGTATGGAAAATCGAAGACGATACATATTACACAACGATTGGCTTCGCAAAATCAGTCGATGCTTTGGCGAGTGCTTTTCGTCTGCACGAAGGACGTACAGGTCTGAAAAGTGCTACGAATGCAGTGCGTCTCTTACTTCGGGGGCGATCTGCTGGGTGTCCAGAAGTCCACAAGAAGATCAAACAAATGATGCATGCTTGTGGCTTGATGCAACCCACTAAACACAGAAAAAAGAGATAACATATTGGATTCTGAAATGGTGTGTGCTTGACTTGCCATCTTTAATTCAAAACTTGACAACGACGGAACTCTGATGCATTGCGCTCTGCTACACCACTGCTGCTCTGTATCTGCCTACGACCATGTTGTCTGCACTAGACAGTAAGCATTTTCCTGCATTTTTCGTCGAGCGCTGCGATGATCATGCTGGCTTCCTTTGGACGAACGTCAGCCACTTTATGCAACCATGTCTGCATCCGAGTGGTATCGCGGTCCAGTACCTGCAACACAAATGTGCATGAAAAAACGCCAAGTGTGCATGTGCACGCAATCAAAAAGCACAAGATGCAGCAAAAATAACTGGACTGCCAAAATTCACCATGAATTGTCCAAGGAGGGCACAAGGACTCTTGATATCACATGCCAGTAGTTTTTCCGCGGTTTTTGGGCCGACGCCGGGCACCCTGACTTTCTCAGTGAAACTCGGGATATCCTGCATAGGTTTGGACTGGAAAGCGAGATTGACCTGCGATACAGTGACAGGGGCGTTTTCTGTGCCCTTGGACATTGGCAAAACTTTTATGTTTCTCTGTGTGTGCGATGCATGTTATACATGTAATTCCTTATATAGCATGCACTTCAATAAAAACGAAACATGAGTGTTTATGGGAACTAGATTTGCATCATCAATTGATGTTATGGACCATTTCGGCATTGTTGCCGTGCAAGAGATGAAGCGGGGACAGTAGCATCTCAAAGGGTGTTATGCCGTCCTTGTTGGTCATGCCAAACACATCACCGTTGGGGTCGACAAGCCTCGTTAGTAGTGCAATAACTCCTCCTAGCTTGTGTGGAGCATGGAGAACGACGGAGATATCACAAAAATGAGGGCATTTTCCGAGGCAAAAAAAATCTAAATGAGGCAATTTTGCTCATATAAAGGTGTTTTTTTTGCAGCAGGATTTGACTTCAAAAATCTCGTGAGTGACACGTCCTTTTGGCACGTTTCACGTATGTCGCAGCATGTTCTCTATGGTGATGCCACGCTGGGTCCCGATATTCCCGGTGTAATTCGTGGCGACAATGGGGCTGCTGGCGGCAGCCAAAGTGAGAACTGCATCGTGTATGGCACTGACATGCCGACGATTCCTTCGCACTGGAGACCCATGTCAGGGTTAACTACGCGATTTTCGATTTTCCACGTCGACTCCTACCATTCCAAAATTACCGCTGTCGAAGCCGACTACGTGTTCAAGATTCTACGTGCAGCGTTTCGAGGCGCATACTTTTACGATTTCGACTCGGACCTCGACTTCGACAAGGCTGTCAGTCTTTCTCTCGCCTCTTGCAAGCGAACACTTCACGCCGTCGGTGATTCTCGCGTTGTGCCCTCCCATGCGCTCAAAAAACGTAAGACAGTTCCACTCGTTCTCAGCAAGTCTTTTGAAAAGAAGGATTTTTATGATCTCACACTGACGGATTCCGAGAATGACGAAGCGATGGAGGAGGAAGATCCCGGCGCGTCGCAGGTCGACAAACAACCTGATCCGGTGATCACCCAAGACGCCCTTGGTGATGTTGCAAGCGAGACAAAGCCTGCATCACAGATGCTTCGCGCGCTGGATGCATTTGTGCGATCACTGATCATGAACACGACAACTCGACTGGTAGAAATTCAGCAGATACAGAATCTCGAATCGTGGGAAATGCATCGTTCCTTCAACGTGATCCATCGACTGATTTCTACCTACGAGATCGTTTATCATGGCACCTCCTTGGATTCGTTGGATGGCATTACCCGGGAGGGCATCCGCGGTCTGTATTCGCGACGTGCTGCCTATGGGAGAGGCACTTATCTCACCCGGTCCTTTGACACTGCTTGTGCTTGGGCTACTCGAGACCCCGACGGCATGAAACACATTATCGTCGTACGCTGCCAGCTTGGTTCCATCAAACAGGTTGGCAACGATGTCGCTGAACACGGGTTTTACGGAACCGCGGATGAAGAGAACAAGACGCAGTATAACACAAAGGAGGTCAAAATGCTCAAGTACCTCATTGTCGGCAGCGATGCGCAATTGGTGACGGAAGCAATCATCACAATAGAGGATATGGATTATCTTACTACGCGCAAGTACAGAGAGGCATTGTCAACAGCCGCTGCATCTTCCAAAACGGCCGCCCTTAACAAACCTGCCAAACGCGTTTACGATGCCAATGAACAACAAAATGTCTTCATGAGTTTGATGAAAATGATGAGTAGCAACACAACCTCGAGTGCATCCGGAAGTGCCGCTGCTGGTGGTGCTTCAGGATGCAGTTCGTCTGTCTCTGGCGTTCCATTACAGCCAGCCATGCCGGTACGACAAATATTATCTGGCTTAGCCGATGCCAGTCAAGCTTACAAAGATCGTTTAAATTCGGCACAGCAAGTTGCTAAAACAATCAAACTCGTCAAGCGCAAGGTTCCCAAGACTGCCAAGGTTCCCAAGGCTGCCAAGATTCCCAAGGCTGCCAAGATTCCCAAGGCTGCCAAGATTCCCAAGACTGCCAAGGCTGCCAAGATTCCCAAGATTCCCAAGGCTGGCATGATTGTGCAGGCTGCCAACATTCCCGCGAACGCCCCCGATTCTTTGCATGGTAAGATTCCACAGCTCGATGTCCATCCAATCGACAAAGGTCTACAGATGAAAGTACAAAAGCTGCAGAAGGAGGTGATTGGTGCTACTGAGCGTATGAACGAGACTGTCCTGGAGCGGCAAGTGCGTAAAGACAAGACTCTTCTTGCTCGTCAAGCACCTCTTCCGCCCGACAATCTGGACTTGCCCAGTTTTCGTGACATCAAGAAACAGAGTGTAGTTGTGCTCAACAAGCTCGGTAAATCCCATCACTACATGGAAGGTCTCGAAGGCGTCGTCAAGCTGATTGTCAAGGAATGCCCTGAATCGTACGGCAACCACAAAATCATGATTGAACTGTTGGACAGGCAATTTTTCTCACAAATCGAAAACGACAACAAGAAAAACGAGGAGCGACGCAAGCAGACTGGCCATAGCAGGTATGGCGTGAATATGAAACTGCATTATTTCATTTGTAAACACTCGCAGCTCACCGTCAAGGATGACGAAGCTGGTGCTGCAATGCCAGGGACCCCAGATAGTCCTGCAATGCCAAGGACCCCAGATAGTCCTTCAATGCCAAGGACCCCAGATAGCCCAGAGTGAGCGACAAGGTGAACAAGAACGACAGCTTATTTCGCCCAATGTATCCCGAGCGACAATACGCGCGTAGAACCATAGATATGCGTACACTTTAGTTTGACTGTGTAATTATAAAGTGGATTGAATCCTACGCGTTTTCCCAAAGTTTGGCATAATGTCAAATACGACAGACTTTTACACTCTACATAGACCGTATCGCTGTTAACTACACAAGCCAGCTTTGCACATCACATTCCGTCCTATGCTCTGACATGAATAGACAACACATCAAAAATAGCTGAGAGCATTTTATATCACGTTATGTATGTCACGCTTGTCCTCCAGCACAACGTTACCACGTCCGATCACAACGTCTGACCATAGTTTCGTGTGAGGTGTCATAATGCTGACTGCTATGACCAATGAAGAAGTGGCCAAAGAGTGCCCAACACGTCAAATCCTTCTCAAACTCCGACGGACGTGTCAGCCTCAAAGTACGCAATCCTACAATGTTTGCAATTAAAAAACAAGATTATAGAATGGCACTTGCAAGATACATGGGCATCACGTCAAAAAACGCAAACAAATCCTTCTCAAACTCCGACGGACGTGTCAGCCTCAAAGTACGCAATCCTACAATGTTTGCAATTAAAAAACAAGATCAAGTGTTTGCACCAGACAAACAGGTCGAAATAGTGTCTGATGAATCCAACGTGCCGCGTCTAGTGGTGGAGACTGATATTCCATGGATTGTGCACGGAATCAAAATAGGGTATCGTAGGGCATCAAGTGTTTTGAAAACGCTCCCAGGACTCCATGAGCTCGAAGAAAGCATTCTAGCAGGGAGAAGAATACGCCAATTCGCCGAAGGCCAATTCGACGACAAGGGTGATGATATTGGGGGGTTTTTTGTCTTAAGTGACGTCGCAGCTGTGGTGCTTTTCGATAATGTGAAAGGTGCTGCACAATGGGCCAAGAACGAAAAAAATAGAATCATTGCATCAAGCCTTACTTTGATTGACAGCCAACATAAGAACGTGAGTTTACCCTGAATTGTCTCTGAAATATGCCCTAAGTGGATTTTTCGGATTTTGGACTGATTATATATGTCTTGAATGGTCTGAACAGGGTACCGGAAAGTTGGTATTAGTCGATTCGAGTGACCTCGTCAAACTTGTAGTCGGGCATTGGAATATCACAAAAAATCGTAGAGAAATCATTGTGCGTAAAGCGATCGACGCTACATTCGATGGATTTATTCACAATAAAGGGATGTCTTATGAAGCTTACAACACGTATTATCGAACAGACAGACGTATTGACCACCGACTTGTGATTGGCGATACAATTTTAGCGATCGAGACGGACGAATCCGCACATCATACCGTAGATAAAAATGACGAAATCATACGATATGAAAAATTCAAAGTGTTTCCACATAAGTTTATTTTTATCAGGTTCAATCCAGACAATAATAAGGAAAGAAGTAACGACCAAACCAGTTTCCAATATAAACTTTCCACTCTCATGCATACCATCACAACTCAAATCCATCGCATTCAAAAGGGATGCAATGTAAATAAGCTTGAGATATATGAACTCTTTTACTAGTCCATCAATTTGTGTGCCAAAATGGGCAATTTTGGAGCAAATTTACTATATAACCACCAGTCTTGGCTCCAAAAAAATCAGCTGCAAAATACTACTCCATGGCACGGATCAAATATACGCCGCACTGGAACGGCATGTTTTACAGTGCGAGAGCGGGTCCGGTGAAGCGAAAATGGGTGCGCACCTTCATCCTCCGCATCCCAAGATTGGACGGGAAGCGCCAAGTGCGACGGCCAAATAACACAGATGATATGGGTCGCGATTTTCTGCGTGAAATGTCCTTTACCGATGCCATGACCGACGCTGGCATTGTGCTTGCCCGTGCACCCATAATCGTACAGGAGAAGAGCATGCCATTCCCGACGTTGACCAAGAAAAATAGGACGATTTCACGCCGCTACCTGAAGTCTGGGTATGCCGAAGACACAGCCTTCCAGAAGCTGTCCGACCGATGGCACAAGTACGACGTCGAGAAACGTCTCCGTAAAATGCGCACACTGGCGATTTACGACAATCTTTTCACGTGCTGTGTGTCCGATGCCAGGGCGTGCAAATGCGACCAAGGTCTTGTGCAATCCATGTACGATAAGGTGGGCAGTCGAAAGAGTCTGCAATCTGCTCTGAGCTTCTTATTCCGACACCGGGCATAGAATTCAGACAAGGGTCAGATAGGTGTGATACTAGTTAGAAAGTAGTAAGTAAGAGAGCGACACAAGAAGTGGGTCGGACATTTCAAACAATCGCGATTAAAGTTACGTTGCATCGATTTTCATTAAAAACGTTTTAAACAATAATGATAACTGTTTAGTGTGTCGATTACAATCCGAGGAAGCGGCGGTCTACATAATTGTAATCATCTTGTCGTACACCGCGGTAGTCGTATTCTTGCGTGTCGCGATCATTTCTTGGACACGTCCAACAAAAACCAAAGAAAATAAAGACAAAGAGACCTAGCACGGAAATGCCTGTGATTAAAGCAGAAAAATGAGTTTGAAAAACGTTCGGAATCGTTTCGAGAACAGCTTGATTTCTACTCTGTATTGCCGATTCCGCCCTTGTCATAGAATACTGAAGACGTCGCGCACATTTCGTCATCTCGGCATCGCTTTCATTCGTGACATTGTGTACGGTGTTTGTGCGTTGCTGAGACGATGCACACAGACTAAGTTTGGAACTTGAAGTTGTTGTGAGATGTCGGACATTCAGATATCCCAATGCACTTAAACCATCAGTGTCGAAAAACGAGACATCAGATAATATCGCCACATAAGTGATGTGCACATAATCAAGAGAAAGAGCATCATACGCTTGTCTTGCGACACATTTGCGATCAAAATCTTCCCTGGCAATAGATGTAATGACAATGCCAGACACATTGGTGGAAGAGACTGATAACAACTCCTCGCGAATGCCTGGCGCTACATGCAACATGAATGCAGCTTCGTCCAAACAGAAACTGTCCAATGGGATTTTCTTACGCACTTCCAGTGTATCACATGTGCTTGCCATAGACGGATTTTGTAAGCACACTGCTGCAGCAACACGCTGGTTGCTGTCGATAGATGTGATACTGCGCATCATACCATTATTCTGCGTGGTGTTTTCGAGACCAAGGGCAGAGTGTGTGGGTGCGGTATTAATGGACAAGAGAAATCGCTTCGATCCGTGTTTCTGCTCGGCATCGTTATGTTTGAGATGATGCGAGCTGTTCCTTGCGATATTTGAATGGTACTTTATCGGTGCAGCGTTGGGCCTCAATGTCTCGGCAGTAATTGCGTGTTGGCGATGTCCAGGTCGGTAAAGACGTGCATGAATCCTTCGTCCGTGGTGCATACGGGGTCGGGCGATTGCTCGCGTCGATAAAAGAAGACGACGTGTATTCAGGGCACGTCCGGTGTCCCAATTGCCGGATGGCAAATTGTTCGCACATTGTCGCTCGACGGAGGTGAAAGCAACAAAAGCAACTGCGTCCATGCCATCTCCGAGAAATTCATCAGAGAAGGAAGCACCTGGACCGGCAACAAAATGACCCAGGAACACGGTTTCATCAGAGTACTCGCTGTCTTGTACTTCGGAGCGGAGCACGCGGAATCGCATCACAACGGAGTCCGGATTGCGATCGACGTTGGGTAGATACAAATGCATGTAATACCACCAAGTACTGTCAATCGACGATTGCCACCGACACGGTATTATTGCACTATTTCTACACAAATCGTGTGTACAACCGCTACAGAAAGCGAAATCGGTGATACGCTGCGTACCAATTAGCGCTACAGATAGTTGGAAATGTAGAGAGATGGTATTGGTCGTTCTGTCGTACCATTTCTGTGTATTTCCATAGTTTCCGGTGTTACTGCCAGCACCACCACCACTTAGTTTCATACAACCTGGTTTCATGTGTACAATACTGCTTCGTGATACGAAAGCAACAATACTGGTGCCCTCAAAAAAAGTCAGCGAATGATGGCTTCTTTCAAGAGTTGGGTCATCAAAATAATTTTGAGAGTGCTGGCGCAAATGGGCAGCCTCATCGCAGTTGAAATTTTGACATGCTGGCGACTCGCCCACTGAAAACACAGTGTACAGCCAAAAATTGTCAAAGGACAGGATGCTGTTTTTCTCATTGGGTGCATCAATCCTTGGCACCCATTTAATATGACCACCAACGTTGTCGTATGCCCCAGACGATGGACAGCGTTCCGTGCATGTTCCAACACCTTCGACTCCACCGAATATGACATCTCCCACCTTCCACAAATGGATTGCGTCTGTCGAGAAACTACCATTGGCATGTAAATCGTATGAGGCAGGTATATGTTGAACTTGCCAATCGTATTCCACGTTATTGCGGGCATTTAAAGTACTATCGCGACATTGTTGTATAGTGTCCACAGATGCATCTGTTTTCTCACTACAACGATGAGAGGTCGATGAGAAATGTACTAAGAGCCATCCCCGTGTTTTGACATACATTTTATGCAGGATGTACAAGGGTGCCACCGGTGCGTGCGGTGTGTTTTGTACATTTGAAGAGGTCGAGAGTGCCACGGTTGACACACATGGGTATTGGTTTTGGTCATTTTGGGAACTCCAGCCCGAGGAATAGTTTCTTTCTTCACGACAGACAGCTGGGGTGCGAAACCACAAGTCAGAGTAAAATCCACGTGCAGAATGCGTACCTCCTCGCACATATGCGATGGACGATTTCGATTGATTATTGTTGTACAACGCGAAAATCGACACACTGGGACGCAGGAAATTACAGCAATCTGGTTCCTGGGTGTCTGGAGTGAAAGTTGCTCCAAGTGGTATCACAATTCCATCCAGAATGTGTGGATTTGCCAAGTTCATGGACTCCTTGTTATCAGGATCTGTGTGCTCTCGACAAATATCGTATTCCGCAGGAAGTGATGGAATGGTAGCATCATTGTGCACGGTGCTGGGATCCGACGCAAAGTACACTCGCGGTAGGGTTTGCGAAGAACTTGTTTCAGTCATGGTGCCAATAGATAATACGTCGGCAATGGCAAGAGCTTCATCGGCCATTTCCGTGACAAATCCATGAGATGGCACCGATGCTTTCCCGCGGCCAAGTTCTGTCTGTGGTATAATTCTTACGATTTTCACGTCGAATGTATCGCCAGTGACCGCCTTGGTGTACGTTCTTGCAATGATGCCACACACACAATCCGTCATCATTGCGTGCGAACGCCCACCTCGAGGAATCGAGCAAGAAATGTCGGGTCTCAAAATTGTAGTTTCGCTTGCAAGTGACATCGGCTGATTATTGAATTGGGGATGGCACACAAAAAGTGGCGACCCACGATTGTCTGTGTCTTGTCGATTGCCGAACGCTACTTTTTGCGTGAAAATATCACCATTCCTCTTGTTATGAATCGTTGCGTTGCTTTCATTGGAAAATTGATAGACGGACTTGAAATTGCCAGACAGCTCCAAATCAGCATCGGAAACCGCGTACCGCCGCAGAACGTCGCCCAACGTGTACATACAAGGTAGGACTTGTGCTGTTCGCAAGTCTGTCCCGAGATCGCATCGTACATAACCAGCTTTGATGGCAGCAAGAGCGGGACCAGGAAAAGTCAATTGTCCTAGTCGACATGCCGGATTCGAGGGCTCAGTTGCAATTACACCGCCCATTGGCGCTTGTGCGAGCAGAGCGTCGACGCTCATTTCGGACGACAACCAACACACGGGAGGATCAGGCAAAAACCCTCCTTGCGATGTCCAGAGGTTAGCGCTCGCGAAAGCGGTGTGAAAAACGTCACCAAGACTGGGTAGAATTGTTGGAACCACAGTTGTGTCCGCAGAGTTGATAAGACTGTGAGGACCGTGTGAGTAACGATCTGCCAGCAAAATTGAGCTTGTCATGTACTTTGGTGGGAATACAATGGGTGTCTGCGTCATGGCACCACATCGGATCCAATCCCAGTCCGTACTCGCGCTCGAGGTATTCAATTTTTTGTTGGACACAAACACGGTCATATGTACGGGCATACCAGCTGTGTATGTATCGTTTCGATGCAGTGAATATGGGATGTGAATTCCAACATTTGGTGTCAGGTGAATGGCAATTCCAGGGTACCATTGTTCATCCATCAAGATGCGCTGCACAAACCCAGTCCCACCAGGACCAAAATTATTTTGTTGAGTCTCGAGGTCAATGGCTCGCCACTCGTTCTTTGTTCGAACGTGAATGTCCTTGTACAAGATAGCAACCTTGTCAAGTTCCTGAAAACGGTTCACAACCATTGCACTTGTGCTGTCAGCTTGTAAGAACTCTCCGTCCAACTCCCTACGCGCTGCGCTCACACTCATTTGGAAGAAGGGTTGCTGTGCCGGGGGATGTGGTTTTCGAGCAAAAATGTGGTCGTTATGTCGCAGTTTTTCTCCGCCATTGGGTCTTAAAATGTGAGTGTATGTTTCAGGCAGCTGTACATACGAGATTATACGGGCGTGCTGCAAAGGCTCCACGGTGACGTTGCGTAATGGCACGCCAAATGCGTTGGTGTGTTGCTTTTCAATACTGCATGGACACAACGTGAAAGTGGCATCTCGGCGACACACGCCGGGCATGGTGTGCAATCCTGTCCCCCAGTCTGCCCACTTCCCGGTATTCAGAATAACTGTTTTCGTCTCTTTGTTCGAAAAACCTTCATTTGAGTTCCAATTCACGTAGAGAATTGGACTCTTTGAAGACCAGAACCATGGGCTGTTTGGAACGGCTCGTACATAACCAATAAAACATGTTGAAGTTGTACACAAACTGTCGACTGCCTGATTTTCTTCAGCAGAGTTGATTGTCGCTATTACCGCATGCTTATCCCGACAGATTTGTTCAACATCGGTGAAATTACCCACAGATGTCAGAAACCACTGCACATCCGTCGCTAAACACTCGCACATGTTTTCTCCAGTGTGCCACACATTGACATTTGCATCACTCGAATTTGAGATTATCGGCAGGACTGCCAGGGCAGACACATCGATAGATTGCAACGCTTCACAGCATCCTTCGCAATAATATGCACAAAGAATTGGTGCGACAATGATGCAAGGTGGATTCTCTGGATACTCCTGTAAAACAATACGAATGTACCGCGCTCTCACGGGACTTCCACGGAAAAACATCTCATGACTTGTGTTACCTGACAATGTGAGTCCAGAAAGATCTACCATTTCAAAACGGTTGGTGGGAAAATGAGACTCGATATCATAGTACACGCGCACTCCCCCGAATCGCGGGGAAGCGGGCACATACGAAAACACCAGACCACTCAAAGCTTTTACATTTTGCAGATCCATTTCGACGAAAAAGGGCGTCTTGCCAAGAAAAAGGCGGTGTGAAAAATCAGCTGTGTCGTGATTGAAACATAACCCAGTTCCTCCGGACCATGGCTGCTGTGTGAGCAAGTCGGGTCGATCGTCACCCGACCACGACCATGCGCTTGTTTTGTCGAAATGCCATAGCTCTCGGTCGACATGTACGTGGGTGATGGGGATGGCGTGCAACGTGTTACAGTCTGTCCCCAGTCGATTGCACACGGGAAGTCGAATGAAAATATAGCGACCAACAACCTGATTGATGGAGAATTGCAAGATGAGATTTTCTCCAACCCATGGAATGTACGATGGTAACTGCCATGCAGGAAGCTGCTGCTGTACGAAACTCGATGATCGATTGGGTATCGGCACCTGTATACTCGGGAGTGCAGAGAGAAGCCGAACAATGTCATCGGAAAGTGCGCGTTTGTAGAATCGGATCTCGTCCAACTGTCCTTCGTAACATGCATATGTGGCAGATGGCTGTTGTGGACACATAGCCGAAGTTCCGCTGTAAAAGTGCGAAGAAAGAAGCAGTGGCAACGTGGATGCTGTTTGGGATAATAGAGAACTGTGCACAGGGAGTGTGATTCCAATCAAAACGTTGTAGATGTTCTTGTCCATCGCCTGTTCACCATTGCGCATGGCCAAACAGACCCGATTCAAGCATATAGTGGCAGTTTTCTCAACCACGTTCACCACTAGAATGAAGTGATTCCAGGCTCCTACATGCACAGAGGCATTTGGTGCACTCGAAATCAGATTCCTATTTTTCGTAATGTTTGTGTTTTCCAAAGCCAGCTCGCCATATAGGCTAAAGAGAGTGGTAATTCCCGTGGGATACAAGGAATTCTGTTCGAAACGCAAGAACGATCTACCATCCGTCGTGGACATTTCGAATAATACGTGTCGATTGCTCGCCATTGGAGGATTCATACCTGTAAACCAAAAGGACACAGTAAAATCGCTGCCTGATAGCAGTGTCATGTCGCCCATGTTGAGATATTGTGCGTTGGCGAGCAGCAAACTACCGTCACCCCACAAGGCGGCAGGCAAAGAAGCGGTGCGATATTTGTACACAACAGATACGTCTGGTATTGAGGCATTATTGTCAATATTGTGCGTCATAACAGTGGCATCCGTTTGATAGTTAGAACTGTCCTTGCCAATAAAGGTTGGGTCGTCAAATTGCAACCACAAAAGTAAATCTGGATCAACACTGGCCAGTTCAGACTGACAGTCTCGACAATGCTGTCGGAATTCGTCACCTGGCGCATAGGCTACGTACACAGGGTTGACGTCGAGTGTTGGGTGATTTCCAATTTGGATTTCGTAGTGTTTCACGGCATTCCACATGGAGGTCTCTGGGAGTGTTGCGACGCCAAACTCGATCTTGATCTCTCGAATCGTTGTTTCGTGCTGCAAATCCAAACGAAGCCAAGCTACCGCATTGAGAGTAGACGATCGGATAATTGTTGGGATCGCAGCATGAAGGAACTTTGCGTCGGTAGAATTTTTATTGGAAAGGGCAGAAGCGCTCGTATCACGTTCGTCGTCCAGGGTTATTTCAGCAAACCAGGGTGACGCTGGATTGGCGTGAAATTTCACGTCTAGTCCGTGGCACTCGCAGCAGTATCCGGCATATTCCCAATCACACAGACGGTGGTCCGATAAGAGTTGTGCAGACACGTCCTGGCACGTCACATTGTCGACAGGATGTCTCCATTCTTGACCGGTGTCGGTGCGACGTTGATAACAGGGAATATCACGCCACGGCGAATCTGGATTGAATGTCTGCGAAACAGCAAACGGATCCCACTTGTTGGATGCCGCATCGATTCCGTCTTCAGCCCATCCGAAGCAACCACAATCTACATCGGAATGCGGCATGGGTTCAAGAAAATTTTCAGGTGCTTCGACACAGACACTGAAAAAATCTCGGGTGCCTTGTGCCGGTGCATCCTCACGAAGTCGACGCAGCGATTGCGACAAACGTTGAAACGACACGTCAATGGCAGCGTAAGCAAGACCGCTTCCGGCACACACACACATGGAGAATCGTGTTGCATTGCATTCAAAACAGATGTCGGGTCCTGGAGACAACTTTAATTTGCCTGCCGGACAGAGCGTGCACGATTCTCCTCCGTCGGGACCGGTGAAACCCGGCTCGCATTGACATGCACTGGCGTTTGTGCTGCGTGGTAGAGATGTAGAATTTTGTGCGGCACACACCGTACAAGCTCCAGCTCCCGGATGATTCTTGTAAGTTCCTCGAGGACATACAACACAAGTAGTGATTCCTGTAGATGCCGTGAATCCTTCTCGGCAAATACAAGCACTTAAAGTGGTACTCGCCAGAACAGAAATGGAATGGACTGGACATGCTTCACACGGTAATGATCCTCTATTGTCCTTGTAGGTGCCAGCGGAGCATGCTTCACACAAATCCAGGCCAAAATTCAATGTGTAACCCCTATTACACAAACACTGCGTTTTCCGCGCACTACCGGCAAATGAATCAGAATTCGATAAACACGTCTTGCAAACATCCTGTGTTGTAGCATTAATTTCACCCGAGAATTTACCCGCATCACAGAGTGTGCACAAGGATGCTCCAGAAATGTGTTTGAATTTTCCAGCTGGACACGCATCACAGATGTCGCCGTTCTGGCCGGAAAACCCAACGTTGCATGTACAGTCACTGTGTTTGGAACTGGCGGGTGCTGACGTGGAATGATGTGGACACATTTGACACGTGCTATCGCTACGAGCACCGTGGACGCTTGAAAAATAACCTGCTGGGCAACTTTCACAGTCCCCCGAACCTGTGGTCGTTTTGTAATAACCAGGAGCACATAAAGTGCATATCCCGCTGTTTTGCGCCTGCGTTGAACCAGCGTTGCACTCACAATTGGTCTCGTTGTCACTTCCGGCTGTCGTGGAGGAACCAGTGTTGACTGGACATCTTTGACACATACTTTGCGACACTGAGCCCAGGACAGTCGAAAAATGTCCTGCTGGACAATTCTGACAATCTTCTTGACCGCGTAGCGTTTTGAACTTTCCGGCAACACATTCGATACAGTTGGTTGCGTTTTGTCCTGTAAATCCGGCGTTACAAGTGCAGTCTGACGGATGACTGCTTCCAGTGGGGGAAAATGACGACGCACCGCACGCTACACAGAAACTCTCGTCTATTGCTTGAATCGTGGTGGAAAATTTGCCTGAAGCGCAGCTGGAGCAGATGTTAGGACCTTGGAAGCCTGCCAAATGCGCAGGTAATGTTACGTAAAACGGCCCTACGGTTGCACGTCGATCCGTGGGAACCAAGGAAGATTCTGTAAAATTGTGTGTCTGTACCCACTCGCCATTGTCAGAGTCGAGAGCGTCCAATTGCCAAGATATTGGGTCTCTTTCCAGGAAATCATTCGCCGTCACCCATTCATACGAAGCAATAATGACTGGAGTTTTGAAGGAAAAGGTCAACACACTCTTAAACACAGTGACGTTGCGTTTGTTTCTGTCCAGCCACTTGGTATATTCCAGACCATCTGTCGATTTGGCAGCACCTTCACCTGTGGGACTGTTTCCGCCGATGTTTTGAACGGTTGCAACCAAAATCCTGGCCGTAGTGCCGGCAAAAAAACGGATCTCGGCCAGTTGCACCATATCGTCCTGAACGCGGGTCTTATGCACGATAAATCGGTATTGCAGGGAAGCGCCACTTTGACTGTACGTGCCAGATCCACACTGTGTGCAAGGACCGCCAAAAAGACCTGATGATCCGGCATTACACTTACAATCGGTCAACTCATCACTTCCAACTACAGAATTCGACTCCGTCGCACATGACAAGCACAGTGATTCTGAAACCGCTTCGAGTGTGCCAGAATATTTGCCTGCTAGACAATCATAACAGACAACCGGACCCATAAAGGTTCTGGGAAGACCGGTGGGCACAAACACAGCAAAGGGTCCAACTTTAGCAAACCGTATCATAGTAACAGAAGCCACATCGTTGAGGGTGTGAACTTGAATCCACTCTTGCGTTTCGGCACTCAAAGCATCGAGGTTCCATGAGACGGGATCGCGTTCATTGAAGTCATTTGCTGTCATCCACTGGTACGATCGAATTATAACTGGACGATGGAAGGAAAATATGACTGTACTCGTGTAATTTGAATCTACGAGAAATTTTGTGTTTCGATCCAACCATTTCGTCGTGACTTTGCCGTCGGTCAACTTGTCAATCTCCTCTCCAGATGGATACGGAAGATATCCTCCTGGGTTTGACACATTTAATATTGGAATTTCCGTGGCGTCGCTGGCAACGCTTGTGCTGAAAAATCGTATCTCTGCCATCTGCAATAGATGTCCACGCACCCTCAGGTCCTGAATAACCAAGCGATAATACTTTGATGCACCCAGTTCGCTAAATTTGCCCACAGGACAGATTGCACATGTCTCTCCATTGACACCCGACGAACCAGAATTACAAGAGCAGTTTGTTCGCGCTGGACTGCCAGCAGGTGCGTCGGATCTTGCTGGACATGTAATGCATTCATTCGAAACCGCACCGATCTTTGTGTAGTATTTGCCAGCCAAACAATCAGTACAAGCTGCATTTCCCGTCGAAATCTTATAAGTGCCAGCCACACACAGAATACATGGTTGGCCATTATTTCCGGTCGCCCCGGCATTGCAAGTACAGTCAATACCCTCATCGCTACCCTCGGGTGCATCCGAGTGCGCAGTGCAATTCTGACATACATCGTAAGAGGCCCCAATGAGTGTAGAAAACTGTGCAGAACGACACTTTATGCACAATGTGCTCCCGACTGATATTTTGTAAGTTCCTGCGACACAGAGTTTGCAAGCCGTGCCATCTGCGCCAGTCGATCCTGCATTACACTTACAATCTGTGCCTTCGTCGCTCGCCGCTGGAGCGTCGGAATTCTCCAAACATGTTTGGCAAACGGAGGAATTGAGAGCAGCAATTATGGTTGAATACTCTCCTGCGAGGCAGTTGTCACATATTGCGCTACCAGAAGAATTTTTGTATTTGCCAGCAGCGCACGGCAGACATAGACCACCATTAGCACCAGTGTATGCAGCATTACAAGTGCAATCAGTTTGTTCATCACTAGCAGATGGTGCATCTGAAAATTGCGAACACAATGTACATACAGCACTTGCGTTCGCAGCAATCGTGGTGGAAAACTTTCCTTGCCCACAGGCTACACACGATGCCGTGCCCGGTTGAATTTTATATTTTCCAGCTACACACGCTGTACAGTGCCCACCATCATTGCCTGTGTAACCTGCGTTGCACGTGCAGTTTTGAAGCTGTCCACTGCCGACTGGTGCTTGCGCATGATTTGGACATTCAGTACATCTCGGCTCGCCGCCCATGGAGAATGTATCGGCACGACACACGGCACAATCGGTGGAAGAATTCGACGCGTTGACGGTGGAAAAGTATCCAGGTCCACACGGCGAACACTGCGTACTATTGAGCTCAGAATTAAAAAATCCCTGCGAACAAGCGTGACAATCGTTGTCGTAAATGATTGCGTCGGAAAATCGCTCAGTCCACGGTCTATGTGCGTAGCCTGGCAAACATCGACAATCCCGTGGCACGCTCGCATCCGTACGATCCTCCGGCACTGTCTTTGAAAACGGGTGACATGCCGTGGCAGTTCCGCCCGTGCAAAAGTGTTTGAGTAGACACACTGCACAAACAGTGGCATTGGTAGGTTTGTACGTCGAATCTGCACAAGTTGTACATGTGGTAGATCCCGGCACCGAGACTTGTGTAGAATTGCAGTAGGAGCAATTCTCAACGGATGAAGCGGCAATGACTCTCGAAAATGTGTCAATTGGACACAAATCGCACTGGGCATTTCCGGATAGATCAGATGCGAATTTTCCAGCCACGCATGCGATACATTGACTTTGTAGTTGACGTCCGTCCAAATTTAAAGTGGATGTTCCCAGAGGGCACGATTGACATGTCGCTGGTGCTGATGCTGCGATTGTGTCGGAGAATTTACCAGACACGCATTTGACGCAGAAATGGATACCTGTTCTACCAGGAGTTGTACTATATGTTCCTGCTGGACACGAGGTGCATGCGGAACTACCAATAGTACTCTTAAATTTGCCGGCATCACATGAATCGCATTTGTCACCATTCGATCCAGTAAATCCAACATTGCACCGGCAAGCCGTTGGATCGACACTTGCAAAGACAGACTGCGAGTTCGACGGACAAGCAGTGCAAGTCCCGCCGTACGATCCTGTGAAATCCTCTAAACACTTACAAGCAGAAAGCGAAGTACTGCCCTCTGCCGAGGTTGAAAATGGTGGACATTGTATACAATCACCAAAGCCAGCGGAAGATTTGTAAGTTCCATATGGGCACATTCCGCACGATAAAACACTTTGGTATAGGCGAATCACCAGACCCCAAGCAATAATACCGTTGCCGACTTCTTCAACCTTGATGACGTCACCGGATTGGTATTCTATGCGTTTTGTTCTTTCGACACGTGCTCGAATGCCCTTGGTATCAGCGGTTTCAATAATGACCTCATTCAGTTTTAACCTCACAGAGCTATCCCATACATTTGCAAAAGTTACCTCCACGCCTTCGTATTCCGAGGGTAGTTTCAATTCAAGAAACGACGTACCATATCCAAATACTCCACCATTCGTGTGAAAAAAATTGATGTTCTGTGTGGTGGCCCCGACTTCAACAACGTATCCCAACCACGCGGTCAAGTTATTGGTATACGTGGAAAGATCATAAACAGTGCGTTCCTGAAGATGCCGGTAGAAAGAGTATCCTGCGGTGCACTCGCATTCGTCGAAAGAAGCAAGACCACCGCGCGGCGTGTAGGTACTGACAGCGGGACACTCGGAGCATTTCATAAAGGAGCCATTCTGGTACGAGTTGATTGGACATTCCTCTAAATTCGCTCCGGACAAGGTCGTCTGATAACCCACTGGTGATGCAGAACACAAGCCGGGACAGCTTGTTCTGTCACTTTCTCGTTTCACACACGTGTTTGTGTATAAGCGCATGTCGTAAATATTGAAGTTTTTTGCTTCCGGCTTTATGACATGAACATATCGTCCTTTGCACTTTGCATCCATGATTATCGTTGTCCTGGTATTGCCTGGGATGCTACCTCGCCAACATGTTTGAATATCTTCGGCTATGTATAGACTGTTGACACCAGGCTCATATTCGCTCAATTTATGTGCGAAAATACCATACCGTGCATTGTCACCTTCACTGGTGCCCACGTTGCAAAGTGGATTGATTTCCTGTAAAAATGACCGCGGGATCCACTGTCCATTGTAGATTTGATGTGGGGCAGGACAACTGCAATTACCCGCGGGTCCTTGTTGTCCATAATTACTACTCGTATCATTGTCGAAATGATTCGCAATACCGCACCATCCACCTGCCATGATGACCAGATTCGCCGTATTTGAAGTAAAATTCGTCGAATCTACAATAATGTCGACAGCTCCGATTTCACGTGATTTTCCAAAATCCAGGTAAATGCGACTGGATCTCTCTGTCCACGTGTTTGAGAACGTCAGTGGATTTTTGTCAAACGCTGCATTGCAATAATTTTGGAGGTTTCCACCTGATTTATACACTGACATACAAGCACATTGTGTCATTCCATCCACTCCACAGCTGTGTGCAAGATCGACAAGTGGGGTACCATACACTTGCAAAGCATCGCTAGAGGACACACACTGGAAACAACGAGTGTCATTGACTTTGTTGTTGAACGTGCCGGCCGGACACTGATCACAGATTTGTGATGTAGCATTCCACAGATATCCAATGCGACACAGGCATGCATTAATTCTGGTTTGTCCCGTCAGAGTGTGATCAGAAAATTCTGGACAGACTGAGCACACATGGTCGCCGCTGGCAACTTTGTAGGTGCTGAATGGACAGTAATCGCAAGCCACATTTTCAATATCTCGCTGTTCTCCTGGTGGGCAAATCTTTCCGCACTCATTTCCTGGATCGCCGCTGTAGCCCTCCTTACAGATACATTCAGTCTTCAGCAAAGACCCCCTGGGCGAATTCGCAAACGCAGGACAGGGCTCCGCACCAGCGTCACCTGATGCACCCTTGAAAAAATCGACTGGACTCAAAACGCAAACTCCTTGTACGATGACGTATCGAGCGTCGCATATACAATCTGTTGCGGCGTCGCTCGCTTCTGGGGCGTTGGAATTCATGCGACAGTCTGCACAGGTCGTTGAAAATATGGCACCAGAGGTTGTAGAGTATTTTCCAGTTCCACAAGATGTACAGGCGGCATCTCCTGTTAATGGCTTGTATTTGCCGGCAATGCATTCACTACAGACAGTACCATCGGATCCTGTTGAGCCTTTGTTGCAAGTGCAGTCTGTTTGTCTGCTACTGGCAGCAGCAGAATTTGACCGTGCGGGGCACGAAATACACGTTTCAATCGAACTTGCTGCCGATCGAGTAGAATAACGACCTGCTGCACAGCTTAAGCACTGTGCCTCGCCCGTCACATTTTTGTACTTCCCAGGAACACATGCTTCGCATTGTTGCCCATTCAAACCGGTGTATCCGGCGTTGCAGGAGCAGTTTTGCACGCGAATGCTACTGATAGCAGAGTGCGAGAAATTGGAACACGCAGTGCATGCTGCCGAACCAGATGCTGCTTTGAATGTCCCGGCAGGGCATGTAGTGCACACCAAAGAGACGGGAGCCGATTCCTGCCTCAGGGCGATGAAATTTTGACAGTGCACATTCGCTGCACAACTACATGGACACGCCAGACACCCTCCATATATTCGACTATCACCATAGTTCTGCATATTATTCTTGATGGGATCGTAACAAACGTTCGAGTGACCATTGAAGTCACTACAATTTGTTTGGAAAAGTGTGACAACATCAACAAATGACTTGTTTTGTGCACACGCGACGTAAAATCCGGGGTTACACAGACAGGCCCCAGCTGTCGTGCTCTGACTCGGAGAATTGGATGATGGTGCACACGAGGTGCACAACGACGATCCTCTTACACTTTTAAAGGTGTTTGGTAGACATGCAGTGCAAGACCCCCCGTCGTGTCCGGTAAATCCCAGATTGCACTGGCACGCGGATGTCACTACTGCTGCAGCAGGTGAATCCGAATTCGGTAAGCAGCTGTTGCACGGTAACGAGCCGTTCGAAACCTTGTATTTTCCAGCGACACAGGCAGTGCACGCTGCTCCGTTCGCACCCGTATATCCAGCGTTGCAAATGCAATCCGTGTCTTGACTACTACCTGCGTGGGAGCTGGAGGCAGGAAGCGGACATGAGGAACATGTGTTCTCCAACACCGCACTCGGAACGGTAGAATACTTGCCAGCAGCACAATTTACGCAGGCAGCAGGCAGCGCACCGATGCCAACTTTATAGGTTCCAGCACGACACTGTGTGCAAGTGCCTCCATTAGGTCCCGTCGACCCGGCATTACATTGACAAGCGATCACAAGAGAGCTACCCATGGGTGAGAATGAGGATGGCGAACAAGATGTACATGTATCAATAGATGTCGCATTGCTGACACCTGAATATGTGCTGAAGGAACAATCGGTGCACAGTGCGTCGCCCGACTTGTTCTTATATTTTCCAGAGGCGCAGGCATAGCAGGTTTCGCCATTCAATCCAGTCCATCCCAAATTACAGGTGCAGTTTGAAATGGAGTTACTTGCTGTGGGACCGCTCGATTTTGATGGACACGAAGTGCACGTTGAAATGGACGAGGCCGCTGGTGTTGTTGAAAATGTGTGCACTGCACACGATGTACATGCTGCTGAACCCCTCGAGTCTTTGTATGTACCTGACACGCATGCTGTGCACAAAGTCCCATCGCCTCCGGTGTATCCGGCATTACATTTACAACTTGTGATACTAGCACTTGCGGGCGACGAGATGCTATTACTTGGACATTGTTCACACGTGTTGGTGATGGTATTTTCGTACTGGGCAGTCTGACACAGCACACAGACCTGAAATTGTTTCCGACAAACGGCTCCAAGGACTGCTTCTCCACTTAAATAATCGTGCCATTTCGAGTTCGACATGCTAATAGTACTTTTTGTTTCTTTAAGTGTGATTCCCTGAGTCACATCCCAGTTGACATACGAAATTGCATCTCCTGCTATCCAATACCAAACTTGCGTCCCTGTGCTTCTTTCGTAGCCGATGTAGCAATGATGCGAATGTAAAGTACATTTACTCTTTACCATAGCATTTTCCTCTGGCGAATTGATGGTCGCCAAAACCCCGCCTCGTACACGACAAGCCGCTGAAACCTCATCGAATGTCCCCACAGGAACTTCGAAAAAATCTGCATCGGATCCAGCAGCTGTCAAACCAGAGTATCCTGCGTTGCAAACGCAATCAGCGGATGCGATGGACGCCACTGCCGAGGATGCCGAAGGGTCGCACGTCGAACAAAGTTGAGGTCCAAGCTCCGACTTGAACGTATTGATGGCACATTGCAAACAGAGACCCCCATTGGGTCCGGTCCATCCAGCGTTACAGCGACAATCGTTCAAAGCGTCGCTGGCCTCTGGTGAAGCTGCATTGTTGGGACATGCTTGACATGTGTCAGACGTTGATTTGGGTATCGTTGAGTATGTGTGAGCGGGACATTTGGTGCATGGAATAGCCCCTATGCTGTTTTTGTAGGTTCCTGCAGCACAAGCCAAACAGGTCGCGCCATCCTGTCCGTTCCACCCCTGGTTGCATTGGCATTTCGTAATCATATCACTGCCGGCAACGGAGCTTGACTGTGCTGGACACGCTTGGCATGGATATGTCGACGCACCCGTCACCGTAGAAAACGTTTGTGTCGGACAAAGTGTGCAGGCGAGAGATCCATTGAAAAATTTGTATGTTCCTGCAACGCAATCAGCACATTCTGTTCCATCGCTTCCCGTCGTTCCCGCATTGCAGATGCAAGCCTGCAGTGTTTTGCTCGCTTCAGGTGAGTTTGTATTGGTCGGACATATTTGGCACGTGAATCTTTGCGACGCTCCCAATACGGTTGAGAATGTTCCAATGGGACATGGTGTACACGCGGTCGACCCAAATGACTCCTTGTAGGTGCCGACTGCGCATAAGGTGCATACACCGCCATTGGGTCCTGTAGATCCTGCGTTGCAAAGGCAATCTGTAAGCGCATCACTCGCCAACGCAGAACTGGAATTTACGGGACATGTTTGACATACACTGGCACTTGTTGCACTGGTCACGGTTGAATACGTGTGTGCTGCACATGGCGTGCATGAACTTGTTCCAGGCGAGATTTTGTAGGTTCCCGCAATGCACAATGCACAGGTGCCTCCGTCAGGACCCGAGGATCCGGCGTTGCAAATGCACTTTGATCGATCGACGCTCGCCACAGGTGCACTGGATCGGACGGGACACAATTGACACGGATATACCGATGCGTTGATCAGTGTTGAATACGTTTGGACGGGACAAAGCTCACAGTTTGCGGATCCAGCGACAAGTTTATAGGTGCCTGCTAGACACGATTGGCATACATCACCGTTGGCTCCTGTCCACCCAGCGTTACAAGCACAACCGATTTTGGCACCATTGGCCATGGGAGCGTTTGAGTTCAAAGGACAACTCTGGCAAATATTCGAAGTGGCTCCTCTTGCGGTCGAAAAGGTGCCTACAGGACACGATGTGCACGTTGCGGGTCCTGGCAGCACTTTATATTTGCCGGCGTCGCACAGCAAACACGTTTGACCGTTCGATCCGGTAAACCCAGAGTTACAGGTACAGTTATCCTGCCGACCACTGCCGACTGGAGCCTGTGAGAAGTCAGGACAGAGGGTACACTTCGACTCCCCGCTCATCGAAAATGTGTCGGCACGACACAGCCCGCAGTCAGCAGACGAAACAGATGCGTTTACGGTCGAAAAATACCCAGCTCCACACGGTGAACACTGCGTACTATTGATCTCGGCATTAAAGTATCCCGATGGACATGCGTGACAATCATTGTGATAAATGCTAGTGTTCAAATCTTTTTCGTCCTCATAAATCGCCAAATGAGCGTATCCTGGGTTACATCGACAATCACGAGCTGCAGACGCGTCTGTACGATCTGCTGGTACCAATTGTGACTGAATGTGACAGGCTGTTGCTGTTCCTCCGGTGCAGAAGTGTTTGATCAAACACACCTGACATGACGTGATATTGGCGGGCTTATATCGTCCATCCTCACACGTAGTACACGTGCTCGCGCCAGTCAGGGAAACCTGAGTGCTCGAACACGCTCTACACGTTGAAAAAGCATCGGCTGCCACAGTATCCGAGAACGTATCGATCGGACAGTCCGCACATAGCGCACTTCCCTGTACATTACTTGCATATTTGCCTGGTAGACAAGAAATACATTCCAGCAGAGATGTACGACCTCTTAAATTCAATGAAGAAGTGCCAAGAGGGCATGCCGAACATGCGCCCAAACCAGTGTTTGGTTTGTACTTGCCCGCGACACACGATACGCACGGTCCGCCGTGATTCCCGGTATACCCAGCATTGCAGATACATGCAGTGTTCACCATGCTTCCAGACAGAGCATTGGCGTTGTCAGGACATGCCGTGCACGGTGCTGGTCCCTCTGTACTTTTGTATGTATCTGCCGCACACATTTGGCATTGTGTGGTATATGCCTCCAACTCCATAAAATTCATATTTTCCGATGCGGTGTCAGACAAGACAATGGAAATATATTGACCCGTCAGTCCACACAAGCGATTCTGAATTTGCGATATGTCCAATGTGGCACACACCGGGTTCTTTGTGGACTCTACATTGTCTCCCACCCGAATGGTTGCGTTGATCATTCGATAATTACCTGTCAATCTATTGAAAAATTGTATGTAAGCCACTTCCCGTGATGTCTGCATGTCAATTCTATAAAATAGTGGTTTTGTGCCATTATTTGTGTGTACGAACTGCCCGCCTGAACCAAGTCCATCATTACCAAATGCAGGAGCGAAGTTTTGATACTGTGACGTCATAGTTGAAGGGCATGCTGAAGTATACGCCGTGGCAGTACACGCACGTGCTACGTTCTTGAGAACCGACCATCCCGTCCAGCCAGCTTTGCAAAGACAAGCATCTTTCGATGAGCTTTGCGCAGGCGAATGCGAATTTGCCGGGCACGAGACACAAGATGCAGCCCCGGATATTGCTGTGTATGTACCTACAGCACACGATGTACATGTTCCGCCGTTCGGTCCAGTTGTACCCGCGTTACATGTACAATTTATATGCAGGTTGCTTGCCAGCGGCGAATTGGACGAGAGAGGGCAGTCGAGACACGTGGTAATGCTGGTCGCGCCTACGGTTGTGGAATATTTCCCAGAAACACATCCTGTACATGCTGGGGGGGTAGGTCCAGGTGACGTTTTGTAAGTGCCCGCAACGCACAAATTACACGGTCCGCCATCAAGGCCTGCTGATCCAGCATTGCATGTACAGGCAGCTTTGCTGCTGCTTGCTATTGGGGAGTGGGAGTCCGGCGTACACTGCAAGCATAATAAAGCATCAGTGGAACCATCTGTCACCGAGTATTTGCCTGGTACACAGCTGGTGCACTCAAGAGAGCCCAGTGTAGATTTGAATTTGCCCACGGTGCACATTGTACACGGGCTGCCATCTGGACCAGTATATCCAAGATCGCACTTGCAATTTATCAGTGCAGTCGCGCCAGCGATCGACCGTGAGTTTAATGGGCACGAGGTGCACACCTCATCGCCTACGCCAATTTTGTATGTATCTGGAGGACACAGTGCACACACTTGTAGTGTATCGTCCCCGATGTCCATACTGCTGATGATTTGCGAAATCTCTGCATCTGGGAGCAGTGCATCCACGGCATAAAGCCCTGCGATTCTGCCTTGGAAGCTCGCATCCCCCGTCCAGAGACTTTTCCCAACAAACGTGTTAGTCGTTATTTTATCCGTTCTGGCGGAGGGACATATCACGGTGGAACTTACACCATTTACCGTTAGATTAAGACGAAAGTTACTTGAATAATACTGCGCAACAATTTGGAGCCATGTATTTTGTGGCACGCTATTGCTAAGGGACAAAACAGAACAATCAACTGCGCCATTTCGAATTCCCCAAGTTAATTGAGTAGACGTGCTCGACCGTGCAAGAACAATGTTACCGTCGTTGGAAGTGATGCCGAAATCAATAATGCGCTCCCATACACCAGTAGCGGCTGTTCCAGTGAACATGGCGTTTGCAATCACTGTGAATCCGGTGTTGCTCGAAATGAGGAATTGCTGCGCCCCCCCACTGAGATATTGGACCAAAGTTCTGTCGAAAGTCACCGCCCCGCGATTGTTCAAAGGAGGCCCGGCTGTTCTGTCAAATACGGCAGTGGATTCGTAAACACGTGATGTGCGATCTTGCAGAGTAGAAAAATGTGCGCGTCCTGGTACAAGGGCCACTGCCCTGCTGCTAGCTGCAGGGATCTGTCTATATGTGCCATTTTTGCAAGAACAAGCCGACGCTGAGGTGCTGCCCTGTAGCGATTCTGCGGATGCAATACATAATGCACACGATTTAACAATCAGAGCCACGCGCAAACCGATCCAAGAATTCCACTCTGTTGGCTTGATTCGAATATATCGAGCGTAGATTGCAGTCGGAAAAGTGTGTTCTCTTTTCAGACTTGACATTGAGAATGTGGTATTCAGTAACGACTGACCTGCACCGAGTACATCACCCAGTCTGTATTCCACTTGAAAATTTGTGACATATTCTCCTGGAGAAACAGGACCGCGTCCTTGTGTGATGAGTCCTACTACATGCATGGGCGATCCTGCATCGAGTTCCATATATTCTCCATTTGAGTTGGCGCTCGGGGCCCACGACTGCGAACCAGATAAGTCATCCAATCGAGAAGCCCGGTGTGCCGAATTGTATGTCGAAGAATAACTCCTAGAAGCAGACGGAAGATTCGACACAGTGACTTCCTCGAAGGATCCCGCTAGACATTGACATGCGGTTGGAGCGACGCTGTTTTCTGGTGATGTACTTCCAAGAGGACATGGTGTGCACGCACTGAAGGCTTGTAACTCTATGAAATTGAGGGCACTTGCATTACGCGCGACGATGAATATATACTGCCCTGTTCCATTACAGTTCAGGGTTTGGATTGCATCAGCGGTCAATGTAGCGCATATTGCATTACTTTGCCACGCGGTACTCGTGCCAATACGAATTTCCGCTCCATTGCTCCGATTACCATGGACATCCGCGCGATTGAAAAACTTGACAAATTGAATGCTTCGGGTCTGTTGGAGATTAATCATAAAGGTATGTGGACCTGCTTGGACAGCAGAATGCGCCAAGGATCCAAAAAGGCCGTCATTGCCGTAAGCAGCAGAACTTCCCGCAAGCACAGTCGATAACGTTGATGGACACGGCATATTCTGTGTGCTTGTGCACATTCGAGCCACATTCGACGCCTGTGCCGAAGCAAATTGTCCGGACGGACACGATACCGTCGTGCATGCAGCAGATCCAGAGGTAAACTTGAAGGTGCCTTGTGCGCACTGCAAACATGTCTCGCCATCGGCACCCGTGAAGCCGGCATTACAAATGCAATTGCTCCGGACATTGCTCCCCCGAGGACCGTCGGAATCAGGAGGACAAATTTGACAGGTAGAAATATTCGTAGCACCAAGAAGTGTCGAGTACGTAGTTATTGGACATAAATCACATGTATTGGGCAGTGATCCTGTTTTTTCTTTGTATGTTCCTGCCACGCACGACGTACACGGTCCACCATCGTCACCAATGACGCCAGCATTGCAGGTGCAATTGCTGACGACCACCGCAGCTGGTGCGGAGGCTGAATTGAGTGGACAGGCAGCACAGGATGAGAGCATATTACCAACACCCATTTTGAATGTGTTGAATGGACAACTCGCGCAGGCTTGCAAAACATTGTCCCCCCTGGTCATTCTGTCGCTGATTTCTGCGATTTCAATGTTGTCAAGAACGGCGTCCACTATGTACAAGCCCGCAATTAGGCCGTGGAAATACGGATCCAGTGCCCAATTACTCTTGCCCACAAGTGTATTTCTGACAATTCTGTCTTTCCGCACAGAGTCGCATTCGGCCGTACGAACAACATTGTTGATTGTAATGGTGAGCTTTCGAGTATCATGCACATATTGTGTTACAATGGTATGCCATGAGTTTTCTACCAAGTCATCGGATGAGAAGACGTTGCAAGCATTGGCATCTGGATTTCGTATGGTAAATACCATTCTGTTACCAGGACTTACCCTGTACAATATCACATTATCAAAATTATTGATGCCTTCAAAATTAAGAATATGCTCGTTGAATCCAGCGGGGTTCATGGCTGTGAATTTCAACAGAACAATCACTGTCAATCCACCATTACTTGCAATGTTTAGAGTTCGCGATCCACTGTCTAAATAGTGCGATAACGAACGATCGAAACTCAAAGCACCAAGTTTGCCTGGCCCACCCGTTGTATCCACACTCGGTTTGTCGTCACTACTTCGGACCCATACGCACATACCACCGTCCACACTGATAGCGGACGTAGGCCACGACGGATATTGATTCTCGCCATAGAGTATTCGATCGCCTGTATCTGTATCGCGGGGTGCTTGATTGTGATTTCTCAGGCCAATCCAAGGATCTTCTGCATAATCAGCCCTGTTGTACCGAATTACGTTGTAAGAAATATTGGATACGGAAGAAGTGATGACAGGTCGGCTCGAATTCGAATATGTTTGTCCAATCACAGCATCTTTTGTACAGTAAAGCCAGTGTAAAAAGTTCATTGTGCTGAAACAGAATTCATTGAATACTCCAAAAGGAACACTCCATTCAGTATTGTAATCGTATGCGGTTCCGCGAGACGAGATTCCAAGCAAATTATCATTCTGCGAATACCACGTCTGACTTGTCGGAGGGAGAAAACGCACCAAACGCCATCCGTCCACGCCTGTTTTGAGATTTACCAGATCTGTGTTGCGACTGCTTGCATCCAGCAATTGTGCCCGGAGAGGCACGAGAACAAGTGCGCGACGATTCACGTCCGGAGGCAGAATTGACTTGAACGAGCCTGCGACACATTCACACTGCTCGATTTGAGTGCTTCCGTTTCCCGAAACCGTGTTGAGAGAACACGCTTGACACGACTGCAGAACGTCATTCCCCATGTACATGTCGGCAACGATCTGTACGATTTCGGGGTCACTAAGAGCAGCATCGACCGCATAGAGGCCAGCAATAGTAACGTTGGAATATGCATCGCTGGCCCAGTTGCTTTTTCCTACGAAAGTCTTTGTTACGGTCCTATCTGCGATTGCGAATGTGCACACAATTGTATTTGTGGTGCCACCAGTCCTCAGTTCCAGAATTCTTGTACTCGATGTGTATTTGACCACAATGGTCGTCCATGTGTCCGTGAGTACCGAGGCAGTAGGAATGAGCTGACATCTTTGATTGCCATTCTGCATTCCAACGTAGAAAAGACTGGATGTCGTGCTAATTCTCCACATCTGTATATTGTTCATATTTTCGCCGTCGCCGAAATCAAAGATTCTTTCGGAATTTGTGGCCACGCCTGTAAATTTCACCACAACCACAGCCGTAAACCCGCCGTTTGTGGAAATTTTGAAGGTATGTTGTCCACCATCAAGATATTGAGACAAGTCTCGATTGAAGGTTACGCCACCTTTCCCTGTCGGACCCGCAGTGCTGTCAAAGACCGCTGTGCTAGCGTATGTGCTTGTGTTGCGGTTTTCTAGAGTAGACAACTGTGCTCGTCCAGGAACGAGGGCAATGGCTCGTCGATGTATTGCGTTGACGAACTTGTATGCCCCAGACAAACATGTACATGCGTCCACAGACACACTCCCCTGTAGAGATGTGGCCGACGCAAAACAAGATGTGTAGACATTTACCAACAACCCAGCACGCATGCTGATGGAAGTCGACCATTGCAAAACAACAATGCGTATGTATCGTGCAAAGATTGGCGAATCGAAGAAAAACGTTGTCTTTGCAGTTGTCGTCGTTGAAAATATTCCGCTTAAAGCAACATTAGTTCCTAGGGAATCACCGTGTCGGTACTCAATCCTGAACGCCTTGACAAATTGAATCGCATTCACGGCTTCTCCTCGTCCTTGAGTGACGACCCCTCTAATGAGCATGGATTCACCGGCGTCCATCTCCATCCACGATCCCACAGCGAAAGCAGGCACTTGTGAGGCAGTCCACGATCCCGTGTCCAACAAGTCGTCGAGTAGGGGATTCACATGCCGTGTGTTGTAAATGGATGAATATGTTCGTGATTCGCGTGGCGGATTCAGTACTGTGGCATCGAAATAGTTTCCTGCGGCACCCACACACGAAGCCGCCGACGTACTATTTGACAAGGACACCGCACCACGTGAACACGCAACGCAAGCACTGAATATTTGTATTTCGGCGAAATTGAGGTAATCCGATTGTGGTGCGACAGGTAGTACGAGGAAAGCATACCGACCACTGAGGTTACACAACCGGATCTGATCCATTTCCGCAGATAAGGGGTCCCCGATACACACAGGATTATTCGCCCAAGATATGTTGGATCCAATCCTGATTTGCGCTCCTTTTAATCGTGCCCGGCAGCAATCGGCACGGTTAAAAACGCGAACATATTGAATATTCCGTGTCTGCTCGAGATCAATCATGACAAAGAGAGGATTTAGGTTATCCGTGGCTTTCGTGTAGGCAAAGTTGTTGAGAATACCATCATTCAAAGTGGATGGTGCAGCAGAGCTCGAATGCAATTGTGGCATGGAAACTGGACATGCATTGTTTTGTGCAACTCCGCACATTCGTGCGACATTGGAGGCTAGCTGTGACGCAAACTGCCCTGCCACACATACCACCGGCAAACACGAAGATGATCCAGATAAAATTTTAAAAGTTCCATCTGCACAGACGGAGCATGTTGTTCCGTCGTCCCCTGAAAACCCAGCATTGCACGTGCAATTTGTTAAAACATTACTGGCTTGCGCTGAATTCGATGCCACTGGACATGTTATGCACACGTCAGAAGGAGCACCCAACGTCCCCGAATACTTTCCCGGTAAACAAGACACACATACATCAGAAAATGCACCAGATAAAGTGAGATATTTTCCAGACACGCAACTGATACACACGTCCGACGGAGCGGCAACGGAGCTCGAGTATTTTCCGGCGATGCAGTTGATGCATACGTTGGACGAGGCACCCACTACTGTTGAATATTTCCCCGCCAGACAACCTACACAAACGTCCGAATTCGCTGCTACGGCGATCGAGTACTTGCCAGCGATACAACGTATGCAAACGTCGGAACTAGCACCCTCTACGGTCGAATATTTCCCGGCGATGCAATTTGAACAAACATCGGTGGTTGCACCAACTGCAGTGGAATACTTCCCGGCAACACATTTTGTGCACTCACTTGGCCCCGGAAAGGATTTGAAGGATCCCGCAGCACAAAGCAAACACACCGATGGAGTCGTGGCGTCCATAGCGTACGCTCCAGTCTTACACTCGCACATTGCTGCGCCAGCGGCACTCTGCGAATTCACGGGACACGACAGACAGACTGCTAGTGGGGTATTCGGCGAAAGCGCGTTGTTTAAGGAAAACGATGCCAACGCAAAGTCGCTATCTGACAAGTGTTTGTTCCATATGTATACTTTGGAAAGTTGCCACTCGCTCGTATCAGAGGCCAAAACGTTAATACCAAGCGCACATTTGCCACTTCCGCCTGTGGCAAACGACGAGCGCAAGCCATTTATGATTGTACCATCAGAGCTTGCATTTAGCAGATTGCGGCCACATGTTACAACCCAGTTGGTCTTGGGTGCAATTGTATATCGCAGAAAACCAAATACGATCTCATTGCCATTGTAAAACGTTGCCCCCGCATAATCTGACCAATGCCCATGCAGCCAATTAATGCTTCCGAAAGCATTCCCCTGACAAGTCAGGATCCGTTTGCGCACCGCGCTACTTGTTGAAGAATAACGTGTTACACTACAGATAGTAAACCGAAAAGGTACTGACTTCGCACCCCATTGCATCTTTGTGTTGACATCACCACCTACGAAAGAAATCGCCACGTTTGCTCCATTGCCCGTGTCGCGACCAGAGACAACGGTACCTTGTTCCCGACTGCCAGTATTTCCAGCACATGCCTCTACTCCACACACACTATCGAAACGCTGTGTTGCTGAGTTCCAGTCCGCGGAATCGGATACAATGTACGGCTTTTGTAATTGCAGAAGTTTTTGAAACACATCCTCCACGGGGGTTTGAAATTCATCTGGACTGTGCTGAATGTACGTTCCTGCCGTGCACGGCACACATAGTCCAGGTGCGGACCTCGTGTATCCGTCGATACATACACACTTTGCTGCATATATGCTTGCAGGCTGACTGGTGTGGAATAATGGACACGAGGTACATGCAGCGGAGCCTGCAAATAATTTGTACTTTCCAGCATCACAAGCTACACAAGACGAGGCTGTACCAGTGTAACCTGAATCACAAATGCACACAATTCCTGCGCCCGTTCCTACATCCGAGCCAGCGCGCGAGCCAGCATTTTTAGGACATGGCGTGCATGGACCTGGACCCGATGATGTTTTATACTCGGAAGGCTGGCAAGCGATACACGGTCCACCATCTGGACCAATAAACCCGGGATCGCATTTGCAATCTTGTTTGCTTGTACTGCCGATTGCAGAGGCTGAATTTTCCGGACATAAGGAGCAAGCAGATGACCATACTGCGATTTCGCAAAAGTGCAAGTGTTTTGTGTTTGTAATCTGAAAGTAGAGAAACCGTCCGCCTACAAGGTCGGGGAATGTGATACTCAATGCAGACCCGTCCTGTGGCAATTGGGGTTGATTTTGTACAACAGCAATATTGTTTGTAAATCTACCTGCATCAGAATCGTCGTCGCCGATCCAGATGTTATATCCTGCAGTTTTCTCTGTACAACAATCGTTACGTCCATTGATTGTCAAGCCAGAAATGTGGATTAACGAAACCCCAAAGTCTACCATCCACCATTGTTCTCCACCCGACGAAGTGTGTATGCACGAATTCTTATAAATATCTGGATTGGAATTTCCATCCACACCATTTTCAGAATTCAAATTATGGCTGTAAAACGAGCTCTGTGCGGTTTCACAGGGCTTATCGCGAGTCATTCCGCACGCGCGAGCCCAGTTCGTATAGGAATTGACACGATATTTGCCTACAGCGCACTGTGCACAGCTCGCTCCGTCCGGTCCTGACCATCCAGCAATACAACGACACGCTGTTTTGACACTGCTTCCCTCTGACGACAGCGAATTTGCCGGACAAGCTTGACAGTCTAAGGCCGTGGTCGAGCCAACAATCATCGAGAATGTGCCCGTCGGACATTTTGTGCACTCTTGTGGAGACGAGCCTGTGCCTGTTTTATAAGTGCCAGCAATACACAATGTGCATGGTCCTCCGTTTGGACCGGTGGATCCAGCATCGCATAAACAACTTTCGAGAACTCGGCCTCCAATCTGCAGCGTAGAGTCCCGGGGACAATTCCTACACTGTCCAGGTATTGTGGACTTTGCATTTCCAAGTAAAACAACTTGATTTGAAGTGTCTGGTCCGGAATACTCAACTTTCATACTCGCTATGCCACCAGAATCAAAATAGTGGATTCTACAGTAATAAGACCCGACTTCAAGGTTAATAGTGTTCGATTTTAGCACAGCAGCATGTCTTCCGCCGTTTTCCACCACAAGAGTGTCATCGAGCCACAACCACGACCCGTCATCCGATGTGGTGCGAAATGCGTAAGTACCTGCAATTATGATCTTGATGATACCCGTCCAGCGTGCAGATATCGTGCTACTGCTCTTTATCGTGCCAGGAAAATTACTCCTGCTGCCGAACGAAATGAGTGGCGTTATGGATGTGAAGCTCGGGAGAAGTAAATTATATCCCGTGTACGTCAGAGCCTCCGACGCGGTCTCGAAAGCATGAAATTCTCCCAAAAATCCATCCACGTCGATAGTTGAGGAGATGTCGCTAAAATAACCCGAATTACAACGACACGTCGAAATATCCGTACTCGCAGGTTGCGAATTCGCATTTTCGTAGCACTGGACGCATAGACTGTCGCCGACAACATTTTTGTAAGTACCGGAAACACACCTTATACAAGTGGCACCATCTAAGCCGGTAAATCCAGCATTACATCGACAGTCTGTTTGTTCATCGCTTGCTGCACTCGAGTATGCATCGGCGGGACACATTTGACACGCGCTTATTGACGCTGCACCTACTGTCGTTGAAAAGAATCCTTCAAGGCAATCTGTACATACAGCCGGGCCACTTGAAGGTTTGTACTTTCCGGCAACACACAATACGCAGATATCTCCGTTCTCGCCACTTGATCCAGCATTACACATGCAACTTGCAAGCAGGGGACTACCCGCTGGCGCACTTGATTCAAGTGGGCACTCCCGACATACGTTCTGATTGACGGCAGCGAATGCGGTAGAGTATGTGCCGATCGCACAGTCGGTGCAAGTCAGCGGAAGCGGTCCAGGAACGTCTTTGTACTTGCCGGCAGTGCACTGTGCGCACGACGAACCGTTTGCGCCCACGAATCCCGCGTTGCAAATGCAGTCCACGAGTTTCGTGCTGGCTACAAGAGCGTTGGATGCGATTGGACAAGTTTGGCACGTCGAATTCGTAATAGCACGAACAGTCACAGAGTACTTCCCACTGTCACATGCAACACAAATCGCGATGTCTTTCACGTATACAGACAGTTGTGTCTGTGTGACCCCGACTCCTGAACTTGCAGCAGGCAAGCCTGGACCAGGACCTGGAATTGTCGATATGGAACCATGAGAAGAATGTGCTGCAATCGCATACCACCAGTTGACTGCGGCTCCATTTCCGTCAATAAAAGTTTCGATACGATTTGCGAAACCCAATCCCGCCCACGTTTCCCCCGTCCATGGTACATTGACGGCTTGATAGCCTAGAATCGACTGTGATGTCACGGGGTTTGACGTCTGTTTCCAGTGATTGGACAATGTGGAAGAATATTGTGGATACTCCAATTTAAATTCAAACGTGTTATCGGCTGCGCGATAATCTTCGAGTCGGCCCAGAATACTGTAACTATCCGCATATGGTCGAGATTCATCCAACGATTTGGCATTGGCCCACGAATTTGCGTTGCTAAATAGAAAAGGCATGGTTTGTCGGAAAACAAGCAACCATTGCGATCGTGCTCCGTCCGACCACATACCAGCGACACATTGCTCGCACGCGATCCCTGGACGTCCCTGAAACCCAGCATTGCATATGCAATCTACCAGCTCATTGCTTGCCGCTGGAGAGTTCGAGCCAATCGGACAATTTGTACACACACCTTCGGTAATAGCACCAACCGCTGTAGAGTATTTGCCCACGGCACAATTGTCACACGAAACCGCCGACGCCACCGTAGTTTTGAGAACTTTGAACGTCCCTGGCACACATTGTGTGCACGGTCCACCGCTTGCTCCCGACGATCCAGCGTTGCACTTGCAATCCGTTTGAATCACACTGGCAGCTGGAGAATACGAATTGATTCCACATAACTGACACACTCTTAATGATCCATTCGAAAACGTGTCAACAGGGCAATTCGTACACAATGCAGAACCAGGCGCGGTCTTAAATTTCCCGGCGGCACATACCAAACATGTTGCGCCGTCTGCGCCAGTATACCCTGCGTTGCAGACACAGCTTTTCAATTCGCCACTACCGGCGGGCGCCTGAGAATTGTCAGGGCACTTTGTGCATTTTGCCTCACCACGGAGCGAAAAAGTGTCAGCCGCACACTGTCTGCAATCGTCCAGGGATAGAGATGCGTTGACGATGGAATATGTGCCCACGCCGCACGCTGAACACTGCTCACTTTGTGCATACATGTTGAAAAACCCCGGAGAACACGAATGGCATTCATTGTCAAAAACAACGCTATCGGTATCGCGCTCGGCTTCAGTACGATGGGCATAGCCAGGTTTGCAACGACAATCACGTGGTGCAGCAGCATCCGTTCGACCCACGGGCTCCGTTTCGGAATGGACATCACATGCGGTAGCAGTGCCTCCCGTGCAAAAATGTCGTACAAGACACGGTGTGCAGATTGTCGATCCTGTGGGCTTAAACTTGCCATTTTCACAGGTCGTGCATGTGATAGACCCCGCTATCGCCACTTGCGTAGCATTGCACAACTGACACGTTTCCAACGAAATGGCTGTATGTGCGGATGAAAACGTGTCGACAGGGCACGATGAACACGCGTGGGGTCCACTTGCTACCTTGTAAGTTCCCGGCGCGCAAGGCGTGCACGTCAAAACCTGACCGACAATACCTCCCGTGTAACCCGGTGCACAAATACATTCGCTGAATGTCGTGGCACCAACCTGTCTGGTAGTCGATCCGACAACATTGCAAGAAGTACACGACGCAAATTGTGCGTTAATCTTGTATGTCCCGATTGCACATGCGATGCAGGTCGAAGCAGTTGTCCCTCCGAACCCAGGAGAGCACAGGCACAATGTCAGCAATGTTGTTCCAGAGTTTACACTGGCAGAGCCAGTTGGACATGTCGTGCACACAACCGGAGTGTTACCGGTATCAGTTTTGTACGTGCCCGGTAGACACAAAACACAAGGTCCAGCATTCGCACCTACAGCGCCCGCATTACAAATGCAATCAGTTTTGAGAGTACTGCGCTCCGGTGAGGTCGAATATGCTGGGCACAACAGACTCACGTGGGCACCGGAACCAATTTTATAAGATCCAGCAGGACTCACGCTGCAAATGGTTCCGTCATTTCCCGTGAATCCGGCATTACACTTGCACGCGGTAAGTGTTGTGCTAATAGCGGGCGAGGTAGATCCAGATGGACAATTTTCACACGACAGGGCAACATTGATTGTTTTGTACGTTCCCGTAGGACACGAGGTGCAGGTGGATCCACTCGCGCCCGAGAACCCAACGTTGCAAATACATGCCGTTTTTGTGGTACTTTTACTGGGTGACTGTGAATTTGCTGGGCATGCATCACATGTCGCACTACCAGGACTTGTTTTGAAGGTATTAACGGGGCATTCGTCGCAATTCGCACCATTGGCACCTGTAAATCCAGCATTGCACTGACAATCGGTCGATTTTGTGCTAGCGCTTGACAAAGTGGAAGCTGACGATGGACAAGCGTCGCAGCTTGTGCTTTGCAAGACAGACGTGCTCCCAATAGTTGTCTTGAATTTGCCAATGAAACAAGCAACGCAAGGTCCGGTGTTCGGTCCTGTATAACCAGCATTGCATTGGCATGCGGCATTCACAGCACTCCCCTCCGGCGATATGGAATTCGCAGTACAACTTACACAGGCTGATACAGTCGTTGCCGAGGTGTACTCTCTGTATTTGCCGGCAGCACAAATTTGGCATGGAATTGGATGGCCCCGTTGTAGCAAGTCCTCGCCTGCGATGATGCTGTTTTGTACAAGGACGACTTGGTCATCTGACATGAATGTATCCACTACGAAAGCCCCAACGACGTCTACACCGTAACCTATGGTGGCTCTTCCAAACGTAAAATCGACGACGGAATCGACTGCACAGGTAAATCTTTTGTAAGGTCTTGAACTGTTGAGCCAGAACGTTATTTCTCGAGTAAGGGCTTCATATCTAAACACTACATTTGCCATAGTATTGAGGGCCACGGAATATCCAAAAACGAAGTTACAGTTGTGAATTTCAACTCTCCAATTACCAATTGTTCCACCCAACCCAAACGATAGTTTGCCAGGATTCAAAAAACGAATCACGGTTGCCCAGGCGGTTTTCGTCGTGTACCTAAATCTTACAATCGCCGTGAATCCACCATTCGTTATCAACTTCAAGTTATAATTTATGTCGGGAGTACTGACAAATTGCGTTGTGTCGAAAGAGACGTATTTATCATTCTCGTTGTACAAGGGCATTGTCGAAGAACCAATCGGTGTGAACGTACGTTGCGATTGCGTCGAAAACGTTGGGTAGGGAGTATTTTCCGGAAGCAACGCAAAGATGGCGAGGCTTGATGCATCCAGAGCACCAAACGCGGAATAACCCGCGTTGCATGTACACGCAGACGAATCTTCACTGCCTTGAACTGAACGGGAATATGAAGGACAAAACGTACACGGACCTGCGTTCGGTCCTGTATACCCAGCATTACACGTGCATTGAAGACTCGTGATACTCGCGGCTGCCGAGGTGGAATACAAATTGCAGGTCGCACAGGCATGAGCCCCAGGATTGACTTTATATTTTCCAACAACGCAGGCCGCACATGCTGTGTTAACACCCTCCCAGCCAGAATTGCATTGACAATTATTGATACTCGCACTTCCAAGTTGGTCAAAGACGGAATTTGCCGGGCAACTTTGACAATTACCCACCCCAGTCAGTGTCTTGTATGTGTTTTGTCGACATAATTCGCAGGCTATCCCATCACTGGAACCAAAAGACCCGGCGTTGCAAATGCACATAACAAGCCCAGAACTCCCAATCGGCGAATTTGTGTTTAACGGGCAATCAGTGCACGCAGTTGCCGGTCCTCTCGCAAATTTATATTTACCAGCACCACACAAACTACACGCTTGGCCATTTGTAGTGGCGATGGACCCAGTGTTACACATACATGAAGTCTGTTCTACACTGCCTTCAGGCGAATCCGTGTTATCAGGACAGGTAGAACACGAAACTGCCACTCCTCTAGCGGATTTGAATTTGCCGACCCCGCATAATTGACATGCCACCCCATTCTGCGTTGCAAAGGACCCTGGATTACAATCGCACGACGATGGAAAAATGCTTCCAGTAGGCGAGTTTGTATTTGATGGACAGTTGGAACACGAAGTTGCAGTCCCAGTGATGGACTTGTACTTTCCAGGGGCACACAACACGCAGTTGATCCCATCCGAAGTTGCGAAGGATCCAGTATTACAAGTGCACTGCAAGTTACTACTTGCACCACCGGGAGAGTTTGTGTTTAATGGACAATTCGAACAAGCTGCTGCAGTCCCTCTCGCTGGCTTGAACTTTCCAATAACACACAGTGTGCATTGAATTCCATCTGCGGTAGCAAACGAACCCGGATTGCAATTGCATTGATTTAATGCAGTGCTACCCTGGGGAGAAGCAGTGTTTGCTGGACAATCTGAACAGGCCAGCGCTGTTCCTCGAGCTGCTTTGTATTTTCCTGCTGCACACGTGACACACAACACCCCATTCGACGTTGCCGTCGATCCAGCGTTGCAGGTGCATGACGTCAGGATTGAACTACCTACCGGCGAATTCGTGTTTGCCGGACAGCCAGTGCATGCAAGGGCCGTGCCAGGCGCCGACTTGAAAGTGCCAGCAACACATGCACTACATGCCACTCCATTGACAGTGGCGATAAATCCAGCGTTGCAAATACACGACGAAATAGTTGCGCTTGCTGTCGGCGAATCTGTATTCAACGGACAGTCTTGACACGTTCCATGGCCCGTCGAGTCTTTATATTTACCAGTTTGGCACTCTGAACACGCCATTCCCGTATACAGGGCGAAAAATCCGCGGTTGCAAAGGCATGAGGTGATATCGATCGTCGCCAGAGACGAGTGCGTATTCGCCGGACACGGTGTACACGCAGTTGTGGGTCCTGGAAAGTCTTTGTAAGTGCCTGGTGGACAAAAAGTGCATGGGGATCCATTTGCAGATGCAATCGAACCCGCGTTGCAAGTGCATGACGAAATATGAGGACTCGCCGTCGGAGAATTGGTATTTGCAGGGCACATCGCACACATTCCGTGACCTTCGTAGTCTTTGTACCGTCCTGTACTGCACGGCTGACAATCTATGTGTTTATCGATGGCTTCAAATCCTTTGCGACACAGACATGCAGAGATGTTAATGCTGCCCACCGGCGTAATTGTGTTCTCAGGACATCCAATGCATAATGATGTTCCCACTGTCGATTTGAAAGTTCCGGCGACACAGAGTGAACACTGTATCCCATTCGATGTTGCCGTTGATCCCGCATTGCAAATACACGCGGTAAGAAGATGACTTGACTGCGGCGAGTTTGTATTCGCTGGACACGGGGTACATACAGTGGTGCCGCGACTAGGTTTGTATGTACCCGGCGCACAAGCAATACATTCTACACCATCTGAAATGGCGGTGGTTCCAATCTTACAAGAACATGACACCAACCTTACGCTTCCTTCGTCGGAACTCGTGTGTAAGGGGCAGGAAGAACATTGCTGCGTTCCTGTGCTGTCTTTGTATGTGCCAATTGGACAGAGAGTGCATGCCTGGCCATTTAACAGGGCCGTTGAGCCAGCATTACAGATGCACGATGATATGTGAATGCTTGCAGGAGAAGACTGTGTGTTGGCTGGACAACTTATACAATTTCCGGCGCCAGTGTCCGATTTGTAGGTACCAGCGAGACATTCAAGACAGTCGACTCCGTTCGTTGCAGCAGATGTGCCTGCCAAGCATGAACAATCCAAGAGAGCATTACTGGCATATGCTGACATTGTATTCAATGGACATGATTTACATGCGCCGGATCCAGGTGTAGCTTTGTATTGACCAGGAAAACAGGCGACACAGTCAATTCCCGTGCGGTCTGCTGAAAAACCAGGGTTACAGAGACACGCATCGATGGATGTACTCTGTGCACGCGAATCCGTGTTCCAGGGACAGAGCGTACACAGCGCCATGCCTGACGCGGCCTTGTGGGTGCCACTTGGGCATGCGATACATGTCTCACCGTCTGCTCCTGTAAAACCCGCATTGCAAAGACAAGCATTCCGAAGTGTACTCGCAATCTGCGAAATCGAATTGTCTGGGCATGCGCTGCACTCTTCGGGTCCTGTGGTGTTTTTGTATGTGTTTTTAGCGCACGGCGTGCAGATTCTAACAGGATCAGAAGCAGACGCAGATGTTCCTGCTGCACACTTGTTCGGGCAAACATTCACTGACGTTCCTGGATGCAAGGAGGTAACACTCTGCGGACATGCATGACAGGACTCTTCAACATCTTTATCTTGATACATGATTGTGGAAATATCAAAGATCTTATCGTCGCTTAGAAGAGCATCCACAGCGAAAAGCCCAGCGATGCTACCTGTAGAATAATCATTGTCGGCCCACATACTTCTGCCAATATATGTGTTGGATACCACTCTGTCGTGGAAATTCGTAGAACATTCTTGAAAAATTGGAATACTGGTGCCAATACGTAACTGCAGTTTTCGTGTTTTGACGCTATACGCTGCCGCAATTTGAAGCCAATGGCCCTGTCGAATGACAGATTTTGCTTCACAAAAACAACCCCTGCCCTCTTGAAGTACGGCGAAAACCAACCCGTTTGTCGTGCCGTTTCGATAGATCATAATATTGTTGTTTGGTGTGCCGCTGCCAAAATCGAAAACTCGTTCAAAATTACCTGGTGTTCCACTGAACATTGCCAAGGTTACAACCGTAAAGCCGCCGTTTGTAGCAATGTTGATAGAGTGTGATCCGCCATCCAAGTGCTGAGATTTTGTCCGATCAAAAGTGAGAGCTCTGGTGTCTTCAGGACCAGCAGTGGAATTCCGATCAGGTCTATTCTTATTGCTTCTCACCCACACACACATTCCGCCGTCGGATGCAATGGTTGGTAGACTCCAATGAGCACTCGAAAATGCGTTTTCGCCGTATAATATGCGGTCTCCTCTATTCGTATTCAAGTCCCCTTCGCCGTGATTTCGTAGTCCGATCCAGGGGTCTTCAGGAGCGGTGTCTCCTCTATTTTGCCACATCGCTGTGTACGGTACATCAGATATGGATGATTGTATAATATCTCGCTTAACACTGCCATATGACCCTCCGATCGCAGAATCTTTGGTACACCGCAGCCAGTGTAAAAAATTCAAAGTGCTAAAACAAAACTCGTCATAGTCGCCAAACGGAATGCTCCATTCCGTGTTGAAATTGTGCGCCGTTCCTTGTGGCAGAATTCCTGCTAGATTATCATTGCCCGAATACCACGTTGTACTAGTGCGCGGCAAGAAACGAACCAGACGCCACCCATCCACACCGGTTTTTGCTCGGACCAGGCTGGTGTCGTGTGCAGACATGACCACCAATTCCGCACGATGTTTGTCCAGCACGAGAGCGCGCCCCCCGCTCGGAGTAGGTATGGGTACGGCAACAATATTGCTTCGTACCCACACACACATTCCGCCGTCCGATGCGATGGTTGGTAAACTCCAATGGTCGTTCGAAAACGAATTCTCTCCGTACAGTATACGATCCCCAGTGTTCGTGTTGACTGGTGCTTGCATGTGATTCCTGAGGCCAATCCAGGGGTCTTCAGGATTCGCCGTTCCTGCTCTGTATTGCCATTTTGCGGTATAAGATCGAAGTGGACTTATTGAAGATTGCATAATGACTCTTTCGGAAGCAGTGCCATAAAACGTCACAATTGCCTCTTCTTTCTTGCAGACCAGCCAGTGTAGGAAATTCAGAGTGCTGAAACAAAATTCGTCAAATTCGCCAAAGGGAAGACTCCACTCCATGCTGTTGTCATATGCCGTTCCTACTGGCACGATCCCAGCCAAATTGTCGTTTCCGGAATACCATGTCAAGCTGGCGGGGGGCAAAAAACGTACTAATCGCCACCCATCCTTGCCTGTTTTTGCGCGGACAAGACTGGTGTCGCGGAGAGGCTCGACTGGCGTTTTGGTACCCGTGCTGTTCAGAACAAGCACGTTCTCACGCACACCCTGTACGTTGACAGATTTGTATGATCCGGTGAGACATTCGCAGCTGGTCTCCGCTGTGCTCCCAAGCGGCGATACAGCGTTTTCTGAACATTCCGTACATTGCAACGACGCGTCTTGTCCTTTGTAAATATTCCCGATTACGGATGCGATTTGTGTTTCGCTCAGTACGGTGTCAATTGCGTACAGTCCGGCCATACTACCACTCAGATAAGGATCTGCCCACGCACTCTTCCCAACAAAGGTATTGACCAAAACTCTGTCTGTTCGTTTCGCAACACACGTTTCGTAAGCATTGGTACCACCGACTCTGATTTCCATCTTCCCGCTCCTTGATGTGTATTTCACCACAACAGTATTCCAAGCATTTGCAACTAATGCACCTGCTGATGTAACAGAACAGGCCTCGACTCCATTCAAAATCTGAAAGTACAGCGAATTAGAGGAGGCCCTTCCAATGAGAATATTATCCCTGCTTTGGCCATTTCCGAAATCAAGGATTCGTTCAGCATTCGATGGCGATCCTGTGTATTTGACGACGGCTATGGCCGTGAAACCTTCGTTGGTGGCGATGGCAAACGAGTGAGCTCCCCCGTCTATATATTGTAAAAACCCTCTCTCAAATTTCACCGCGCCATTGCTTCCAGGAGGGCCCGCCGCGTTATCAAAGACAGCAGTGGAAGCAAACAAGCGCAAACCACGATTTGCCACAGTCGAAAATTGCGCACGTCCTGGCACCAGTTCAATTGGCATTGTTTGTAATGGGTCTTCTCCACGGTATATTTTCTTACCAATTTCCGAAATCTCTGCATCACCCAATACTGCGTCAACTGCATACAGGCCAGCTATCTCACCCAAAAAATACGAGTCTTGGTTTGCCCGAATCGGTCTTCCAATGTATGTGACGTCTGTGGACCGATCTATCCGAGGTGAAATGCACGTCTTCACCCCCAGAGAATCCCCAACTTTGAGCTCTATTATCCGCGTAGCAGAGGTATATCTAGCCACAATTGTCAACCATGTATTTTGTAACTGTCCATTATAAGTTGTCGCTACACAATCCGAGTCCGCGTTCATTATCGAAAATGATATTTGAAAAGTGTCGCTTCTCCACACTTTCATGTCAGTACTGCCCCCGATTTTACCGAAATTGAGCACTTGTTCATCAACATTCTTCGTTCCTGTGAACATCACGACAATTACAGCCGTAAACCCGCCATTGCTCGCAATATTGAAAACACGAGAACCCCCATCAATGTGATGTGATAATGCACGATTGAATGTCACTGCACCTCCCCCACCCTCTGGACCAGCACTATTGTTAAACGCCATAGTCGTACATCCTCTGGGACATGGTAAAACCCTGACATTTTTCACATCATAACCATTACTTTCTCCACTAATAGTGGTAGGAAACCCGGGATAAGTTCCGTCCCACATGCGTTGCAACATTTCTACATTGAGCGGATTGGGTGCGAATTGCGAGGTAACATAGCGATCGCTGGGAGACGCTGGTGTAGCCGAGTTTTGAGCCGCCGAGAGCGTCACCGATGTCATTTTAATGTGTCCATTACGAATCCAAAAAACATAGACATCGTCTCTCAATCTCCAGGCCGTCACGTCGGGGAAGTCGACGCCTATGTATTTTCCGAACATGGTTCCGGTAATTGTAAATTCTGACGGCAAGGCACGATTCTGCATACTTGAAAATTGTACGCGTCCAGGCGTCATCGCGATAGCCCTGTTGTTTACGGCACTAGAGGATTTATACGCACCAGATGGACACTGACATGAAGCCTCTGACGTGCTGCTTATGGGAGAAACGGCGCCTGCGGTGCATGACGAGCACGGTTTTACAATGAGTGCAGCACGCATGCAAATGTGATTGTTCCAGGCCAAAACAACAAGTTTTACGAAGCGTGCGTTGATGGGTATTGCAAATATGTGTTCGATTCGAGTATTCTGCGTCATGGAAAATGTTCCTGGCATTGCGATACTATAACTCAGTGCGTCCTGTAATTGGTATTCAACTCTAAATTGCGTGACGAACTGCGTAGGCGACTGGGATCCTCTCCCCTGTGTGATGATTCCAACGATTTGCATTTGCTCTCCTGCATCCATCTGCATCCACTGTCCAACGGCAGAATTCTGAGAGACCCACGCTCCATAATGACCCAATTCGTCTAATTTCGAATAAACAGCTTCGTTGGCCCACCGCGACGAATAGCTCCTTGTTGCGTCTGGTGGATTCAGCACCCGAGTCTCCTCGAACGAATTAGCAGCACACACGCAACTTTTGGCCGAAGTACTACCTTGCACTGCCACGCCGTTGGCAGGACATGCTTGACACGCTTGCAATGGGTCATCTCCACTGTAAATGCTGGCAGCGATTTCGGCGATTTCTAGCTCGCTCATTAGCGCGTCCACTGCATATACACCCGCAATACTACCCTGAAAATACTCAGCAGTCGGACTTCTGCCCACCCACGTATTATCAACAGTTCTGTCCAACCGAGGTGTGCCACAGATGGTTTGAAACTTTGTGTTACCAATGCTCACTTCCAACTTTTTATCCTGCGCGCGATAAGTTGTCACAATTGTCAACCAGTTATCCTGTATAATGAGCGAACCGGTCGTCACAATGCTACAATGATCCGCTCCATCGTTGATTCCAAACAAAATATTTGCACTATTTTCAAATCTACAAAGCAGAATGCCAATCGTATTGCCAGTTGCGAAACTGAGTACCCGCTCCCAAGTTCCAAAGACGGTGAATTTGACGACCGTCACAGCGGTGAAGCCACCATTCAGTGCGATGTTGAAAGTGTGCGATCCTCCGTCAAGATATTGCATAAAATTCCGATTGAATGTAATGGCCCCTTTTCCAACGGGACCTGCCGAACTTTCAAACGATGCGGTTGCCAGATGCAAGCGCGAAGCTCGTTTTTGCAGTGTGGAAAATTGTGCCCGTCCTGGAACCAAGGCAATGGCGGATGTACTGTCGACTGGAGCGAACATACCTACGGGCTGACTGTTTCCGCTACGAATGGATCTTAATGCGCCGGCTTGACACTGACATGCTGCGGGTGACGTGCTGCCCTGTGGCGAAATTGCGTTGGCGACACACGAGGAACACGTTTCCACAATGAGGCCTGCACGCATCGCAATACCATCGTTCCATGCAAGGACAACAAGACGCACGAAACGAGCGAATATTGGTGTTACAAAAATATGCTCCTTTTTCGCCGATGTCATGTAAAAGGTCTCAGGTACGGCCGTGTGTGCTGCGAGAATGTCGCTCAATCGATATTCAATTCGGAATTGAGTTACGTATTGATTTGTATAACCTGCCAGTCCTCTACCTTGTGTAACAATGCCGACAATTTGCGTCGGTCCCCCTGCATCGATCTGCATCCATTCGCCTACGGAATTCGAGGTAGGTATCCACGCCAAAGCGTTGTGCACATCGTCAATTTGAGAATTCACAAATGTATTTGCAAAGATGGAGGAATAACTCCTTGATGCATATGGAGGATTGAAAACAGGTGTTTCGCGATAAGAACCTGCCTGGCACTGACAACTTGCTGCCGAATTTCCAGTCAAAACGGAATTGATAGGACACGATGAACAAGAAGAAAAAGCTTGCAATTCGTCGAAATTCATATGATTGCCATTCAATATTATCATGATATAGCGACCTGTCAATGCGCATGAACGTCTTTGAGTACCTACGGATGCGTCTAGATTCGCACATTTTGTGTTCAAATTCCAATTTCTGCTCATTCCAACTCTGACTTCTGCTCCGTTGATCCGTTCTTGACAACACCCCAGTCTGTTATAGAAAACGACATAATCAAGTACTCTTATTTCTTGGAAATCTATTGTAAATACGTTGAGACCATTAGAACCGGAGTGTGCCATCTGTCCAGCATTCGTCACAATCCCATCATTGGCAAATTGTGGGCCATAATTTGCGAAATCTCCATTCAAGGTAGTCGTCATGGATGTGGGACACGCGAGATTCTTCGCAATTCCACACATACGTGCAACGTTAGACACCATGGGTGCGACAAATTGTCCGGCAGGACATGATGCACTGCATACATTACCCGGACCAAGAAAAGATCCAGGTCCACAGCACACTGCGGCTCCTTCTCTAGAAAATGTCCCTCTTGCACACTCTGTACATCCGTGACTTCCAGATCCCGTTTTAAATGTATTTGCTGGACACTGTTGACATGCCGACTGCGATGAGCTGGCAGCCGTGGACGAATTCATTCCAGCTGGACAATCGCACGACTGTAGTAGGTCTGTCCCCAGGTACATGCTGTCGACAACGTGACTGATCTCCGCATTACTCAACGCCGCGTCCACAACGTACACACCCGCGAAACTACCCTGCAGAAAACCTTCGCCAGGCCAATTACTTTTGCCAACATACGTATTGACCACCGATCTATCAGTTCGAGCAATAGGACACACTACGTCAATTATATTGTTGTTGACCCTTGCTTCGATCGTCTTGGTGCTGGCTGTATATAGAAGTACAACAGTGCACCATTCGTTTGTCGGAATCGTAAGGGCGCTTGTCTGACAGGCACTATTTCCATTCCAAATTCCAAAGAAAAACGAGTTATCAGTATTACTTCTCCATATTAAAATATTGTCATTGTTTGTTCCCTTTCCTGAATCAAACAATCGTTCATTAGCACCGGGGCTACCGTGTAGTTTGAGCACGGCTACGTACGTGAATCCCCCGTTCGTCGCCATATTGAACTGCTGTGGTCCGCCATCGAGGTATTGCGACGATCTTCTATCTAGAGTCACGGCACCTATGCCACCGAGAGGACCAGCATTGCTGTCAAAGGATGCTGTAGCGGTGAACACACCCACATCACGCTTGGCAAGCGTAGACAGCCGTACTCGTCCGAGAACCAGGGCTATTGCCCGATTATTAGCTTCACTCACGTAACGTAGTGCAGCACCAGGGCACTTGCAGGCACTTTCAGAAGTGCTGTCTTTGGGCGCAACGCCACCAGCAGGACACGATGTACAAACTTTTACGACGAGAGCCGCACGCATACTGACAAAAACGTTCCATTGCAATACTATGATCCGTACGTGTCGAGCGTAAATTGGCGAAGCAAATAAGTGTTCTTTTTCCGAACCCGTGCTCATCGTGAATGTGCCAGGAAGAGCCACGGGAAATCCACCCGTTTCACGTCGGTATTCTACTCTAAATTCCTTTACAAACTGATCGGATCCTGCACGTCCCTGCGTTCGGATTCCTATGATCCGCATCACTTCGACCGTGTCTATTTCAATATATTCTCCAATCACGGAAGTTAATGCCGACCACGATCCAGTTCCCGTCACTTCGTTCAGCATGGAAAAAACGTGATTACTGTCCTGTATGGAAGAATATCTTCGCGAAATCAGCGACGGATTCAAAACAATGGTTTCTTCAAAGGAGCCCAGCGAACATTGGCACTCCGCTCCGTACATGCTATCTTGTGCCAATATGGAATTTGCGGTGCATGATTCACACAATTCAAGCACATCGTTACCTAAGAGCATGTTGCTGGCAATTTGCGCAATTCGTCTCTCGCTCAAAACTTCATCGATTGCGTATAACCCTGCCATACTGCCATGAAAGCCAGGATCGGGATAATGGCTCTTACCCACAAAAGTATTGGAGACGGAGCGATCGGACCGAGGAGAACCACAGATCATAAGTGAAGATGTACTATTACCGACCCTCAACTGCATACTGGCGTCACTATTACGATAAGTTGCCACGACCGTCAGCCATGCATCTGATATCACCACTCCGTTTAATTGCACATAACATTGCTCACCTCCATTTAACAACCCCCAGTATATATCATTCCCGCTTACTAATCGTGCTAGAATCATATTGTTGGCCCCCTGTCCACTCGCAAAATCAAAGATTCGTTCGTAATTAGCTGCTAAAGTAAATTTCACCACAGCCACCGTAGTGAACCCGCCATTCGTATTTATGTTAAAGTTGTGTGCTCCACCTTGAACAAATTGAGGTATGGCGCGATTAAAGGTCAAAGCCCCCTGACCTTCCGGTGGACCGGCCGTGCTACTGAAAACTGAACTGGCTGCGTACGAGTGCCGACGCACATGACGATTGGAAAGTGTGGCAAATTGCGCGCGCTTTGGAACAAGTGCAATACCGCGTTCGGTGGCGGTTTTATAGGTGTTTGCTAGACACTTGCATGCATTTGCTGAAGTCCCTCCCCGTGTAGAAACAGTGTCAACAGGACAAGACGTACACGCCCCGAATGCTTCAAATTCCATAAAATTGATAGCGTTGTACGCCGAGACTGGCATGACAATAAAAATATAACGACCAATCAAATTACAGTCACGCGTTTGTACCATGTCGACTGTGAGCGTGGCGCATATGGTACTTTTTTGCCACAGAGGGCTCTTGCCAACTCGAATTTGAGCGCCAATCGCCCTATCCTGGCAGCAGTCAATTCGATTGAAGAATTTGATGTGCTGCACAAAGCGGGTGACTTCAAAGTCGATCCGGAATAAATGTGGGTTTTCTGTCGTACCACGGATGGCAGACGTATGATCGGAATGTGTCAACGTTGCAATATTCCCGTCGTTTCCATGTGAAGCATGAAGGTGGGTCGCCCATTCAGATGATAGTAAAGCGGGACATGCAGCGTTTCGCGCTGGTCCACACATTCGAGCAAAGTTTGACTTTCTTGTGTTTAAGGAGGCAAACTCTCCTGCTGCACAGGCAACACAATCACTCAGGGAAACACTTCCCGGCGGCCCTGTGTCACTGTTGGTAGGACACATATTACACACAGCATTTCCTACTGAATTCTTGTACTTTCCCACAAGACATGTCTGACAACCTGCGCCGTTGGAGTCTGTCGCACCATGCAAACATTGACATTCGAATTTCCCGGCCGAGAGTGCCGTGTTCAGCGAAGACGATGCAAGTGCAAAGTCGCTATCCGAGAGATGGTAGTCCCAAATGTACATTTTCGATAACTGCCAGTCACTTGTTTCTCCAGCCATATTGATATTCAAATCGCAATTTGCGCCGCCACCAGTTGCTCCCGATGTTCGGATGCCGTTTACTATTGTGCCATCCGAGGTACTCGACACCAAATTCCTTCCACATGTCACAACCCAGTTTGTGTTTGGCGAAATCGAATAGTAAAGATTGCCAAATTGTTGTGTTTCGTAATGAGTGGAGCCCGCCCTTTCTCCCCACTGTCCATGCAACCAATTTAAATTGCTGCACGTCAGAATTCGCTGTTTACTTGCTCCGGAATATCGCGTGACACTGCAGATTGTAAATGCTGCTGGAACGGATCTAGATCCCCATTGCAATTGTGCACTTGGCGCACCTCCTACCCATCGCTGCGGAACGGACCCTACTGCGGCGGCACCGTTGCCCTCAATTATACCCGTGTCGATTGTACCAGCCATCCGAACGCCGGTGCTGCCTGCACATGTCTCCCCGGCACACATACTCTCAAAACGTCCTGTTACAGGATTCCAGTCGGCCGCGTCAGTTACAATAAAAGGAACGTTGGTCTGGAGCATGTCATTGAAAGCATCACTTTCATGCTGGTACGGGGCTGTAGGACATGAAAAGCAGTTTGTCTCGGATGAACTGCCGCTTATTAATCTTTGACTACTTGCGGGGCACAACTGGCAGAGAACGGCACCCTGCACTGAACTATACGTTCCTGCGGGACAATCCATACACGCAGCACTTCCGATTATATCCTTATATTTGCCGACACCGCAGAGACCGCAGCCTCGTCCATCTCCGCCAGTCGATCCCGCGTTGCATTTGCAGTGCGTCATGGCACTACTTCCAATGGCAGACCCACTGTTGATAGGACAAAAGTCGCAGCCGTCTATGCACGGAGGCCGAGAGGGACAATGACCCGCAGCCGAATCATGTGGACCTCTCCAACAAAAAAAATTCAATCCCCAGAATTGTCTCCCAGTACTTCCCCAACACCCGTAATTGCTTCCAACAGATTTGCACCCTGCATAGTTGCAATCACTGTTGACGAGACAACGTTGCGTTGATACAGATGGAACAACTCCCGTTGGGCTGCACACGGAGTGCTCTGGAGCGCTTGAATATTTTCCGGCTTGACATGCTGTACACAATGACGTAGCATTATTCTTGCCGAACCCATGTATACAAACGCACGCATCAATGGATGTGCTGGCTGACGGTGACATTGAGTTGCCATCGGGACATGATTGACATGCGTCAGACCCAGATGTAGCTTTGTATTGACCAGGAAGACAGGCGACACAGTCAGTTCCCGTGGGTCCGGCTGAAAATCCAGGGCTGCAGACACACGCATCGATGGAGGTACTTTGTGCAGGTGAATCCTTGTTTGTAGGGCAGCGCGTACACAGTGCACTACCTGGCGTGGACTTGTGGGTACCACTTGCGCATGCCATACATGTCTCACCGTCTGCTCCTGTAAATCCCATATTGCAAAGACAAGCATTCTGATGCGTACTGGTGATTTGCGAAAAGGAATTATTTGGGCATGCGACACACGCTACACTCCCACTTGCCGACTTGTATTTCCCAGCACTGCATGCCGTGCACGCCGTGCCATCCTGGCCTGAGTATCCGGCATCGCATTTACAATCTGTTTTTGTATGTCTCGCCAGTGCCGTATTGGAGTTTGGTGGACAACTAGAGCAATCAAAAGACCAAACATAAACTTCGCAAAGAGAATAAGAGGTCGATATTGGCACGTTGAAATAAACAATGCGTCCTGTAATTGACTGCATACATGGAATCTGAACCCCGTTGTATCGAGGCAAGTGAGCTTGGTTTTTTACGCACACCTGGTTGTTGGTAAATCTGCCATTACTGGAAGTGTCATTACCAATGTAGATTTCAAAACCCTGCGTGCGAACCCAGGCTTCGTCACTACGTCCGATAATATACAACCCAGTGATTCGAATTGGATTCTCGCCAAGATCAACACGCCACCAATTTTGGCCTCCACTGGTGTGTGTGCAGCTGCCGGAAAAAAAACTGGCACTGGTCTTGCCATCTACTGCAAGACTGGAACCAGCAGGGCCATAAGCAGACTGCGTAGAACTTTGCTGTGTTGGACATGCCTGGTGCATGTCGGCACCACAGCTGCGGGCCACGTTCATGATGAAGTTACCAGGTCTGTATTTGCCAACAGGGCACGACTGACATACATCTTCTGAGGTACCACCCAGTACGGAACTAAATTTTCCCGCCGCACAATCTAGACAGCTAGAATTCCCTATCCTTGACTTGTAGGTGCCCTCTCGACACTGAACACACACGCCACCGTTGGCACCATTCCACCCGGCGTTGCAAAGGCAGGCTGTGATTGCGGTGCTATCAGCAGGTGCGAAGGAGTTTGCTGGGCAACTCAAGCATTGAGTAGAAGACTCGGGTAGAAGGTGCCATCCTGAAAGTCCGGGTCCAGTGTACATTACAACTATACCTGCCCCCCCCCCCCCTTCAAAGAAATGAATTCGTACGTTGTGTGTTCCAGCAGATAATGTGACAACTCCCGTTACGACTTGCATTGCATGAGAGCCTCCATTGTCAACAATCATAACGTCATTGACCCACAGCCATGACCCATCATCAGAGTTGAGGTAAAACGTGTAAGCACCAGCAGTGACAATATTAATAATGCCACGCCATCGCGAACCCCACTGTCCTGGTTCCCAGGGCCAAGTACCTCTATGTGGATAATTAATGGTCGTCAGTTGTGTGGTTATTGTAGGTGTCAATGCGTCAAACCCCACATAATTGCTGTTTTCCATTGCAGTCGAAAACGTGTAATGCTGCCCGAGCCATCCGGTTTTGAATGTTGCATCATAGTACGAACCAGCCATACACGCGATAACACATTGTGGTGTAAAATGATATCTGCATACGGCCGAGGCACCACTCCGTTCGATGTCGAAAACCCGTCCGGCGGCCTGTATATTTTGCTTCTGTTACATAGTTGTTTGTTATATACAATACGAAATGCGGCACATTCCCACGATGAAGTAAATGCAGATTTTTGCATCGAGAAAGATGTTTACGAAACAAAACTTACCAGTGTCGTTATTTGTAAACCAGAAAAGCGGTCGGACTGTAGAAAATCCAAGGAAATCACACGGGTACGCATTTCGTATGCCATGGACCCAATAGAAACCTCGGGTCCAACCGCGTTTGCAATAAACACAGAACCGCGAAATTGGGCACCGTGGCGAATCACAAGAAATCCGTTATTATTGGTGGCTCCCGTGCAAAATACGGAAACTTCATGTAAAACACCAGCACTTGGTGCGACAAAGTCAGGGCACCAAATCTGATCACTTTGCTGTGCTCGGGTGCCTGAAGCTGGAATAGTGTACACGGTTCTGATACATTGTGTTTCAGCCCTCGTTGCTAGCAACAGACATAACAACGTTTTGAATGCCATAGCGCTCGGATTGTGCCAACAATGATGAAACATTGTCTTCATTACACGTTGTGTGGATTGATAAACTCTGTCGTATTGCAGTCTTTATATACAGTGTACAGACAAAACTCTTTTTTCAAACTCAGAATATAGAACTTTTATTGTATATATCATGACAGAACGTGCTGAAATGAAACACTGATCTACATAAACAATCCGCTTTATATGATCTGATGTGACATCTGAGTGTGCTGAAATGAAGGGTTGGCCGAATATATATGACGTCGAATCCATAAGATGGTGGGAGTCACTTTGTTCGTAGATGAACGTGGTGAATACAACACATTCACGATGTCACAGAAGCTGTTTTGTGTCGTGTTGGTAAACAAATAGGGTACAGAGGCAGGACTCAAAATTTGTGCCGAATAGTTGTACATGCCAACCAGATTTTCTTTGTCCAGCCCCCTGTATTCTCGCTTCACCACCAGTAAAGCGTGTCGTCCATTGTTTGATGTGGTGGATGCTGTCAATAAACACTCTGTGTCAGGTGCCGTGTTGCCGTGGCTTGGATTTTGCAGAAAATCGTAACCCGTGATACCAGGCGCACATGGACCGTCACGTCGCAGTATACGAACAAGATGTGTATATTGTGCCTGTATGTCCACAAAATGTGAGAGCAACGGGGCTATTTCCCGGCATGATCGTTGTGTTTGCGTTGAAATGTAATGCCACATTTCTTGCTCACGCCGACCTGATGATGCGTCATTGTCGGATACACTGTCAGTCAACGTTGCCTCTGTTGTATTGACATCTGATGACAAAGAAAGTATAATGCTCGGAAATCCAGGGGACATCATATCAATGAGCGTCACGTAACGCAGTGGTATATGCTTCAGAATGCTAGCTGATGCGGCAATATTTGTGGGCGCGATTCGCTTCTTTACATTCACATATCGTTTGGAACGCGAGAAAAGCATTTTGCCATTACGACGCAACTTCAAAGTGTCCTCGGTGATAGTGTATACTCCCGGAAACCGTAGTAAAATGTCTGTCGTGGGGTACTGCAGAGTGTAATTGACAGGAAACAAGCTATTGTGTAGTTTTGGCTCGCTAATGGTAACATTATAGTCTCTATTGGGTTGAGATGGTTGGAATTGGAATATGTCACCTACCCACCGCATAGTAGAATCACTTTTTTCAAAATTATTTGCATGTCGAAGCAGTTGCATTTCGGTGACGCCCCGCACGTCAAAGTCCTCCGTTTCCGTGATCAAGTTGATCACGGCAGCATTTTTGCCCGTACGCAGATCAGCCAGACGATTTCGACCATCCTGTGTTTTGTAAAAGGCCACCACCGTCTGATCGGAAAAATCAATCCCAAATTCGACAGCGTGTAAATACACAAAGGTACCTCGATTCCTTTGTCGAACCTTGCACGGACACATTCGTTTGACTGTTACAAATGTTCGTGTAGCAACGTGCAAAGACCATGTTAATTGAGATGAACATGAGGGCAAACGTTTGAAATATATCTCTACAAATCGATCGTAATGCACCATTCCCGTGAAAACTCCTGGGAGTATTTCGATTCGCAAAAGTGCGTCGTGTGGTTTTGAACCTGCATCCGTCGAAGATGACAATATTGGTGAAAAATCAGACGTTACTAACATTTTGTTGCTACCGCGCACATGATGCAGAAATATTCCTGTCGCGATCCCATCGTTACGAAACGCCCAGTTGCGAGTGTGTGAAGTACACGGTGCAATCAAGTTGCCATCATTGAAAGCGGCGTCTGACGAAGTACATGTCACACTCTCCTGCCCTGCGACATTCATCAATTTGACGGTTTCGCCCCCGCGAATGACCACGTTCCGTGCATCGCAAGTCCTATGTTGTAATTCGAGGGCACAGGTCAAGTCGAGATCCTCATCCTGCCGCTGCATGTACAAACAAACACATGGAGCAAAAAAGTCAAGACGGTGTGATATTGTAGACAGAATGTATCATGCGCAGAAGAGAAATTCATCATTTGCAAGGGAGAATTGCACAAACAGATCAAACCTGACAACAATAGTCGATTTCAATAGTCTTCGTGTACATATCGTGGTATTGGTACGGCATGATCATCGTTTCTTCAACAGACGATTCAATATCCTGCTCATATCGGTTTTCGTACTGCTTTGTGTTTGATGTGGTGACACTAGATACATTCGATTTCATATAAGTTGTACACTCCAGACTGAAAAAATTGCTCGGTCGACAAATGTGTCCCGCGTATGCTGTGTCCAAAGGCGGGCGCGTGAATGCAGACGCATAAGTCACCTTCTCGTGTTCATTCATCTCCAGAAATCCCAAAACATGTCGGTACAGAGGAGTCGCACTACTTTGAGATTCCACAGGAATCTGATATCCTACACGCGTTCCGGGTAAGAAATCGATGGTATTATCCCAAAACGTGTTTCGTTGCATTGAAAAGTGTCGAGGCATATTACGGTACACCTCTGCTTCGTTGCAATTGTGAGAAAGACACGCCTCTGACTCCCCCACGGTGAAAAAAGTGTACAGATGAAATTCGCCAGCGCCATCGGGTTCTGTATTATCCGAGAAAGGCGTCCATTCCAAGGTATTGTCGTACAGATTATTTCGCCGGCGATTATTTGCCGCAAATGCGCAATCGGACATCCAATCATATTCATCAAAACATGAATTACAACACATGTCTCCATTGAGTAGAGTGACGCGGCCGTCCAGGACGTGAGAATTGGCGTAATTCTGTTGCATTGGGTTGTCGGGGTCAGGCTCGTTCCGACAGAACGTGTATGTGTTTCCTGGAGTTGCCAGAGAAGCGCTTGTTGCGGTTTTGCGTCCACATACGATCCACTGCCAATCAATGGAAGAAATATCGGTGTCCAGACGCTTGGAGGAAATGAAACTTACCATGTACACATTGCTGCCAATATTGACTTGGGACAAATCCGTGTTGGCGATATGTACACGTAAAGTTGTCGACACACGGGTTTTTCGCACCCACCGCATTCCTTTCATAATCTGTTCACCCATACCGGGTGGTGCTGGACCCATGTACCCCGGGCGCGGAAAGAGTGACATTTGTTTGACTTTTGCCTTGTAGTCCACACGATCGGTGCCATCAATGACAAAATCAACACCATGCGCCGGCGTCACTACCAAAAGCCAGCGGTTGGCTGCTTCTGGTGGTCCGTGAAACGATAACATGCGAGGATTGGTATTGGAGTTCAATTTGATGGAACGCAATGTGTTAGTTTGCGTGCTGAATGCAACAGGATTTTCCGAAAAGACATCGCGATATACACCGCTTCCACAGTCAAGTGATACTCCGAGTGGAATGCCCGACACCAAAACACATAACATAGTCTGGTCTTGATCAACGGCACGTGGGAATTTCCATGCTGGTTGGACGGGAAATTGATAGTAAAGCAAGCCAAGAACCGAGGTATATACCAGCACAGTACGATCCGGTTCACCCACAGAGACAGGAATCATGCATTTTGATTCGTCTACTGATCCTGCTCGAGACTCAAGACCATCAGCACATGGTGTGCATTGCTGACTGTTGGAAGTTCTGTCCTTGTATGTGTTAGCTGGACACATTATGCACACATCTGCGCTGGAGTAGTTTTCGATCACGGATGTATTATGTTTGTTATTGAAGTAAAAGCCCTTTATACAAAGACAACTGTCGATTGATGTCTGCATGTAGCCCACGACGGAATTCGGCGGGCAGTGTAAACATTCCCCACCGCGTAAATGTGCGTTGCTATCATCGGGAAAGCGAACGAGATCCGCCATTCGGAACGTGTCCACAGGGCATAAATGGCATGCGAAGAGGCTTTTCATCCAGTGCGCGGCAGGACATGATGGGACAACCGTGCGTCCGAAATTGTCCACATCCCACGACTCCGGGGGTAGTTCAGGGCTCTTTATATCGAAAAAAATCACACTTGTGCCATACTGCAAGCGAAAATTGCGAACTTGAGGATTGATTTTATAAATTGCACTACTGCTTATGGATGAATCAAATGACCCGAGAGCATACGAAGTTCTCGAAAACTTATCATAGATACTTTCGTTGTCGAGACGCACTGGCCATGTGTATTTATGTACATACGGTCGCGAAGTTGTGTCGATACGCGGATTAGCTTCGCAAGAACAACAATGTTGTGCAGCCTCGCTTTGAATGTCGCGCCATGCTGCTGCAAAATCCTCATTATCACTCCCCGATATTCGTGGCGGTGGAGCACAAAAATCCCACCACAGCCATCCAGCGACACGTGCACGACTGGCGAGAAGAACGTTTTCGCGCGACAACAAAGCCCAATCAGCATCACGTTGTGGACCCCGGATCGGAATCGTGCCTGCTTGCGCTCCAAACGCAGTGCCACTACCCACGAATTCGGCAAATGTACCGTCCTCCTTGGAAAGCCGCACCCGACGTCCTCGACAACTCAAAAATCCGATTTTCTGCAGACCAAATTCGTCTCCAAGATCGAGACCGAGACGCGCAGTGACGTCGATTTCCCACCGCGTATCGTCGTTACAATATGCCCGACTAGTCGGAGGCTCCATGCTCTGATGTTTGCTAAATATCGTCGACGTACGCGTGTAAAACACAATCCGACGTGCAAGTGCGTCGTTTACCGCTTGAGCCACCAGTTGAGCCTGTATGCTATCGGGATTAGCAATAATTGCCGCAAATTCCGTCGCTTGCACAATGGCATCTTTCTCGTCTGCGGTGGGAAATCCTGCCACAATGACAAACTCTGATATCACACCGTCCGAGGGTGACAGTCTTCGTTGATTATCCAGTAAAGTCCTCGCGGTTCGACGCTCGTTGTCTTGTCCGCCACGACGATTCACATTGCTTCGGAAACTTTCACGGATGCTGCTGATGTCGATGTATATATTAATGGGGTCAAGATTGGCACCTTTGGCGTAAGCTGTAGCAATAACAAGTTGATTTTCGACGATTTGCTGTCGCGACAACGACAACATCGATGGCAATTTGAGCTCCACGCTGGCGTCGAAGAGCTGCTTTGAATTCGTGTCCAGTGAAACCAGAATCGTGGTGATCATGTGTTGTGCCAGTTGTAACGTCGAGTCCACGTTCGCAGTCTGCGCATCGATGTCCGTCTGGCGCCACGGAATAGTTGGTGCAATGAGATATCCTGGACGGTATCGAGCGTTCAACCTGTTATTTTCGTACATGATTTTGCTGTGATTATATCCAAGTTGCCGTGCATATTCACTACCACCGAGCAACGATTGCGACCAAAATCCAGCACGTTCATGTGCTGCGTCTGCATCTTCGCGCAGCCGACTTGTGAGACTGGTGATGGAATTGGTCTGGAATTCTAAAACTCTTTGTTTAATCTCACGGCGAGCGTTGCAACCGTAAGTTCCTCGCTGTGCATGAAACGGGCAGTACGCCAAGAGGGCCCTGGAAGGCATTAATTTCATGACTGTTCTCGCGTTATTGTTGTCAACAAGCACGCGCTCGGTTGTAAACGCGAGTCCGTCAGCAATGAGTTTCTGTACTAACACCAACTTCTGGTTGTTGAGAAAATGCAAACTGATTATGTCTTCGACAGCAAGCGTAAATTCCCGAGCATATTGTTTCTCGAAAAGTTGCGGATTACCTTTCACTAATAATGTCATGACGTTGGATTCTTTCGAGGAAATGGCACGTTCTAGGCCCGATGGCAGTATTGAACCACCGCGTCGTCGCGTAATATCCAGACTTTGCACGACAGATGATGACAAGGATGAAACATTGCCAGCTAATCCTAGGAATAAATCCATTTCGATCATGTCCTCGATGCTGGTAAGCAGCTTTTTCTGCACACACTGTTGTAAGATGTTG